>Ga0160472_100017_pt1 | contig 376702 bp, 276 predicted proteins | sample HID1973M_E11MG_FD_108267 | JGI IMG/M metagenome (GOLD analysis project Ga0160472, IMG submission 108267) | Enriched mosquito-associated microbial communities from UW Madison campus, WI, USA - HID1973M_E11 MG | ecosystem: Host-associated > Arthropoda: Insects > Digestive system > Unclassified ... | reverse complement strand
TTTGACTGCTTCAACAATAGTTCAAAAAAACACCTCCTTACGCAGCCGCTGTTGGTGTGTAGCCTTGCCCTTGCAAAGCTCACCAACAGCTAGCCTCACAATTGGGTTGTTGGTACGCTCATGTTCACTGCCGCGCTTCGATACCAACAACGGCATCTTCAAATAGTGACGAAAAATTTCATTCGCTTTTATCCGATATTTTCGCAGCCGCTGTTGGTGTGTAGCCTTGCCCTAGCAAAGCCCACCAACAGCTAGCTTCACAATTAGGTTGTTGGTACGCTCACGCCCACTGCCACGCTTCGATACCAACAACGGCATCTTCAAATAGTGACGAAAAATTTCATTCGCTTTATCCGATATTTTCGCAGCCGCTGTTGGTGTGAAGCCTTGCCCTTGCAAAGCTCACCAACAGCTAGCTTCACAATTGGGTTGTTGGTACGCTCATGCTCACTGCCACGCTTCGATACCAACAACGGCATCTTCAAATAGTGACGAAAAATTTCATTCGCTTTTATCCGATCTTTCGCAGCCGCTGTTGGTGTGTAGCCTTGCCCTTGCAAAGCTCACCAACAGCTAGCCTCACAATTGGGTTGTTGGTACGCTCATGCTCACTGCCGCGCTTCGATACAAACAACGGCATCTTCAAATAGTGACGAAAAATTTCATTCGCTTTTATCCGATCTTACGCAGCCGCTGTTGGTGTGTAGCCTTGCCCTAGCAAAGCCCACCAACAGCTGGCTTCACAATTAGGTTGTTGGTACGCTCACGCACGCGTTCGCGCCAATGCTTCGATACCAACAACGGCATCTTCGAAATAAAGCTTGGGTTAATTTCTTTCAAACGGACAATACGCCGCCTGTACCACTAAAGCGGCGTTGTCAACCATATTAATGTATATTCATTTTCCATAACGCAAAACATAAGATACCGTTTATGAAAATGATATTACATGCGGGTTTACTATTCTCCTCTATCGCCATATTTTCTTCCTGCAATGGATCAAATCAAAAGTCAACGGCAATTGTAACAGAACCGAAAGCTGCCGTAAACATCGGCGACACGGTTGCTGCCATTGGCAAAAACATCAGCTGCGTTTTTCAAGATAAGAACAACAACTTTTGGTTTGCGGGCAAAGGCGACGGCGTGTACCGCTACGATGGCAGAACGATTACGCACATCACAGAAAAACATGGACTGAGCAGCAATGTAGTTTCTAAAATAGAGGAAGATGCCAATGGAAATATATGGTTCTCAAATGGCGACAGCTTTTGCAGTTTTAACGGAAAGCGTTTTACAAACTATACAGATTCGGTTAAGAATGCACCTTATGACACATTCAAATATCAACCCGGTGGATTGTTCTTTAGTCATTTGAATGGAATATGTTTTTACGATGGCAAATCTTTCATGAATTTCACTATCTACCCTGCTACGTACACTCCTGACAAGAATGACATGTATCGCCCTTATGGCGCCTATTGTACTTTGGTTGATAACTCAGGGAACGTTTGGTTCGGAACAGAAAAAGGCGTGTGCCGCTATGACGGAAAATCTTTTTCATACATTACCGATAAGGATTTAGAGGGGCCCGCTGTTCGTACTATATTCCAGGATAAATCCGGCATTCTTTGGTTTGGCAACAACGGCGGCGGCTTATATCGCTATGATGGCAAAACACTTCGTAATATCACAGAAGAAAAGAAATTGAGCAATTACAATTTCTTAAGGAACCATGAACCAGCAGGAAAGCCGGGTACACTTGCAAGGGTTTTTGCAATAAATGAAGACACGAGCGGAAATTTATGGATGGGCACTGTTGATGCAGGTGTTTGGAAATACGACGGTAAGAAGCTAACAAACTACACGGTTAAAGACGGCCTTACCGGCAACGCTGTTCCGCTAATATATCGTGACAACAAAGGAGAATTGTGGTTCGTTTCCGATGATGGCGCGATCTTTCGTTTTAACGGACAATCATTTTCAAAATTCGCTTTGCAATAGCCAATCGTTATTTTCTAAAACCGATGACCACCATTGCGAACGCGAGAACCAATTAACTTCAAAAGCCCGCAAATTATTTGCGGGCTTTTATTATCTATTAAGTATCATCTATATAATCATTTGCAATCGTACACTGCAGTCCCGGTACCCGTTAAAAATGGTAGCAATCCATTTGCCGACAAGGAGTACTGTTGGGCACTAAACACGAGCGGTAATCCGTACGTATTATATGTGGCGCCAGTGAGCGCATTATTCATGCTGTAATTTTTATCAAGGTACATCCACAATTTATTGGTCTGCCTTATGTTTATTTTATTATCATAGGCTACCATAACCCTGAATGTATCATTGGTTACAGTTCCACCAAACTGGTTGCTTCGGTATTGACGGGCAGTATATACTAAATTGCCATTGGCGTCATACTTGTAAGCATACAAATCCGTGTTTGAAAATGCGCCGTAGTAATAAACACTATCCTTGCTGCCAACCACCCTGTCGTAAGCATCGTATTGAATCGTCGCAACGGTCTTGATGATAGCTGATGAAGGGTCAGGTAAACCATTATCACCAATTGAGCCGAATGTGTAAATGGTGTCTCTTACAATCTGGCCGGCGCTGTTGTAGCCAAATGTCTGCCAGCCATTCACGTTCCCAGGAGTGGTCGGGTCGGTACGGAAAGGATATATCACCTGTGTGGGGCGTTGTTTCTTGTCATAAAAAATGAACACATTGGGATTGCCATCGGTCGGCATACTCGTTATAACACTTACCAGGTCGCCGCGCTTGTTGTAGTTAAAAACGTAATCAGCGTCCCAGATTCCACCGTCCGAGTTAACTGTTTTCACTTTGCAAATGTCTGAGTAGTCTTTGCCACCGCCCGGCTTTTTTATGTAGTCAATTAATTTCTGGCAACCAGTTATAAAAAGCACGAGGCTTAGAGATAGCAGCAATGCTGCATTTTTGAGCTTGTTCTTTTTCATAAAAGAGAGTTTTTGTGAGGGGTATAATTTGATGCGATCCTAAACAAATAGTAAGGGTGCAGAAATTGTATAACACAAAAAAAGCAAGCTCGAAAGAATGCTATGAAAATGCTCTGCTAATTCTGTATGATTAGTAGCACAGGGAGGCGCAATGAATATGGTTGGAGAGGTTTTGCACTATCAAGGTATTGATTAATGCGCATTAAATAAAGCATTGTGACGGGTTTTATTTCATCATTTGCATTTGTGGAAAATGGCTGTGGTTTCGGTGCGGTTATTACGCTAGCATTCAATGTGGTTTACTTAGCGAGAAAGCTTCGACAAGCTCAGCTTGACACTCCGCTTTCGCTGTCAGATTGAGTTTTGGCTGTCAGGCTGAGCTTGTCGAAGCCCCGTTAAACAGAAACAATGTTATTGAATGTTTTGAGAAAACGACATTGAATTAAGATGCTACCTAACCATATCTAGATAAGTACAGGTGCCTCAGGAATCCTGTAAAGTAATTCATCCATGGCTTCCGTTGCTTTCTCCAAAACGAGGCGGCCATCCGACTCCATCACGTGTATAGGGCGGGCATTAAAATCCAACAAGCGGATATCAATACGACTCATCAGCTTATGTCGTTTTTGTTTTGCCAAATCATGCAGCGTACGTCGCTCAGCAGCAGACAATTCATATTTGGAGCGTTGCGCAAGTCCATTACCGCGCGGAATAAACGGCAAAAAACTTATTCGTTTAATGCCGTTATCCAAACAAAATTGTATGGCCCAATCTACTACTGATAGCTGACCGGATACAATGGTTGTTTGTACAGATGTGGAAATACCTGCAGCAATCAACCGGCGTATAGTAGCTACCGTTTTATCATAAGCATCACATCCCACCACATCATTATGATGCGCGACAGGCCCGTGAAGACTCACTTTTACCTGTGTCTTGGTAGTATACAGCGCTTGCACAAGGCGATCAGGAAGTGCAATGCCGTTCGTGGTAAGTTTTGATTTGCAGTGTTGAGAATGCACGTATTCAATTAATTCATGAAGTTGGTGGTGAATCGTTGGCTCTCCTCCGCAGAAGTGAATCATCCTTACATCATGAGCAAAAAGCCAGTCGATCCGTTCTTTCAACACTGCAGCTGCGGGATGCACACCCCCGTCGGGAGGTGCCAGGCAAAAGCCACACCGTGCATTGCAAAAGCGTGTAACACGAAAGCAGATCATGGAAGGGAGGTTGAACATTTTAGTCATGACTAAATGTGTTAACGGGTGATACATGAAGGTGATACTCCAGCCAATGCGCCACCATTGCAGCGCCGCGTTTCATGAGTGCAGAATTCCAATCCTTGGTATGACCGGGTGGTGTGAGCCGCTGAATCTTTGCGTGTGTAAACATTTTTTTGTAAAACTCTACCGCCGCTTCTCCTGGTCGATTGGCGTCGAAAGCGAGCACTACCTGCCTATCCTTACAAACTTCCGGAAGCCATGGTGCAAGGCGCCCGACAGTAGCGAGTGCGCTGTATCCACAAACAGCGAGAGAAAGCGCATCAAATACGCCTTCCACCAAAATAACCGGTTCAGCATGATAACCTTCAAGCACGCTGAATATACCTCCTCCCGGCCCGATGGTAAACATTTTATCCTCGTTACCTGCCTGGCTCAGGTAGCGCCCATGAACAGAGCAAAGCATATGAGTTTGGTCAAACATAGGAGCAATTACTGCCGGCCGGCCGTTCCAGTCGGGATCAAAACGAACGCCTGCTTCATGGGCGATATGTATGGGAATGCAACGATGCTCAACATATTCCTGACCGGCAGTTCCCGTTAATGACAGGCCACGATCCAATCGATTTTGCGGAGCCTCTCCTGTTACAGGCATCACAGGCGGATCTATTCTTTGGCCATGTGGCATTGATAATTTATGCTGTTCATATCTATGCAGCCTGTTCATATTTTGAAGTTGAGTCCCATTTCATTTCTCATGGTCAACAATGCTTCTGCGTTCCCCTTTGCATCATCTACGGGATGATGAGAGTGTTTTGTTTTTCGCAGATGCTTAAAATTTTTAAATAAATCCTTTTGCAAACCCTTGTATAAACTGCCCAGGTTTTGCGAACTGAAGCCAAATGGATTTCTTCCAATGAAATGATGAAAATACCAGCAGATAAACATCCAGTCGAAGCCATTGTTATCACTTATAAAAATGGGTCTGTCTTTACTATTCGTATTGATCCATGTTTCGAATGCCGTCATTACCAACGCTGGCTCATCAAATGTCATTACTTCTTCCCTTGAATGCCCGGACACAGCGAGCGCCTCTGGCAAATATTGATCAGATATGGGTTTGAGCCTGCCATAAAAAGTTTTGTCAAGTTGTTCATCTACAAGAACAGCTCCAAATGAAACCATCGAATAATCACCCGGAATGGGCCCATCACTTTCAATATCAACCATAATAAATGCCATAACCTGTTTATTGTTTTTTTACTTCTATTAATATAAGCAAAAAAACGCTGTAATCGAAGCGCGGCAGTCTGGACGCTATATCAATGTCTTCACGCGTATATTTCAATTGCAGGATTTCCAAACACAGTTTTACCATCTTTTACATTCCTGATCACAACGCTGCCTGCCCCTACAATTGCGTTGTTGCCTACTTTTTTATAAGGCAATATTTTTGCGCCGGTATGTACCGTTGCCTGGCTCCCCACTTCCGCAAAGCCTCCCATAAAACTATAGGCTTCCATTGTTGAGTAACGACCTATTCTCGCATCGTGTCCAACATCCGAATAGCCATATATGGTAACAAAGTCCTCTAATAATACATTGCATGAAATTGTACAGAATTGCGAAACAGCTACGCCTTGGCCGATATGACAATCGCTGTATAAAATTGCCGATTGATGAATAAGGTTTTGAAATGCTCCGTTTTTCTCAACGATCATGTCTACATATTTTTTCTTAAACACAGGATCTCCCAATGCACAAAAAAAACAATCGTCCTCTTGCACCTCATATGTCTCCACTGCTCCTATTATGGGTGGGTAACCCTTGTGTGTGCTGAGCGCATCGGCATTGTCATCCAAATAACCTTTTATCTCGAAACATGTGCCATAGCCTATGCACTGCGTGGCAAGGTGAAAAGCTTCACGTCCAAAATGCCTTGCGCCCACAAGAATTAGTTGTTTCATCATTTGCAATTGTGTAAATTCTATAATAATGTAAAGCCGCCATCAATTATGAGATTGGTTCCTGTTGTCCACTTTGCTGCATCAGACAACAAGTACGCTACAGCATAGGCAACTTCCTGCGGCGTGCCATACCTGCCCAAGGGATATCGTTTCCTGTCTGCCTCCAGCATTTCCTTCGTTACCTTTTCTTCCAGTGCGTCCACCATTGGCGTTTCGATCATAGCCGGAGAAACGGCATTTACACGTATGCGTTTGGGTGCCAGATCAATTGCTATGCCTTTTACAAGTCCATACAACGCAGCTTTAGCAGCGCTGTATACTGCGTTGCCGGGATATGAAACCAAGGTGCCGGAAATGGAGCTTATAAAAACCATTGAAGAACCATCTCTGTCCATTTTCTTATTTTTCACCAATTCCAAACAAAGATTTGCAGAAAGAAAAAAATTGTTTTCCATCACTGTTTTCATTTTATCATTTGTATAGAAAGGAAAAGGCAAAGAAGCGCCCACACCCGCACAAAACACAACGCCGGAAAGTGCTGTGCAGTGTGCAACAACTTTTTCAACGCCCTGTGGTAAGTTGAGATCGGCCACTATTATAGCGTGTCCATTTCCTTGCAACAACGCTTGTGTTGCCTGCAAGCGTTCCTCATTTCTTCCGGTTATAACAAGCGTTGCGCCAAGACCGGCACATTCAATAGCAATGGCTTTGCCAATACCTGATGACGCACCTGTTACAAGGATTGTTTTATTGGATAACGAAAATGGATTAGTCATTGCAGTATTCTAACAGTGGTGAACAAATCAGCGATTGGGTTTCAAAATAAACACTCGCCCAGGAAAGCCCAACACCAAATCCACAGCAAACAAAGGCGCATTTATCATGTGTAACGTTGTGGCTCAGAGATGTCACCATAGTCAGCGGTATGGTTGCAGAACTGGTGTTGCCAAAATCTTTTAGTGAATAGGGCACTTTACTTTCTTCCAATTTTAGTTTCTTTCGCACTTTTTCATTTAGAAAGCGATTCGCCTGGTGAAAAACAAAATAATCTATTTCAGTTGGAGCCAGCTTGTAGTGGTCGATCAGCTTACTTACCGTTTCAGGAACTTTAGAAATACCAAAGGAAAACACATCCATTCCCTCCAGAACAGTATTCAACCTGCTGCGTTCTACGCCGGGTTCTATTTCTTCCATTACGAACGATTGAGGGTTTACCCTGCTGCGAAAGCCACCATCAGGAATAATGATCGCTTTGTGGCCCCCTCCATCTGATGCAAGATGAAACTTAAATCCAGCACTGCCTTCATCAAATACGATGGCGGTTGCAGTTCCGGCATCGCCAAAAATCGGATAGGTAGTTTTATCCTTAGGTGAGCAAGGACCCGAGGCGATTTCTCCTGCCAATAGCAGTCCTTTTTTCATGGTGCCGCTGGCAAGCAATGATGTGATCACACTTAACCCATATACCCATCCCGAACAACCAAGTGAAATATCGAGTGTATAACAATCTTCGCTTAATCCAAGACGATTTTGTAAAATACAAGAGGTGGCGGGCAGAATATAATCCGGCGTTTGAGAAACAAAAATGAGGCAATCAATATCTTCTTTTTGCCAACCGACGTCTGCTATTAATTTTTCAGCGGCCTTGAAGCAAAGATCCGATGCGCATAGATTATTCCTCGCCACTCTTCGTCTTTCAATGCCCGTAGAAGCAATGAATTTTTCTGCTTCATCACCATTAAACAACGGAAGGCTATTGTTTTCTTCAATCGTTTCCGGCACGCAGGCAGCAATGCCCGCAAGTGCTACATTTTTTATTTCCAAAAATGCCATAGGTTTTGTTTCAAAATGATTTAATCGGCAATACTCATAAGTGCCATTTCAATATTATCCGCAGCAAAAAGGGAAAGATTACTCCTGGCTTTTTTTATCGGCCAGTTCCAACTTCACAAAAGAATGCAATGTGGAATGCATGATTTCGGTACAATCTTCTACGATGTAATTATTGCTTATTGTTGAATGTTCAACAATAAGCGGCGCAGTAAAGCTGCGATTGCGGCCCTATTGCAGACTGTTTGCAAAAATGCTTTCGTTTATTGTTTGGCTGGTCATTTACAACCTTGATTGTACAATACTGAACAAGTCGGCAATAGTGTTGGCAGATTTAATATCATCTCCTTTTATCCGCACGCCATATTTTTCATCTACCATGGCTACGATAGACAGCGCCAGCAAGGAGCTCCATTCGTTCAGGTTTTTAAAAGAAGTATCGGGTTTGAATATGGTCGGATCTGTGTTGTCAAACTGATCCGCAAAATTTACAACAAAATTTTCCATAGCTATTTTTTAAGGTTTATTAGAAACAAAAGCTTTGTCTTTTGATAACTGTGCCGATCAACCTGTTAGACCAAATGTAAGTGCCGCCACCTGCTACTTTATTTTTCGATGATGTCCAGGTCAGAGTAACAACCTGTAACTCATCTATTTGGATCATCAAACCTCCGGCAAGCAGCATAATTTTGAGACAGGTTGGCATTTAAATACAGTAAAATCGGGTAACAGTCAATTAGAAAATAAGTTCAGTGCGTATTGCCCTATTGAAATAAAGAATAAGTCCAAGGCGCTGGACCACACAAACAGGTAAACCCGGCGGAGACTAAAACCATCATTTACGGATATTGTAGGCGCAATTAATTTCATCTATTTGCCTAATTAATAGAAAATTATCCGTTTATTAACCACCTGAACTGTATATTCCTTTTCTATCCTTTTAAGATATGAAGAGAAGACAGTTTCTGTTCAAGGTGATAGCGATTGCGATACCATTTATTTTGTTACTGGTTTTGGAGCTTGCCTTACGCTTGTTTAATTATGGTTACGATTACCGCTTGTTTGTCGAAGACAAACAGGACAGCGATTATTGGGTAATGAACCAAAACGCTTCAAAAAAGTATTTCCCCGATCAAACAATCGCCACAACGGGCAACAAAGAACCTTTCAAAAAAGAAAAGGCTGCCAATACCATCAGAATATTTGTGTTAGGTGAATCTACTACAATCGGTTATCCTTATTTCCACAACGGTTCATTTCACCGGATGCTTCTTTACAGGTTAATGCACAGCATGCCGGATAAAAATTTCGAAATCATCAATGTTTCTCTCACGGCGGTAAACTCGTACACCATACTCGACTTTGCCCGGCAGGTTGTAGATAAGGAACCAGACGCGGTGTTGATTTACACCGGCCACAATGAGTATTATGGTGCGCTGGGTGTAGGTTCTACCCAACAAGTAGGTTCGAACCGAGGATTGATAAAAACCATTTTGTACCTGCGGCAATTCAGAACAACGCAGCTATTAACGAATGCATGGTTACATCTCCGTTCATTAGGAGGCAAGCATGGCGACGGTGACAAGAAAGACAGGATGGAGTTAATGGCAAAAGATCAGGACATTGCTTTTGGCTCCGCAAAATTCAATGCAGGCGTTGATCAGTTTCAGAAAAACATGGAGGAAACCCTTCAGCTTTTTCAAAATGCGAATATTCCCGTATTTCTGAGCACTGTCGTTTCAAATGAAAAGGACCTCTCTCCTTTTGTGAGTGAAAAACCGGGCAGCGACAAACAAAAAACTTTCAATGAAGCGTTTAATGAAGGAATGAATGCGCTGGCATCCGGCAACCTTGCACAAGCCACCATAAATCTTAAAAAGGCCGACGGTATATTTGCACGAAGTGCCATTTGCAATTACCAACTGGGCCGTGTTTTCCTGCAATTGCAACAAACCGATTCCGCAAGGACATATTTTACAAAAGCAGGGGATCTGGATATGCTTCGCTTTAGGGCACCATCTGCCATTAACAAAACCATCCGGCTGCTTTGCAGCAAATATCACAACACAATTCTTGTAGATGCAGAAGCCGATTTCCAACATTATGCAACGCATCAGGTTATTGGCGACGATTTAATATTGGAACATGTGCATCCTAATTTAAGTGGCTACGCGTTGCTGTCGCAGTCTTTTTATGAAGCAATGAAAAAGAAAGGTTTTCTCAAAGTGCAGGAAGGAAATGAAATGAGCTTTGACGAACTCATGCAAAGGATGCCCGTTACCAAATCAGACTCGCTGGCCGGCTACTACAAAGTTTTCAACTTAAAAAGAATGTGGCCGTTTGCGGCTGGTAATCCATCAAAAAAAGATACGCTTTCCGTTGTTAGCCAGGAAGAGCAGATTGCCTATGCAATGGCATTTGATCACAAGTCATGGGAAACGGCACAGAGTGAGTTATATGGTTATTACATGAACAATGCCGATTCTTCAGCCGCAAAAAAAGTGATGGAAGGGCTTGTCCTGGAACATCCGCTGGATAAAGAATTATGTGAAATGGCGGGCAATCTTTGCGGACAGCTTCATGATTATAAATATGCATTGAACTACTTTAAAAGATCATTTCAGCTACAGCCTTCCGTAAGCAAAGCAAAAATGATCCTCGTACTTCTTCTGCAGGAAGATATGCCTGCTGACGCCATTCCCTACATCGATTATGCGATTCACAATACTTCTGCCGGTTATGATTACACTTCTTTAAAAAAGACAACGACCAGCATTATACAACTCAAAATGCTTGCAGACAAAACGCCCGGCGATTTTGCATTGCTTAATAATATTGCCAGTCAATACTATGCAATGGGCAATAAGAGTTGTGCTGAAAAATATGTGAAGAGAGTTTTGCAATTGGCACCTGCAAACAAAGACGCTTTATTACTCAACACCCGGTTAAAACAACGAGGATAAATGATTACACAAAAAATCAGCAAAGAGCAATGCTCCAGTTTTGGACAGGTATGTGTTTTGTTCATGCTGCTGTTATACTTGCTTCATCCCGGTAAGGCATGGATAGTGGCAGGTGCTTTTCTTTTGCTGGTGAATATTTTGTTTCCGCTTGTATTCTATCCCTTCGCATGGGTGTGGTTCCTTCTTGGCAAATGGATGGGAAACATTACTTCGTCTGTAATTCTTTCAATCATATTCCTTATTGTGGTTATGCCCGTCGGCTTCATCCGTAAGTTGCGCGGAAAGGACCCGCTTAGACTTTTGGAATTTAAGAAAGGTAAACACTCAGTTTTTAAGGATCGTCATCATGAGTTTGTGCCAGAAGATCTTAAACATGGATTTTAAAAACATTGACATATGGAATTTATAAAAGAATTGCTGCAGTTTCTTAAGACGAGAAAAAAGATGTGGTTAATGCCTCTGATCATTATTTTACTGCTGCTTTCTGCATTGGTTGTACTTAGCAGCAGTTCCGCTCTTGGCCCATTTATATACTCACTTTTTTAAAGTACACCTATGCCCACGATCGTTCTGGGGATTTCTGCTTTTTACCATGATAGCGCTGCCGTACTGCTGATTGACAACGAGATAATAGCGGCGGCACAGGAGGAGCGTTTCACACGAATAAAAAACGACAGCGCTTTTCCCGTTAATGCTATACGATTCGTGCTGGCGGAAGCGGGCATCGATTGTAATGAACTCTCTGCTGTTGCATTCTACGAAAAACCACTACTGAAATTCGAGCGATTACTGGAAACAATACACAGCGTAGTGCCACAAGGAGCTTTTTCTTTTATCAAAGCCATGCCCATGTGGTTCAAAGAAAAACTCTTTATCAAACAAATCATCAGAAAAGAACTAAAGAAACTCGGCGCTGCCAAAGACCTTCTTATATTGTTTCCTGAACATCATTTATCGCACGCAGCCTCCGCTTATTACCCTTCTCCATTTAGCGAAGCTGCCGTACTTACCATTGATGGCGTGGGAGAATGGACCACCACTTCTATAGGACATGCAAAAGGAAACAACATTACCATATTAAAAGAGCAACACTTTCCCCATTCCATAGGATTGCTTTATTCTGCCTTTACTTACTTTTTAGGTTTCAAGGTAAATAGCGGCGAGTACAAAGTAATGGGACTCGCTCCTTATGGCGATATGTTGAATGAACAAACATTGAGCTATATAGAAAAGATAAAAACAGTGCTTATCGATATAAGAGAAGATGGTTCATACTTGCTCAACATGCAGTACTTCGCTTTTGCCAGCGAACTCAACATGATACGGCAGAAAAAATGGGAAGCACTGTTTGGAATAGAAAAAAGAAAACCGGAATCCGAATTATTGCAGGCGCATAAAAATCTTGCACGTGCCATACAGGAAGTACTCAACGACATTATTATTATGCTGGCGCAAACGGCGCGACACCTTACCGGAAGCAAACAGTTGGTTCTGGCTGGTGGAGTGGCGCTGAACTGCGTGGCGAATGCCCGCATTGTGGAAGAAGGCATATTCTCAGATGTTTGGGTACAACCCGCAGCCGGTGATGCCGGTGGTGCATTGGGCGCCGCCTATGCGGCCACAAACATTTGGTTCAAACAACCTGACCGCAAGTTAGCTTCTTGTGATGCCATGAAAGGTTGCCAGCTCGGGCCGGAGTATGATGCGAATACTATCAAAAAATCAATTGCTCCTTTTGGAGCCACTTATAAATATTACGATGACTTCAGCGAGCTCTCCCGTTTTATCGCGAAGGAAATAGACAAGGGTAAAATCATTGGTTGGTTCCAGGGCAAAATGGAATTCGGCCCTCGGGCACTTGGCAACCGCAGTATTCTTGCCAATGCATTTTCTCCCGATATGCAAAGCATTTTAAATGTCCGCGTTAAGCAAAGAGAATCATTCAGGCCGTTTGCTCCGGCAGTAATTGAAAATGACGCGCATTTGTATTTTAATGCAAACCGGCCATCGCGACACATGTCGTTTACTTTTAAAAAACTTGATAAGATAAATGCGCCGGCTGTTATTCATGTCGATGGTTCCGCACGCATCCAAACCGTTAATCATCATGTTACTCCCCGGCTCTTTCAACTCCTTGAAGCATATAAACAAGAAACCGGTCAGAGCCTTTTCATCAACACCTCTTTTAATCAGCGGGGCGAACCGATCGTTTGTACTCCAAAAGATGCTTACCTGGCATTTATGCAAATGAAACTTGACTGGCTGGTGATGGGTGATTTTGTTTTCGACCATGCCCTTCAACCCGAAAAGAATGGAATTAATGAACGCAAATTTGAAGACGACTGATTTTAAAAGGCATTTATTTTAAAGAAGTTATGCGTTTTTTTTCAGTTAAGATCAAATTAAGCATTTGTTAGTGCTTAAGTTAACCGTTTGGAGGAAATTTTGCAGTTACATAATATTCATTAATCAAAATTCATTGCTTGAGTATGAAAAAACTACTAATGCTTATGTTCATTCTCGTGCCCTTTTTCGAGCTAAGTGCTCAACAAAGGACAATAGCGGGAAAAATTACCGACCAGTCGGGTAACCCGCTTTCCGGTGCAACCGTAACTTTAAAAGGAAGCGATCTGGCAACCACCACAGATTCATCCGGAGCTTTTCATGTAAATCTTAACAACACTGGTAAAAACATTCTCATTATTTCCTACCTCGGTTTTATTCCGCAGGAAATTACAGTAAACAATCAAAGCAGCCTTGCCATCCAGCTAAAGCAGGGATTAAACTCCCTTGATAGTGTAATAGTAGTAGGTTATGGTAGCCTCCGGAAAAAAGATGTTACCGCTGCTACCAGCACAATCAAGGCCGAGGAAATTGTAAAAAGACCGTTGACGACGGTTGAACAAGCTTTGCAAGGTACCGCTGCAGGAGTAACGGTACAAAGCAACAGTGGACAACCTGGTAACGCGCTCAGTGTTCGTATCAGGGGGGCCAATTCAATTACCGGCTCCAACGAACCGCTGTATGTTATTGATGGATTTGTCGGCGGCAATGTGTCGTCAATATCTGTGAACGACATCGAGTCAATGGAAATTTTAAAGGACGCAGCTGCAACAGCTGTATATGGTTCGAGAGGTTCGAACGGTGTTGTTATCATCACCACAAAAACCGGAAAAGCAGGCAAAACAAAAATTGATTTCAACCCATGGTTCAGCAAGGCGCAAATACCTAAAAAGCTGAACCTGATGAACGCATACGATTTTGCCCGCGCATTGAATGCACAAAATGCCGCGCAGAATACTTCTCCTGCATTTACCGATGCTCAGATCGAAGCCTTTAAACAAAATCCGGGCACTGACTGGCAAAAAGAAATTACGCAGGAACCATGGATTCAGAACTATCAGTTAAGTGTATCCGGTGGCGCTCCTAACGTGAATTATCTTTTCTCTTTCAACTATCTTGATCAACCGGGTTTGATCCTGAACCAATATTACAAGAAGGCAATTTTACATGCCAACGTAAACTTTAAGATCAACAGTAAAGTGGACGTTAAAATGTATGTAAACACATTACTGCCAAAGAATAGAAATACGGGCTATGCCGGTGACATTACCGATCCGTTTGCGCAAGCCTTTCAGTGGGATCCAACTTCGCCTGTAAGAGATAGTACCGGCGCCTACATTTTGAAATCCAAATACGGCTCCAATGCCATTAACCCTGTAGCGCAGGCAAACAACCAGTTTGATGACAACTCCGGAACATACATCAATGGTACCGGTGTCCTTAACTGGCACATCACAAAGGACCTTACGTTTACAACCAACAATACTTACGATGTTAACTGGAACTATGGTCAAAACCTTCGCGGCCCGCAAACTGCTGACGGATTAATTGGTAATGATTATGCTCAAAACACCGCAAGCAGAGCATGGAGCTTTCAGAACAGTAATTTCCTGACGTACAATCACAAATTCGGTTATCATTCAATTACTGCTACGGCTCTTTATGAGCAACGTAAATACGAAGCAATGAATGTAACTGCGAGATCAGTAAATCTTTCTACTTATGCGCTGGGCTACTACAATCTTGGTTTAGGTACTACGCAGAAAACTACATCGGGCTATTCCGCAGATGCATTGCAATCTTTCATGGGAAGAGTTGTTTATTCTTATAAAGACAAGTACTTATTAACTGCGGCTGTTCGTTCGGATGGTTCTTCGCATTTGACAGACAAATACAGCACCTTCCCTTCTATCTCTGCAGGATGGAACATTGCCAAGGAAGATTTTCTGTTTTCATCAAATGTAGTGTCCGATCTTAAATTGCGTGCAAGCTGGGGTATCACTGGTAACCAGGCTGTACCTGCCTATGCAAGCATAGCAAAAATAAACACCGGCACACAAGGTCCGAACGGTACGCTTGGATATTATTATGATGGTGGCACTTTGTCAATTGCTACTTCACTCGGTTCACCTGTTTCTTCTTCTCTTAAATGGGAAGAAAATACAGAAACCAATTTTGGTGTAGACGCTGCATTCTTCAAAGGCAGATTAACTTTTACCGCAGATGCCTACCGTAAAAAAATCACCAACCTGCTATATAACTACCAGGCGGCTTATTACTTAGGTGGTGGATCTTATATACGCAATATGGGAAGCCTTGAAAATAAAGGGCTTGAATTCGCATTAGGCGGTACTCCGGTTAGTGCAGGTAAATTTAGCTGGACAGCAAACTTTACACTTTCATTTAACAGGAACAAAGTGCTTGATCTTGGCGGCTTAGATAGCGTTGTGTTGAGCAACGTAGGTTCTGCTCAAAGCAACAACTCTATATTGGTTGTTGGAAAATCTTTAGGAAATTTCTATGGCTATCAATACCTCGGCACATGGAAAAGTGATGAAGCGGCACAGGCTGCACAATACGGCATGAATCCCGGCAACTCAAAATACACTGATGTAAATGGCGACCACAAATACACTCCTGATGATTATATGGTGATAGGAAATGGAACGCCTAAATATTCATGGGGCTTTATCAGTGATTTCAGATATGATAACATCACGCTCAGTTTCATGCTACAGGGAACACAGGGCAACCAGATCTATTCAGGTACGTTCCCTTACACTTTTGGTGGACAAGGGGATGCGAGAAATGCAACAAACTCAGACATCCTGAATGTTTGGACGCCACAGAACCAAACGGATATTCCAACTTTCCAAAGTTCAAGCAACAACTCCATTCATAGCAGCAGATATGTTTACAATGCGAGCTATATGAAATTGAGAAACTTGTCGCTCTCCTATCGTTTCCCTCAGTCTATGATGTCGAAAGTTAAAATAACAAATCTCGAAGTGTATGTAAGCGGACAAAACCTTTTCTGCATAACCAAATATCCTGGATACGATCCGGAAGTTACCAATGCCAATTATGGTGCATATCCTGCACTTTCACAAGGGCTTGAAACCGGTGTAATTCCTAACCCAAGAACATACACATTCGGTCTTAGAACGACATTTTAATAAAGTTTAGTTGACTTATAAAAAACTTAACAATGCCTACTAAAAAAATATATCTATACCTGCTTTCCGGATCAATTATCTTCTCCGGTTGTCAAAAACTAACGGAAGATCCAAAAGCAACACTCACTCCTGTTAACTATTTTAAAACGCAGTCTGATCTTGATGCAGCTGTTGCCGGTATTTATGAGCAATATTCTTACGATGGCGCTTATGGCTTTACGAGCCGCATGACATCTTATTTTAGCTCGGATGATTTAACAACAGATCCCGGTCTTAATAAACAGGACATGCGTGACTTTGACCAACTAAGTGGCGCTAGTGATAACAATGGTATGACTGCCGAATGGCAAGGCCCGTGGACCGCTATCTACCAGGCCAATAACGTACTCGCCAATTATGAAAAGGTGAACACTACAGATGATCTCAAAAAACAGGCTGCAGGTCAAGCACTTTTTTTAAGAGCATGGGGCTATTACATGCTGGCAAGAACTTTCGGTGAAGTGCCTATTATTCTTACGCCAATTGGTGCGGATGAACACCCGGACAGAAAACCAGTTGCTGATGTATATGCCGCTATTGTCGCTGATTTACAACAGGCAAAGGCCTGGCTGCCGGTTTCGTTTCCTAATCAACCGGGAAAAGCCAATCAAATGGCGGCTCGTGCAATGCTGTCAGACGTTTATCTTACAATGGCTGGCTGGCCGCTGAATCAAACGAATTACTATGCAACATCTGCTACAGAAGCTGATTCGGTGATCAAGTCTTCTATCTATAATTTGAGTACTCCGTACGACAAAGTATTTAGTACCAACAACACACCGGAATCAATTTTTGCTTTGCAGTTTAATGTTGCGGGTGGATTGCCTCAAAGAGGTTATGGCTCTTCCTGCGTTCCCCTGGAAGAAAGCGGTTTGGACAACTCAGGAGGTTGGGATGATTTTTTTCCTGAAATCAATTTCTTCCTGAACGCGCCTAAATGCACCAGAACGGATGCTACCTTTTACACGACGTTTAAATTATTGCAGGCAAACAAATCATTTAAACTTGTTCCATGGAGTTCCTCTGAAACACGTGTAAAACATCCTTACTACAAAAAATTCAGAGCGGGTTTAAATGGTGATGGCGTAAGTGAAACAGACACCTCGATAAACTATATCAAACCAAGTACGAATAAAGCGCTTGACATTATCAGGTATCCACTTATTTTATTGAACTATGCTGAAGCTACAGCAATGGCTGGTAGTGCTCCGACAGCAGAAGGTTATAATGCAATAAACATGGTAAGACAAAGAGCGGGCGAAGGTCCACTGACTCCGGGGCTAGCAGCGGCCGCCTTCCGCGACTCCGTTGTTACGGAAAGAGCGTATGAATTTGCGGGAGAATTCGGCGTAAGATGGTTCGATATTGTAAGATTACAATTGCTGCCGAAAATCATCAAGGAAAGAGGATCAAATGAAAACCCAATACCTCCTAAAGTATTGAACGATCCTAACCTCATACAGCAAAAATATCTTGCCCCTATACCTTACAACGAAATGTTGAGAAACCCAACCTGGAAACAGAATTCAGGTTACTAATGCTTAAAGCTTAATGCTAAACGCCTAACGCTAAGTCTTCGTGCTTGCGTTAGGCGTTCTGCGTTTAGCGTTGGGCCTTACGCGTTAAGGGGAAATGAATTATTCTTCGTTATATCGGAGAAAGTTTTCTTAAACTCTTCACCACACATTTCTCTGTAATCTTTGGAAAATCTTGTGTAGGTTTTGTTCGCCAGCTCATGCCTTTTCAGGTAAATGAGCACTTTACATTTGTATTCCAGTGCGTCTTCATTTAGTCTGTCAAACTGGAAAATCAAATTGGTTATCTCAATCACGAATTCAGGATCATCATGCGCATTGCTTTCGTGCGTCAGATAGCTAAGGCTGATGTCAATTACCGCATTTGAAATATCAGCTTTCACATCATCCAGCCAATCATAGTCGGTTTGAGAAAGAAATGATCCCTTGCCGGTAATTTGCAGAAGCTGCATGACATAGTGTTTATTAACAACATCTGGCTTTTCTTTTACCAACGCAATGAATTTGCAATAGTCGACAAACACAACATCATCAGTGGTTTGAAATTGCCAAAAATTAGATTTCTTGACAAGCGAACAATTGCCCACTTTTTCCAATATCCCCTTTAATTTGGCCATATTAACAGAGCGATTGTTCTTCGCATCTTTCACTGACTTATTGGTCCATAATATCTCGTTCAATTCATCGGAATTAATGCCACGTCCATTCCTGAATGTATAAATAAGTACCAAGAGAAAAAGCTCTTTAATAAGTGGCGAAAACAACTCAGTGATATCTTCACCTGCTTTATCAAAAACCTGGAATTGACCAAAAAGCAATACAGATGAAATATGGCTATCTGCTGTTGTATTCACATGCGCTACTTCATGCTCTTCTTCTCTTTCTACAGAAGATTCATGAACGGCCGGACTACTGGTAAATACTGGTTCTGCCATTTTCATGGGCACCTCCGGTCGCCGAACGGTCACCGTTTTTTGCAAAGAAAATTTTCTGCGTCTTTTCAGGTTTAAGACAGTATAGAACAAAAGAATGCCAGCTGCAAACAAGGCTGCACAAATCAAAAACAAGTTTGTCCTGTTATGCTCTTTGGAAGTTACCACGGGATTTGCTTCTTCGATCGGAGGAAAATCCAGTGAATAAACTTTTACGTCTGTGCGCTTTGACAGCGAATCAAATCCCGAATAGAAAAAAGTCACCGCGATTAGTTTTCCTGCATGTGGCGCATAATACAGATCTGCAAAAGACTGAACGTCGTAGAAGGAATAAGGTATTTGATCTCCCAATAATTTATACACCGGTTCCTTTAATGATCCTTCAATGACCTGTAAACTTGAATTAAAACTTCTGTTAGAAAAAACAAGACCATAATAGCGCTGGTCCTTTTCGTCAATGATCAGACTATTCGCAAAAGTATATCTAAAATCATCTGAATTTAACTCAAAGAGTTTCTTAAACGTTTTCCTGCGTACATCGAACACATACATATCCGTGTAGACTTCGGGGTCCAGCATCTGGTCACCTGTTTTACTACCATACCCACCTATTATATACGCAGAATCGCCGGCAGCGGTTGCGCCAGCTGCTGCCAGGTAACGGGGAGCAAAAACATTGTCCTTGAAATGCAAAGTATCCCAGCGGTTTGCATTTATTGAATAGCGTTGCACCGCATTTTTATACTTGAGCCAGCCATAGCCACCCAGCACATAAATAGAAGTGTCATACGCGGAAAGAAATTTATTCGCATGCCAAAATGCAGTCAACACAGTATCCTTCACACCACCCGTCCAGGTCTTGCTACCCGGCTTATAAACGGCAACATTTTTTTTATCAATAAATACATTATAAAAACGTCCTGATATGCTGTCGAACAAACCCTGGCTTCCGAGTATGATATTGGCACGCTCAATTGGCGTCTGCTTCCAAATGGCATTGGGCGTATTTACATTGTAGCTTGTAACGGTATCAGAACCGGAGATGTAGATGGTTTCCGATTTAGCATCAAAAGCAGCAATCGCATTGCCTTTAATAGCAAACGAACCAATCGAACTCCAATGCTGGTGCAACGGTTTGATCCAAACGGGATTTTTGATAAGAGATTTCGCCTGGCTAATGCTGTCAGATGAAGCTGTTCCGGCGACTTCATCCAAGGGCCAGTAATATCGCTGTTCGTTTCCATTAAACAAACGGATATCCTTAATGCGCATCGGCGGAATATCACGGGTTTGATAGTGGTCCACATCATTGGCGCCAAACAAAAACTTGTAATACTTACTGTTTAAAGGAATCTTTGCGGTGCCTACATTTTTGCCGTTGGCATATAAAATAATATGCTGTTGAGCAGGATCTAACTCTACACTTATCTTGTTCCAGCCGTAATAAAGCGATAAAGAATCGATGGCAAAGGATATTCCTGAAAAACGCGATCCAAATACGATCTTGAACTTTGACCCTAACTGATCAAACATCAGGTCTATATTCTGTTTATCGTTCAATATCCGGAGGACATAACCAAAATACACCCGGTGGCCGCCGACGAAATTCAAGTCAAAGTCCAATCTTACACTTTTAGTGAATTTCAGCGAATCATCCGGCGCCAGAATCAATGCAGTTCGCTTCTCAAGGACCGACTCATGACTATTGAACTGTAGTCCGTAAGACTGAGCATTGCCCCGCATGACCAATACCAGCAAACACAAAACTTCAATCAGACGTTTTAACATACACTTTGGGAAAAAATTAAAAACTTTTATTCGACACTTTTTATTGGAAAGATTCACCAAATCAATAATTGTGATCTTACAAACATTTCCGGTCTAAGAGGGGTTATAGGTGAACATTTTTTTACTGCTCAATAATTATTGACACAGCTCTGGCAGAATCCGGGAGGATACCTTTTCGTGGTTGAAAAAGTACAAGGCACATGGCTTTGAAAAAATAAGCAATTGCTGGCAAACTTCATTATCGAATAAATATTTTGCAGTTAATTATACAAGTACTAAAAATAGTCAAAAATTGAATCAAAAGCATCAATATTATATTTTTGAAACATTAGCGGGAGAATGCTTCTTCGACAGTCACCGCACCTGATTAAACCTATGAAACATATTTCAACTTCAGCGTTGGCAAATGTCCTGACATCAAATCAAACCTATCTTATATAAGTGTAAAGAGTTTTGAAAGACAATTAAAAAAAGGAGGCCGCAATAGCCTCCTTAATATGAAGAAACAACACAAGTGACCCCGCGTCATTATGACGATCTACATATAATGTCTTGGGCAGATGCAAATGTCAACATTGCCAAATTTTCCGCCTAATCATCATCGTCTTTATAATTTGAATCTATTTTTAAACCAAGCGCTTTCAATCCTTTTTTATGATTGCCGAAGTATTCTTTAGGAAAAGGTTTATCGCCATGTATTGTGGACCACACATATTCACTAAAAATGAGGGCATCCTTATCAATAAGATCTGGTTTTGAAAAGTCCATTCTTTGTGTAAGATGAGCGAGCCTTGCGGTGGTTTTGCTTTGGAACGCTGTTTTTGCAGGATTCATTTCGTTAAGAGGAATGGATGAAGCGATCGAGTTGTAGCCAGTCAAATCAGGCGTTTCCTGAAAACATTCAGTCATTAAGGGGGCAGTAGCAACCAACTGATTCATGGGTTGTACACCGAATATCTGGCAGATGGTGTGCAATACCGATGATTGGTTATAAAACTTACTCACAATGGCGTTGCGCTTTACATACGGTCCTGCAATCATACAAATGGAACGGTGGCCGTCCACATGATCGACACCGCTTTGAGGGTCATCTTCATTTATAAAAATCGCCATGTCTTTCCAAAAGGGGCTCTTAGAAAGTGCGTCTACTACTTTGCCTGTAGCCAGATCGTTATCTGCAACATAAGCACGGGGTGTTGGGTTCATTGGGTCGTACCCGCTTGTATGATCGTTTGGCAGGTAAATAACAATAAATTCAGGAAGGCTGCCGGCTGTTTCATATTCCTTTAAAGCTTTAATAAATACATCGGCTCTTACTTGATCGGTAATATCCATGTTCCAGCCCGGATAACGCAGGTCGCTATATTTTTCCAATCCTTTCATTGAGTACGAACATTTGTAAACAGGAGCAGTATCGGTTTTGTTTTTCCATGAATTATAAATATCTGTCCATGTAACGCCTTTAGGAATTTCAGCAAGATCTGTTTCTCCAAAATTTCTGAATGAAATGCCTTTGCGTACGAGGTGATCCCAAATAAAGCCACAACCGGCATAACACAAGGGGTCTGATCCAAAATCATAAGAACAATGCCCCATGGAAAAATCTTTTTCATGGTAAGGTGTCGTAATACCTTGTATGGCCCACTGGTGGCCATCGCTGGAGTTTACGCCATTGCAATAATAGTTGTCAAGTAGTACAAATTGGTTAGCAAGCTGGTGTAAATTGGGTGTGCTTTTTTTTCCAAACTCAACCAATGTAGAGTCACAATTGCCTCTGCCAATGTCGCCAAAAACCTGGTCGAATTTTTTATTCTCTTTAATAATGTACACCACGTGTTTTATAGTAGAAAGTTCGCCGGTATTATTGGGAACAGGTACCGGAGCAACATTAGAATTAGCTGCTGCCTGTGCTCGCAGCATATCTATAAAATGAAACCCTTTTTTAGCTTCAGAAGTATACGATGCTAATTCGGATGTATTGCCAGGAAGTTTTACTTTTTGAATCTGACCCTTGATAGCCGTTACATTTCCTATAAACAAGTTATTGTCAGCAATGCATATTGCTCCGGGAAAACCACCTGCAGCAATAAAACCATGAGGAGCTGCGCCGTGGTGTTGTAAATCAATGAGCGCAATGGAATTATTGCCCGCATTGGCTGTCATTAATGTTTTGCCGTCGCTACTCAATGCCAGCGCTGTCGTAAGGCTGCCATAGGGAAGCGACCGGTCAGGTTTGGTATTTATTGTTCGAATTGTCTTGAAAGTTGTTGCATCTATCACACTAACACCGTCTCCACTATCGTCAGTTACATAAAGTAATTTACCATCCGCAGATAAAATCATTGATTCCGGATGAATCCTGGTACTAATTTCAGCAATCGTTTTTCTTGACCTAATATCAATTACGCTTACTGAACCACGCAATGCTACCGATCTTTCGTCCACTGCAACATCTGTTCCTGCTGACTTCTCTGTTCTATCTCCCTTTCGTGGATGGGGGCCTCCAAAATTACTTACAAATGCAGTTTCTTTATTTTTACTAATAACAATTGCATAGGGGCAAACGCCTACCGGAATGTTGGTCAATACTTTTCCTTTTGCAATGTCTACTACCGTAACCTGGTTAGCAACGGCGCAGGCCACCAGCGCGATGTTGTTACCACACAACCCAATACCAAGCGGATTTGTTTTTTTGTTATTAATCGAAAGGTCTATTTTCTTTGCGAGTGTAAATGTTCCTGAACTGCTAACATTGCCAACATATAAATTCTTATTCAGTCCGGTAAAATAAATAGTAGAATCATTGGCATCAACAACAAGCCCGTTCATTGAACCGGCTTCTTTATCAAGATAATTAAAAGATTGAAGCAGCTTGAAATTTTTGGCATCAATAACAGATATGTTTCTGTTGGTTTTTGCAATAAGCAAAGTTTTATTCAGGGCCAATGACAAGTTTAATACTCTTGAGTTTTCTATTAAGTTCAGACCTTCTCCAGCGGGCTTTAATGTTTGCCCGTTGGGCAATAACGCCGGACCTTGTAAAGCGTGTGTCCAGGACGAATCTGCCGGTTTCCTGATATCTTTTCTTGGTTCTGCAGTGTTTGTATTTGTCGTTTGCGCATTCAGTCCCTGAACTGCAATGAAGAGGCATAGTAGTGAACTTTTCACAAAGAGATGCCGACCTGTTTTCATTTGTTTATTGATTGAAATATTGGTTCAATTGAGTGGCTAAATATATGTAATCAAACCTACAGTTTATTATTATCATGTAGTTAAGCAATCGTTTGCTTTAGTTTTTTACACACTCCAAAACTTAGATTTGTGCGAAGCTTCTACAACGGTTACCAGTCAGCAGCAATGGAAATACTAAAGCTCAACACCCTGCTATATCCTGAAAGTGCAAACGTATATGACAGCTACGCGGAAGCATTAAAAACATTGGGAAAAATAAAGAAGCAGCGCTGATGTATAAGAAAACGCTGGATCTTAATCCGGCAAATAAGAAAGCGAAAGAGATACTGGAGGAATTGTTGGCAGAGAGAAAGTAACTGAAGTTGTGCACATCATTTTATCCCCGGCACTATGGTTAAAATGATGTGCACTAACTGGTTGAGCATAATTACGCTATATTAAAATTCCACCCCAATTCAAAAGTATTGATGGAGCTAAAACTAGCTATTTCATTTCTCAAACTTTTTTTCTAAGTTTAGAATATTAAAACCCCAAGCGCTCCTCCCTTTAGTAACTCTCTGTTTAAGTCCTCCCTATTTGCATTTTTCACCTATTCTAGTCTTCTTAACACCGAGTAGACGGCTAATTTATTTGAATAACTCAACGTTAAAACTCATGTATGTTAATCTTAAATACTTGAGGAACTAAAAGTTCTTTTATCAAGAAGAGCTACGAATGCAAGGTATTTATCAATTACTAACACTCATCCGAAAATCGGTGCAGGGAAAGGATTGCGTCTTTTAGACATTATTTCAACACACTCAAACTTAAAAAATAATGTTATGAGCTGGACCTATCAAAGTTGGGGTACTGAGTACCCCAGGATTGCAGTTGACCTTACTGGTAACCACGCGGCAGATATTCTTGGCTTTGGATATGACGGGGTCTGGGTTTCTTTAAATGATGGAAACGGGAATTTCAGCCCACCTATTATTGGGATTACCGATTTCTGCATAGCAACAGGCTGGTCAATTGAAAAGCATGCACGTTTTTTAGCAGTTCTTACAGGAAGTGGTCATCCTGATATTATTGGCTTTGGCGATTCTGGAGTATATGTTGCAAGGAGCAATGGGGATGGTACTTTTCAGCCAGTAGAATTTGTTCTCCCGGATTTTTCATTCAATTCTGGTTGGACCGCAACTGAACACCCTCGCTTTGTAATAGATTTAAATGGGGATGGTAAAGCAGACATTATTGGCTTTGGAGATGACGGCGTATGGACAGCCAGGAACAAAGGGGATGGTACTTTTTTTCCTGCACAATATATCATTGCAGATTTTGGATTTAACCAGGGCTGGCGTGTTGAAAAACATCCAAGGTATGTAGTGGATTTAGACGGAGATGGCAAGCCCGATATAATAGGCTTTGGCGATGCGGGTGTGTATGTGGCCATGAATAAGGGAGATGGCTCCTTTTTACCAATAAAGACGGGCCTTCCCGATTTGGGCTATAGCCAGGGATGGAGAGTGGATCAACACGTGCGGCTTGTTGGAGATGTGAATGGTGTTGGAAAAGCAGCCATTGTTGCGGCACGGGAGAATGGAGAAGTTCTTGTGGCACTTGGCAATGGTGATGGCACATTCCAACCAGCAACACCGGCCGGCATTTCCCTTGGATATCTTTATGAGTTTTTTCAATCTTCCGCTACTATTGATTTCAGACCCTATCTTGTTTTTTTGGCCGATATTATCGGCAACGGAAACAGAAAACAGTTGGTTGCTTTTGGAGACAAGGGCACCTTAACGGTAGATTTTACCAACCCTTCTTCCTCTCCTTTTTTTGCATCGCCAGATTTTGGTATTAATACAGGTTGGCAGATTAATAAAACCATACGCACGGTAGCAAACATAGGTGGAGCGGGAAAGCCCGGTATTGTGGGCTTTGGCGATGCAGGCATCTATACAGCAATGAGCAAAGGCGATAACACATTTTTACAACCGGCAACATTTGTTCTCGCAGATTTTGGGCGCATTTCCGGACGGGTAGTCAATTCAATTACTGTTAGCTTCAAAATGACAGGTGATGATCTGGACGATGATACACAGTTACACATTTTTATAAAAAACCGTAAAAGCGATACGTCCGATTCCGGAGATCCCGGATCATTGGCGCAGCACATACAAAACTATGCAGATGGAGAAAATAACTGGTTCGGAAGAAATTCATACTTAGGTTGCGCACTGTTTGCAAATATGGGAGGCGGTTTTGCCGATGGTGATAACAGACGGGTAAATATTTTGCTGCGCAAAAAGCCCATTCCTATTGAAGAACTCAACTTGCCGCAAATAATTATTTTTATTATTCCAAAAGGTGATGACACCTGGAAATTTGAATATACTGTAGCAATAACGCTGGACGATGGAACGCAATTCCCGGCATTTGTTTCGAATGTTAATGGCATTACCGGAATTATCATGGATCAGGATAATTCCAGCTATTCGGGGATAGGCACCGAACTGGTCCCACGGCAACAGCCACCACCACCACAGGAACAATACAACCAGCCTCTACTGAACCGCGCCACCATTGAATTCAAAACGCACAACAACGATAAAAGCAGTAGCACCGTTGTGAACGTACATATTGTCAATAGAAAATCCGGTACGGTAAGCCAGGATATTTCAGTAGTATCAGACATCGCCACCAATCAATATTTTGATGATCCTAGTGATCATATTTTCGAACTGCCCATTGCAGCAAATAATATCTCTTTACAAGACATTGTTTTGCCGGTGGTATTCATCAATATAATTCCGTTCGATGATGATGAGACCTGGATTTTTGACTATACCATCACTTTTTATTTCGGCAACACCCAGCCTTACTCATGGGTTACTTCGGGTGTTATTTTGGATAACGGTCACCATAAACACATGGGCGTTTATAGCGGGCGCCCTATTGTACTTAACCCGCAAGCATCGTTAACACTGTCTCCTATCGTTCGGCACAAAACCATTTCGCTGGACTATGTAAATCGAAAACTCAATGAGTTTTTGCTCAGCCGCCAAGTTGCCGGAAGCCAGGACCCGCTGGTTAAAATCCGCCTTGACAATACAAATGATTTGATAAAAACGCTGGGCTATACTTTTCCGACAAACAATGACTATGCTGCACCAAGGTCCTATAGCGACGTACAGCATATTGACAATGCGCCACCACCAGCCAATGTAGTATTGGGGGCAAACGATGTTATGGGTATTGAATACTCACACGGTATGAGCGACCTGCCTACTTTATTTAACTCGCTTCACCTGGGCTCCCTGGTGCAGGAGCAAGTGAATGATATTAATTTGCAATCGCTGAGCCTGCCTATTGATCCCAATAATGTGCAAACCCCTTTAAACCTTACCATCGCTTTTGAAACGGGTGGTCCCACAGAAGTTACCGGTAATGTGACCATTGATATAATAAATAATCTTTCGCTGAACGCGAAGCTTACTTTAAGACCCGATCTTGACAATGGCGTGGTGGATTTGATGGCATGGCTGCAGGATATTAGTAAGATCCAAATAACATTGGATCGTGTGCTTAACAATGAGGTTGTCTATAATTACAGTGGTACTTTTTTGGGAAATCCAATAAGTGGCAAAATAGGTGTAGGTAGTGGTGGATTTGCTACTTACGATGACCTCGTGCAAAGCCTGATGGATCAGGTGTACAAATTTAACATTGATGAAGACATTTCTTTGTCCATCATTTTTTATGTGGTCGCATTAATAATAGGTGCAATTGTCGGCATTATTGGTGGTGCGTTATTTGGTCCGCTTGGGGCCATTACCGCGTTCTCGCTCGCCGAAACTTTAGGTATGGATAAACTAAAAGGTTACCTGGGTAACATTATTCCCGGTAAGGCGGAAAATAAATTCCTGGGTGCAAGAGATGCATTGAATTCACTGGCAAGTTCGGTGCTGATGGGCGGAGTAGTGAACGGCGCAAATCCAGGGCCGGTTCCTTATCCAAATCCATGCAGGCTCACAGGGATGGATTTGAATAATGGCTTATTGACATTGGATTATATGGGGCCACAAAACAACTTTCAATTCCCCGTGCCTTGCAAAGCAGATTGGTCCGGCGGGCCACTGAACCCGGGCACTTTGGCAAACATCGATCACATCATTGTGCTTACAATGGAGAACCGGTCTTTCGACCACATGTTGGGATATTTGAGCCTGCCATTTGAGAAAGGTGGGATGAACAGGACCGATGTAGATGGCCTCAAGGGTGGCGAGTTCAATATATGCAATGGAAGAACGGCAAAATCTTTCCGCATACCTTACGGGGACACTATTTTTTCTCCGGGGCCAAACAACGAATTTGACTTGACCATCACTGCAGTGAATGGCGGTAGAATGGACGGCTTTGCGCAGGTGCATGCCGATGAATATGGAAACACCATGGCACACCGGGTGATGGGATACTACGGCGCCGATAATGTGCCAACCTATGATGCGCTTGCAAGGGAATTTGCTATTTGTCATCGTTGGTTTGTGTCCTTTCCCGGTCCAACATTTCCCAACCGCTATTTCGAACTAACCGGCAGGCCAAATATCGACGCATGGGGTCAATGGGATTATACCACTGATACTGTTTTACCATTTTTATTTACAGACACCATATTCGATCATTTGACGGCGCAAGGCGTTTCGTGGAGATATTTTGAGCACAGCCCTTGCCAGTTGCGGCTTTTTGAAAAGTATACATTCGACTCTCAAAACGTTGTCAGCTTTGACGATCCGGAATTTGGGTTTGCCAATCTTGCATTGTCCGGCGGGCTACCATCGGTTGCATTTATCGATCCGCATTTTAAGGATTTTCCACCAAACGGTTTTTGTGACGAACCCCCTTCTGATATTCGCAACAGCCAAAAATTTATTGAGGATTTGGTAGGTATTGTTCGCGCCAGTCCAAATTGGGAAAAGACCCTTTTGATTATCACCTATGATGAGCATGGCGGATTTTATGACCATGTGCCGCCTCCTGCCGCAGCACAAGTATCGCCGGAATTGCCAAAGATTATGGGTCTGCGTGTTCCAACTTTTTTTGTCTCACCCTGGGTAAAGCGCGGCGCTGTGTATGGACACGATAGCACAGTAATTACGCATCCGGCAAATGAAGAAGAATTGGCCAGGCCGCCAATTTTTAACGACAGTCTTTATTTTGATCACACATCCATTTTGAAGACCATTGCAAGAAGATTTTTGAGTCAACACCCGCCATACATGGGTGCAAGGTATGCGGCGGCGCATGATCTTTCAGAAGTATTGAGCACGGAGATGGAAAAAAGCACTGATCAATTTTTGCCATTCGTTCCATATACTTTGGATTATGAGAATACGAAAATGAATTTGAATGTAACCAACGGGGATCGTTCGCTGCATGTATTGCTACAGACAAACCCCGCCAATGCTTTGAATATACCTGATTCGCAAAAATTCAGGTTTGAAGATGCAGGAGACGGGTTTGTGTATATCCGGACTTTTGCAGGACTGTTTGTTACCGTTATTTCTTCCGGAAAGCCAATAAATCATCTCATCAATACCGTGCCGGTTTATCGCGTTGAGCAGAATTTAAAATTTCCTTTCGTTGATCAAAACTTGCACCCTCCGTTCGGCACTATTGGATCTCGGGATCCCAGGCTTCAAAAATGGAAAATGGTGCCCGGCAATACTGTTTTAGCGTTTAATACTGGTTTTGTAGTGTATTCAGCGGCATTTCCAGATTTGGTTTTACAAGTAGGTGCCGGAGCCGCGGGTACAATAGCGACCAATGTCATTCTGAGTGTACCGACACCACCGCCGAACAGTCTTGTGAAACCGAATCAATGGAATGTAACTTCTCCACTTATCCCAAACAATGTAGTGGTCGAGTAGATGTAAAGATATATGGCAGATTATTTGTGTGAAGCTTGTTACTTTATCTGAGAATATTCACATCACAAAAAATAATTCAAAATGAAAAAGAGATTATTGGGCAATAGCGGATTGGAAGTTTCCGAGTTGGGATTGGGTTGCATGGGTTTGACGTTTGGCTACGGGCCTGCTACCAACGAAGCAGATGCGATTGCTTTGATTCAAAAGGCGTTTGCTCTCGGCATTACTTTTTTTGATACCGCAGAGGCGTATAGCCAGGGCCTGAATGAGCAGTTTTTAGGAAAAGCTGTAAAATCTTTTCGCGACAAAGTCGTGATCGCCACCAAGTTCGGCTTTACAGATGGAGATGCTACCAAAGGCGTAGACAGTCGCCCGGAAAGGATAAGAGCCGTTGCAGAGGCATCACTCAAGCATCTCGGCACTGATGTTATAGATCTGTTTTATCAGCACAGGGTTGACCCGAATGTGCCAATGGAGGACGTAGCAGGAACGGTGAAAGATTTGATCCGGGAAGGCAAAGTAAAACACTTTGGAATGAGTGAGGCCGGTGTGCAAAGTATTCGAAAAGCACATGCAGTGCAACCGGTGGCAGCTTTGCAAAGTGAATACTCTATGTTTTGGCGCGAACCGGAGAATGAGATTATTCCTGTGTTGGAAGAATTGGGCATTGGCTTTGTGCCCTTTAGCCCATTAGGAAAGGGCTTTTTAACCGGCGCGATAGACGAGCACACAAAGTTTGACAGCAGTGACTTTAGAAATATCGTTCCTCGTTTTTCAGAAGAAAACCGACGGGCAAATCAGGTATTGATTGAATTGGTAAAATCAATTGCTGCAGATAAAAAAGCGACACCCGCGCAAATTGCTTTGGCGTGGTTGCTGGCTCAAAAACCATATATCGCTCCTATTCCAGGCACTACCAAAATTCATCGACTGGAAGAAAATGCAAGTGCCGTAAATATATCATTATCCACAGAGGATTTGAATAGTATTAAAAAGGCTTTGGAAACCATTAAGATCTCTGGAGAGCGCTACCCTGCAAGCTTGCAAGCGAGAGTAGGAAAATAAATAAAGATTATTTGGCTTACTGCTTGCTTTGTGTAAAACAAGCAGTAAGCCAAATATGTATTACAAGAAGATGATCGCATTACATTATATAGAACCTCGCTGAATTACTTGAAATGGATTTTTTAATTGGGCGCATTCTTTTTGTAAAACCAAATGCGCAGCATCACGACCCATCTGGTCAAAGTCTGTAGTAATCACTGATATATCCAACAGTTCTTTTAATACTGTTTCGTTGAAAGAAATAACGCCCATCTCCTTGCCCATGGTGAGCGATGTGGTGCGCACAAGTTTAATTAGTTTGGCAAGATCATCCTCTTCGATTACAATGTACATAGTGGATCTGCGTATTTTCTTTATGCCCGCAATGTCAGTAATGGAAAACAATAGTTTTTGTTCATTGCAAAACAAACGAACGCCCTCTATTATTTCTTTTGGGTGGTGAATGTCTTTAGGAAACACGAGGCAAATTCTTTCGTACTTTTTAACAACATCCAACAGCGAACGCAATGCGTCATAGATATCTCCTTTAAAATCCTGGTATACCGATTTGCAGTAAGCGCCCAGTTGTGGCAGGTGTTTATCGAGAATGATCAGCTCGTGCGGAGGAATCGTTTTGCACACATTTACGCATTCATCCATATCTGCATCTGCAAAAAAATGCGGCATAATAACATAGTAATCGTACTTGCCAAGATTGGCATCTAATATATCCTTCAATATTTTGGGGCTGTAATGATGGATCTGTAAATCTACGGTAGCCTTGCTGCCAAGCTCTTCGAGAAAACTATAATACACAATCTTTTTAAAAGAGCTGAGTTTGTTAAAGATCAGAAGTACGCGAAGATGCGTGTTCTTTTTCTTCTTCATTACAAAGTATCCTCTCGAAGGTGAAGAAGCAACAAAGCCTTTTTCTTTTAGCATTTTATATGCTCTTTCAATGGTATCGCGGCCCACATTGTTTATTTCGGCAAACTCATTGATAGAAGGAAGGCGCTCGCCAACCTTTAATTTACCGGACTCAATGTCTTTTACAAAAGCATTAAAAATCTGCTGTCTTTTGGTAGCGAGATGATCCGTTGCAACTTTTACACGGTATTTAGACATATGGCAATTTCAATCGTGATTGAACTATCAAATATGCAAAAAGGAATTGACATGTAGTTCTAATTTTATTTGCACGCAAACCTGCATCTCATTGCAACGTCCATTTTCAATCAGAAGAATTAAATAAAAGCAGGCGGGTGGCGTAAGCCACCCAACCTGCAACACATGAGAAACCTATATTGCGATAAACAGTTTGCATTTCGCTGAACGAGAACACACACTCATTCTGGAAGATGCCCGTGAAAAGTATACTCCCCCTCGCCTACTACTTTCGCCTCTTGACCCGGCACACACACTATGGCCGAAGTTCCGCCTGGTATAACAACATGCATCTCCACATTATTTTCTTTTAATGTCCATTCTGAGATAATCTTTCCTGAAGCTGACGTATAGGCCGCTTTTACCCAGCTTAACCCACCACCGAAATGTGGATTGATTACAATCTTTTTATAACCGGGTTCGGCAGCGTCAATGCCTGCCAAGACACGATACAACCAATCACCTACGGCACCATAAGCATAATGATTATAAGTTGTAGGTTGTACACTCCCATCTGGCTTTATCGCATCCCATCTTTCCCACATCGTAGTGGCGCCCGCTTTTACGGCGTATAACCATGATGGATAAGTTTGCTGTTGTAATAGTCTGAATGCAACGTCTGTGTAACCATTGTCACTGAGGACCGGAAGCAAATAAGGCGTTCCTAAAAAACCGGTGGTTAAATGATAATTGTTTTCCCTGATTACGTTCACCAGTTGTTCAACGGCTTTCTTATGCAATGAAGCTGGCAGTAGATAAAAACGAAGTGCCAGCACATAAGAAGTTTGCGTATTGGCAATGGTCGTACCATCAATTTTCATGTATGTACGCACAAAAGCTTCTTTTATTTTTTCGAGCAGGCTTCCATATGTTTTTGCATCTTGTTTATTTCCTAAAACTGTTGCCGCATTAATGAGCAATTGTGTTGAATAGGCCCAGTAGCACTGGTCAATAAAAGGAACGGGCGTTTCCGCGCCTGGTGAGAGCCAATCGCCAAATCCTTTTCCCTGCCACAAATAGTTGTCGCTTACGCTGCTGATATAATCGACCCAGGCTTTCATCGACGAATACTGGCGTTTAAGTGTAGCCGTATCATTATACACCTGGAATAGTTGCCAGGGAATAATTGTAGCAGCGTCACCCCATCCTGCTGCTGACTTTTTAGGGTTTGTATTCGCATGTCCATAGAGATCGGGAATGATAACAGGCACGGCACCATCTGTTCCCTGGTCAGCAGCAAGGTCCGTCAACCATTTTGAAAAAAACGCTTTTACATCGCGATTAAAACTTGCAGTTCGGAAAAAGATCTGGGCATCTCCCGTCCAGCCCAATCGTTCACTACGCTGAGGGCAATCAGTGGGTATGTCAATAAAATTACTTTGCAGGCTCCATTCAATATTTTTTTGCAGCCGGTTAAGTAAAGTGTCAGAACAACTAAAGCTACCGGTACGACTCATGTTTGAGTACAGTGCGATTGCAGTAAAATCTTCTTTATTCGCTTTGCACCCCTCAACTTTTATATATCGAAATCCGTGGTAGGTAAAATGCGGCTCGAATATCTCTTCCTTATCTCCTTTCAAAATATAGACATCTGTTGCTTTTGCCTGCCGAAGATTGGCCGTATAAAAATTGCCTGCACTATCGAGTACCTCTGCATGGGATATTCTAATTGTGTCGCCGGGTTTTCCACGCACTTTGAGTTTGACCCAGCCTGCGAGGTTTTGTCCAAAATCAATTACCTGCTCGTGTTTTGGTGTTGTAAAGATCAACGAGGGTTCAAATTGTTCTTGTCTTCTCACAGGTTCAGCAAGCGTAGGAACCAGGTTTGTCTTTGCATAATTTACTTCAGTCGCATTTGACCAGTTTGACGTTGATTTGTTGGCATCGTATATCTCACCATCATATAGACTTGAAAAAAGTAATGCCCCGCTTGAAACCTCCCAGCTTTTATCAGAGTTAATATGTACGGTATGTTTGTCCTTATACGTTATAACCAGTTCAAACAAGAGAGCTATCTCATTTCCATAATGATTCGACACCGGACGAATACCCAAAGCACCATGATACCATCCGTCTGCAACTGTTACACGGATCTCATTCGTACCCGGATGAATTTGCTTTGTTACTTCATATTCCTGGAATTGAAGTCGCTTGTCATAACTTGTCCATCCAGGTGTAAGCAACGCATCACCAATCCTTTGTTCGTTAATAAAGCCTTCGTACAAGCCTCTTGCTGTTATTCTTAATTTTGCTGACGCTATTTTCCCATCAGTAGCAAATCTCTTTTTAAAAACAGGAACGCCTTCTACCGTTCCATTAATACCTATCCATTTTGCACCTGTGTTCCAGGATGGTTGCGAAAAAACAGGGGACACAAATAATATCATCGCAACAATTGTGCAATGCACGACAAGAGACGTTTTATCTACCTTAATTGAAAATAGTTTGACCGCATTGAAAAAGCATGAAAGAAATGATCGTCGCATAGAGGAAAGTTCGTGAGTTAGAAAATACCAGCCCGCAAGAATGGGCTGGTAAGATTGGATGTTTGGTTGTTCGGTTGTTTTAGTTGTATTGGAACGCTAAACGATTCGGTGGCCGGGGGCAAACACTGGTGATCGTCGCAGGTCATATATTCGATTTCGCCTTTAACGGTTACATCTTTTGCAGACAGCTTTATCTTTTGCTGAAACACCACTTCCTTTTCAAAATAGAGTACCTGCATACCAAATCCGCCATCCCATTTTGTTAATGGTTTCGGTTCCACCAGTTTCCCAACCAATACATATTGATCGGAAGATATAATCGTGATGCTTGTTTTAAGAGGTCCACCGTCTTTTTGCTGTATAGAATAAATATGCCAGCCCGGCATCATCGTTGCCTTAAAAGATAACAAAGCCTGATTGCCGTCTATTAATTTGGCGGTACAGCTCCATTTAACTTGCTGACAAAAAACAGCGGAAACTCCCGCATACAAAAGCATCACCACCGTAGCCAATTTTTTCATACGCCCAATTTGCAATTGAATAATTGAGTTGATTAATGTTTGTTTTTTACTTCGACACTTTTTCGTCGGTTATTACGAGTCCAGGCATCTCTTTTTCGATCTCGTGGAACTCAATGCCTTTAGATTTCCAGAAGGCAAGCAACTTAGTCTTGTCGCTGGTGTCAAAATCTTTTGGCAACGTAAAGTCCACTTTCATTTTTGTGTTGGTAGAATCAATAATATCTATTATTTCTCCTCCATATTGGGTCATACCAATATAGTTTATAAGGTCCTGTAAGGGAAGATTCTGCAGACGACGTGATACTGCTCTGTCATCATCCAATGTATTTTTAGGTTCACCACCTTTGGTAGCCAATGCGGAAATCTTTTTGTTTACAGTGGCCACTAGTATTTTTTTAGATACAGTTGTCTTTTCAAAATATAATTTACCAAACGACCTTTCTGCAGCGTCTTTCAACATGGCGTTTACTTTATCTCCGGTTATGGGTCTTGCAGAAAAGACATCATAAGCAAAATTGTGACGGTCCTTTTCTTCTTGCGGGTCATCTTCATTTCTTACATAACTAAGCTGGTCTGCGAGGAACGGATCTTTCACTTTAACTTCCAGATAAGGACCATTACTGAAATACTCAGGATATCCTTTTGCATAAAGGCTCAGCAAACTGGCGTAGGTCCATGTTTCACCGTAACCATTTCCCATCGTATCTGTCTTCAGCATGTTCACATAGTTGCCAACACGACCCTGGTAAATAGAACACTGAAATTGTACAGCACTGTCGCCATCAATAATGCTCCCATCTTTGAAAACCAGTGGCAGCAAGTGTCTGTCAGGCGATCCATGCCCGGTCCAGGCCAGGTATTGGACATTAATAAACTTTATTTTTTCACCGTTCAATACGCGCTGTATGTTTTGCTCATTAACGTCTTCGGCTTGTGTTAAACCAATTACTTTTCCATCCGGACCAATCCATACTTCATAAGGCACGCCAGTTGTTGGAATAAAAGCATCGAGGTTTTCATCATTCAATACCATGGGCAAAGTAATTGGCTTGCCGATGCGTTCACGCACTTTGTCCAACACTTTCACAATATTATCTTTAGAGTCTTTCGAAAGCCTGGTTTTCGTATTCACCAACACGATTTGTAGCTTGTCACCAAATTTGTCCTGCATTTCCTGCATATGCGGAAACAACCGCACACAACTGGAACAGCCTTTGTTCCATACATCAAGTATCAACAACTTGCCGCGATAATCAGCAATGCTTAGATTGTCAATTGGCGCGTTAATAGTTTCTGCAAACTGATGATTCGGCATCTGCATGCCAATCTGTACTGTTTGTTGGCTATAAGAAACAAAAGCAGACGTAAGTAACCCAATAGAGAAGAATATACGCTTCATAAAATTTTCGATTTAATATTTATCAATATGCTATTTACTTGCAAGCTGACTAATTGCCGGATCATCTGATATCAATCGGGCAGGCACGGTTTTAACGGTTTCATGAAATTCGATGCCCTGAGATCTCCAGAACGCGAGTGCTTTGTCTTTGTCAGCAGGATTAAAATCTTTTGGTAGCGTGAAGTCCACTTTCATTTTGTTATTGGTAAGATCCAGCACGTCCGCTATTTGGCTGCCGTAAAGTTGAAACCCGGCAAATCGTATCAGGTCTTCCAATGGAAGATTCTGTATGCGCTGTGAAACTGCGACTGTATCTCCCAGTGAATTCTTGGGTTCACCTCCTTTCGTAGCTAGTTGAGATACCTGGCTGTTTGTTGTGGCAATCAAAAATTTTTGAGTTGTCGTGATGTTTTTAAAATATAATTTTCCAAAAGACTTTTCTGCTGCATCTTTTATCATAGTGCCACTTTGCTCCCAGGCAATGGGCCTTGCAGAAAAAACGTCGTAAGAGAAAGTGTGGCGATCTATCTCCTCCTGCGAGTCGCCTGGCTTTTGTGTGTAAGCTAGCTGGTCCGCGAGAAACGGGTCTTTCAATTTGAAAATATTCACCCTGTCTTCTTTAGTAAATTCAGGATAGCCCCTTGAATAAAGACTCAGCAACGTCGTCATCGTTGAAGTCTCTCCATGAATATTGTTGCTCGTATCCGTTGTCACCCGGTTTACATAAGCAGCAACTTGTCCCTGGTAAATGGAACACTGAAATTGTACGGCGCTATCGCCATCAAGAATTTTACCGTCCTTAAAAACGAGCGGGATTAAATGCCTGTCTTTTGAAAGGGGCGCTGTCCAGGGTAGATATTGAATGTTGGCGAATTTCATTTGTTCGCCATTCAATACTTTTTGGATGTTTTCTTCATTTACATCGTCTGCATGCGTTAACCCGATCACTTTGCCAGACGGATCGATCCACACTTCATAGGGCACACCTACAGTGGGAATGAATGCATCCAGTTTTTCGTCGTTCAATACCATTGGTAGTTCAATGGATCTGCCAATTCGTTCTTTTACCTTGTCTAATACTTTGAGGATATTTTCTTTGGAATCTTTTGATTGTTTGGTTTTTGTATTTACCAAAACAATTTGAATCTTATCTCCAAATTTTTCCTGCATCTGTTGCATATGCGGAAACAAATGAACGCAACTTGAACATCCTTTGTTCCAAACATCAAGTATAAGGAGCTTGCCTTTATAATCTGAGATACGTTGTTGCGTTTTTGCAGTGTTAATCACTTCTGCAAATTCATGGTCGGGCATTTGCATGCCAACCTGTATTATCGATTCAGCGTTTTGTTGCGTTTGTTGTTTTTGTTGTTGCTCTTCCTGTTTTTGCTTTTGAGAGCACGCGAAAAAAACTGGCAGGCTTAATGCCAGTGCGATGGTTGTCTTTTTCATTTTTAATTGATTAATGGGTAAAGGAGTGCCTGCCCGCATGGTTAGCAGGTGGCACTTTTTACTGTGATAAATTTTTTATTCAGGATTTTGTGGCATTCCCGAGATTTTTATAACCATATCCGGCAACGGAATCGCATAGCGGTTGGCATTAGGCATTAGTGTGTAAGTTTGCCCACTTACGGTTCTGGTCAGGATAATATTGGCATTTTCCAAATTCAGACGCTTGATATCCATCCAGCGCCTGTCGCGAAAAATCAATTCCTTTCTTCTTTCTGTAAGCACTTTTTGCAACGCGTCCGGTGCGGAAGATGCGGTAAGCGGAACGAAAGGTTGCCCGGTTGTGTTTACCATCCGGTTTTGCATCAGCGTATTCAAATCATCCATAGCTTTTGCTGTGTTGCCGGCTCTCGCTTCTGCTTCCGCTTTTACCAGGTACATTTCTCCATTCGCAAGCCCTTCGAACATATAGCTTTGGGCGTACGATCCTTTGAACGTAAGTGTATTGTCCGCATTTCTTTTAAAGAAAATTGTTTTTCTCAGATCATTTCGGCATATGAGTCGTAAAGCAAAGTGTCTACAAACGTTTGGTACATCGGACTAAACGGGCGTCCGTATGATCCCATATAAAGAGATATCTCTTTGTTATATTGAGAGATGGGCGTATTGGCAGTTGCGTCCAGTGTATTAAAGTCAAGCAAATCATGACTGATAAGAAGGCTGGAATCTGCATAAAGGCCGGCTTTATCATACTGACGCATGGACAAGTACACATTTGCAAGCATCCCATATACGGATCGTTTACTTGGGCGACTGGCAAATGCCGGTCTTTCAGGAAGCAGGGGCAGCGCAGCTTCCAGGTCCTCAATAATTTTCGCATAGGTCTCTTTGTTAGTATTCCTTGAAGAAGGAAGGTTGAAATTAGCAGTCAACCTTAGTGGTATTCCGAGGTCAGTATCGGACGTTTTTTCGTTGTAGCTTTTGGCGAAAGTGGTGGCCAGTTGCCAGAAATACCAACTTCTGAACGCAAGGGCACTTCCTCTAACATTATCAAGGTTCTTTTTATCGGCTTCAGAAACCTTCATCTTCCCCAATTCGTCCAACGTAATATTCATAATGAGCACACCGGCATAGGCCGCGCCCCAGTCGCCAGTTTCGTCGCCGGCTGCTGCAAACGGATGTTTGCCCCATGTATAAGTATCTGTGTTGGCTATGTAGTACGAGAGGCCATCGTAAGCTGCCTGGGTCAGGTAGCAATTATCGGAAGAGCATTCTCCGTAAGTAAGCAGTGGGGAGATATTAACGCTGACAACATCGTCCAATAACTGCTGTGCATCTGATACTGTTTCCACTCCTGAATAAGAAGGATTGTCTTTTTTATCAAGGAACTTTTTACAAGAGCCCAGTAACAATCCCGTGAATAATATGAAAAGGTATATTGTTTGTCTCATAACATTTTCCTGTTTAAAAATTTGAACTAATAGTAAAGGAATACCCGCGTGGCGTTGGATAAGATTCAAGCGCTTCCGGATCTACACCGTCTTTATTCGCCCGCCAAAGTATCCCCAGGTTTTCAACGTGAAAGTTGAATGTCAATTTTTCAAAAGGCGTTTTGCGAAGAATGTTCCGATTTAAACTATAGGCCAGATTAATATACTGCAAACGCACGTGATCGGCTTTTCGAACAAGAATCGAGGAGTTGGTGTAAAAACGATCAGCGCTGTAATCTGCCGGATATTGAAAAACCGGTACGTCGGTGTGAAGCTCATCGCCTGGTTTTTGCCAGCGTTTAGCAAAATCTGCAAATCCAACTTTGTTGGCGCCTCCTATTACACTGTAATATTCAACCGTAGGCTTTAAGTAATAATAACCCAGCTTATAACTGATGTTAATGCCGAGGGAAAATCCTTTATAGGAGAAGCTGTTTCCCAATGAGCCATAGGTTCTGGGAAGAAGCGCTTTGCCAAAATCAAGACTGGAAGAATCAACCTCAGAAAAGATGGCATCGTAATTCATGGTTGGCTTACCGTGATAGATGCCGATAGGCTTCCCGGTTTGCGGATCAAGGCCTCCCCATTTTAAAGTATTCAGGGAAAAAAGAGGGGCACCTGTCATCGGGTTAGGGCCGGTGGGATTTACGAACTGGTTATTGTTGTATACCGGCTGGTTATAATCGGTAACCTTGTCTTTGAGATGCGCAAAAATAAAATTAGTGGTCCAGCTAAAGGGCCCTGTGAAATTTTTAGTAGTAATGTTTGCTTCCATGCCACGCAAACGCATGCTGGCAACATTTTTCCTGAACGAACTTCCCACTCCTGCGGTCTGGTCCATCAATGCATCTCCGTAAAGATCAGTATCCTTGTTTTGATATACTTCGAACCTGCCAGCGATACGATCATTCTTCGTTCCAAAATTTACCCCAAGATTAAATGTAGTGATCTGTTCCCATTTCAAGTCAGGATTGCCCATTCCACCATAGCCGGGTATTGAGGCATATGGGCCGTGATGATAATAGTTACTTGTTAAATGAAAAATGATGGTCTTCGCGCCTGCATTGTCAAGAATATTTCCTCTGGACCCATAGGTAACATTGGCAGTAAGCGTAGGCAGCCAGTCAATGTGATAAAATGACTCTTTATTGATGTTCCATAACAGCCCACTGGACCAGAGTGGCTTCCATCTGTTGTTGATGTTCTGGCCAAATATGTTGGCAGCATCTTTTCTCGCGCTGAATGACAGAACGTAGCGGTCATCATACCCGTAAGCAGCATTCCCATAAAAACCTGCCGTGCGCTTGGTTATTTGTCCGTCAATGCCAGGGTCACCAGGTATATACCGAGAACCTCCGGTAACATAAGTGGGATAAGGATGCACGAAGTCAACATCGGTGTAGCTTAAAGGATTTGCAGTATACCCGTATATCGTGCTTCTTGTGCCAAAGTCGGTAACATTTTCAGCAACATCTGAACCAACCATTGCATTAATATCATGTTTTCCCCATCGGTTGCCATAACTCAATTTCATTCTAAGGTCATTGGAATGAATGGCACTTTCCGCCGTTTGCCTGATAGCGCCTTTGGGGACGTTATAGGTCACTTCTCCTGTTGCCCAGTCGATCTGCGAAAAAGAATTGACAAGATCTCTCACATAATAACTTTCAGCATCATAATTGGTAAATGTTAATGAAGGTTGGTACATGTAGTGGTAATCGGCTGAAAGGCTCAATCCTTTTACAATTCTATAATTCAAATTAATGCCTGCTGAAATGCCTGTTGAACTGGTTGTAGTGACACGATGCTGTTGATCAGTGGCAGGATAATAATGCCAGTCCATTAACAGGCCACCTCCTACCGTATCTACATATCCGTCTCTCATAAGATTTATGGCCACCGGATTACCATTATCATCAATTATGCGTGTGTAAGGCTGCGGGCCGTAAGCTTCAGGCCTGGTGGCGGTTTGAGACTTCAGGGTGTTAAACATCACCGAAGTGGAAATGCCTAGTTTCGAGCTTACCTTAAACGTATTTCCGGCAGTAAATGACAAGCGATCATTGATCGCATTGAAGGAAGTGACCGTTTTGTTATATGCTGCAGACAAATAGTAATTCATATTTGCCGAACCGCCGCTGATATTAAGGGAGTATTGCTGTGTAAGGGGACGCTGATAAAAATAGTCCATATCTGAACGGCTATCAATCTTGCGATAGGCGTCAATCCGGGCTTTGGCCTGGTCTGCCGTTATCTTGCCATCGCGGGCAGCAATCAGCAATTCAATAACAGGCGACAATGCAGGTTGCGAAGTTGAATTCTCATATCCCGTGTAATATCCATTTTTAAATTTCAGCATTTCCACGTCGATGTAATCGGACGAACTCATCAAGGGCATGGAATAGAAATCGGGGTGTGCCGATGTGGAGACAGTTGCGTTAAAACCAACTTTCATGCGTTGATTGAAATTGCCTTTCTTAGTCGTGATGACCACAACACCATTACCAGCCCTGGCGCCCCAGATCGAAGCGGCGGCGGCATCTTTCAGGATAGTGATGCTGGCAACATCGTTAGGGTTAATATTGTTGAAGTCACCGTTGTAAGGAAAATCATCCACTACTATCAAGGCGTCTGTATTGCCATTGATGGTATTGATCCCTCTTACTGTGAACGGAACTTTGCCACTTGTTGAACCAACCTTTGCTGCATGATTATCGAACAAAAGAGTTGTTACTCCTTTGAGCCGGTCGAATATATTAGTACCAACCTGTTCGTTCAATTTTTTGCTGTCAATTACCTGGTAAGAGCCGGTTACTCTTTCTTTTGAAATGCTCTGGTAGCCATTGTTTACGTTTACAACGGTAGTATCGAGATTGATTATTTTACGCGAAAGTTTTATTACAAGACCACCTGAAAGGTTTTCTTTGGAGAGTTTCAATTCCTTACGTTCAAAGTTAACCGAAGTGATCTGTAAGTGGTCTCCGGCAACTGCATCAACTGTAAACAGTCCTGATATATCTGTAACGGTGACGATATTTTTACCCTTGAGGGTAATGGTAACTCCTTCAACAGGATCGCCTTTTTCATCGGTGATTTTTCCAAGGATGGGAACTGGCAGAGGGATTTCATTAATAAAAAAGGAAGCAGTTTTTTTCTTAACTAAAATTGTTTTGTCAACAATCGTGTACTCCAGCGGTTGTTTTTCGAAACACAGATCAAGCATTTGTCCCAGGTCAACATTGTGTACGTCAACATCGACACGTTGGGCATACCTGAGCGTGTTTTCTTCGTAGAGAAAAAGATAACCCGTTTGCTTTTTGATTTCTGCAAATACTTTTTCCAACGGGACATCGCGGGCAGTAAGTGTCACCGTTTGGCCGAAAGTGCTGGCTCGCACCTGCAGGCAGGTAATAATTAGTAATACGGCTGTCAGTTTCATAATCAGCAGCGTTTTAACCAATAGTTTTGGGGATGGCCTTTTTTGATACAGGACATCATTTAGCATTGCAAAATGCATACATTTGTGTTGTTTGGGTTTTACAATTTTTATTCACCCGATCAGTCGGGAGATCACGTAAGGAAACTGTTGACCCAAATTACCTGCCGCTTCGGTCGCGACCCGAGGCGGTTTTCATTTAGAGTCAAACTATCTTTAAATAGGTTTAATAAAGAATGATCTTTCTTCCTTCTATTTCATAGTGTATACCGGCTGTGTATTCCAGCATCTCCAGGACTTTTGAAATATCTGCCGTCCGTTCTATATAACCTGTTACACGTTTTTCAGGTATGCCACCACGAAAACTAATATCTACATCATACCAATTGGTCAGCTGATTAATAATTGCCAAAACATCCATCGACTTAAACTTGAACAACCCGTTCTTCCATGCCATTACTTCTTCCATATCCACCTCATTTTCTACGTCAATAGTATTTGCAACTATAGCTTGTTGTCCCGGCACCAAAGTGCTGGCGGCAGAATGCCTATTCACTTTTACTTTTCCTTCCAATAATGTAACCCTTATTGTTTTTTCATTTTCATAAGCATTTACGTTGAAATGAGTTCCGAGCACTTCCACTTCAACATCTCCCTTGCTTACTTTGAATGGAGCGCTGGCATCGTGTTTGATTTCGAAATACGCCTCGCCTGTCATTGAAACCTTGCGTTCCTTACCATTAAAAGCAACCGGGTAAGTAACAGACGAACCTGCATTGAGCCATACCCTGCTTCCATCTGCAAGCGTCATATCAATTACTTTACTGCCCCTCGGATTGGAAAGTGTATTGTAGATCAATTCCGGAGAAGTTCCATTATAAACAATTTTACCATCCTGGAGCTTAGTCACCTGCACGTTACCGATAGTAACCAACTGGCCGCTCGTAATACTATCCAGGTTGATGTGTTGACCGCTGGCTAGTGTAATGGTTGCACGGTTGATCTTGGGCGCTTCGATGTCTGCTCTTTTCAATGGCTGCTCAACAGCAACCTGTTGCATTGTTCTTTTATGAAGCAGTAAATAGCCCCCAACAGAAACACATATAATAATTGCTGCGGCCCATGAAATGGTTCTCCTGATTCTGCGTACCGGTGATATCGCAATGATCTTTGCATCTTGCTTAACAGGCAAACTGATTTTATCTGCACTCAGGATTTTATTCACCACTTTGTGCCAGTATTCAAGATCGTAACCCGACGCATAATCACCTGCATCCAAATACTGGGCATGAAACGCATTAACTTGGTCGATAATCTCGCCGGTGGTATCGTTATCGATTAAACGCCGCAGATCACGAAGCTCATCGCCCGAGGCTAACCCTGTACGGGCTTTTTCAAGTAAATCATTAAGTTGCCTGTTCACAGGAAAGATTATTTATGGCTGTTATAAAAAAAGTAAGCCGTTTATAAATACGTCTGGTGAACAATCAAAACGTACTAATGCATTTTAAAAAAAAGTTAGCCGATATAAAAAGTCAACAAAATAAGCGGAACAACAATGCCATTTTTCTCAAGGTGCTCCCGAACGGATTTTCCTGCGTTCACCAATGTATTCTTAACGGTATTCACTGAAATTTGAAGTGATTCAGCAATGTCAGCATTCTTTAAGCCTTCTTCCCTGCTCATTCTGTAGATCTTTTGTGTTTGAGGCGGCAATAAATGGATGGCTTCCCGAACTAGCCGGGATGTTTCGCCGAAAAGAACGTTTTCCTCTGTCTGAAGAGAATACTGTTGTTGATTAATGCTGATTTGGGAGTGTATTTTGTTTTGAACAGTTTGTTGCTCGAGCCAGGAATAAGCTCGGTTGTAAACAATGCGAAATATCCAGTGAGAAGGAGATTCGACCTCAGCCAATTTTGTTCGACCGAGCCATAAGATTAGAAATATGTCCTGAACAAGATCTTTAGCTACCGCATCTGATTGTACGATCTTTCGAATTACCGGTTCAACTTTCGGTACATAGCGATGAAACAAGATTTCGAACGCAGCTTCGTTACCTTCTGCGATTGCCTCGAAGAGCTTTTTATCGTCATGTAGGGTACTTTGTTGCATGCGGCCGTTCAGTTTTGGTGGACTAATATAGTTTAAAATAAAATTATTCCAACAAAATCTGTGTTTATTATAGGGTTAAAAAAATAGCATAACAACTATGCCACAAGCGTTGGCAGCGGTTGAAATTTCAACCCGCTTGTTGTTTACCGTTAACCTTACATAAATTTCCCGCTTGGAATTTTCAGCCGCCTTCTTTTTCGGCCAAAAGCAATGTCCATGCCTGATGAACCTGGTACATAATCAAAAGTTTCAAAATAATTAGAAAATCAACATGCCGGGTCGTGAAAAGTGAAATGCAGCGCAGTAAAGGATTTGAGCGTGAAAAAACCTTCATAAAATGCCATTTCATACAGGTTTCTAACAATTTAGCATCGTTCCGGTGTGCCCGTAAGGATTGAGCCTTTTATTGAAATACCAGTAAAATCGGTGGTTTTGGCGAGTTCAAAAAATTTGTTAACCGAATTGTTAACCGCGTGAACTTGCATAAAAAAACTGGACCAAAAAGATAATCGGATCTAGTCAAAAAGCTAAAATAAACACTTGCGTGAAATCTAATAACTTCCTAATCCTTCCGTGTTTCGTGTTTAAAATAATTAGGACCGCTGCCACTATTTCATTTTTAAAATCGCAGAGGTTATGTACGCAGACCTGAACATTACTCTAAGCCTTAACTTCCGGCCTTTTTATATCTTCAATTTGGTCAAATTTCAAATTGCTCCACCCTTCTCCTTTACCAGTTTCTTTGTTGCGGCCTATCCATAAATAGTTTTTTCCATTCAGCCAACGCGCTTGCTGAAAGGATTGCTGTACAAGGATTCCAGAGCGTGGCACTTCTTCTTCATTGATAAAATAAGGCGCGGGTACTTCTGATAGCAGCACACCGGATGCGCCTTTTGCGCCGGGCATTTGCGCCCGCTGCAAACGAATCTCTGTATCGCTGCCGGGCATATGTACCGGCACAAATGGAATCCAGTTATTGGGTACCGTCGTTCCCAGTACGTATCGTATCTGCACTGTATCGTTGGCCGGTGTTATATCCTGCACGATCAACTCCTTGAGTGCGATTTCATTGCCGTTCACGCCTTTGCCTGCTTGTGATGGTACGATTGTTTCAACGGCCCAAACCATATTCGCCATTTCATCGCGAAGAAAATTCACTTCCTCTGTTGGCTCGCCTTCGAGCGTTTGGCTAAGTGCAGGCGCGAGGTAAAAAATATTTGTATTGAAACTTGCATCATTTTTATCGGTTTGTCTGAACATGGCCCAGCGTTGCCACTGGCTTTCAGTGCCTCTTCCCGCCGGCCTGATTAAAATATGTTGTCCGAACACATCGGTTACCACCATATCTTTTACTTCGGCAATGGTGTTGATCGAAAGTGGGTATGGCAACATGAACCAGTCGTTGGAATAGATCAATCCAAACTCTGCGAGTAACAGATGCAGCAAGCCTGTAGGTGTTGTATCGATTTTTCCAAAATCCGTTTTACTGTCCTCCATCATCCAGAATCTTGGATTGGGCATGCCTTTGAAGGAAACAGGCGCAGGTATAAATGATACATAATTTTCTACAACTGAAGCCGGATCATCCGGTGGTTCAGGATCAAGTTGCAAACGCTTTTCTGTATCAAGATCGAACGAGTACCAATCAAGATGCCCTTGTGAATATTGATCGGCAATCAATGTTTTTTGTTGTTGCAATGCTACCGGTGTTGCTATGGAAAACTGGTATTCAAGTTGAGAAGGCAACCAGCAAGAATCAGAGGCATCAAGCGGTTGGCTATAGTTGCGTTTGAACCAGTTTTCAAAATCTGTAGCTGCCTGTTTGAATTTCCCCTGGTCTGCATTTGAAAATCCCTGGTCAATCAGCCACTGCTCAAAATTAGTAATCGCGCCATTGGGTGTAATGATGTCCATATGTATGCTGAAACCATCGGGCATTTTATTTATGACAGCATTTAACAGCTGTATACCATCCGTATCATTCGGATCAATAAAGAAAAGTTTATCGATATTATTGATAGAATACGTGATGGGATATTTGGTGATCAGGGCATTTTTATTGCTGTCCGTAAGCAATGATTGTTTAGTCAGGCATTTAAAAAAATATCTTGCCATCTGTACAGAGAAAAATAAATTTCGCCTGATAGGTTCACGTTCTACTTTTGTTTCTAAAGGAATGCTTTCATCATAAGGAAATACTTTGCCTCCGGGAAATCCAACGCGATCTGGCCTGGTATGCTCGCCCACAACCTGTGCCGTTACAGGCGATCCGGCGTCTTCACCTTCAAACTCGCCGAATTGCCATTGCCTCGTCAGCATCCACAACGCATCCCTCACTTCCGCTTTCAAACTACGGTCGAAGTTCTTTGTTCGTTGCGATGGCTCCAGGCGATTGTATGCCGTAACCGTTGGAATGCGGTATACATCGAGCATGATGGCCTTTACAGAATCAGATGTAGCGGGCATTGTTTTATTTATTAGTGATTCATTTATTTTTTAAAATTCGCTGCGGTCAGTATCGGTGCTTCCTTTGCAAACTGCGAAATATTTATGCGCATATCCAATGCTACATCAAGGTCATACTGTGTAAAATTGGAAAGTATGGCTGGCAGCAACACACTGATTTCAGGACTGTTAATTTTATCCAGCAAGCTGGTATCTACGGCCCTTAATTTTGCGCGCAGCAAAGTATCGTTCAAAATATTTATAAGGCTATCCCAATTCCAATGTCCTGTCACTTCGGGCGTAACAGTAAGTAACAAAGCCTGTGGTGGCATAGCATTCGGACGATTGTAATTGAAACCAATACCTGTTATTTCATCTTTGCCTGGTATTAATTCCGTCCAGTCATCAAGCAATAAACCACTTTGTTTTGCCGCAGGCACAAAAGCTGCATCTCCATTCACCACAATAGAAAGTGTATCGTGAGATATGGTAAAAGGAAGATCCACGAGGTTGCCATCTGCGTCAAGCCCCGGATATGTTGCTGGGTATTCGATGGCTATCCAACTGTCTTTTTTACGAAACGGAACCTGCACCGCATGCAGCGCAATATCGCTGCCGTTAAGGGTTTCGTTGAGCGTGCGTATATTGTCCCAGCGTGCAATCCTCGGACGAGTATGCGAAGTATGCTGCAGCCATTCATCTACGGGAAACAACATACCAAGGTTCGTTCCTGCATAATCAAGCAGGTCTCCTTCCTTTTGAAATGACTGTTGTATGTCTGCTTCATTGTTATAGGTAAATAACGGAACGACTGTAAATACACTATCGAAAATTAGTTTCGCAGCAGCAATCAACTGCAATGTTTTCTTTTCAATATCTGTAAGTACCAGGGCCGCATTCAGCAGCGCTTGCGCATCAGTAGTTGCTTTGGCAAGTTTTCTTGCAACAGCTCTACCCTGCTCCAGCAGTTGGTTTTTATTTTTATCTGTAAATGAAAAAGCTATTTGAGGAAATGCGTCCGGTATGCCGATATAGCTAATGGCAAGCAGCGCCTGTTGAAGATCAGACGTTTCCAAATCAGAGAAAATCACATCGGCATCAGAAAAATTAATTTTCGCTTTATCAAGCGCCTCAAAGGAATCTTTAAGATTCATGAATATACTTACCACGCCATTCTTATCAGTGATCTGTGTTTGAATGGAAATAGTTTCCAGGTTATTCAAATAACCTGTTGCGGTTGTGATTGCCGGTTGCACGCGTCCTTCCATATTTGCAGCATCATACCCTTTAGGATTTGCAGGATCTGCAATGCTTTTTTTGGATGGAGGATCAAAGTCCTGCGCATTCAGATAACGAGAGTCAGTGATCAATGATTTCAGCATGCGCAACAGCGGCAGCATTTCACCGAGTTTCTTTTTGCCCGGCAAATTATCAGCCGGCAAAAATTGTATTTGCACCATTACATCATCGCCCAGCGAATGGTCGCGGCGATAGGTATAGGCAATGCGTTGCTCAAGTTCTGAGGCTGCAGTACCGGCCTCTGCCCCCACCGCATTGGCGCCTGTATTAAGTTCGTTACCTATTATATAAATCAAATCGATTGGTTGCAGTTTCAATGTATCGACCGTACTTATGACGTGGCCCAATTCGTTTCTCTTCGCATCAAAATGAGCCACCCTGAAAAAGATATTGCCCGGTTTGCCCAGCATGGATGCGATCCACTTATTGACGCTGGGTTCCATTTTTGCACGTTGCGTCATCAGCAAAGTTGACCATGGATTACTGGCAGGATCATTGGGATCAAGGTTTTCAAACTGTACCGTTACACGATTTGTAAAAGTAAAATTGCTGCTGCGTGGTGTATCGATCACATCAATCACGGGTGGAATTTTTGAATCCTTCAAGGCCGTAATAACTGCACCCGCGCGATCAAAATTTCCCAGCACCAATTGATATACGCTTTCTGACAGCAACAAATCTTTTACAGCATCCAATGTATCTGCGAGTTTGCCCTGCTCAATTATAATCGCATTCTTCTCGTCAGCAGTTGCGAGCAACACCTTACCCTTAGCACCAAATGGAAAGCCGCCACCAGCCTCAGCCAGCGTCACGCCATTCACCACATTGTTAGCAGGAATATTCTCTGTGGCAGCAGTGCCTTGTTGCTGCACCTGGTGCTGCTGAATAGGATACTTATCCCTGAAATCATAGATGTATCCATTTAATGGTAACAACACATTATTTGCTGATGCCTGGTCGTGCAGGCCACGCTCAAACTGGTAACCAAGCAATGCTTCCAATTGCTGTCCGTTCTGAATGCCTTCTAAAATAAACAAAGCACGCCGCACCCTTTCTGATGAAAGATTAACTGCCATCGCATCAGGGTTTGCAGTGTTTGCATGACTTAAATAGCCGCTGCGCAAAACCGCTGCTGCTGATGCATGGTTAAGCGAAGGTGCATGTACAAAACCGCCATTGTCATTGTAACTATAAAGCGGTGCCTGGTTTGGTGGCCTCAATTTTTCCGGAACGGTATCACCCGCTATCACCTGTTTGGCGGAGGGCCTTACGTGCTCCAGCCAACCGTATGCACCGAGATAGATACCCTTTCTTCGTTGCGCCCTGTCGCCACCATCTGTTACTTGCCGCTGTTGTTGCATGCGCATACGGAACAACGCGTTCTGCCATGCATCAAGCCTGTAAGTACAAGTATCAAGGTGTTCGGTAAAACAACGTTCCAATCTTGCGGTTGGTAAATTTGATAAGGTGGTCAATGCCTCTTTCACTTGTTTTAAAAACAATGCTTCGCTTTCGTCAATGCCGATTGTTAGCAGGTATGCGGCAACGGATAAGTTTTGCTGTGCATGATTGGGCGCTACAATTTTTAACGGCGCTTTCATCACTTCCCATTTACTTAGGTCGCCATCGGGCCGTATGTTGTTGAAGTTCCTGACAAGCATGGTCGCTTGTACAGGCACATTTTTATTGATCAGCCATTTGGCACTTGCATTGTGCAATTGCTCCAGCAAGGCTTTGCGCAAAAGCAGGTACAGCAAGGCATTCGGCGCAGCGACGTTTGCACCAAAATCTTGTTTTTCCAATATATCCGGCGTTGTTGCTTCCGCGAGCCAGTCGATATAATTTTTGCCTGCTGTATATTCACGAATCAGGTCTTCTTCAGAAAGGGGCACGTTGTCAATTAAGTTCGCAGCATCTAATGTGGATGTATAATGCTGGTAAACTAGTCGCAACAATTGTGGTACTGTAAATGGGGGATTCATTCCTGCTGTGTTCAATCCCATAGCAATGAAAAAATTCAGCAGTTCATTCTTCGAAGTGAAACTTTTACTAAGGTCGTCATAATACTTTTTACCCTTCTGAAAATTTGCCTGGTTTCTTACATCATCGGTGCTATACGCATTGCGTTGATAAAACTCTACAGAGCCTGCCTGCAAACCTAATATATCCATCAGCACAGTGTCAGGATCAGTTCCTTGTTTACCTGCATAATTCAATCCGGCCAATTGTGTTTCCCATATAGCTGCATAATATTTCAATACACCAAGCATGTGTTGAATAAAACTATTGTTCGGGGAAATCCTGGTCTGGCCCGGGTTCCAGTTTGCAAAATCACTGGTGAGCAAAACACCATAAGGCTGATCACCTACCCTGATGGCCGGTAATGCGCCTCTTCCTGTTACGTGTGTAGTAAAAAAATCTCTTACTATATCCTGCATGTCATCGCTTAGCACCGGGTGCAACATGGCACCAAAATAAAAACCAAGCGTGGCAGGATACAACGCTTTATTCATGGCAACGGCTTCATTGTAATCAGTCGCGTTGCTGTTAGAAATAAATTGTAAAGGATCATACTCAATGCCCAATGCATCTGCAAGGTTGCGGCCATCGCAATCTTTTTTATCATCAAAAAGCGGATCACCTGTTTCGGTTACATAACTAACCTTGCTGAACGGATCATTGCTCGCATAACCGGATCCATTTTGATCTGTGTTATTAGTGGCAGTGCCTTGTGTAACGATGCTTAAACCGTTTGGTGAATAATGGTGATTGTCCAGCAATTCTTCCAGCATGGATTTTCCCGCCATTTCATCTGCCGACGCATATACACCGAGCACAAGAACTTTATCAAAACCATTAACAGCTTCCTGGGTGGTGATAGGAATTTTAAAACCCATGCCGAGGGCACAAGCCTTCTCAAAATCTGCTGTCCAATCATAACTTTCACCAAACACCAGCTTATCGTCAATCGTTTGAAATGCTTTTTTTGCATCCATGGGATCGGGGCCGATAAAGAGCTCGTCGGGAATGATAGTGCCCGGCACTTCATGCACAACCGCGCTTCCAATGTACAACTGAACAACAAATTTATCGGGCATCACATTGGTGCGTGGCGCACGGCTCCATGCATTTGTTTTGGTAAGATCGTTTGGTGGAAAAATCAAATCCTTATCTGTTGCAATGCCAGCTGGCACAAGGTTCCAGTTCGTTGGTTTTGTTTGTAGTGCCACCCATGCGGAGCGTTGCGGGTTGAAACTTTCCACCAATACGCTCCAGGCAGTTTTCTTCCTGTCTTCTTTATTTGAAGCATTTGCTTTTTCTGCATTGAAAATTTCTTTCCAGTAAATGATCCCCGCTGCCACTTCCACGTCCGTCAATACTTTTTCATGAGAGTGAATGGCAATCTCATCCGGATATACACGCACCCATAATTCATTTACCTGGTTGGTGTTTGCAAAACATGTTTCTATACGCACCGGCAGCAGCAGAAAAGGAATGCTGTCATCCATATTCGCCACTGCATTGCGCGGATGCGGATCTACAAAAATGCCGCTTATTTTGTCATGCAGATTTGCTCTGCCTTTTACCAAATCATTTGTCAGGCGTGTAGCTTCCTGCTGCAACTCTTCTATTGATTTGCCTTGTTGGCCATCACCTCCCTGGTTATTATTTATTTGTTCTGCAAGCGCGGCCTGCGATTGTTTTATCTGATCGTTCAGGTCTTGCTTTTGCTTGTTAAGCCCATCCTGCCTTGCTTTTGCAGCTTCCTGTTGTTGTGCCAATGCTCTTTTTTGTGCTTGTGCATCTTCCAGATTTTTCTTCAATTCCGGGATATCATTTGCCCCGGCCAAAGCAATTTTTTTATTGAGAAAATCGATGTAATTATCAAGCGCTGTTATTTTTTCATTGACAGCATCGAGTTCGTTGAGTTGTTGATTGATGGTTTGAACCTGCGCCTGGAGATCAGCAATTTTATTTTGCAAATCAATGACCGCTTTCATATCTGCAGGTAAATTTGTTTCACCTCTCCCGGTTTTTTTTGCTGCATCAATGGCTTTTTGCAATTGAAGTTGAACAGCATAAAGATCTTCACCCTGCTGCTTATTTTGCAATCGCAGTGTTTGTATTTGTTGTAATTGCTCTTTCCAGTCCGGCATATATTTTTTTTAACTTGTCATAAATTAAACTGCAAGATTTTCAAGCATCTCACTTGCATGAACAGCTACCATATTGGGTGCCTGGAACAATACATAAGCCATTTTTGCTGCGTCAGCACCCCAGTAATTATCGAGTGGCGGATGTATGTTTGGATGAATGGATCCTTTGATGAATGCGGGTTGCGGCGTAAAATTCGTCCATGCCAGATCATCCCATGAAAGGCCGTCCGATCCCTGATCAAATGAAATGTCCATACCAAAACGCGGCTGTCCCGGCGCTTCCTGTATGATAAAAAACCAGCCCAGGTGATCACCAGGAAAATCAGGTGAAATGTCTGTACCCTTTGCCTGCTCAATCGTAAGATCAAAACCGAAAAATTTGATATCAGGTTGTATCTCTCCTTTGTACAACGGAAATTTTATTTGCTTGGCAAACTGGTCATTGGTGAGGTTTTGCTCAATGCGCGGATCATTAGGGCCACCCCCGCCGGGCAATGCTTTTTGTACATAGATGGCCGCATTCTGATAACGATACAACAGGTCGCCCCGAATCACCAACACTGCCTGATCGCCTGCGCCCGTTGCAGATCTTTTGTTGTGCATGCCCAGCAAACTGTTGCGCAGCCAGGTATCAAGTGGCGGGATATCTTTGTATGCTTCGGTCGTTTCCGCTTCTGTTTTTCCATCGACGGGCCGGATGATTCCCTTAACATCCCAAAACTGCCGGAAGTAGCTGCCACGCTCATCTGTAAGGTATTCGCGCCATAATAACTCGCGACCCATTTCATGGTTCAGGCCCACCATATAGGACTCTATAAATTTTTGATTGGTCTTCAGCAACGATATCGTGTTGGGAGGAATCAGCTTTACATTTGGCAACAACAGCTCAGTGGATATCGCATTTAATTGCCTGTACATCGCATCCTCAAAATCCGGGTACGCCATTGCAGGAAACATTTTCTCCGGCTCTGCAATTGGTATATAATCGGGAAATCTTACACTGCCCATAAGTTGACGTACAAATGAAGTTCGTGGATGTATAGCAGCACTTATTTTCTCCTGCGCGTTGGCGATATTAAAAGCGGTGAATGTCTTTTCCGGAATGGTGACGGCGAGTCTTGTTGTCAAGTCAATTGAAGCTGCTCTGAAATTTCTTGCTTCCACACTATCTGCCCCTGCAGTGGTGGGCGTTGGCGGCGGCGTTGTTGCTTCATCGCTCAATACCAATGTGAAATCAGGCTGTTGTGGCGCGGCTTTCAGCGTTTCCAATTCTTTTTTTGGATCGAGCAGACTAGCCGCTGCTGCTTCATCAGCCTTTATGGAAGTGGCTCGTTGATAAGCAACAAAAGCAGCGATCGCCAATATAGAAAACAATACAAACGCTCCGGTAATTAGAGCCAGCACTACAAACAAAACCAATAAGATGATGAAAATAATTTTACTGTTGGCAATCAACCAAAGCAGCCACGGCGGCAGGTTTGCGGAGAATATCTTATCTGCAAACTCTTTTGTGTCGGGCAATGCTGCAGGTGTTTGTTTTGGTGGCGCAGCAGTGATGGTACCGTTATTAATTTGTGTGACAAGGTTATCATATTTCAGTTTACCGGTAGCGTTAAACTTAGCCGCAAACTTTCCGTTGGGCCGGATAATCCTTCTGAATGTTCCTGAAAAAACTGCTGATGGAAGCAGACTTTCATTCAACTGGTGCAGTATCGTAGTAGGGCTTCCCATCACTCGTGACAGCACGGGTTTGCTAACGGCCAGCAACGAGCTCGCAGAAAGTTTGCTAAAAGTTTTTATCGTATAGCCCATTGCCACTTTCATGTTGAAAAAAGTGACGATGATTATTTTGTTGGCGTTGAAAATAGTTGTTACCTGGTCCCAGGCTTTCTGCATATAATTCTCCTGGTTCTTCTGAATAACCAGTGTGCCAAAGCCTGCAGGCACGCGGGTTCGTGGATCCCGGTTGAGGTCATTCACCCATGTATTGCTGGTCGTATCAAGCAGTATAACATCCGTTGCGCTTTTCTTAGCATGATTGCTTCCGTATATCGGCACAGAAATAATAGGATCTTTTGTGAGATCGGCTGCCATCGTTGCAGGCAGGTTGGCAATTTTCTGTAACTCAACATCGAAGTCCCTTGATGCAGGCGGGTCGGGAAACACAGTCGATTTTGCAGTAGGCGATTTCAATGCACCTTCCAGTCCAAGAATAGCCGGCGACGTGCCCGGAATTTCTTTTGAGGGATCATCTGCCTGTACGAAACCCGGGTGCAGGCAATCCATATCTCGTATGCCAACTTTGGGATCAAGTGGTCTTGGCTGTAGCAATTTTACCAACGATTCAAAATCAGCTTCTGCGCCCGTACGAAATTTCCATTCATAGTAAACGGGCATATCGCCATTTGCCCCGGCGTCGGTCCAAGATGCTTTTTGAGCCGGCACTCCACTGATGTCCGCGTCTGTTTTGAGGCCCACCATCCTACCCGTTTCAAATGCAGGCACAAGAAAAGCATAGTACGCAGTATCAGGATCCAATCTCCTCGGGCTCATCAACCGGCAATACAATTGATCGGGATCATCGTTCCTTGTTTTGTTAAGTGTGAGCAGAAATTTTTCCAGTGAGGACAAATCACTTTCGGGTATATCTGCATCGCTGTGAACGTGCGCCCAGAGCCACGTTTCATTAACCGGAGGCAATGCATCCTTATTCTTGATGGTTATAACCGGCAATGGTAGATGTTGATCGGTTTTTTCAAATTCATCTTCCTTCAGCACCAACAAAACGATCCATGGACGCAGCTTTTCTGCAACATTTCGGGCAGGTGTATAGCGCCATGCAAAATCTTCGTCATAAAACTCCATAAGCACCAGGTAATTTGGCTCTGAGGTGCCTACCTGTGCCAAAGGATCGGTGCGAATAATCATGTCACTAAGGACGCCAATGATGTCGCCCGGGCCTATCAATGAAAAGTTCTTGGTAAGCGCCTTGTCATTCAGCACTACGCCAATCGGCACTTCGGCCCTTTCCAAATGACCGGCCGTTCCTGCGCCTAAATCATCATCCTCTATGATATGAGCAGCAATACCTTTTCTTGCCCAGGGGTGAAACTGGTATTTGGCAATTTCGACTACTTCGTTGTTATCAGGCATCAGTTCATGTTTATTTCAAAATGAGATAAAATCTGCACCTGGTCCTTCAGTTCAGGATGCGTTTTAATCAGCGTATCATATTGTTGTTTGGCTTCTGTATAGCTTCCGCTCACCATATCGGACTGGTACAATTTCATATCACTCACATTGGCAACGGCATACTGACCGGGCTGCACAATGACTTTATCAGGTGCGTTGGCAGAAACTTTGTTTTTTGTAAAAGATAATTTCGATGAGGAGGCAGCGCTTCCTTTCAATGCTGATTTGAAAAGCTGCTTCGCATATTTGTACACGCCTGCAAATACCAGTTTTGATTGTGCCTTGTGCAGGTAAGACAATTCATAATCTACATTGCGTGTAACGCCGACCAACATGTTCAGATCGGCAGCACCTTTAAGCTGAAACCCGCTGTTCATTTGCTCAAACGAAGGACTGGACAGTTTTTCATTGTCAGATTTATCAAAGAAATTAGCGGGCGCAAAAAGTTCTTTCACCACAGTTGTCTGAACATTTGCATCCGTGTCTTTAATAGTAAATAAGTTGGCACCATCCGGTACTTTGTTGCCAAATTTAGTAATGGTAACATCGAGTGGAACCAGTCGTTCACTGAAGGTTAACACACCAAATGGATGAATAACAATTTTATCTGGTGGCAGCTCAAGTTTCTTAACACTGACATGCAAATTGTTATTATCAGGAATCACTGCTTTCCAGTTGCGGTCATCCATAAGCTCTGTTGTCAGCAACGGAATGATGTCAATTTTTTCCGGTTGTGCATTGTTGTCAGGATCGCCCCATGTTTCATTGAAGCTAACGCTGACGCTAAAAAAGAAGAAGTCAATACTGGCATCACCTTTTGCATTAAACGGACTCGGACCCGACAATTCGCCCGAAAGACTGATGCCCATTATAACAGAATCGCCACGACGCAGGGCGAGTCCTGCTGCAAAACTGGCGATGAATTTAAACGGATCAAACTGGAAGAGCACATCATAACCAATGAAACCATACACGTTGAAACCCGCTGCTGCTGCGTATAGTTCAGCACGTGCCCCAAACTGCACGGTATTGGAAGTAACCGCAAAGTAACTTTGCACGGATATGCGTGGATTGTCACCGCTAAGCAGACTGATGGTTAAACGGGTCATATGTTGCAGGTCCGCAGGCGCATCATGGAAGGCCGGGTGAAAGCCACCGACACTTAGAATGAACATCGGATTGTCGCCCCACGAAAGCCTGAAAGCCATATCACCTGCAAGCGTGTATATCAGCAGGCGCGAGTCAAACAAACTCGCGTCAAAAGAAATGTAACTATTCTGAAAATCGATAACGCCTAAAAAATTCACCTGTATCTTCAGTATCGCTAAGTCTTCTGAAGGTATCAATGCTTTGATCACCCCAAGAATTGCGATGCGCGGCACAGGTATTTCAAGCAGGATGCCGATCTCCAATGTAAGAATAGAAGGCGTTCCCCATCCAAGTTCTGCCATTGGCCCCACTACAAAATGGTCGGGGTATGGAGGGAACACTTGTTTGATATCGCTGACAATGCGGGTAATATTGGCAATAACGTCCTGCGGAAATAAAATGCTTTTGATGGCATTTGTTTTAACGCCTTCGCGTAGCACATCAATTTTTACTGTACGATTCAGACCGAGTATGCCACCTACTGCATTCAATGTGAAGCCAAAGCCCAACTGGATAGGCGGAAACTCTGCTGTGATGATTATCAGCAGCGAAAAACCTTTGCTGCCATCAGGCATAATGGTATTGATGATGGCAATGGCTTTCAAACTAATCACGCCAATAAAATCAAGTTCCATCGCGCCAACATACTCTCCTTTGTCGGCATCAATTTTTAAGAAACCACCTCCTTTTATGATACCTACATCCAGGGAAAGACCAACGCCATCAGGTGGTTTGAAACCCACCTCTAATTTAACGGGTCCGAGATTGCCGCTGTTATCATCAGGAAAAGAAAACGTAGCCGTCATCCCGATATTCTGCACCACACCCACCAATGGCCCCAGCGACGCTTTGATGTCTGCACCTAACGAAACAGGTATTTTGCTATCGACAAATTTCACTTCAATTGTCAAACCCTCGATGGATACAGGTCCCAGCGAAATGTGAACAGGCATACTTATTTCAAGCGCACTGCTGCCATGAAACTGGAACCCGTGTTGTGCATCCCATGAGCCGCCCATCGTAAAGTCGGCTTCGGCTTTTATAGCGGGTAAAATCTTTTGTAAAAAGCCATCGCCCTTTGATGTATCTATAATTAATTTTCCGTCTTCTATACTAAACTGCAAGGCGGGTGAAACATCACCTCCACTCGTGCCGAATTGCGCAGTAAGTCCGATACTCGCGCCAATATTTTTACTCTGCAGCCTTGAGCCGCCCGTTTCTCCAAGAATGATAATTGGATCGCCATTGCTTTTCTCCGCTTTTATACCAGCCAGGAAACCCAGGTCCACATTGCCCGTTGGCGGCTTGATAGTAAGTGTTAACGGCGGCTTCAACGTGGCGCCAAGTCCGAAATCAAATGCCGCATGTAAGTGCATCGTACTCTTCCATAAATCATTTAATGGAAAGGTTTCATCAAAATCATTTACTGATGCCGTGTTAAAATTTATCTTCAAACCCGGCGGGACAGTATTATCAACCTGTATATTGAAAAGATATGCTTCTAACGTTAACGGCTGCGCACCGACTTTGTACAGATCTGCAGGCAGTCCCGCTCCCTCTATAAGTGCCTGTACTTTTTGCAGCATAACGGAACCATTAAAAGCCGGGTCGCCCCAGCTAAACGTATCCTTGAAATATTGTACAGGATTGCTGAATAAATGGGTGATGCGATTAAAATAAATCCTGCGTGGAATAATAACGGCAGGTATGCTATGTGCTTCCATGCCTTCAGGAAAATCCTGTTCCTTATCAACGATTCCTATAAGCGATAAAGCGTTTATAAGCACAGGCATTTTCCCATACAGGAAACCAACTATGGCATATTCCAAAAGCCTTGAAACCAACTGTGTTGCCAATTGCTGCACCGCTGCTTTATCTGCCGCAGGAAGCGCATTGGCAGCGTTATTCAGCGCATCGCCGAGTGATTTGAAACTGGCAATGGACTGACCAATGCCGGTAAGCATAGCGCCTATTGCTGCGAGGATGCCAGGTTCATCATTATTGCCGATCGCAGTCTCCAGTGCTTGTATCTGCGCAGTAAGTCCGCTCAGCGTATTGGCTGTGTTAGTAATATTCGTATTGAGGTTGCCATCGCCTGTTATGGCTGCAGGCAATTCTACACCCAGCCGATTGAATATATCGGGCCGCATCACATCTGTTATAGATTGCAATGCCTTACCCAGGTCGAGCGCAATACGTTCAATAGTTCCGGCAGCTTGAGGCATATGTTGTCATTAATTGATAAATAACCAAACATGTACAAGGCTCATGTTATCGTTTATACCAAAAAGTCATTTCTTACTAAGCCATTGCGTGCGCTGGATCGCTTACTTCATCTACCAGTTGAGTCAGGCTCAAACCGTGGCACAATAATTCAAACTCAGATTCATATTTTGCAATAGCTTCCTGTAATTTTTCCGATCCATATTTTCTTATAATACCCGCCATTTTATTGAGTGATTCTTTCAAAGAAAAACCTTCCACTTCCGCTGGTATCGGCACGTCCGGATGCTGTGCAGCATATAATGCAGAACGTACCCATAGCGAGCCTTTGTTTCTGTGCCACACGGTGGCCACGCGTTTGTTTTTGTTGATCAGCATACGCACTTCCTGGAAGTACAACCTGAACAATCCGGCGAGTTCCGACCCACGCGGACCACGTAAAAATTTCTCCACCAGTGTACTCCACGCATCTTCTTCATGCGGCGCAAGAGCGGCTGCAGGCGCGGGTTGTACGACGGATACACCTACCATTGGCACTACAGCGTTTACAGCAGCCTTTGCATCTACTTTTCCTTTGCCCCATCCTAACACTTCATCGGGCGTGGCGCCGGGTGGAATACCTGCGTTGCCGTCCATTAGTTTTTTCCTGAGATCCTTATAGTTCAACTTCGGATTCTTTTGCAGCATCAATGCAGCTACTCCCGTGATATGTGGCGCGGCCATACTGGTACCACCCTGCTCTATATAAAAATCATAACAACAATCGCAACAACAATTATTACCGGTGGTAAGTTTATGATCTGATTTTGCAGAAAAAATGCCAACACCTGGCGCTGCAATTTCCGGCTTGATCCTGTCCGGATTTGCATTCAATGGATTGTCAATCACAGGCCCGCGACTGGAGAAGCCAGCCAGCTGCTGTTGGCCCGGAACCTTTAAACCAACTACTGAATAGGCGCCTACCGTGATGACATTTTTTGCACTGGCATCTTCATTGATGGTGCCTGTTGTTATCACAAAATCTAAAAAATACGGGTTCGTTGGATTGTTGGGATCACAATGAATAATGTAAGCATTCACCGGGATGGCGGCCGGCGGACCGGCACCAACATCTTTCAGCTCGAGGGACCATTCCGTGCCCGAATAATTAGTGCCCTTGGCCACAGGCGTGATCGTGATGGTAATTTCACCAGGTGCAAATTCTATTTTTCCCTGGCCACCCGGACCGTTAATTTTCGCACTGACATTATTTGTATTGGTGGAAGTAAATGCAATTTTATCCAATGCAGAAGTAAGCTGGCAAGCCAGCGTGTTTGTGTTGGAATATAAAATTTTCATGACCCGCTCCGTTACATCATTGGGACGCAAACCAAATTTTATCTTAAGAATTTCATTTGCAGAACCACGCAGCGGCACATTGGACGATGAATGAAAAGCACACTCACCATTGTTGCCCGCCGCGATTATGATGGCGGCTCCTTTTGAAGTAGGCGTTGCTGCTACATCCGCAAAGTTTCTATTCAACAGGCCATCGAATTTCACGGCATAATAACCGGACGCATCCATCTTCTCGGACATAGAGCCTAAGCTGATATTGATCGCTATGGGTTGCTTCCGTTTGAAAGCATAATCAAGCATAAATAAGATGGCATCGCCATATGGATCATGACCGGCTAGCGGCGGAAGCTTACTATCACCCGGAGAGCTTCCGAAAACCCTTACCATTACGATATCCGCTTCGGGGGCCACTCCTATGTATTTGTAAGCAGTAGAAGAAGTGCAGCCATCCTTTTGTGAACCATCGCCCGCAGATATGCCCGCCACATGTGTACCATGCCCGTGCTCATCAAGATGGCGCACCGGAACAGTTGGATGCTCACTGTTTAATGCAGCCTGGATAACGCCCAGGCCACCAAACACTTTCCGGCTATCATCATACAATACACCGTAATTAAGTGTAGCATTTCCAATAACAGGATTGGTGATAGGATCGGGTTGTATTTCACCGGCCTGCGGGCCCAGGGTCTGATCCCATATCGCCAATATTCTTGTGGTGCCGTCGGCGCGTATAAAATTTTTGTGTGAAAAATCGATGCCGGTATCCGCGATGCCTACAATAACACCTTTCCCGGTAAATCCCGAGAACGTATCGCCGGAGCGGCTCCAGACCTGGTTGGCATTGATATCGGGAACACTTTTGTTGAGTGCGGGAAAACGATTTTTTGGCGTATCGATGGAAATAATACCCGGATGATTGATGAGTGATTTAAAATCGCCGAGTGTAATAGTGCCGCCAGCTGTATTGCCGGACTCACTATCCACGTTAAATCCAAGGGCCTGCAATTCAGAGAGGTCGCAATTGAAATGAACTAGTATAAATAACATTTCCTGGTCGCCGGCAACGGGTGTTTCTCTTACTAACGCAGCCAGCTTATGATCGACTTTTGCATTGCTTTTAATCACTTCAACAGTCAAACCTTTTTGCTTCAGCAATGCGATCATCTCTTCAGAACAGAAAGCATGCAATTGCCATAGATCTTTGGATACTTCTTTGGCAATACCCATTACCTTAATACCCGGTATCAAAGCCGCCTGCTTTATTGCGTCACTATTTCCTTGTATGCTTGTGTACTCCATATGCGTATTTTCAAAGAAATCAACAACTGCTTTCATCTATCTCATACATACAACGTACGAGGTTTTGCAGTTCAGGTAAAAGGCCAGATCAAAAAAAATACACGTAGTTTCCGGGGGCGAATAATGATTATGTCTTCGGAAGGCAAAAAAAATAGAAGATACTGTCTTGAATGTCTGAAGGGATTATAAGGATCGAAGGTGTTATGCGTTTTCGCAGGACCAGCTTTAGGATGTACACTGTAATATAACTACAATAGCTGATTTTTACAAGGGCAGAAAAATATTAAACAATTGAAACAATGATATGCATAAGATGGTGTTGGCAGTTGGCATTAAAACATTGCAGTCGGAAACAATGGAACTAAGGTTGGACATTAATAGATTTTGCCGCTTCAGTTTATCCTGCGGCCTTCTTCCGCCTGCAACTTGTGAGCCGCACAGGAACACAATAGGGTAACGGTAATTGTTGTTAGAAAGATTGGTTTCATATGTTTGATTGGTCTAGGTGGGGAAATAAGGTGCAGATACGTCTGTTGGAGGAATGCGTGTTCAATTTAATAGCCGCACGGAGGAGGTATCAAAAGTTCAGAGACTTTTGGTTTAATAATTTTAATTACTGCTATTTTATTGTTGCTATCATACTTCACCCAAAATTTTTGATATGCTTTGTCAGAATAAATAAAGAAACAATTAATCACACTACTATCGTTAATCACGATATAATCACACTTACCCATTGCAGAATTTATTTTTGACCAGGTACTTTTTTTTGAGTTTTTAGATATTAATATAGTGGAATCAAAAATATTATCTTGGAAATCATTTCGTATCAAGATCACTTCTTTACTAAATCTTGTATAATCAATTTTCTTACCAAAATCGTTCATTACATCTTTCCAATTTATTGGATTGATCCAAGATAAAAATATTAAGGAAACGCAAAAAGATAAAACTTTCATATACTATTTTGGTGCGGGTGAAACAATAGGGGAAATGTCGAGTTTATCACTTATGCTACTGATATCACTTTTAATGGCTTGGTATTCTGGCATTTCAGGACTTTTTTAATTTTGCAGTTTTTCATTTAAAGCCTTTACAATTATCAGAGCATTGGAATCGTTTGTCCTCAGCCCAATACTCAACTGTTCTAATTTTGTCAATATTTTAGATTCATCCGAAATAGATAAAAATGCTATAAAATTATTATGTTCCATTTTAGGCTTGCATTAGAAGATAATATTACAAAATAACTCAATACAGATCATTTCTTTGACGCCCTCCATGGTATTACGGCCCCTGCCATAATGGCTATTGCAATTCCGGTTACTAACCCACTGCTTTTAGACGTTATAAACGCTAGTATTAGTAACAGCACGGCTATAAACATCAGTGAAAACGCGATCATCTTTAATCCAAATACATTCTGTGCTTTGATGGCCTGTTGTTCTTCTTCAGTGATCTGTAAAACAGTTTCTTTTTTATCGGCTTTATAACGTTGATAGTCGAGGTAATCATCGCTAACGCCATCCCTTTTGCTGATGAAAAATTCATGGACAATCAATAACACTAATGGCAACAATACGCCCAACAGCATTTCATTACCTCTTGATAGTTTATAGTGATTGATATACGGTATTACCATCTTGAATAGCAGGTTCACCAGTAAAGACACTATTGTAATATTAATGGTAGCTTTTCCTGTCAATCGTTTGGAGAACAAGGCCCAGATCGGAGGCAGCAGCAACGGCCCTCCGGTTATCGCTCCCAAACTTAATGTAAACTCCACCACTCCACCAATATACGGAACACCCAGGGCAATCAATATCATAAAGATGCCAAAGAACCAGGAGGATGTCCGTGCCACAAACATCAGCTTTTTATCGCTGGCGCCCGGATTAATAGAACCTTTATAAATATCATTGGTAAACACGGCAGATACCACATTCAGCGCTGTATTCGCTGAAGCTGAAGTTGAAAAATACATGCCGGTTAGCATCAATCCCAATAACCCTACGGGCAACACTTGTTTGCACACCATGATGTAGGCATTCTCTGTATCCAGTCCTGTAAGACCCGGATTAATTGATTGATAAACCATCGGTGGCAGCATCCAGATTATGGGACTTAAAATATACAGCCCTGCAAACAGGAATGCTACTTTGGAAGCAGACTTTGGTGTATTTACACTCGTGTACCTTTGAACAAAAGTCCAGTTGCCTCCAATATAAAAAATATGATAAATAGCAAAGGCAATAATGAACCACCATGTATACTCTCCATTTACAAGATGGAAAAAATCTTTGGGCACATTATCTACGAAATGTTGCACACCGCCGGCCTCTTTAAACACCAGTGGTAAAATAATAATAACTGCCGCTGTTAATACGACGAACTGTAAAATATCCGTTACCATCACGGCCCACAAGCCCCCAACTGCGGTATAGGAAATCATCAATACACCCAATACAACCGTAACAGGGATTATTGGATAACCTAATGACGCGGATACTAATTTGGATACGGAGTATAGCACAGAACCTTTGATGAATACGGATACAATAGTAAAAATATAGATAAAGCTTTTTTGTACTTTACTACCTAACCTGGCTTTGATAAATTCTGCCGCGGTAAGGTTGCCAGTGGCTTTCCATTTAGGTGCCAGGTATAACGCTGTAACCAGTGCGCCGATGCACATCGTCCATTGTATGGTTACTGAGACCCAACCGTACTTGTAGGCAATTGCGCCCCAGGCTACGAAAGTTCCGGCAGAAAAAAAACTCATGAATAAAGACAAGCCGCCAATAAACCAGGGCACGGATTCTCCACCTGCAAAAAATGATTTTAAATTCCGTCCTGTTCGTGAAAAGCTGATGCCTACAAGTAATATAAAAACGGAAAAAACAATAATTACCGCCGTATCTACTATCATGACTCAAAATATTTATTAATTAGATAATCGGAAATTAGGAATTAGGAATTAGGAACTATGAATGCAATGTCGTTTAGTTAAGCTATTCGGAAAAGAAGAGATGCATCGCATCTCAATGTCTACCACTAAGTCACTAAGGACACTAAGCCGCACTAAGGAGTTTCTTAGTGAAACTTAGTGTCCTTAGTGACTTAGTGGTAAAAAAACACTTGCGCAATTCGAGTGCGGCAACCTACCTTTCGTCTTCCCAACTCCTTACTAAACGACATTGACTTAGAATTAGGTGGCGCTGCATATTATTCAGCGTAGCATCTTACTGCAAACATAGATGCAGGCACATTTTCAGACGGATGTTGCAATACAATTTTCAGCTGCTTCGTTTGTAAAGCCTCATCAAATAGTATTTCATTTCTTGTTTGATAATTACCTTTTTTCGCATAAACTACCGCCCCCTTCTCATCTTCGATATGATAGTTTCTCACACAAAGTGGCATCACTGTTTCGGGATGTGTCATTAGCACAGACTCCATGGCATGGTCAGCATCTGTATCAAATACAAGATTTATTTTTTTGATGGATTGCACCTGCTCCCACGTTAATGTTAATGAAGGATCGTTATCAACGGCATCTGTAACCCACGCATTTGGTTGTATTGAAGGACGATCAATTCCGTTCCGGATGTTCTCTGCATTAAAAACGTCTAAAGGCTCTGATAAAGTTAAGGCTATGTTCTGCCCCTCTGGTCTTCTCTGCGGACACCAGAATTCAAATGTATCCACTCCTGAGCCTTCCGGTGCCACTTGCTTTCCATTATTGGATACTGCCTTATTTTTCCCGTTAAACACAGACAACAATCCCGTAATTCTTTGCTCAGTGTAACCCAGCTCTACCTTATCGTTGATCAAAAAAATGATAAAAGCATATTGAGACGCGTTAACGCTTGTCTCAAAATTTATTTCAACATCCTGTTCGCTTTCAGTCAGTTGGATTTCTTTTGCAGCCAGCGTAATATCCGGTGTAAAGTTGCCTGTTACGCTACTGATGCGTAGTTCAGCCTTCAAAACGGTGTTTGACTTTGCTTTCACAGGGACAGTAATTACGGGTACTTTACCCGGCAGTAAAGGCAACATTTGTGCAGCAGCAGTAGTGAGTGGTTTAAACAATATGTTTTTACTTTCGAAATTTTTAAACAATAAAGATGAACTGCTTTTTATCTGCGCACGCTGCACCAGGTCATCGTCGTCCTGTAATTTCATTGCCGGTATGTACTGCCCTGATTTTGTAAGTTCCTTTTGCAACTCTTCGATATAACCCTCGTTATAAATATCAGCTGGGTTTTTATTGTATTTTATACACAAAGCAGCGGCCATTGCTACAACCTGCGCACCGTATGCGCTGGTGGCCATTACCCGTGTGGCCCCAAATGCCACATGGCTGACACTGATAATCCTTCCTGCAAGAAACAGGTTCTTTATATTTCGACTATAATAGCAGCGATATGGAATCTGGAAGATCCCTTTACTATGCAATTGGTTACAGGGTTGCCGTTCGCTGAACACACCGTCCGCAGGGTGCAGGTCAATGGACCATCCGCCATAAGCCACAGCATCTTTGTGATGGCGCTGTTCCACCAGGTCATGCTGGTTTAAAATATAATCGCCTTCAAACCTGCGGCTTTCTCTTTTGCCGGGTATCATACCTACCCATTCCAGTGTCAGGTTTTCCGCCTCGGGGAAATTACCGGAATTCTTGATATAGTCCCATGCGCCGTAAATCACTTTCCATAGCTCCCATTTTATTGTTTCGGTATCGTGTACCGTATCTAATCTTCCGCCATGCTCTACCCACCACAACTTACATCCATGCTCCTTTGCATTAAAGCTCTTAAAGCGTGGAATTTCCTTAGCAACATCCAATGCAAAGGCCGGCGGCGAAAACCTTACAGGCTTGCCGGTATCTTTACTGTAGAAATACAAAGAATGTCCCAACAGTTCACCGTAAGCTGCATCCGGCGCCATCCCTTCATTGAACTCTTCTTTGCTTTCTGCGCCCATTCTAAAAGCAGCACCGGAAAGAAAGCCCAATATTCCATCGCCAGAGGCATCACAAAAAAGCGGGGCGTTGATTATATATTCCGTTGAGTTCTGGCTGCAAAATCCTTTGATGCTCTCTATCGTATCGTCATCACTTTTCGCAACTTCATATATCGCTGTATTAAGCAACAGGGTAATGTTCTTTTCCTGCATTACTTTATCCAGCAAAATCATGTCGAGTATTATGGGGTTACCTTCAGGATTGCGATACATATTCTCTACCAGTATCTCATCTATTACCCCTCCTTCCCTGCTCCATCGGTTATTATTACCCATATGCGAAGTGGCACCCAATATCCATAACCTCACCTCGCTGGAAGCATTACCTCCCAGCACCGGGCGATCCTGTACCAATACTATTTTCAATCCCTTCCTTGCCGCTGTTATTGCAGCGCACACCCCCGACAAACCACCACCAACTATTCCCATATCTGCATTGTACTCTTCCTGTCTCAAATCACGGCTGGCTTCACTTTTACTTATTACCATAACTCGTTTATAATTTATTTGTATTAACCTTGTTTGTATTATTTATATAGATGCAATAATCAGTTTCCCAAAGTGATCCATTTTGAACTTTTCACCTTGCCGCTATGATCTGTAAGCTCAAGGTTAAAGCGTACGGCTTTCTCTTTCTCCATCGGTATCGTAAATTCAAACGGGTATTCTTTTTTATCAACTGATTCCTCTTTTTTTCCATCAACGCTATAAATCAACTTTGCCGTTTCCCACTTTGTATCATCATCCTGCAGGAAAACAAAAAGCCGCTGACCATAGGTGCCGAGCTTAAATAAAAGCGCTTTGCTGTTTCCTTCAGGTATCAACGCATAATCGCTTCGTTTATCTGTTTCGTTATTCAGTAATTGATCCTGAAACGCTGACTGCAGCTGAGCACCGGGAATGGCCACAGCAGCCAGGCCATTTACCGGAACCGTTACACGAAAACTGCTGTCTGTAAATGGTAGTGCAGATACTGATGGAAACAATTGCTGTCCTGTTACCCTGCCCGGGAACTTGGCTAATTGCGCATTAACTGTAACAGTTGTGGTCACGGTTTTTGCAGATTGATTCATGAATGCGAGGTACAACGTGTCGTTCTTTCTTGCACTGATATAATTCAGGGCAATATCATCAATGCGCAGCAGGCGCCGGGGCATCCACAGTTGCACATCTGTTGACTGAAAGAATTTTCCTTTTTGTACGCCGTACATTTTATTTTGCAGATAGGCATATGCTTCAATATACTCGGCAGGAAAATCAATGGCCGTTTTACTTTTTACAAATGCATCGGACACCAAATAATCTATGAACAAAGAAGCCATTGGCAAAATGTGATTGTAGTGAAACGAATTCACACTTTGATCTTTATGTTCATGCAGCGGAAAGTCCACTTTTTCATAAGCCGTTGTACGCTCAGTATTGATATGATAGCCCGGAAAACTCTCGGAGCGGCCCACCAGAGCGGCTTTCGCTACGTCCATTAAAAAACTGTCGTTTGTATAATAGCCTATGCGTAATAACCATGGCGCATAAGTTGACATAAATATTGCCCTGTGCCCGGTGGAAGTGCCGGAGGATTCCGACGTTAGCCCGGTTTCGGAAAGTCGCCATGCAGGCACGCTTTCTTCAGGATAATACATTTGGTGATGCCCTTTGGATTTCAGGTACCAGTACATCGGCGCTTTCCCGCCTTTGTTTACGGTGATCAGACTATCCGGAATCTTTGGTCCCATCCAGGTAAATAAAGTGTAGTGCCTTGCCCCGTCGTGCGCAGCGTCCAGGTATTTCTGTTTGCCTGTCTGCTCGTATAATTCCAGCAACATGGACCAGTTATTGGTAAATGTGGGCCAGAAAAAATTTGAACTGGCGAGGGGATCCCCAAATTGTTCTATCGGCTTATCAACCCGTTGTTTTAAATAGATGTCAGCCAGCCGCTCGCTCAAATGCAGGTAAGCGGTATCGCCTGTCATTTTAAAAAGAAAGAACGCGTTCATCCAGCTTTTTCCACTTTGTTTTTCATCAAGGTTCCTGATACGCGAACCACTAAATTCCTTTTCTGCCATTTGCAGATAAAAAGAGTTGTTACGTCCAAACGTATTGTATAATGCACCCAACTCCGAAGGAAGTGCAACGGGCCCTTTCAACTTGCGTGATGGGGATTGAATTTTTTGAGTGCTGTCAAGTGCAAACAAAAATTTTTCCCTGGACAACATAAATTCCATTAAAGGATAGGCCCTCTTTTCGAACATCTCTTTATCGTCCATCACTATGGACAATTCCAGCGGATTTAAACTTGAAACGTTTTTTACAGCACCGGGTACATCCGTGGAATAAGCAAAACCCTTTAAACTATCAACAAACCACGCATAATGCGTTTTAGAATAATCTATCAAATTGTCTAACGTGGTATTCATGGATACCGTTGCATTGGTGCGATAATCTTTAAACCCGAAATACTGCCTGGCAATTTTTTCGTAGGTATGAGAAATATCCAATGGCTCGACTATAAGATTAATGACAAACTCAAAATCATCGCCTGCTGTCATCTTTGAATTGACGCCTCCTGGCATGGGCGCAAAAACCTGTGACTGAACCATTGCTTTGTTATTTAACAATGCAACTCCAAACTGGCTGTTCTCCAGCAATAGCAATGGCTGAAATGGCAGGTACTTTGGTGCAGCCATAACGCCGATTGAATTATTGCCATCGTTCACCAGTGTTGTTGGCAACGTAGCCATATAAGAGGGAGTCATGTAAGGTTGTTCCGGCACGCGTTTTTCTGTCCAGATCAAAGGCTGCCATACTTCTGATATTTTATCTTTATTAAAAGAGGGCGCGCCAACATAACCTATGCTATAAAAACCAGCTTTTTTAGGACGCAGGACAAATTGTATTTCCGGATAGGATTTGTTTGTTTTAACCAGCCACGCTTTTAAAGTAAACATGGGGTGTTCTGAAAATATAAAACAAACTGAATCTTTCGTTTCACGTATACCCGTAGACGTTACTAAGTAGTTTTTTCCTGCATGATATACATTAGCCGTTCTGCCTTCTTTCGCGCTTCTTAAAATGCGGTCATCAAAGCCATCTCCAGCCACGCTCGATTTTACATCGGCCTGGTGGTAGTCCGCCAGGTTTGCATCGGATGTTTTCCAGGTAGGAACATTGTACGACACCTTTTTTATCCCTGATGGTTTCAATGCCAGGTCGGGATCCTGCTCGTTATAAATAATTAAAAAGTCGGCCCGGAAATGATACGGCCTGCCTTTTGAATAGATCGTAACTCCATTTTTTTCCACCTTTACCTGGGCCGATGCATTGTTTTGAAAACTCACCAAACCAACCAGCATCAATATATTTAGATACTTTCTGATCATTTTACCATTATTGTTTTTCCAGGGTGATCAACTTTTTTAATCTTATGTCTGTAGCAGAACCAGCAATTAAAATCTCGTAAGAGCCTGCATCGAAATCAAAATCATTGATATCTGTTTTGTAATAAGAAAATGCATTTTTGTCCAACGTTATTTCCACCTGCTTCTTCGCTCCTTTTTCAACATACACTTTTGCGAAACTTTTTAATTCTTTGTAAGGTCGCAGCACTTTGGCGTTAACCGGTCGAACGTACACCTGTACCACCTCTGCACCATCAAGGCCTCCTGTATTTTTAATATCAAATGCAAGTTTGAAATGCGGATCATCTGCCTTTCCATTTTTCTCAACTTTCAGGTTAGAGTAAACAAATGAAGTATAGGAAAGCCCATAGCCAAAGGGAAAGCGGGGTTTTGCAGCACTTTGATCGTAATAGCGATACCCCATGAAAAGCCCTTCCTTATAGGTAACGCGCTTATTGACTGATGAATCGTAGTAGTTAGCAAATGCAGGATTATCGGCCCATTTTTTTTCGAAGGACACGGGTAGTTTTCCACTTGGATTCACTTTACCGGAAATTATTTCTCCCACAGCAGTGCCGCCTTCCTGCCCGGGATACCAGATGTGCAACAAGCCGGGTACTCTATCAATCCAGTGGCTCATATCTACATTGCCTCCCGCATTTACCAATACAATTGTTTTGGGGTTAGCTTTTGCAATGCATTGTACCAGGCTATCCTGGTATTCGGGCAACTCAAATGGCCGGTCGTTACTTTCTCTTTCACTGCTTTCATTAAACCCAATATTAACTATTGCCACATCAGACTGCCGGGCCAAAGCAATGGCTTCATCAAACAGTAATTTGTCTTCCCGCCATCCAAAGGAAATATCCACCGGATGCACATTCGCAAAATATTCCAGCGTTACCGGGTATTCCTTTCCTGCTTCCAACGGCACTACTACTTCGCGTGTAGTTATGCCCTGGTTTCTCCATTCATTAATGATGAGGGTTGTATCCAGCTTTAACCTGAAACCATCAAATCCTTTTACCAAAAACCGGTACCGGGCCGTTTTCGCAGGTCTTATAACACCTGTCCACCGCATGGAACAATGGTCAAAAGGGGTTCCTTTATTTTCTGTTGCGATGTGCCAGCCGTTTTCAATATTTATAATTGTATCAATCGTTGTTTTTACAGGTGCGCCTTCCAGTTTTACATTCGCATAGTATTCCGCTTTCAGGCCTCTCTCTATGCTTTGCTTACCAGTATAAAAGACAGAGCCAGACACGGTTTCCGGTAACGTGAGCATTCCTGCCGAATAAGCTACCTTCGCATTCGGATAAGCATCCCTGATACCCTCTAATACAGATACTGACCTGAAAGGGAAAGTATAGGAGCTTCCGCCACCGGCCATATAGTTATTTGCGTTACCGCCGATTACCGCTATTGACTTCACGGCCCCTGGTTTAACCGGTAAAATATGGTTGTCATTTTTCAGCAGTACAATGCCGCCACGGGCCAACTCTTTTGCAAGTTGCGCGCCATCCGGATTATCCCTTGCTATAGCAGTATCCAACTGTACCTTATCAAAAAAACCGAACTGAAAAATGATACGCAGGATGCGCAGCACCTTATCATCAATAGTTGCTTCCTTAACGGCGCCCGATTGAATAGCCGGCAACAGGTTCTTTTTATTCATGTATTTTGCCGTTGGCATTTCCAGGTCCAGCCCGCCATTAGCGGCTGCAACGGCATCGTAGGTTGCGGACCAGTCGCTCATTACAAAGCCGTCAAAGCCCCATTGTTTCTTTAATATCTGGTTGTTCAAGAAATCACTTTGTGTGGCGTGTACCCCGTTTACAGGGTTGTAACTATTCATTACGGATCCCGCATGTGCTTCCTGTACGGCTGCTTTAAAGGCGGGAAGATAAATTTCATGTAAGGTCCGTTCATCTACATCGCTGCTCACATTGTTCCGGTCCCACTCCTGGTTGTTTAATGCAAAATGTTTTACAGTAGCCACCACGCCCTGTTGCTGCAAGCCCTTTATATAAGCTACTGCCACCCTGGATGTGAGCAATGGATCTTCAGAGAAATATTCAAAATTTCTTCCTCCAAGCGGACTGCGGATGATATTCACTCCGGGGGCCAGTAAGATATGCACTCCTCTCGATCTTGAGTCGCGGCCCAGTTGCTTTCCCAGGTTATAAACCAACGTGGTATCCCAGGTTGCAGCAGATAAAACACTCGCCGGATAAGCCACTGCTTTACCGTCTTTGTGTGTACCTACTGGTCCGTCTGTCAGTTTTATTTCGGGTAGGCCTAACCGTTGTATTCCACGAATATAAAATCCATTGAAACCGCCGATATAATCTATTTTTTCTTCCAGTGTCATTTTAGACAACAGATCCTTTGCTCTTTCTTCTGCATGTGCCTGTTTATCTTTATAAACCTGTGCATCGACATTCGCATAGAGTGTAAGGACAAAAAATAATATCGCTATCCTTTTTATCATATTTTTTTCTGGCATCATTATTCTTTTATATAAGGGCCGATAACCGATTTCCATATTTCGTAACCTTCCGCTGTTAAATGAAGTTTGTCCGGTCTGTAATAAGATGGCTCAATCAAACCGTCACGAAGCATTGGCGCATATACATCTATATAGGTAAGATCACGCTGTTGCGCTGCAAATGATTTGAGCAATGCATTTGTCCTCAATAAATTTTCTTTGTATTTCTCTCTGCTTGGCGATGGTTTTATTGACATGATATATATATGCGCCTGTGGTTTCTGCTTCCGGATGTATTTAAATAATTCTATAAACACATTGCAGATACTATCAGCGCTCCATCCCAAAGCAATGTCATTGTCTCCCTCGTAAATAAAAATTTTCTTCGGATCATAAGGTTGAATCAACCGCTCTCTGAATGCAAACAGGTCCGTCATTTTGGTACCGGAGACCCCGCGATTGATCACATTGTAATCAATAAAATCTTCTTCCAGCGTTTTCCAGTTTTCAACGGTAGAACTGCCTATAAAAAGAATATTATTTTTTGTAGGAGCATTTATTGAGTCCTTTTTTTCAAACGCTTTTATTTTTAATTCCCACTTCTGTTGTTGCGTTAAGGCCTGACCATTACTTTTTAGTGAGAAAGATGAAATCAAAGACCCAATTAAAATGTATGTACCCAATTTATATTTCATGCTATATGATTTTACCTCTGATTAATATTTTTCCGATATACACCGCAGTGCGTTCATATTTTTCCGGATGTTGTGATATATCCTGAGATTGCTTCTCCGTTAGTATTGTTTTTTTGTCCGCCTTTTTATCAGAAATAGTAACGGTAATCTCATGTACACCGGGTGTTAATTGTATCAGATCGTGCTGCCCTCTGTACCGGTTGTTACAGAAAAAGTTGAAGCGGTCAAGTGTCGGTTCTCCCTGCGTATTATCTGTTACGTAATAAATCAATTCCGGTGAACTCCTGCGTTGCAACAGAACGGGATGCCCATCCACTTTAAATTGCAGCTGCCCTACCTCCGGCCCGCCAATATCAAAAATGCCAAACAAATCACCTGTAAAACGGAATGTAAAACTGGCGCCCGGTTGATCGGCAAAAGCAACTTTGTTGAACCAGTTGGAAAATTGTTTGAGATGAACAGAATCTGTTGTGCGAATGAATTTCCAGTTTGCATCAAATGTGGCCACAACAAAAGGGTCAAACATTCGGGCGCTATCCCAGCTATCTGTAATCAATGGTGGCCGTAGCTGGTGTGCAGCAAGTGTTTGAACCTTTTCGATTTTTTTCAATCCCCTGGCTATAGCTGCAGCGTACAGGTTACCTCCTTTTGCTAAAGGATGTATGCCATCATTGGAAAATAAAATTTTGCCATCAACAGGTTTGTCGTTTTTCCAAATGAGCGTACCTTCTTTTTCCAGCTCCGCAGCTTCCATGCCTAAATGGATGGATGGCAATTTATAATGTGCTGCAACGCTATCCAGCCTTGCTATATTTTCGGGTATCTTACCATCCTGGTAAATTTTCGTTTGACCATTCAGTATAGTATACAGGAGGCATATATCTGTTTGCGGGTTGCTTTTAATGATCTGGCGAATCAACCCTTCCATCCCCGGGGCGTAGGCTTTGTTGACTGCAAATTCAATGAAAACCAGGTCAGGCTTATAGTCCAGCACTTGTTCTTTCAAACGGAATGCAGCCAGGTCGGTTCCTGTCCCCGATACACCCGCGTTGACCCACTTAAAGGAAACCTTTGGGTACAGATGCTGCAAATACCGGGCGGTCTGCAAACGATAGCAAAAATTTCCCTGCGTAATGCTGCCACCAATAAACGCTACGGTTACTGGTTGGGCGGTTTCAATTTTATGAAAGAAGTTACCCAAACCCTCTCTTACCGCGGTTTCGGAGGCATTTACAAAATTGCCCGGCGCAATAAGCGGCATATCATTTTCCTTCGGTTCAAACACTAACGGTGATGCTCCACCTTGGGAAGCGTCAATTTTACTTAGGTCGTCAGAACCCTGGGCAATGCTTTCTCCTGTGTTTAATAGTGCGATCATGCCAATGAAAAACACGCTTTTAAATAAATGATATCGTTTTTTACTTTCCATTTACCATTACTTTTTTTGTAACCACTTTTCCATCACCTGTCTTCAGATTGATCACCATTTCAACCTTATCTTCCATTTTTATTTTATAAAAACTCCACTCAAAAGGATAGGATAGTATATTTTTTGTTTCGCCATTGCATAACACCTGTATTGCTGCATATTTTAACGGTCCTGTTTCTGCAAAACCATACATGGAGTCCCAGCCGAAGGGCGAGCGGATGCGGTAGACAAAAATTTTGCCCCATGGCTTGCCCATGTCAATAACCTGCATGCCATTGACCAAAGGTTTATATTGAGGTGCTGTGTAAGGCTTTTTTAAAGGAACTGCAACGGCCCTGAAACCCTTTGCGGGTACAACTACTTTTATTACCGAGCCGGAAAATGAAAGACCTGATTTAACAGCATCGGCTGTATACACCACAGCGTTCCCCGCTTCTGTGGTTCCGGCATTTGCAGATAATTGTACCGTTACTGTTTCATCATTATTCGATTCACTGGAAAGCAATATCCAGAATGTGTTTTCAGAAATAGCGGTAACATGATTAACAGACGGTTGCTGTAAGTGCACGAGATCTTTTCGCAACCACAATGTTGCTTTATTATCATCAAATACTCGTCCCTCACCACCTCCGTAAATCCGGTTTGCGAACCACACAAAACCTTCCTGGTTGCTGTATGGAAACTGCACATTCCCTTTAGATCGCTGAACAGTCTCGGTAATAAGATAATCCAGTGAGAATGCAAGGTGCGGCGGAATATGATGGTAGTAAACAGAACTTACATCCGGCCCTTTATAGGGGAAATCGGGCTGCATGGTTATATCCGTATATCCGGTAGCATAATAACCCGGGTAGTTGGTGAACCGGCCTATGACCGCGTTACGTGCATAGGTTTCAAACAGCTTATTACCGGTGTATTGAAATAACCGGAGCAGCGGCGGTGCCCAGCTGCTCATAAAAACAGGTCGTACATTTTTGTCCTTTGCTGTTAAAAAATATGTAGACGGCTGTTCAAATCCAAGTCCCACTGGAGAGACCAATCCATCAGGCACTTTTTTGGCCAAAACATCTCCCGGTTTCCTCGGAAAGCCCAGGCGATAAGATTGGTTCCCTTTCCACCAGATATGCGTATTGCCTTCGTATTGTCCGCCCGGATGAATGGTGATTGCACTGTCCTTTACCTGGGGAAACGAGCGTATCCCTGCAATGGTAAAATAACTTCCGTATGCAGCTGCATCCAAATACTTTCTATCTTTTGTCAGTTCATACAAATCCACCAGGTGCCACCAGGGTGCATAAAAAGACGCGTTGTAAAATGGCGTAGGCGCTAACGTTTTTTTAGTGTTTGCATACACCTGGCTTGCAATATACTTGTCGGCCTGTTGTGTTGCCATTCGCAGCCATTTAGGATCTCCGGTCATTTTATAAGCAGCCATTGCCTGTACCCAGTCAATGAATGTGGTGGAATAACCTGTCACTTTCCTTAGTGTATCTCCCGGCAATGCGATGTTTTCCAACCAGGGATTCAGCTTGCCCAACAGGCTGTTCAACCCTTCATAATAGGAAGTCGTAAACTGGGAGTAAAATGGATTTAGCTCCAGTGAACGCAGCGTTTTATTATAACCAGTTGGCACTATATCTATCGCCCACCTGTAACCGCTTCTTGAAAGTGTGTATTCTATTGTAGGTAAGGCTCTGGACAAATACAAGTCTTCATCTTTTGCCAATACTGCAAGATCAATCGTTGCCAGCGGTGTAGCATTTACTACAGTGGGCGCGGTTTCGGGGTTTCCTTCTATATCATAAAAACCTTTTAGTTTCGAATCCCATCCGCCAAAGTTTTCATCTTTGATAAGATCAGTCATATTGAACACTGCACCGGTAAGAGAGACTTGTGGCTGCGTCCGGTAATCGCGTACCTTAAGTATCGAATCTGAAACATAAGTCAATGCTGTTTCCCATCCTGCAGGCAATAACCCTAATATAAAAGTCCGGTCGATGATTTGCTCTGCTTTGTATTTTGAATCGGGCATGCCCAATACCGGCATAAATGCCACAGGCTGCACTTCATTATTTTCATTTTTAACAGAAAAACCAATCGGGGAAAAATCAGAGGTCCCCCAATCATTGGAAAACGTTTCGGCTTCCGTAGTAATGAAGCCGGACCATTTGGCGCCATTGGTTACAGTTTCCGTAATTGATAATGGTTGTTGTGTAATGGCAGACACCAACATCTGGGGATTCGTTGGTATACGCTTATACTGATACATTGGAGGCAGTAGTACATTGCTTGCTTTTTCCTGTGCAACGGGATTAAAAGCAGCCACTGCCAAACTATAATATCCTGCCTTTGCTGTTTTACATACTAATCGCAGGGTAACATGGTAAGCATCTTTTTCTATGCTCCAAAAACCTGTGATCATTGAGTTATTTCGTGTGATGTATTGCACGGCAACGGTCCGTTCGTCTGTCTGTTGCACGCTAACCGGAATTGCTTCGCTTAGGGAACCCGCTTTGAAAGGATCCTGATCATCTGCAGCGGATTCAACCAGGTATTTTCTGTCGTTAAATTCAAAATAATTGTTGCCTTTCGATTTCGACGACCATCCCGGAAAATATTTTTCAAAGTTGATTGCAACACTATCTGCATACAACAGCATTATCTTATGATCTTCCATGTTGCCCTGATAGTGCTGCCATTGATTATTTACATTTACTTCCGTTTGACAAATGATTGGAGCATTTTTACCGTCGCCTTGTTGGAAAAACTGCAACCGAACATGGTTATTTGCTATACCGGCAAGACGTTTTTTATTTTCGCTAACAGACAAATAAGTACTGCTTCCTGTTTCTGCACCGGATATAGCATTTAATGCTGCAGGATTTCTTCTCCACTTTCCTATCGCGGTAAGAGCCAACTCATTTGGATTTGCAGATTCATCTTTAATCAGCAGCACGGCGTCGCAACGACCATAATTGAAATTGTGCAATCGTAACAGTACTTCTTTTTTAGCAAGTTGCATCTGGGCAACTTTTTCCCAATAAAATCCGACCTTGCCGTGTTTGCCCGCACGTTCGCACGGCAGGTCATCAACTGACAATTGTAATTGCCTTGATGAAGTCCGATCCGCATAGTCAGGGGTTCGCATCCAGATCGAATACGTACCCGACTCCTTTATGTTCACGGCAGTAAATGCATCGGATAATGAATCAGCATTCCCGCCGGTGTATCTTAATAAAGTTCCGCCTAAACAATCTTTGTCTGGTTCTGTAAACCATTTTCCTTTGAATTGAAATTGCTCTGCCTCTATCAGGTAAGCATTCGTTTGTTGCGCCAAAGCCTCCGTGCAACTTATGCACAGCAGTAAAATCAGTTTGATTTTTGTAATGCTAAAACAAAAAATATTGACACGTTTTTTCATAGAAATAAACAATTTCAAAATCATTTTCCATCAAGATCCTATAGCTTACAATAAGAGTTTTTCAATAACACGTTTCAATCATCATTTGATAAATCAATCTTTACGACTTTCAAACCTGTTGGTGGCAGGTGTACTTTCCAACCTGCAACGCCGTAAGGCATATCCGATTCTTTCGTACCCTCCGCAGAAAGCAATACTGCATTTTTCACCGGAGTATTCAGTGTTATGGTTGTATTTTGATTTTCTACACTGTTATTCAGCAGGATGAGATATTTCGTATGTGACAGGGAATCGTATGCTCCGATATAATCGATACAGGAATTGCTTATCTGAACCTCATTTGTAAAAAAAGCCAACGATGCTTGTTCACCAAATATTTTACCGGGTGCAAATCCATAGGTGCGATGCGGGCCAACTTTAGGCGCAATGAATCCGTGCGGAAAAACAATTTTACCACCAGACCTAATATCCACTTCAGAAAGCAGGTAATCGGTAATCCAGCCTATCTGCCACCACGCATGATGCGGATACGGTCCGGCTCCATTGTTCATTGCATTCCAGTAATACGAAGCAACACCTGTTGCCGGATCCACAAAAGCATCCCTTCCCCAGGCCGCTGCCCTAGCCATGTTTAAGTAAAGAGAGTCTTTGGTTAATCCAAACAATCTGACAAACATACCTGCATGGCTCGCTAATAATATTGGCCCGTGCGTATTGGCCGATCCGATTATGCCACCATGTTCAAACCCCAGCCCAACCTGGCTAATTTCCCAATCCTGCACCTTTTTGCCTTTTACTTCCTTCTCCAACTGGGAAGCTATTGGATGTGAGTAGACAGAAGTCGTGTACATCCTGCCCACCTTTATAGCGGCTTCTTTATATTTATTTTGCCCGGTTATGCCATATAGATCCAACAGTGCCTGTGCGCTTTGTGCTGTAGCAAAATCCGGTGCAAAGCGGGAGTCACCGCAAACACCCAAAAAATAACCGTTGTCTGCAGCATTTTTTATAAACCAGTCAGCACCTTTAATGGCAGCGTTCAAATATTTCTGTTCTTTTAATAACTGATAAGCAACGAGGAGCCCATAGAATGTGGGACGGTAGTCTCTCTCATCTCTAAACAAAGGTTCATGGGTTTTATTGCTGTAGGCTATTTCCCAGCTACCATCTGCTTTCATCATTTTTAACAGCCAGTTGGCGGCAAGGCTCAATTCACGTTTCAGCTGCGGCTGATCAGGTTCGAATAACAATACATTGCCGATATCGCATAGTAGATAATAGGTGGTGGCAATAGGCTCCGTGTAGGGTCCCCACTCTTCTGTAAATTTTTTGGAGTCAAATAAATAATATTGTCCGGCTGCAGCTCCGCTGAAAAAGGAGTCTGTCAGATTTTGTTGGGCAATCTTAAAATTCAACGCATAGGGCAATCTTTGCTTTTCCAGCACAGGATCTTTTGTCATGCTTGCCAGCATCCACATAGCACCGTAATCTGCATTTTTTATTGCATCTTTTTTAGCCTCAAAAACGCCGCCCAGGTAATGCTGTGCGCCAATTGTCATTCCATTATAATCAGTTTCCTTCCACTTAGAAGTACTATCACTTTTTACGTACTCAAATAATCTTTGCAATCTCGATGCGAGGGATTCTTTGGTGTTCTTTAATTTCAGAGAATTATTGAATTGGTACACATCATTTACGACGTGTTTATATACCGTGTACCAGTCAGCTTTTTGTATAGTGTAACGAAATGAAAAGGACACACTGTCTCCGACATTAAGCCAGGACTGCTGTTCACCCAGAACCGGATGATACAAAGTAGGTGTTAAGATTCCATGTCTGTTCCTTAGTGATAAACCTAACAGCCAGGTTTCCTGCGTGGATTTATTTTCAAGCCATGGATCCCTTCCTGTACCAGGAGCAGCAGTTACGGCTATTGACAATCCGTTTTTGTCTGTCAATATCGACGTTAAAGCAGCAGCGGTCCTTTCTCTCGCTACGAAAGGAATGCCGGGAATGCCGTGCCCATACGCATATGCATCCACGAAATCATGATTTATTGTGTTACCCAGTAATATACCGGGTATGATACCCCATTGAAATTGGTGCTGATCTCCGTTTATCAACGAAGGCGTTTCAATAGAGAAATAACCGTTTTTCTTAGCTTTTAATGAGATGGTAACTACTACATCATGTTTGTAATTTTTATCGAACGTCCATGTAGCGGTTGTGACTGAAACAGCATCTTCATTTTTAAAGACAACTGAATTTCCTTTGACCATTGCTGTTTTGGGAAAAAAAGAATGCTTTTCGCCAGCCCTGTTAAGCGCTACGGGTGTTGTTGCATCTTCCCATTTACCGGTTACATAGCGATATTCAGGTTCAGGGAAATGAATAGCATTTCCCTCTTCATTAAAAACCTGAACACTGCTTTTAGCAGGTTGCTGCTCGCTGTATAAAACCGTATAACCGCCGGCACCAGTAGCTTTCCCTGATAAAGATTCCCACTTTGAATTGTTATAGACTTGTACATTACGAAGTGTATATCCACTATCGGAAGCCTGCCACACCAATTTCAAAAATCCATTACGCAACTCTCTGGTACCCTGCTTCTGCGAAAATGATGATACAGATGCACCAACTAAAAATAGCAGTAAAAAAAAACGGTATGAAGACTTGTGAAGACGCATTTTTAAAATCGCTTTGCTTTATTAAACTATTTAATGGTTAACTGTAGTTCCTTTATTACAGAAGCGGTGCTTTCAACGTTACCGTTTGTTGCTACAAATACAACTTTGTATGTGCCGGGTTTTGTGTAAGTGGTTACATACTGTTTTAAATTCTGAGAAATATTTTTAATTGCCTGACCTTTATCCGGTTTAACTCCGTTGGGATTAAATTGTTTTGTTATTACCCAATCATCGTCCAGATCAGTAAAGCTTCTGGCCGAGATGAGCTGTGTAGAAGAGATGGTCCAAAAAGTTGATGGACTTTTGAAATTAAATGATTGCCATCCGGCAGTGGCTACAGTAGCCAGGCTGCTTTCTGCACCCTGCTGGTTTACGCTTTTTAAATCGAAGCTTCTTATCACCCACCTGTTTTGTGTGACACTCGTTTTTACCGTTTCCGTTTTATAGCGAAACGCCAATGCCATATTACCATTACCGGCAGCGAATTCATCCAGGTTGATTTTTCCTGAAGGTGTCTGATCTGCTCCTGATGAAAGTACCGCCTTGTTTGTAATATCAATCCACGTTGCCTTTACAACATTTGTTGAATCGTAGATGCCGGAAAAATCTTTGGATACCAAAAGCTTCAGGCTGCTTTGATCTGGATCGCCGAACTGAGAAAAGCTATTAAAATTCAAAATAATAGAATTGCCTTCGATTACAGTTCTGCTCTTGTAGTCGTAGTTACTTCCATTTGCACCCGACCAAAAAACAACGTTCTCGGGAGTGCCACTGAATAAAAATTTTACACTATCGCCAACATTAAAAGTGGCTTTATCAACATGAACATCAAATGTATCCAATGAGGCAAGCTCATTCCTTTTTTGGCAGGATAACAGCATCCATATGGAAATGCTTAAAATTGTACAATATCTTAAATGCATTGATTCTTTTTTTGAGTGATCAAACAATATGCGGTACACATCATTTTATTTTACCAACCTGGGTTCTGTTTCATATTTTGATTGGTGGCCAATTCACTATTGGGGATTGGAAATAAAACGGCTCTTTCGGTAACTCTTTGTGCCTGCGTTATTGCAGGTGCTTTTAGATCTGCAGGCATGCCGGTACTATATACCAAAGCCTGCTCTTGCATAACAGGTACATAGATACCCCACCTGATCAAATCGTGTTTGCGCATGCCCTCAAAAGCTAGTTCCCGCAGTCGCTCATTCATAATAAACTCCTGGAAATCCTGTTGGCTCATACCTTCCGGAGCGTCCACTGTGGTATTTGGCGTATTTATATCTTTTCCATAACCACGTCTCCTTACCTGGTTAATCGCATCATAAGCAGCGGCGGTAGGTCCGCCATTCACGTGGCTTTCCGCTTCTGCAAACATGAGCAACACATCTGCATATCGTAAAAGCGGCCAGTTTGTACCATTATAATATTGAGCTCGCGGTAAAGTGGTTTCATATTCTCTTCTCCACTTGCCAGGGTTGCGTTCATAAATTTGAGTGCTCGTCCATGGACTTCTTACAACTGTTTGCCCGCTTGCCACAAACCTGAAAGTCGCTACGGTCCAGTCTCTTCTTAAATCCGTTGCTTCATAAGCATTGTATAATTTAGCTGTTGCATGCACGTAATCATAGGCCCAACCGGAATCAATACTGGGGCTGGTGATTCCATTGTAGGAACCGATCATGCCTCCTTCGAGAATTTCTCCCTGGTTGGTTCCTTTAAATTCCACTTCCCATAAACACTCTCCTATGTCAAATTTCTCCTGCACATGGTTGATAAAAATCTGTTTAAAATCGGTGTTCAGGCGATGCGAAACTTTGCTTGAATGAATAACAGAATCGGCATAATCTCTCGCTTCTTCATATTTGGAATCATCATGCAGTGGTGCCCCGGCCATTGTAAGGCACACTCTTGATAACATGCCATATACGGCAGTCTTGCTGATACGGGTATTATAGCCATAGTCTGTTATCGGTTTTACCAGGCCCGCGGCTTCTTTCATATCTTTAAGAATTTGCGCATAAATGTCCTTTACAGAACTGCCGGGCAATGGTTTCTCTACAGGCGATTTGGTGGATGCTAATTTTAATGGAACCGCTCCAAACTCATCTACCAGCATAAAGTAATAGTATGCGCGTAAAAACAAAGCCTGGCCCTTTACTTCGTCCTTTTTTGCCTGGCTAACAGACGGGCTCTTATCCAGGTTTTCCAATAGCATATTGGCCCGCTCTATCCCTGTATAAATACTTTCCCAATGCCTGTTAATTTCCAGTGTAGACGCATCGATTATATTTCCGAGTGCGCCGGAAGTTCTGCCTTTCATAAAAAACTCGTCACTGAATACCAGGTAGCTGGTCATTGCCTGGGCATACACCCTTGTATCTCCCAATCTGTCGTACACACCTGCCAAAGCAGATTCCAGCTCCTTATCCGAATTATAATACTGGTTCGGTGAAACAAAATCCTGCGGAGTAGTGTCTAATATTTTATTGCAGGAAAATTGCAGAAGCGCTAAAAAAGCAATGCATGGTATTAATCTGATTTTCATATTCAAGAAGCTTTATCGTTAGAAGGTTACATTTAATCCTAGTGTTATGGTTCTTGCCCTTGGATAGGCACTCCAGTCAAATCCGGGTGTAAGCGCGGTATTACGTACCGAAACTTCAGGATCCAAACCAGAATACTTTGTCCAGGTTATTAGGTTTTGGGCGGACGCGTTCACACGTATGTTCTGCATTCCCCACCTTTTCATTAACAATGCCGGAAGATTATACCCTAAGGAAACAGTTTTTAATCTGAGATAGGAACCATCTTCAATCGTACGATTCGAATACACATTTGGTCCATAACCGCCTGCCACCGGCAAAAGGCTGGATTGATTTTCCATTGACCATCTGTTCTCAAAAGTCTTGTACATATTGAGGTTTGGCCTTGCTTCCGCACCCTCAAATACGATCCTGTTAGCATTGAGGATATCATTGCCGTATGACCATTGGAAAAATATGTTGAGGTCAAATTGCTTGTATCTGAAATTATTTGTGAAGCCACCAATATTTAGCGGATTAGGATTACCGATCACTGTCTGGTCATTAGCATCTACAATGCCATCGCCATTCAAATCCTTATACTTGATGTGCCCGGGTTTTATTGTTGGTGCATCATTACCATTATTAGGAACAGTTGCTTTTAACTGATAGCTGCCATTTGGCAACAGATCAAAGTCACTCAGCTGATAAAGTCCGTCGAAGATAAATCCATAAAATTGCGCCACATTTCTTCCCGGCAGCGCTATGTACGGAAGTGAATTATTGAACTGCGCATTCCAGTTGGTGACACGTGTTGTGAGGCCTGGCTCATCGCCGTTTAAAGAAACAAGTTTGTTATTGTTGAATGCGATATTAAAACTGGAGCTCCATGTAAAATTCTTCTTACTTATGTTGACTGTATTTATGGTAACCTCTAACCCTTTGTTAACTACAACACCAATATTTTTATATGCAGTCATATACCCGGTTGAAGTGGGGAGAGATGCATTTAATAACAGGTCCTTTGTTTTTTTATAGTAGTAATCGACGGTAAGATTTATACGATCATTTACAAAACCAAGATCCAGTCCAAGATCAAGATTGCCGGTTCGCTCCCACTTTAGTTTGTCATTACCAACTATTGTTGGCACAGTACCCTTTATATACGTTCCATTAAAGTAATACCCGCTCCTGGTATTGGTGCTGTTAGCGCCTATTTCCTGGTCAAGGACGCTTAAATAAGCAAAATCTGAAACACGATTATTACCCGTCATTCCATAGGAAGCTCTCAATTTACCAGACGACAACATGCCCAGTTTACGTACATATTTTTCTTGTCCGAAGTTCCACGCAAAAGCACCGGAAGGAAAATATCCCCACCTGTTTGACGGATCAAATTTGGAGGAACCATCACTCCTGAATGATGCAGTAAAAATATATTTTGAGTTGAGCGAATAATTAATCCTGCCTAAAAAGGACATCAATGTGGAATAAGTGCCGGTATAATTTTTTTCAAGTACAGTACCCTGATCCAGCCCTTTAATGCCCAACGCTTCATTGGGTAATAGTACGGATGCGTAACCGTTAGATTCCGATTCGTTTCGTTGTATCGTAAAACCGGCCAGCGCATCTACCACATGTTTCTTGGTAAACGACTTATTAAAAGTCAATAAATTTTCGTTAAGCAAACTCCTGTTATAGGCATTGTTAACTGAGCCGTTAATGCCGTAAGTTGATCCGTAAACTGTAACGGGGTTCCCCGCGGCTGTTTTAGAATTATTAAATTTTTCAAACCGCATATTATTCTCAGCCAATCCTCCGGTTACTTTAAACTTGAAATTTTTTAGAAATGAATATTCCAAAAAGGCATTTGAATAAAAAGATTTGCCATAGACGTAATTGTATGTGTTGTTTGAATTAACAACAGGATTTACTCTTAAATCTACTGAAGATGTTAAATCATCATCAAAAGGGTCGTTGATAAAATCATCCATGTTGCCATTTCCGGTAACGGGTCTATATCCCCAGGCACTATACATTAAGTAAGATGATGCGTTTCCTGCAGAACTGCTGTTTAAATCATCGGTTGTTAAATTGGCAATCTGTCCATTCTTAATGGAGTATGTATAATTTGCATTGATGCCTGCCCTGAAGCTTTTATTTATTCTCTGATCAATAGAAAAACGCCCCTGGTACCTCTTATATCCTCCATTAATCACAATACCATTTTGATCCAGGTAAGAACCACTAACCGAATATTTTGTAGCAGCCGTTCCACCACGAATTGCCAAAGCATGGTTTTGCATGAAAGCATTCTGCAACACCTGATCCTGCCAGTTCACCCCTTTCATGTCGCGGTAAGATTCCAATGTTTTTCCATTCTGAAAATACAACTGCGGCGCCGTGGTGGGCAATAGCTCCGTTTGATACTTCACAAATTCGTACGGGCTCATTACCGGAATTTGTTTGGAAGGTTGTTGCACCCCCAGCCAATTGTTATAGGTAACTACCGGGGCGCCCGTTTTTCCTTGTTTTGTCGTAATCATTACAACACCATTTGCACCTCTGGCACCATATATTGCGGTTGAAGAAGCGTCCTTTAATATCTCAATAGACTCAATGTCATCAGGATTAATGGCGTTATTGTCAGGGTCCTCTAACGGAAACCCATCTATTACATACAAAGGAGCATTGGACTGAGTAATGGAATTACCACCGCGTATAACGATACTACTCGTGCTTCCCGGCTGGCCATCAGCAGTTGACACCTGAACGCCGGCAACGCGACCTGCTAATGCATCTTCAAAAGACACTACAGGCGCTTTTCTCATATCTTCCACTTTGGCCGACCCTACAGATCCTGTCAGGTCCTTGCGTTTTACAGAGCCGTAGCCGATAACTACTACGTCCTCAAGTGTTTGATTGGTTTTACTCAGTTGAATTTTCAGGTTGGATTCATTTTCAACTGTTACAGTTTTGCTTAAATAACCAATTGACGAAATGGTTAAAGTTTCTCCGGTAACAACGCCAATAATGTGAAAATATCCCTTTTCATTTGCAACAACAGACTTCTTAGTCTTAGAGGTAATTACGGTAACTTTGGCGATAGGCTCGCCTTGTTCGTTTGTGACTGTACCTGCAATGTTCTTTACCTGCTGGGAAATGGCAAAGTAATAAGTTGCCAGGCAAAACAACATTAAAAACATTTGTTTCATATGCAATCGTTTCAATTTTTAAACAATAGTCTGGTCTGGACTGGACTGGTATTGAGAGGCAAACTTATGATTAACTTTTGATTCACCAAATTATTTTTTTAGTATCCCTAAAGGATATTATCGCCTTCAAAGCTTTGAAGTTTAAATATCGGGTCTGGTTTGGTTTGTACTGTGCATTTTCTACCTTTGCTGAAACACTTGTAATGAAGGACCTGGAAATGACCATTGAAAATAAGCCCCTCAATAATTCATCAACGAAGCTGAAATACCAACAATTATCAGATTATATCATTTCATTGATCGAAAGCGAGCAACTACGTGTAGGCGACCAGATCCCTTCTCTCAAACAATTCCAGCAACAGTTAAAAATGAGCAAAGAGACTTTGCTTAAAGGATTGAATGAACTAGTTGAGAAAGGCATTATAGAATCGATATACAGAAAGGGTTATTTTGTTAAAACGAAAGACATTCACCACTCTTTCCGCATTTTTCTTCTTCTGGATAAAATGAATATTATGCGGGAGCAGCTATACGGAATGCTTGTGGAAAAACTGAAAAAAAATGCAGATATCGACATTTATTTTCATCATCATAATTACAAGGTGTTTGAAAAGCTCATTAACGAAAACCTTGGAAATTACACCCATTATGTCATTGCCACTTTTTTGAAAGAAGATGTTGCTCCGCTATTGAATTTAATTCCTGAAAAGAAAAGAATCATCATCGATTTAAACCAGCAAGGACTTACGGGCGAATACAGTTGTATTTACCAGGATTATGAATATGACATTTATCACAGCCTGGTTAAGCTGAAAAAAGATTTAGCCAAGTATAAAAAGCTAATATTGATAGCTCACTCCGAGGCCATTCATGCCCGACTTGTGATAGAAGGCTTTTTGCAGTATTGTGCTGAAATGAAATTTCCTTATCTGATCCAATCCGAAATAGACGAGAATAATTTTCAAAAAGGAAATGCCTATGTAACCTTTAGCAGGTATGACACCGATGATGTGGCACTCATAAAACTTGCGCGCAAAAAGAACCTCAAACTGGGGCAGGATATCGGATTAATATCCTACAATGACACAGATGTAAAAGAAATTCTGGAAGATGGTATTACCGTTATTTCCACGGACTTTGAAGCCATGGGCAAATCAGTTGCTCAAATTATACTGGAAGGAAAAACACTGTTTAAAAGAAACCCGACAAAAGTTATTCAAAGGCATTCGCTGTAGCTTTGGGTGGAATAACAGCGGTGGGTTTGTCCATGCCGGATCCATCGGGAAGCAATGCCAGACTAATAGGCCGTCTCAAAAGCAATCGAGACTGCTTCTTTTCATTTCGGTTATCATCCTGCCTGACACTAATCTTTTTCAATGTTTTATCTTTACATCATAAATAACCCTTATGGAAGGAGAAGTGCAAAAATCAAAAGATCCGCTACATGGCCTAACACTGGAAATGATTGTAAAACATTTAGAGGCAAGCTACGGATGGGAAGAGCTGGGGAAACATATTGCCATCAACTGTTTTACCAGTAATCCCTCTATACAATCCAGTTTAAAGTTTCTGCGCAAAACGCCCTGGGCACGTACCAAAGTAGAGAATTTTTATAAATATTCTTTGCGACATAACAAATTGAAGTAACCGCGTATATTTTACATGCGTGCTGTTTTTCAGCCTGACAATACTGAGGGAACGGATTCGAGTCCCGGCCGGTCCGCAAGAGCTAAAAATCCGTGCTAGTCGCGGGTTTTGTATTTTTATAGGTTTTCTGTTCTTTTGAAAAAAAATGGGATATCCAATCTGGTAAAGGATTTCACTAGTTCTATTTATAGTTATTTGTTGCCTTTTCTTTTCCTAAACATTTCTTGTATTCAGCATATAATTTTTATGCAACTACATTAAAGATCAAATAAAAAGTAAAAGCCTCTCGTTTAAAATAAATTTGCGCAAGTCAAACCTTGCATATAAATTTGCAAGAAATCACTTGCGCAATATGGCACCAACAAAAGACATCTTTCAGGCAATAGCAGATCCAACCCGCAGGCAAATTATTGGTATGCTGGCTCGGAAATCACTAAATGTTAATGCTATTGCCAAGGAGTTTGATATTACCCGTCAGGCAGTTTCATTGCATGTACAATTTCTTAACGATTGTGGTCTTATTGCAATCAAACAGCAGGGCAGAGAAAGATATTGCGAAGCCAAACTCGAAAGATTAAAGGAAGTAACAGACTGGGTAGATCAATATCGAAACTATTGGGACAATAAATTAGACTCATTGGAAAATTATCTGGCTAAAATTCAAAACAAGAAAAAATAGATAGATGGAGAAGTATAATACATTCAAACAAGAAGGGAACAGTCTTATACATACGAGAATGCTCGATGCTCCAAGGGATTTGGTTTGGGAAGTATGGACCACCCCGGAGCATATAAAAGAATGGTGGGGGCCAGATGGTTTTTCGCTGACTATAAAATCAATGAATGTAGAATCCGGCAAAACCTGGGATTCTATTATGCATGGTTGGGGACAGGATTGGGATAGCAAAGTTGAGTATTTGGAAGTAGACAAACCTTCCCTTTTATCTTATAAACATTTTGGCGAAAGCGAAGATTATGACTTTACGGTTTCAATTTCATTTGCAGAGGTTGAAGGAAAAACATTACTGACAATGAAGTCAATATTTAAGTCAAAAGAAATTATTGAAGAACTGAATAGACGGGTAAATGCCATTGAAGGTGGCAAGCAGACTTTAAATCGACTTGAAAACTATCTTAAAATATTACAAAGTAACAAACCATAAATAATAAAAAATATGAGAAAAATAATTTCATTTATGCACATATCGCTTGACGGTTTTGTAGCAGGACCAAACGGAGAGATGAACTGGATCAATCATGGTGAAGAAATTTTTGATCATGTTGGCAAGCGGATCGGCGAAACCGATACGGCATTATACGGACGAGTAACTTACCAGATGATGGAAAATTACTGGCCTACCGCAGGAACCAAACCGGATGCGACCAAGCACGACATTCAACATTCAAAGTGGTATAACAAAATTCACAAAGTTGTTTTATCGAAAACAATGAAGGGCGCGGGTTTGACTGATACAACAATTATTAGCGACAACGTTTCAGATAAAATAAACGAATTAAAACAACAGGCAGGTGGAGAAGTTTTGCTTTTTGGTAGCCCGACAGCCACACATTCACTTATTCAACAGAACTTAATTGATGGCTATTGGCTATTTGTTAATCCAATTATTCTTGGACGAGGCATTCCATTATTTGTAGACATCAAAGACAAAATAAAACTAAACCTGTTGACTACCAGACAATTTACTGGTGGGGTAACTGAACTGAATTACATAGTGGACAGACAATAACAACGAACCGCTAACAGGATACTAGCGGTCATTGAAACAAACGAAATTGTTTACCAGCACATCTTTATAATAATTGCCACCAGAAAGATTGATTTAGTTATACAATATTGGAAGCATTTGTATTGTTACGGGTTTGGAAAGACTCAAATCGGGATTAGAATAACATACCTATTTTATTCAATAGTAAATTAATAATGCCCTGCAGGAGCCGCTGCTGAACACTTCGGAGTGTTGAAAATTGCTTTAATAATGAAAAAAATATGGCCGGCATATTAATATACCGGCCACCAATCAGATCCATCCTATACTGTCACCAATTTGGATTTCCATTTTTTCTTCTTCCCTTATCTCGTGTTATGGCTTGCCTATTTTGCGGAATAATAATAGACCTCTTGCAATGACGGTGTTGTCCATTCATTATCCTTCGCAAAATAGATCGAACGAGTGGCTATATCGCCATTCGCATTGTATGTAAATTCAAATTTGTCGCTCTTTTTAAATACCCCGGTGGCCCAATTATTAAAGGTCGAAATGGAAGTGATGTTTCCGCTGGCATTATAAGTGGCAGTAAACTTTTCCCGTTCCTGAAAGTCGTTCCCTTCGTCGGGCATCCTATAGTACACACCGGAGATAATATTGCCATTAGCATCGTAATCATAGTTCTCCTTCTGGTCATACCTCCATTTATGATTATTTGTATAAAAATCGAAGTGCCAGGAACTGAAGTTTCCGGTGGCATCGTAAATATATTCCTCCCTGTTCGTATTCGACCAACGTTTACCATCAAAAGAAAGCCATGTCTTTGAAACCGGGATTCCGTTACTATTATAGGCATAGTCATATTTTAGACCTTTGCTCCATTGAGTCATTGCTGCATCCCAATTGTACTTTATATAAGAAATCATTTTCCCACTGGCATCGTAAGTATATTCACTTTTCACAGATTTCGTCCATTGGTTTAGAATTCCATCCCACAAGTAGGTCATTTCAGCACTCCTATTTCCGCCAGCATCGTAAGCATATACGACTTTGCGCCTGTTTTTTCCGACAATGCTATCCAGCTTTTCTACGGTGCTTGTTTTTTTCTTGTTTAGTTCCTGGGCTTCCTTACCATAAAATTGCGCATTGCTGGTCGCCACAAAAGAGCAAAATAAGATCAATATCAATGCCCGGTTTGTGCTAAGTTGTAATAAATTCATCTGAACAATTTTTTTTTAATGTTACAAGTTTGGGGTTTATAATAATTTGAATCACTGATTCAATTCTTTTTGTCGTCATATTTTTCTCTTAATTCAAAAACCTTTTCATCATTGATGACCAGCCACACCTTGCTGATATCATCGGGTGTAAACTCGGCATGATAACAGTAGAATTGTGTATGGGGCACGCCTTTTACAACAGTGTAGTTACAGCAATAAGATCCTGTTGTAGCAGCGGTTGTATAGTTGGTAATCAGTTCCCCTGATTTTAATAATATCCTCACTTTATAATTATTCCATTCAAGTTCCTGGACTGCGTTGTTTATGGTCACTGCGGCTACCCTGGTAAACTTTGCACTATCTCCTGCTACCAGGCCCTTCTCTTTGGAAGCGAAGAAAAAGAACTCATAATCCCTTGTCATGTCATTATTGGTAATATGCGTTATATAATCCGGGTATTGATGCTGCAGGCTGGCGGTATTGCCGGCAGCAGGTTCGGCATTGAGTAACTCCAGTTCAATGATCAAAATGGAATTAGCGGGGATCTTTCCTACGGCATTACCGCCATATGCCAACACTGGCGGCACCACGAAACGGGCCCTGCTGCCTGGATTCATTAAAAGGACACTTTCTTCAAAACCTTTAAATACAGCTTTATTGCCTAAAACAAATTCAAACACCTGGTTATTGTCGATGATCCTTCCATCTGTAAGCGCCATCGAATATTGCACTTTCACCTTTTGTCCGCTCGCTACCCTCGGGCCGTTGCCGTTTTTCTCCATGAGATAATACAACCCAGAGGATGTTTGTGTCATGCCTGCATATAGGTTGGACGTTGGTTGGCTGGCGCTCTGCTCGTAACCGGCGTTGTTATTGTTATAAGAAGTCGTGGTGGTGGTTTCCTTATTGATTCGAAAGTCTTCTTTAAACTCTTTACCCGTACCCCTGCAATGATAACAGTACACTCTGCCCATTCCGTAGCAATTCACGCAGGCATTTTTGCCTTTACCAAAGCAATAGTTGCACTTCGCATATCCTGTTCCGTTACAGCCAATACATCTTACATTAAATGCCACTCCTGTACCACCGCAGTTGGTACATTTCGTTTGCCCCTCTCCGCTACAAGAGCTGCAAACAGTATAGCCTTGGTCATTGCATTTATCGCAATTCGTATAACCCTGGCCACTACACTCATTGCAATTCTGCAGGGTGCCGGGTTTTGTATTTACGTCATTTTTGAGTTCTTCAAAACGGTCATTTCTATTGGCATTTTGCTGGTTAATGCTGTTATTAAAGCTTGTTGTTAAAAACATATCCAGCAACCCGCTAATGCCACTCTGTATGGCGCTGTATTTTTGCGCCTGTGCCTCCATTTGTCTGTCCAATGCTGCCAGCTGTTCCTGGCGCTGTTCCTGCAATTGCTGCTGCAATTGTTGCTGCCTCATCTGTTGTTGCTGTTGCTGCTGCCTGAATTGTTCCTGCTGTTGTTGTTGCCTCAGTTGCTGTTGTTGCTGCTGATAATTTGTCGGGGAACCGGAGCCGGAATTTGATGGTTGTTGATTTGTGCCAACATAAACTGGCGGATTATCGCCGTTGGGCATATTCGCGTTGGACGCGGTATGCTTTCCCTGTGTATTTTGCTGATTGGATGACGGCACATTGTTGCTGCCATTGGTAGCCGCCAGACTCTCAGCCTGCGGATAACCATTATCTGCACGTTTACCCATGCCATTGCCCTGTGGCTTTAATTTTGGATAGGTCGAATTCTTACTATCTTCTAACTTCTTTTTCACAGACGAATTACTAAAGGCGCTATCAAGGTGCTTTTGTGCATTGTAGTCTGCCACACTTAAACCATTTATGGTTTCCTGGACAGCAGTCATACCTTTTCTTTCATCAAAAAAGAACTTATGGTAATTGCCCTTTTCTGTATAGGAAACTTCTACGGCTATTGTTCTTGTGACTGTTTTGAAACCATGCCAGTTACCGGCATTATTTTCTTTATGAATATAACCACCTTCGCCGCCTCCATAAAAAGTGGATTCACGGGAAGAGCCATCACAACTTACACCCAGTAGTGTAACCGAATAATTAATGGCAAAAGGAAAGGAATGTCCGAGCGCAACCTGTGGCGAGCCGCAGCCGCACTTTTGCGGGTATTGTACCTGGTACATAACATTACCGTAGCGCGTAGTCAATGGTGTTACAATACCTGTCCATTCCATATTACAGGGATTATTGGCGTTTTGGGCGTTGCTGACAACCCAGTTCGTTGTAAACAGCAAGACAAAGGCAATTAGACGAAAAAGACCAGGAGTGCTATGAACTTTTCTGCGAATGGCAGATGTAATAACCGATGAAAATGATCGGTTTTGGAAGCATTGCGCGCAATGTCCAATTAAACGGGGTAACGGCATACGAGTTAGAGTTTGGCTGACTGCTACATAAAAATAGCAGCGTGCAAAATAATAAAAGCAATAGCATTACCAAAAAATCAACTGACAATTTATTGGTTGAATCTTTATATCCAACGACTCGATACAACGTGAAATAAGTACCAGTAGTTTAAAACCGTTGTAGTCAACATGGACGACACTTCAAAATGAAGACAGGACGGCCTATCAAATGGTTAAAAAATCTAGCCGTACCAACTATCCTAATGACCACAAACCAATACGCTTACCCTATTAATTACATACTTGCATTAGATTAGGAAACTAACTGCGTTAGTTATATTTCAATGCCAGGTCCTTAATAGGCTCACCCGGTAGTCTTTGGCAACAATTAAACTGAACGAGTATTAACACATGCACTGTATAATCGAAAAAATTAATATTACATTTGTTTAATACGGTGTTTATACTTTCAATTGTCTTGTTATGAATAAACTCATTTTACTTTGTTTGGCGACAGCCATTAACTTGTTAAGTGTACAGGCTTTTTCTCAGGACAAAAAGTCTAAAGACAAACCAGTAAACCAGGATACGACAGCATTAGGGCTAGCTGGCGACAACCTGGATCTTTACGCTGTATTGGACCTGTTTCAAAAGTCAAAAACAATTGAAGAGTTTGAAAAATCGCTCAATGATGACAAATTAAAGATCAATAACCTGGACCTGAACCTGGATAAAAAAATTGATTTTATTAAAGTGGTCACTACGCAAAAAGACAGTTCGTATACATTCATACTCCGGGATGATATTAGTAAAACTGAATCGCAGGATGTTGCTGTCATTCTGTTAGATAAAGAAAAAGGCGGAAAAGTGAGCTTGCAAATTGTTGGCGACGAGGAACTATATGGCAAAGATTACGTGATTGAGCCAAAAGGAAATTCGTCGATTACTGCTAACCCCGGGTATACAGGAGACAACCCGGTTACGGTGAATGTCCCGGCGACAACCACCGTGGTGGTGCAATCTGCCCCAATCGTACAGTATGTTTATTCACCCGCCTATGTACCTTATTATCCGCCTTATTATTACGGCTTTTACCCACCTTGGTTTGGGTTCGCAACCGTTATGGCAGTGGGTATATATCGCCACAATCATTATCATTATCATGGTGGCTATTATGGCGGTCACTATCACGGCGGAGGAAATACCGTGGTTATTAATAACAGGAACAGTATTAATCATTACAACAATACCAGGAACACATCTAACACGGTGCGCAACAACCAGGATAGGGGTAATTATGGTAATGGCAAGGTAGATCGCTCGGGAAACAGAAATTCGGCCTCAACCCGTCCATCTAATTCACCTTCCAACAGACCTTCAGCATCCAACAGACCCTCGACATCAGACAGGCAGTCGCCCTCAGCATCCAACAGGCCCTCAACTTCAAACAGGCAATCGCCCTCTACCTCCAATAGGCAATCCTCCTCTCCTTCAGTGTCAAACAGGCAATCATCAGGCAGGTCATCTGGTGGGTACAGTGGCGGTGGACGTTCCATGGGTGGTGGCCGTACTTCCATGGGTGGCAGCGGAGGAGGCAGAAGACGCTAGCGCCACGAAATTGTATCAATACAATAGTCAAGCATTCAAAAATAAATGGAAGCCTGGGTAATTGAATAACGAAGCTCGTATCGGGATAGACCACCAGGAATTTGGTGGGTATAACACAAGGGGAAGGTTTATAAAAAACCACTCTCAAAATTTTTTAGAGAGTGGTTGAAAAGTAGGAGTTACATCATTTTTTATTTAGTGAGCCCATCAGACGCACTCATATCTCTGACAGCAACATATTGGCCATTTCTTTTTTCAAAAAGGCTCATATAATTTCCTGTATTCAGTGGTGTATTGAGAGAATCCGTCACTGAAAAAGCACCAAGTTCTACAACAAGTTTTCCATCATTGGAAACAAAAACTTCGTTGGTCGTATACTTGATATGATCGATAGGTGAAGTGAGATCAGACGTTAAAAAAGCGATGATTGCCTGCTTTCCCACTAGCGGTGGTCTGTTTGGAAAAAAACTTTTCGCATCCTCTGCATAATAATTAATGCTTCTCGGCTCGCCACTATTGTATACGGCAGCAAATGAATCTTCCTTCGCCTGGATTTCTTTTTTGATTTGTTCTTTATCAATTACATCCGCAGCAGCGTTTTCTGTTTTCGCATTACAGGCGAGCAGTAGCCCGGCTAAACAGGTTAACGTGCATCCTTTCAGAATTAGGTATGGCATAAATTGATTATTTTATTATTATACTAATATAAGAATAAACACACCCATATAGAAATAATGTCATATTTCTATTACATTTTCCTTTTCGTGATACGCTGAAAAAAACACAACCTTGTACACACGTAAAACAACAATGCCACTAAAGGGCATTATCAATTCCATTGACTATATCTGTCGGCCTTAGATTGTAAACATCCTGGTATGCAAAACCGGTGTAACAACAGAAGATGTAGACATCTCGTACCTCCCTTAATCTTTCGGAAGAGAAGCCTTTTAAATAAATGTCAGCAATTTCCTGCATGGTGAGTTTGTGCCTGACAGACTCTTCATAGGTGCATTTGAAAGTTTGAAAGGGACTTGCGGGTATTCATTCCTGTTCGACAGCGACAATGGCAACCTGCTTTAGAATTTTTAAAAAGAAAAAACCTGCATAAAACACTCATTTTATACAGGTTTCTAACAATTTGGCTTTGATCTTGTGTCCTCGTAGGAGACAACACCGTATCGCTGAAACCGAGTATCAATAAGCTTTTGCGAAAAATGACAAATCATGCTCACCTTTTTACTCACCTCTTCAAAAAAACTGCATTTTATCTACCTTGTAAATGTATAAACATTCTGCAGTATTCAGCAATCCACAAATTCGGTTTAATGTTCTCTTCATGACTGGATTCGAAATCATCTTACAACAACTTCATTTTCATCCGACAATATTTTACGATTTTGAAAGACTCACCACTTTACTCACCAGCTTTTAAATCTTGTAAGTAAAATGATTGTTTTTCATTCTGTCGGGGTGACTGGATTCGAAATTTCTTTATAACAACAAAAATATCAACAACTTCCAAAGTCAATGAGAATAAAACTCACCGCATTACTCACTGCGAAATAAATAATAAAAAGAACTATTAGTCAAATGTAAGAAACTGTTCCAAAATGAATCAAAACACTTTGCAACTAACTAGACACTATTAAAAAAGTCATTTCTACTGTCGTTTGAATATTCAATATTATTTACAGAACGGATCTTACTTGAAACTTGTTGGCGTTTTAAGCTATGCATATATCTCAGACTAAAATATCTACTTCTGTCTTACATTTTGGATGATAAGAAGGGCGGTATTTGATATACCCCAAATCTTGAAGAACGGCTATTCCTTTGTGATATGTATAAAATGATCTTATTTTAGCAAGGTTCATTACTCGCTTTCTTGAAATATACACTTTATTCATTGTTCCGGTTTCTTGATAAAGAAAATAAATTGCTAAATACAAAGTCACTTGGGTCGGCGCGATCCGTTGATCTTGCAAGAGGCAATAAAGAATATTTTCTTCCTTTTGACTCATTATTTCTTCCGTTTTAACGCTGACCCTTTTTTAACAGATTATCAATATCTGATTGCCGATAATAATGTATTCCTCCAATTTTAGAAGATGGAAGAATTCCTTTTATTCTTAAGCTCTGAATTGTACCGTTTGAAACACCTAGTAATTTACGGACCTCACTAATTTTCATCCACTCTTTTCGAGAGAATGCTTGACTGTTTTCTAATAACACTTTTATGTCGTTGATTAATATGGACCGAAAATTCTCCAGGTCACCTTTAGTAACCAAATCTACTTCCATTATATATGCTTTACTCTTTATGAAAAGATCAGAGAGCAAATATGAGAAAGGAATTATTTGAAGACAAGATGTTTAATTTATGAACCCCTTCCTTGGATCATTAACAGATACCCATTTTTATCATTTTGTATTTTCAAAACTGAACCATTTACCGCTTTTTATTTTGAAATTATTTATTTGCAAGGCTTGGCAGAAATAAAGAAGCCCGCAAAATTTAAAATTTTGCGAGCTTATGAAGTGTTTTATTAATGAATGTAAAGTGAGGGTGGGATTCGAACCTAAACCCTCTATTGCAATCTGGATCAATATTCTGTCATTTCAATGGCCCGATATTCTACGATTTACTCGTGTAAAATCCAATCACATTCCTATTTAAAATTAAGAAAAATTGAACCTATAAACAAGTTGATTACTTTGGCAAGACTGCAAAACTTAATTTATAAAGAATTTACCCACTTATGAATCACAGAAATACCGAATGTCCCGAACTTAAATTAAATTTTATCCACCTTTTGAGTTCTCGAATTGTGCCTTCTGGGAACAGTTACTTCTAATCCTCCAAAGCCGCCACAGCCATCATCAAGTCAATGTCCGTCATTACGATAAAAGTGAAAGATGCCTGCTATATATAAGTGACCCTTCTTGGCGACATCTACTGTACCGTTTTGACTTTTCAATATGCCACCATTCCCTAAACATTTTGCATCATCAACTAATCAGCAGTTTAGAATGTTTGGAAAATCATATTTGGTTTTATCCGTAGCAAGAAGAATGAAGCAAAGTTAAAATACCGGTTGCTTTTTTGATGATGTTTTCTTAAGCTTTTATCGTGTAAAAACTAGGGGAAACCAAACAATCTTTAAACCTGCAAAAACAAGGGCCTGTAAAATCAACTATTTTACAGGCCCTTGATAAATTATTGTTTTTCTATTGTACAAAAATCAACTTGTTCAATGTATCATGACCATCGGTCCATGAAATAACATACATGCCGGGTGGTACGCCAGTTAAGTCAACTCTTGTGCTGGAGACATTCGGCTCGACACTTATTTTTTTAACAACGTTTCCCTGCGTGCTGATCACATTGATTTGGGCACTCGCGGAAACGGGATGAGATACAATGACATATCCTTTTGCCGGATTCGGAGCTACCAAAATTGACTGCTGGGTATTGGCAATATAGCTAAATCCGTTAAGTGCTGCAGTGCCATTGGCAGAAGTCACCTGCAGTGAACCTGTTGCCCCGGTGCCAACCACCGCCGTAATAACAGAATCGGAAACAACGATGAATGATGTAGCAGCAGTACCTCCGAAGCTTACCGAAGACGTGCCTGTAAAGCCGCTTCCCTTTATCATCACCACATCGCCGGTAGATCCCGAGCTCGGAATAAACGATACGATATCAGGCGCTACAACCGGCGGAATAAATGTAAAGCCGGCCAATGTATCTGTTCCATCTGGTGTAATCACTTTCACCACACCTGTAGCCCCTGCCCCTACGATAGCACTAATTACAGAATCTGAAACAACAACAAACGAAGATGCAGCGGTTCCGCCAAAGCTAACGGCAGTTGTTCCTATAAATCGCTTACCCTTTATTGTTATCACAGCACCTGTAGTACCCGAAGTTGGTGTAAAGGATATAATATCTGGCGTTACAACAGGAGCGATAAATGTAAAGCCGGCCAATACATCGGTTCCATTTGGTGTAATCACTTTCACCACACCTGTAGCCCCTACTCCTACGGTAGCGCTAATTACGGAATCTGAAACAACAACAAACGAAGATGCAGCAGTTCCGCCAAAGCTAACCGCGGTTGCACCGGTAAACCTGATGCCTCTTATCGTTACCACAGTACCTGTCGTACCAGTGTTTGGAGTGAAAGAAGTTATTGCAGGTGTAATAACAGGAACAACAAAAGTAAAGCCCGCCAGGCTATCAGCTCCATATGGTGCAATCACTTTAACTGTACCTGTGGAGCCCGCTGCTACGATAGCTGTGATCACTGTATCGGAAACAGCGGTAAACGAGGAGGCCGGCGTTCCTCCAAAGCTAACATCCGTTGCACCTCTGAACCCGACACCCCTTATTGTCACCTCTTCTCCAGTTGCGGCTGCAATTGGAGTAAAGGATGTTACGTCTACCACTGGGGTTATAAAATTAAATCCGGCCAAAGTATCTGAACCAAAACCTGTAGCAACAATTACGTCGCCCGTATTGCCTGCGCCTACTATTGCAGTTATTACGGAATCAGAAAGAACTGCAAATGAAGTTGCAGCGGTTCCGCCAAAACTCACACTATTAGCACCGGAAAAATTGGTTCCTTTAATGGTTATTGTAGCACCGGGATATCCTGTTGCGGGGGCAAAGGAGGTGATCAATGGTGGAGGCACAGTGTTCATCTGCTGGTTCCTGAAGATGGAAACCTTGCTGCTGGAGAATACTAACAGCTCGGGTTTGCCGTCTGCATCGAAGTCGCCGATAGTCGCATTTAGAGGACTTTCATCCATTGCAAAATCAAATCCTGGCAACATCGAAAGCGTTCCCGGCGTACTACTATTCTGGAAAATAGAAACAGCGTTACTGTACTTATTACAAACAATTAGCTCTGGCTTCCCATCTCCATTCAGATCACCCAACGATAGGGTTCCCGGAGTAGCGTCCAAAGCCGTGAGTTTCTGTAAGGCAAATGATATAGATCCGGGTATGCTGGTGTTTCTAAACATGAAAAGAGAACCTCCTGCAACGGCGAGATCAGGCTTTCCATCTCCATCCATATCGCCCGCAGCCACGCCGCCTGCATCGGCAAAGTCATCCAAATATGGAAAACTTACGGGAGGTGCGAAGGACAACTCGCCTTTGGCACCCGTGTTTCTAAATACTGAAAGATTGGTGGCCAAGCTGATAATCAGGTCAAGTTTGCCATCCATATCTATATCACTCAGGCAAGCGCCGGTGGAATTTTTCCAGTTGCCCCAATAATATGCAGGTGCAAATGAAATGGAATCATTAGTGCTTGTGTTCAGGAACAAGGAAACCTCTCCACCGTAATATCCTACGCAAACAAGATCCGGTTTGCCGTCATTGTCCACATCTCCGGAAACGACGCGTTGATCGCCAACAACATTGCTGTTTAGTATGGGCCCGGGCTTCACAGACACATTTCCATTGGCGGTAGTATTTTGAAATACTGTGCCTATCTTGATATCGGTGGTACCTCCCGTGGAGATATCAAGCCTGCCATCTGCATTCAAATCGCTTACAGCGATCTTAAAAAGCCCCGTACTCAACGCGAAATCCTGTTTGGGGCCAACAGAAATGCTTCCTATAGTACTGGTATTTTTGTAAACAGATACAGCCTCAGGATTGCCTCCGCCGGTGATCAAATCAGGCTTTCCATCCTCAGATATATCCGTGATAAGACCGTCAGTTGCATTCGCGGGCAGGTCAATTCTTGCTGCAAACGAATTTTGCGTCAGCGTAGCATCGCCGCCTTTAAACGTCAATACAAACTGCTTATTAGTATAACCCGTACCATTTTTAGTAGTTACAGAAACCGGCGCATAGGTGGCCCCGTAAGGAACCTGCACCGTCAAACTAGTGCTTGTTGCCGCTAATATTTTCGCTTTAACTGCACCAAAATAAACCGTATTCTCTGCCGCGGTTTTGCCGAAACGGATCCCGGATATATTTACTGTTGTTCCAACGGCTGCAGCAACTGGGCTAAAAGACGTAATGACGGGTGCCGCTTTAAAGGTAAATCCCGGCAGCGAGGTTCTCCCAGCTATACTCCTTACCGTTATATCGCCAGTGTTACCGTTGCCCAGAACAGCTTTTATGGTGGCACTATCCATTATCATAACTGAGATTGCCTGAGTATCACCAAAAAGAACACTGTCCACATAGGTAAAATTTTTTCCAGTTATGGTTATCGTATCACCGACATCACCGATGGCGGGTCTAAAAGAATTGATAACAGGTGGTAGTACAAACACAAAGCCATCAAGCGATGCAGTTCCCCGGGGCGTAACAACTTTTACGGCGCCACTCGCGGCTGTATCCAGTTTTGCGGTTATAACGGAATCACCAAAAATAGTGATTACGTTCGACCCGATTCCCCCAAAAGTTAGACTGGAGATGTTGGCCAGATTGGAACCTTTTATCGTCACAACTGTACCTTTTGCTGCGATTGCGGGTGAAAACGACGTAATGATTGGTCCGGTGTATTTAAAGCCACTCACACTATCTGCACCATCGGGTCCGGTTACCACAATATTACCTGTCAGGCCCAGTCCTGGTACCGCAGTAAGAATGCTATCGGAAACAACAGAAAATGAAGCAGCAGGTATGCCGCCAAAAGTCACGTTGGAGGTTCCTTTAAAATTTGATCCTTTTATCGTTACCGTGTCGCCCTGCTTTACAGATGGCGGAGAAAAAGAACTGATGTGGGGAACAACCGGAATGTAAGTAAAGCCGCTGATAGAATCCGTTCCATTAGCTGTAACCATGCGCAAATATCCCGAAGAGCCTCGCGCTACAATCGCGGACACAGCAGTATCGCTTATCAGCGAAAATGCCGAAGCTCGTGTACCGCCAAAGTAAACCTCACTCGTGCCGGCGAGATGGCTTCCTTTAATGATCACGGTGTCACCTAAGCCGGCAATAGCAGGAACAAAAGAGTTGATAACCGGCCCATCCGGAATAAATGTAAAACCAGCCAAAGAATCTTTGCCCCCTATGTGCATAACTGAAATGTATCCGGATTCATTGGCACCGGCAACAACGGTAATTGTTGAATCAGCAATAAAACTAGTAGATAACGGAGCGGACCTGCCTAATATAACAGTCGTGTGGGGGAGAAAATCAGATCCTTTAATCGTTATTACATCACCACTATGCGCTGTTGTTGGATTGAATGAAGTAATTTTTGGAGCGGTTGGCAGGAAGGTATTTTTTAAAACAGATAGTGAACTAGTGCTTGCATCTGCATTAACAGTAACCATATCCGGGATACCCTCACCAGTGAGATCTCCTATTGCAATATCGCAATTTCCGATCCCTGTGCCGAAATCGACATTATTACTAAACGAGAAAGATCCTGGGCTGCTTGTGTTTTTTAAAACAGAGACCTTGTAACTTGCTCCGTTGATAACAGCAATATCCGGCTTGCCGTCGAAGTTGAGGTCTGAGATAGTAAACACATCACTTATTCGTCCCGCGCGGCCCGGCATGAAATTCAGTTTTGTTCCAAAAGAAAGTGTACCACCGCTGCTGGTATTGGGAAAAATAGATACGGAGTTATTTTTTACGTCAAAGTAATCACCCACCATAACAGCAATGTCCGGCTTTCCGTCGTTGTCAAAATCAGCAATTCCAATATCTTCCGGGCCGCCGGTACCAAGAGAAAAACTGATGCCATCTGTGAACAAAATCTGACCGGGCGTGCTATTGTTTTTATAGATCGTAATGTTGCCGTTTGTTGCAACAGCCAACTCAGGTTTACCGTCTCCATCCAAATCGCCCACTGCCAGTCTTAATCTACTGGAAGGAGCAGGACAATCTATCTTACTTGCAAATGAAATATTAACGAGCGTGCTTGTATTTCTAAAAATAGAAACGGTGCCGGGAACCTTATTGGCTGCTATAACATCCAGCTTGCCATCTCCATCCACGTCTGCAACTTTCAATTCAGCTAATGCGTAGCCTCCAACCGTACCAGTCGGAAATTGAGAGTTGCTAAACGATAAATTTCCCGGGGTACTTGTATTTTTCCACGCGTTTAATACAAAAAAGTCGTTATCAATGGAAACTAAATCCGGTTTCCCATCCCCGTTAAAATCTCCGGTTGCCAATCCACCTATCTGGCCACTTGAAAAATTTGTTGGGGATGCAAACGAAACATCACCGTTTGTACCGGTATTTCTATAAAGTGAAATCGTATAAGCATATGGACCGGTTGTGGCCATGTCTGTCGCCCCATCCCCATCAAAGTCGCTTAATGCAATAACCGCAGGCTCAGACGCAACATCCATTCGGGATTCACCAAATGAGCCAGGAGTAAAATCGCTGCCACCACCATGGAATAAGGTTACGAACGGTTTTGCCGACCTGCCGGTCAGCCCGGCAGTTGTGACAGAAATCGGGTCATACGTTGCCACGGCAGGTGCAACAACCGAAAGCGTTGTCGCTGTTGCAGCGGTCACAGTAGCCTTAACGGCACCAAAATATACGACGTTATTTGCAGGTATCGAGCTGAAACCTGTGCCATTAATGGTCACCGGAATACCCGCCGGCCCGGAAGCCGGTGCAAATGAACTGATCGCGGGTTGTGCGAAAAGATGTTGTGCAAACAGAAGAACAAAGAAGACAATGACAGGCTTTATTACGGTGCCATATTTTGCTTTCGGACAAGGGGAAAACTGGGTCATGAAGTTTTTTTTAGTCTAAGGTTGACTCAAAACTATAACGTAAACTTGTTCTGGTTACATGAATTATGAAACATATGTTCGTTGTATGTCCCAATGGTAATGCCCGCTACGACAAAATTTGAAAATTCCAAACTATAAAAGAGGGTACAGTTTTCCGTTACTAAGTAACTTTAAAAATCAGGCAACAAATTAAAGCGTTATATATGAGAACACTAATTTACCCATTGTTATCCTAAAAAGAAATATCCAGCGGTGATTCCAGTCAAATTTGCGTAAAAAACACCTAGAAGGTTAAATAAAAAAAGCAAGACACTTCAATCGCCGCTCTAACAAAATATGTCACCTGTAGCCCTGGAATTTCAGCTTAAAAACAGGCTTAGACATCTTTACGATTTAGCGGCAAGTCAATTCCTGAGAAAAAAGCTAAGTTTCACGTTTGTCCAACTCATAACTAGCTGACATAATATGGCGAAGGAAAACGGGGATGTAAAGAACATTACTCAATTTCACAATAATTCACGATTTCGCTTTTACAACCCAATTGCTTTACTATTTTTCCATTTTTATATATGGAGGTTCCCAGCTTCCGTTCAGTACCTCCTCCTTAGGACCATATACACGCATCATTACATTAAACCCCGTTGGCGGCGCCGGAAGCCAGTTTGACGTTCCGGCTGATGGCCTTTTATTGCCGATATAAATGGTTAGCGATTTGTCGGCATTTAATTTCACTCCTTTTGTTCTGTCGCCAATAGAGTACCGCCTGAGCGCATTGTCTGCTAATAGTTGATTGGCATTATCATACATGGTAATGGACCAGAAAAATTTACAGGGAGGTAATTTACCGGCGGGAAAGGTAATGGTGTAATTATTATTACCATGCAGTGGCTGTCCGTCAGCATCTTCGCCGGCAGAAGGATAATAAGCTTCTGTAGGTGTGTTGGCATAAATGGCTTTCCTGGCATAGCCGGTGCGCAGGTTATAGTTGGTGCCAAAATATTCTTTTGCCAAAGGTGCCAGATTCCAGCCGTTCACTTTTTTGCCGATGTGTGCGCCAAGAGAATCTACTATTGTCTTTCCTTCTGCAATACCTTTTAATAGCGCATTGGTATAGGTAGGATGAGCCAGCAAAAAATCATAAGGCTTGCCTGCATCGATGCCTATGGCTTTAAATTTATCAACAATGGCCTGATCGTCTTTGCTAAGCGTTGTAAATTGTAACAGAAAATTCACCCTGTTGAAAAATTGCTCGTTCGAATTATCTGACTCTTTTGGTGGTATAAAAGCAATCGAGTCTGTCTTTACATCTGCATATCCCGGATAAAATGAACCGATCCCTCCTACTTTGAATTGGTCCTGTAATTTTCTCGCTGCTGCTATATCCTGTGGACTTTCTGCGTTTACGGCTGTGCGTCCTGCAAATATTATGAACCTCGAGGGAGATTTTATTTGTACTACACCTTGTGGCAGCTCTCCGCTAAACCCCCGGCCCGTTATGGCATAGCGACCACCTTTTCTGCCGGTGGTATTGACACCTATATAGGCAAAATTGTTCGTCACCATGTCTACCAATTGTATCACATAATACCTTTCTTTACTTTCAGGTACCTGTATAATTACCGGTTGCGGCCCCACATCCAAAATGCCTGTAGAATAATACGTATCGTTGTTGGGGCTCACCACAAGCTTATCATTCGGTGTGTACAGTTTTGTCTCGCGTGTGATGGAGTTCATCGGTGCATATTTGGGCGAGCGTTTTTCTACGCCATAAAAATAGATGCCTTTGTAATTTTCAAAAATCGGGAAACAATGCACATACGCTTCTTTTGCCAATTGCTGCACTTCGGCATCGTTCATTTCTTTTTTGTTGGCTGCTTCTTTGGTCGTTGCAGTATTAGTGTTATTGCCACATCCTAAAGCAATTAAACAACAAATACTAGCAATGAAAAGATTGTGTTTCAGCATAGCAATAATATTTTCGATTGTGTTGTGTAAAACAAATTATTTGGCTAATAGTTGTATGGGGGCAGGAAACCAATGACCATCTTTTACATGTTGATCAGGCACATACATACGCAACGTAAGATTGAAACTCCCATGATCAGGCGATGGCAACCAGTTTTGTTGTGGCCACTTTTTACTATAGACCGCACCAATATAAATTTTCAACGACCCATCAGCTTCATACTTAAAAGGAGAAAAATTATTGAGATTATATCGTTTAAGATTATTTGGCACAACGCGGTAGTTCGGAAAATCGACCAGGATAACCGACCAGAAAGCTTTTGCATGCAAGGCAGGCAGTTCCTCTTTACGGAAATGTATCACATAATTGTTGCCGCCTTGCAGCGTATCCCCATTATCATCTTTGGCAGCTATAAAATAAATTACCTCCGAAGTGCTGTTGGCCCATATACCTACATAGTTGGCGGCAGTTCTTGTCCAGTAATTGCCATTATACTCACCTCCTGCAAGAACCGCCAGCCAGTTATTTTTTAGCTTACCTGCTTCATTGATGGCATAATTCAATAACCTGGGAATGGCTTTTTCCCGTATTACTTTTATTACCATTGCCGTATTGTTCGAAGAGGCAAAAGCAAAGGTTGATACGCTACGGCACAAGTTCTGGATGGAGTCGCTGTCTCGCATTTTAGCATCGGGTGTTTGCATCAATGCCGAGGCAAACTTAAATAGGGAAAGATCCGGCAACTCACTGTTGGTAAAAGAAGGAAGCTCCGGAACAGGTTCAATAACAGGGTTCCCAATTACGGTTGTTTTAAATTGCTTCTGCAGTTTGACTGCTTCATCCACGCTATTTTGCAGCTCCACCCTTGCCAGCATCTTTATTTTTTTATTGGGCACAATAACTTTTAAAGCATCCGGTGGTATCGATACTTTAGTATTGGCGAGACATAAGGCATACCTTCCAAATGGCTTGTCCGGGAAGTTCCTTTCATTAATGTTATAAAGCACTTCTCCCCAGCCATCCATTAATTGAACGGTATAATATCGTTTTTTGACAGCTGGCATTTCTAGGATAACAGCGGAATGTTCATCAATAGCAAACCATGCTTCCATGTATGCTACATCCAGGTTAGGATTAACAAAATCTGCCTGCCGTGGTTTATTGTACTTTACCTGGTTATAAGCTACTCCGGGAACTTTTAGATCCATTTGTTCCTGCCTTACCGCCAATGCCCGGCCAAGCAAATAAACATACGACTCGATAATATCCTGTTCAGTAATCTCCTGTGTGTGCATTGAAGCTGACGGCGGTAGCGTGACAACATTATGAGAACCCATGAGCAACAAACAAGCAACAACCATTACTAACGGCAAAACAGCAGGGGCCCTGGTCTTTGATTTCAACACTTTATCTATCAACATTTTTACAGCGTTTTTTCTGCGGGAAGATGAGATTTTCCACAATGCGCATCGAATGGCATTATAGTGTTCAATTTATTTTCATGAGGAGTTGCGGATCATACCAACTGAAGATCATACAGTGCATAACGGACTGGCACAAAAATGATGACAAATCATTGCATTACATCATCATGACTATGTTTTCCTGCACATCCCTTATAGAGATTGGCAAGAATAAACAATGATAACTTTATCAAAATCACTTTATCAATTGCCTAGTGACTGTAAAAAGGCCGATGGTGTTTGGCCCGTGTATTTTTTGAAAGCAGTAGTGAACGAATTCCTGTTATTGAAGCCGCACTGCTCTGCAAGTGCCTCTAAAGTCAGGTTATTGTAGTCACCACTTTTAATAAGTTTGCGGGCATGTAAAACCCGGTGCTTGTTTGTAAAATCGTTGAAATGCATTTTATATACCTCGTTAAATACGGCGGATAACAAGTATGGCTGGATGCCTGTAGCAATCGAAAGCTCTCTCATTGAATAGTTTCTGCGCAGGAAAGCTTCTTTCTTTATAAACGCCTTTTCAATGGATGCAGCTATTTGTTTTACTCTTGTCTCCGGCAAATACTCCAGCGTTTTGGCCCGGGTAATACCGGAAGCTTTTGCTTGTTCCTCATCTTCATTTGCCGCTTTTTGCATGCTTTGCAATGAGGCTTCAATAGGCTGATTAATGGCCACAGGTATAATTTGCGGCCCTTGATGAACAACTACCAAACCCTTCAACCCATACAATATTCCAGGTTTAAAGAGCAGAAACACCATTTGTAAAAAAACAGCCAGGGAAATAGAAGTATGGATAATCTCAAAGTTATAGGTGTCTCTTCCCAATAATATGTTTATTATAAACGGAAGGAAATAAAGCGATTGTGCCAGGCAGGAAAAAACCAGCCAGCCAAAAAGATAAGCATTCTTATGCAATAAATGATTTCCGCCCTTTGCTTTCGCAGCTCTGTACAGCAGCCTGACCTCCAATAGCCAGTAAATAGCTATTAAAGTAGTCCGCAAAAGCACCCAGTTAATGGTAGGGACCATCCATCCGTGAAAAATACTTTGTCCCCGGTCGGGCCGGGCCATTTCAAGTGCCGCCATTTGCATTTTATCTTTTGACGACAACAAAAAAACAGGCAGATAGTCAATGGCATAAAGGAATGCCGGAAGAAAATGAAAAATATCTTTCCATATAAAGGACCTGTTTCCAAGTACCTGTCTGAAATACAAAAAAGATATCGGCATAATTAGCAGCCCTGCAATATTGCCTGTACGGAAGAAATGATACCACGGAGCATATTGCATCAGGCCGGAGTAAACCAGGTAAACAATAAAGTTGCCCAAAAAACAAGTGAAGAAATAAGCAGCAAGCAACCTGTTGGCCTTATTATCTGCATTCGTGTATTTCCATAATACGCCTGTCGTAAGCAGGCTGAATATTAGTCCTGTGAGATAAGCAGTGGTGGATAAATTAAATATTGCAGGCATTAAAAATATTTAAGGTTGCCGTCCCCGCTACAATATAAATATTTCTGTATGAATAATCCAATGAAAGGAGCATTGTAGACTCTGTCCTTGGAAGATGGCTAAACTCAATAGTCAAAGCAACAGTATTACGGCTTATCTGTAGTTTGCAATTTTTATAAGCTTTTGTACATTATGCACAATGATGATACGTCCTTTTGTTTCTATTATTTTTTCTTCTTTCAGATCAGCGAGTAATCGTACCACGTTTTCCCTGGCGGTTCCTACAAGACTGGCAAGATCGTCCCGGCTCATTTTTATTTCAACAGGCATACCCGGCTGAAAATCTACTTTGTATTTTTCACGAAGAATGATCAGCTGCAATGCCAGCCGTTCGCGCACTGAGCTCTTGGCAAGCATCGATAAGCCATTTACCAACACAGAAAATTCATGGCTAAGGTTCTTTAGCAATCTTGCATTCAGCACATCGGATTGTTGTAATGTCAATACAAAATCTTCTTTGGGGATAAAAGATAGCCGGCTCTCCTCTAATGCAGCCGCAGAATCAGGGTAACGGCCTTCTGAAAGAATAGCGTGATAACCCAACAATTCGCCGGCATTGGCTACGTAAATGATATGCTCTCGCCCATCTTTGTCCAGTTTGTATTTTTTTACCTTACCTTCTTTTATGTAAAATATGCCCGAGGGATAAGCTCCTTCCCAAAAAATAACTTCTGTCATTTTATACACCCTTTCAGTCTGGTTTGCCGTTAACATGGCAAGGTCATCCGCAGGCAGGCCTGCGAGCACAGAACCACTTTGAAAGTCCCATTTGTCAAAAGGAAAAAGCCCCTTGATACTCATATTAAAGCAAATGTAGACATAAACAAAATTGATAAATATCACTTTTTGCGTGTTAAAGGTTTACCGCAGTTAAAACGACTTGAAAATAACTTTGCACGATGCATACAAAAACTTCTAAGGACCTCTATTACACGGGCGATCATGAATGGGTTAACTTCCAGGGTACAGTAGCTTATGCCGGCATCTGCAAATTCAAGCTTACCGGCTTCAAGCAAATTCAAGAGATTGTTTTCAACGATACGGAAGGCTTTAAAAAACAAGGAGACATCATTGCTTCCCTTACGTACAGAGATTACAAGATTGAGGCACACATGCCTGCTGATGGGAAGATTATCCAGGTGAATAATACACTAACAACCATTGATCCCGCCATGTTACTGGAAAGCATTGAAAGTACGGCATGGTTGATAAAATTCATACCTGCCATGCCTTATGATAGAACAGGATTACTGCTGCCAAGGCAATACCAAATGAATCACCATAAATACGCGAAATAAATGCCTATGCAACAAAGGCCGGCAGACCTTGCCCGGCATCACCGGCAAACACATCATCCCGTTTTTACAACAGATGAGGCGTTTGATGAACTGTACCCTTCATCTGTACGGGCATTGGCTCGTTATCATTGGACGCCCGTAGAAATTGCCCGGAGAGCCGCTGATTTCTTAGCCCAGGATAAAAAGGTAAAAGTACTTGACATCGGCAGTGGCATTGGAAAATTTTGTTTGGTTGCGGCACATTTCAATCCACAGGTAATGTTTTATGGAATAGAGCAGCGCAAATCGCTTGTTACTGATGCAGACAATGTTAAATCAGCGCTACAGCTTCACAATGTCATTTTCAGGCATGGCAATTTCACACAATTGAATTTTGCGGACTATGATCATTTTTACTTTTTTAATGCCTTCTATGAAAATATTTCCGGCGTTCGGAAAATAGATCACACCATTGATCATTCCAGCGAGCTTTATCATTACTATACCCGCTATTTATACAAGGAGCTTCAACAAAGGCCTTACGGTACAAGATTGGTAACTTTTCATAGCCTTGAAGACGAGATACCGGAAGAGTACTGCCTGGTGTTGTCTCAATACGACAATATGCTCAAATTTTGGGTGAAACAATAACAACGCTGCAAGCAATTCAAATTGACAACACAAAAAAATAACGCCTGCCATGTCGGAGCAACTGGATCAATACAAAACGAAACTGATCAATAGCATTTTATTGGCCACCTCAGGGCAAGAAGTGCAAACATGTATCGACATGTCGATCAAAACACTACAGCAAAATAATATAGATACAAAGATCATTGGCAAATTTGTAGAGATGATCAATCAGCAATTGCATTGGTTCAGCCCTATGAATAAGGATCCGCAACAATGGAGCAACATCACCGTCGCCAAAGTGATGCTCTATAGATGGAAGCGGTCATTTGAGTCAACGCTTAACACCGCTAAAAATGTTTAGACCCAAATTGCTAGATCTATTTCAGAACTATTCCGTTCATCAGTGTAGCAAGGACCTGATGGCGGGAATTGTGGTAGGCATAGTGGCATTGCCACTCGCCATCGCTTTTGCCATCGCCTCGGGCGTATCTCCCGAAAAGGGACTCTTCACTGCGGTGATTGCGGGTTTCCTGATTTCCGCTGTAGGAGGCAGCAAAGTGCAGATTGGCGGCCCCACCGGTGCATTCATTGTAATTGTTTACGGCGTTGTACAATCCTATGGCATCACAGGTTTGATCACGGCTACACTGATGGCTGGCTGCATGTTGATCGCAATGGGCATTGGCAAGCTAGGCTCCATCATCCGGTTTATTCCGTACCCTTTGATAATTGGTTTTACCAGTGGCATCGCCTTGATCATTTTTTCATCCCAACTCAAAGATGGCCTGGGTTTGCCGATAGCAGAATTGCCTGCCGGCTTTGCCGGCAAATGGCAAAGTTATTGGCAACACTTTAAATACCTGGATGTTTACGCAGCTGTCATTACTGTATTAACTATTGCAGTCATGCTACTATGGCCGGCATTCACCCATAAAATACCCGGTTCATTGATTGCCATCATTATCACATCCTGGTTGGCACGACGTCTTCACCTGCCTGTTGAAACAATTGGTAGCAGGTTTGGCACGGTATCTTATAAATTTCCTGCATTGTCTCTTCCGCGATTGGACATGGCTACAATCCAGAAACTAGTACAGCCCGCTTTTACCATTGCATTGTTAGGCGCTATCGAATCACTATTGTCGGCAGTGGTGGCAGATGGCATGACGGGAGATGAACATGATTCCAATACGGAATTAATAGGCCAGGGAACCGCCAATGTTTTCTCTGCACTGTTTGGAGGAATTCCTGCAACAGGGGCCATTGCAAGAACTGCCACCAACATAAAGAATGGAGGAAGAACACCGGTTGCAGGACTGATACATGCATTGTCGCTACTGGCCATCGTACTGTTCGCCGGGCAGTGGGTTGTCTATATTCCCATGGCTACACTGGCGGGCATTCTAATAATAGTGGCTTACAATATGAGTGAGTTAAGCAATTTTTTCGCTATTCTTAAAGGTAACCGCTCCGATGCTGCTATTCTTTTGATCACTTTCGCACTCACCGTATTTGTTGACCTGACGGTTGCCATTGAAATCGGGATGATACTCGCCGCCTTCCTGTTTATGCGCACAATGATCAGTATCAGCCATGTCAAATGGCTCACTGAAAAAACAGGAATCATTGCACAGGATCAACAAACAGAAGCGTTGAATCATTACAAAATAAATGATCGTGTAGAAGTATTTGAAATTACCGGCCCGCTTTTTTTTGGTGCGGCATATAAATTCAAAGAAGTAATTAAACTCATTGAAAGATCACCAGAAATATTGATCATACGAATGAGGCACGTATCGATGATCGACGGAACCGGCATAAAGACCATCAAAGAAATCCACCGGTATTGCAGGCACCATGGCATCAAACTTGTACTCGCGGAAGTGTACAGCGTACAAGTGATGGACGAGTTGAAAAAATCCCGGTTATTGTTTGCGATCGGCAAAGCCAATGTAACCGGCTCTTTTGAAGTCGCCGTTAATCGCGCTACAATAATTCTTCGGGATAATTTTCTCCTGGCAATCGTACATAGTGAAGAAACCGCGCAATAGTTTTTTGTATAGCAATTCCATTTTTTACGCTTTGCTATATTGAAACAACTGCACTCCAATACATAACGACAAGAACAGAACGTAATATTCACAAGAATGCACCCCCTAATTCTATTTGCATATCCAAAAAATATATTTTACATTAGAATCAACCTTATAGCAGCGTGATCGACTTAAACTAGAAAACACCGTATAAGGATGATCTGCCCCTAAACCATATACTTAACACAGCACTCCCGAGACAGTAAGCAAAACTTATGAGAAACCGGCTTAGCTGAGCGCCTTGTTACCACCATATACAATGTTTATTTCGCGATCAACTTTATATAGCTGGTTAGTTAGATATTTTGTAATCACGCTCAATTGCGTTTATCTTGGCATTGCGCGTCAAGCAATTCAAACACTCCAACAATCCAACCAACTAACAAAATATAAATGGCAAACAATACAGATGAAGAACCACACGGGAATGAACCTGATACCAGGTCTGAAAATCTTTCAAACGAAATTGTTTCTTCTACCAACACGGACACAATAAGTCTAAACCAAGAAGTTGAAAATATGGAAGTTCATCATCATCCCCATCCAGGTCATGGAAAGAAAACATGGAGGGAATATTTTTGGGAATTTTTAATGCTTTTTCTGGCGGTATTCTGTGGTTTTTTAGCAGAGTATAAACTGGAACACATACTTGAGCATCAGCGCGAAAAACAATTTGCCAAACTCCTATTGTCAGATTTGCGGGCAGACTCGTTATATTATATTGGCAGGAACAAGCAGACCGAAATGGTGTTGAAAAACCATCAACAGTTTTATGATTTAATGACCGCTTCGCAAAAACCGACAGACAAACAAATACTTACTGCCTTTATTCCGATTGATCATCTCTATGGTTTTAATATTACACCTGGCACCTATAGTCAAATGAAGACTTCTGGAGGTCTTCGTTACATGCAAAAAACTGACCTTATTAACGTTTTGCAACAGTACTACGAAATTTTAATACCGAGGGCCAATCAAATTATAGATAATAACGTGCATTATTACGCTAACATTGTCACGCCCTATACGCTTAAACATTTTAGAGTACAGGATTATAGCGGCGATTCCGACTCATTAAAAGTAGCTAACCCCATTATTATGGATCGCTCTCCTCAAACAGGAGCTTTTAAACATCATGGGAACATATGGTACACTCCAAAAAATTTATAAAACACGGATCATGGGAAAGCTCATTACTGCAAACATTGAACTCATTCATATAATCAAAGAAGAATATCATATTGAATAATGCAAGGTTGTAACAAAAGCACGATCGCACAACACAGGCTATGGAGGCGGAAGAATAAAACCCATCGTCCGATCCGCTGTTCGACATCAGTCCCGGCTGGCGAGTAACACCAATCGATAGCGCATAACATCAATGACATAATTTTACTTAGTGGGCGTCCAGGTTGAACGACCAGGAAATAGCGCCACTGCGCTAAACGGCAGCATCGTGTGGTTATATTATACCAGATTCGAAGGCTATTTTGAAGTTAAGTTCTCCTCTGTTAACTACTCCTCTTTATCTTCAGGTAGATAAATCTACTACTTAAAGCACAAGCGAAATATTTCTTATCGCATTACAGAAAGCCGTGGATACTATAGACAACCGAATGATGCAGGCAATTAATGATTTAGGTTCGCCACCGTTATGGTATAACGAAGAAACAGGGGATTTGTAAAAAGCTTAGAAAAAATATACGGCTCTTAAATCGTGAACAATAAAAATCAAAACGGAATGGGATCACCGTAATACATACCAATGAAACTAGCCTAAAAGTGTTAGTTTTGAGCGCCATTAACCTTACATCACGTGAAGAATTACTTTGTAGCTAAAATCCAGGTTCTTACTAGCAGGAAGGAAAGTGTTGTCATCACCGTATACGGCCAATGGTTCAACGCAAACGCGGCAAAACGTTCAGCGGAACAAGAAGTCAGGCTTTCACACGAAGCAAGAATATTTTCATCCAGAATACTCAGCAAAACGGATATTGATTTCGAGGAATATAACAAAGCTACGGGCGGCAAAACGCTATAACTGACAATGGATGATGAAAAATTATTACCCTCCCCATCAAGCCAGCAACTCGCTTTGCAAAAAATACTTAATGACTCCGACCGTATTGTTGGTCCCTATTTTTTATGATGTTTTTCCGGTGCGTTTCAATCGTACCCACGCTGATGAATAGACGCTCCGATATTTCTTTATTGGTGAATTGCTGGCAGATCAGCAAACCAATTTCTTTTTCCCGCTCACTTAAAATGCGATCAGGTTTGTTTTCAGTGACGGTCTATTTCCTGGCCCGGTTTTAATTTTTCTTTGTTACAATGTCATTCCGCCGTCCACAATCACTTCCGCACCTGTAATGAAGTTGGAGCTGTCATCTGAAAGATAAACAACAAGTTTTGCCACATCTTCTGATGCACCCATTTTGTTCAGTGGAATAGCATTGATCAATCTTTCCTGTATGTTTTGTAATGTCGCTTCATCCAGTCCCGCTTTTTTCATCACCTCTGTTTTGTGTGGCCCCGGGCTAACAATATTTACCCTGATCTTTCTGGGTGCCAGTTCCGCTGCAGCTGTTTTTGCAATGGAGTTAAGCGCCGCCTTGCTTGCCTGGTAAATAGAACTGTTGGCCTTGTAAGTAGAAGCCACAATAGACGACAAAATGACCACCGACGCACCATCCTTCAGTATCGGAATGAATTTGCTCAGGGTAAAATAAGCACCTCTGAAGTTGATGTTCATCACGCTATCAAAATTTTCTGCACTTGCATTTTCTATTGAACCCAACGTTCCGGTAATGCCCGCATTGATGAATAGAATATCCACTTTGCCAAATTGTTTTTCCACTTCGTTACGAAGAAGCTCAACGTCCTCCAGGTTCGCCTGGTCCGCTACAAAGGGAACAGCGCCGATCTCCCACGCCGCTGCTTCAATGGCTTCTTTCCGCCTGCCGGTAATCACTACTTTTGCGCCAAGGTTGGCAAATTCTTTCGCTGTGGCAAAGCCAATACCACTGTTGCCACCGGTTACTATTACTAATTTGTCTTTAAAATTATTCATGTCTAAAATTTTTACAAAGTTATGGGCAGTTTGGTATACTTTTGTAACCAGTATCACAGAGTATACCAGCAATAAAACATGGCAACTACAAGAAACCAGGAAGAAGAATTGAGGGCCTTACAGGACACCCTTTATTTTATCGGAGGCAAATGGCGCATTCCTGTCATTAACGCCATTTGCAATGGCAACAGGCGTTTTCGTGAAATTGAACGCAGTATTCCGGGCATTACTAAACGGATGTTGTCAAGGGAATTAAAAGAGATGGAAATGAATAAACTGGTTAAAAGAAATGTGTATGCAGAAACACCTGTACTGATTGAATATGAACCTACCGAATACTGCAGAACCTTTGGAAAGATCATCCAATCGATGATCGATTGGGGCAGGGAGCATAGAAAAGAGATTACAAAAAAGAAATCGTAAACGTTTTTCGTAAGGTCAAATTTGAACGGAAACGTTCTTTGTTTAGTTGGTGAACGCATATATCCAGTCCAGGGGAAAGTAACTGGCAGGGAGACCTGCAGCAATTTCAGTGCAAGGTTTACTACTTTCATTTTACATCTTTTTAGTAACGGGGACAAAAAACGACCCGCATAAAATATATAGAGGGGCTTAAAGATGCGTTTGCGGTATATGCATCAAATAATCACACCAACATTGAAAAGAATTTCCTTTTAAAACAAAACTCTCCTGTCTTCAAGATAGATGCATTATTTTCAGAGAACCTTCCTGCTTACAGTCAGGGATTTCTGTCCCGCGAAATGGCAGCACCCCTGCGGGCTTTTCATAATTACTTCTCATGGCATGATTGGGGTCTGTTTTTTCTTTCTTGCCAACATTATTTATAGTAAGGCGTTTAAACAGTCGAGGGTTCTTTCAATTCGTAAATACCAACTGGAAAATACCGGCAATGATGTCTGTATTTTTTGGTTCAGTTCTTGATGCCTTTTACTTGCGAAAAAAACACAATTCGGCATATTTTTATGGCATCGAAAAAGAAAATGGTCATGGATAAACCTAACCTACCAGGACACCTGTTTTGGGAATTCAGGTACGATGATATAGAGTGGCGGGAGGAATACCGTATGGTCATCGCACGGGTTGTTGAGAGAGGCAAGCCGGAACATTGGGCAGCAATCATCCGTTATTATGGGGTGGCGTTTGTAATTGATGCGCTCAAAAATGAGATTGTCTTTCTTCCGGATGATGCGATCGAAAAGGTATGCGTTTATTTCTTCCTTAGCCCGGAGGAGTTATTATGTTATAGACGCAAACCGTCGAAGCCCGAGCTTTGGATCTGATCAAAATTTTCAAATCATGATGTAATAAACAAGCTGGCTTCCTCATAGGAAAAATGCCTGATCAAATTAAGCACTTTGATGGGCAGCATTGATAGTGCCGACTTTTTTGATGGGCATGGATGCGTACAGCATTTTCTTTTTGTGTTCGATGCCGAAGCTGATCAATGCTATGATGATGGGCGAAAAGGACTCACTGTATTCCGTGGTATGGTATTCGACAAGCAAAGGGGTATCGCACCGAACCGTTCGGGTAATGATGAAGTTCTGTTCCATTTCCTTTAGTTCCTTCGCAAGTGAGCGTCGGGTAATACCCGGGATATTGTTCAGTATGGTAGTAAACCGGTGGCTGCCGTTGCAGATCGCATTAATGATCGGAATTCTCCATTTACCACCCAGGAGATAGATTGCTTCTTGGAGCGCTTCCATTTGCTGCATAGGCGGTGGCAGTATAACTACTTGCGAATTACCCATAACATTCGGTTTTTTGTATATCACAAGATAAAGAATGTCTTTCATCTGTCATGACCTTCGCACCGCGAAACAGTATACCCGGGTATACCGGTGTTTGAAAAGCAAGGCCCGATAAAATAGTTTTGTGTAATACATCATTATGAACAAAACCATATTGATTACCCGCACCAGCAGTGGCCCGGTAAGACTGGACCAACATTTTGCCGAACAAGGTTGGAACGTAGCAGCTATGCGCAGTCTGAACGTCATGCGGAGCTACGTTGGTTTCGACGGGCAGGCGAAAGGCTTTTCGAACGGTGGTGGGTAAAGATGCGGTGCAATTACTCCTGTTGAGACGGCTGTTGCCGATCCGCACCTTCCTGAACCTGTGGAACAAACGCTTCGGCTAGCAGTTATACATACAACGTTTTTTCTTTAACATCCAAACATTTTTCAACCATGACAAATCTTTTATTTCCAAAAGTTCTGACAGCTATTTCTTTGGCAGGTACATTCTTGTTCACCACTATGGCCGGCGGACAAAGTTCCAGTGTTGGTTCCTGGGGTAAGGAGCGGGTCAACAACATAGTATTGGTACATGGCGCCTGGGCAGATGGCTCCGGTTGGGAAGGCATTTACAAAATTCTAACAGCAAAAGGGTATCATGTGACGATTGTACCCAATCCTAACACGAGCCTGGCTGAAGACGTCCGCATCACAAAGGCAGTCCTTGCCTTACAGGACGGGCCAGTGATCCTTGTCGGGCACTCCTACGGCGGGGCGATCATCACGGAAGCCGGAGACACAGCCAACGTTGCCGGACTGGTTTACGTCGCAGCATTTGCGCCCGATGCCGGAGAATCCCTAGCGAAGCTTCAACAAGCGGGTCCGCCCAATCCTAATTCTCCTATTTTGCCGCCTAACAATGGTTTTATCTGGCTGGATAAAACGAAATTCCATTCAGAATTTTGTGCTGATCTCCCGGCGGCACAAGCAGCATTCATGGCAGACTCACAAGTTCCTGTAGGACTCGGTGCAGTTACCACGGAGATAACCAACCCTGCCTGGAAAAACAAGAAGAGTTGGTATATCGTCTCAAAAAAAGACCGGATGATTCCGCCGGATGCCGAGCGAATGATGGCCAAACGTGCCGGTGCGACTGTTACGGAAATAGATGCCAGCCATGCGGTATACATCAGCCATGCCGCGGAAGTTGCAACGATCATAGAAAAGGCAGCAAACGGGGTTAATTAAGACAGTAAGCAATGAACAGGAAAAAAATGCCAACCCAGTCCCCTTACGTCATGACGACATACACTATATTTCCTCGTGGCGTAAGGGGCAATTTGCGGCTGTTTTCCAATGAATGCGCGCTGCGCGTGAGAGGCGATAAATGCACCGAAGCTGCCATGCTTTCCCGGTGAGTAACAGGCCGCTGCAGAAAGCGCTTATCCGCTACTGCAATGAAGACATTTTTTTCAGGCAAATAAAATCGTTTATACGAAACCGTTACACACACAAAGATATATTTTTACCGGATCGCCATCCTGGCGACTATTGTTGCGCTTTCTTTTCTTCATCCAGTCGTATGGAAATCGCGATACTTTTTCCGGCAGGCAGGTGTACTACTTTTGCTATATTTCCCAGCACTGATGGACGACTTATGGCATCGGTAGCAATGTCTTTTATCCCCTGTCGCTCGATCAGGGCAATGTCTTGTTCAGTGGTGGAACGCAACACACAGTCAATGCTTCGCCGGCTCATATCCCAATGCATTTGTTCAATCGTCACCCGGTTTCTTCCTTTCATGCCGATAATCGAGCCTTTGTTAAGCTCCTTTGGCAGTGCAGGCAACAACTCAAGGACACCAGGCTCGGAGGCCACCAGCATTTCCATCATTACCGCCGGAACGGTGTTGCATATATCGGTACAAAAAGTGTTGTGCTGTGGATTGTGCGAGGTGCAAAGACTGCAGTAATAAAAATCCTCTTGTAAAAGCCGTAACAATTTATGGCGAACGGCCTCCTCATTATTAAGACCGGCAGCGATCAAGGCACTGTGGAGTAAACCATGCCCGGTACCATAATTGTATGCATCCTTTAAAGCCAATGTTTTTTGTGCCGCCTGAAAGAGTGCAGGTGTCGTCTCTTTAGTGATTTCATGAAATGGCCATACACTTAGCAGATGACTGGAATGGCGGTGATCATAATTATCTTTTAAACCGGGCCATGACCATTCTTTAATGGCGCCCTCTTCGTTGATCAAGTAGGGAGGAAAGTTTTGCAACAGTGCCGTCCATCTCTCTACGCCCTCTCCCGCGCCTTGCTCAAGACTGAGGGTTTGGCAACTTTCTAGTAACGCATTGATTGAGAATTTCGCACCAGATATATCAAAAGCTGAATTGTTCAACAAAGATATTTTTAAATTGGAAGGTTGGTTTTCGGGAGAAACGGAACCGGCGAAAATATAATGTCCCACACTGTCTTTCTCACTAAGAAAATCCTCGTAAAAATCACCCATCTTGCGGAGCAGCGGATATAACCGCTTGCGTAAAAAAGCTGTATCGCCTGTAACGAGATAGTGTTCCCATATAGGATATAACAACCACCCTTCTTCACCAGTGGCGTATTGGTAAGGATAGTAATCGCTGACGTTGGCCATCAGGCCTGCATTAGAACCCGGCGTATTACCACAAGCCAGCAAACCGCGGCAGCCCAGGAGTTTTTTCGCGTTGACTTCAAAGTCTCTTGCCCAGCTTTCATTGATTGTAACATAGCCTTCCATTGCTTCGGACATATTACCAATATTGGCACCCGCCACCTGAAGGTTAAGATTGGCATCCAGGTGATAGTAGCCACCCCATCCGGCATTGCAGTCTCCTGCCCAAATGCCGAGCAGGTCCGGCGGTGTATCTTCACTGCTTGAAGAAAGGAAATAATACCTGCCTGCATCAAAAACGCGCTCCCACAAAGCATTTACAGGCGTCACACTTTTCTTTTGTTTTTCCAGCAACGCTTCATTGGGAAGCGCGCGGTCTTCTTTGGGCGCATTGAGATCTAGCTTCACACGGTCATATATGGCCTGATGTGTTGCGATTTGTCCTTTTAGTAATTGATCATAACTTGATGATAGGGCTGCCAGTTGTTGTTGAAGCAATTGCTTGCTCCATGCTGCGTCACTGTTTTCATAATATTTGTCGATACGGGTAAGCAAGATGACAGAACGCGCATGGCTTACCTGCAATGTGTTCCCTTTCATATTTTTACTTCCACCGTTTACCACCACCCTCGTTACGCCTTCATATCCCGCACCATTAGTACCCTGAGGATAAGCTACGCGCATATTGAGATAAGAAGCATTGGAGACATTCGTAAAATGCATGCCTGCCGGAAAGAGCATGTTTGTATCTATGGCCAATTGTATGGTACAATCCAGCGGGCCTTTTGAAGGGGCTGTGATGTATTGTACAATTACATTATCCTTGCGCGAAACGAATGACTTCCTCTCCCAGTCTCCCCGGCTATCTGTCCATCTGATAATGACTTCACCTGTTCTGAAATTGCATATCCTGGAATAGTTCCTTGTCTCCCCTGCTGATGGTATATCGATCAGCATTTCAAAACCGGGGTGCCTGTTGCCTTCACCGCCTCCCTGGTAATGTGCGGAACTTACGGCAAGTCTGTTAGCGGCTTCGAAATCCCCTGCGGCACACAGCTTCCTTATCTTCATGATATCTTCATGACTTACTTCTGCAAATGACCTGTCATGTGTTTTTGCCAGGTTGAATTTCCGGTCATTGTAAATGACGGTTTCATGCAGCGGGTTCCCAAATACCATGATGCCCATTTTGCCATTGCCGGATAAAAAAGCGTTCTGCCAGTCAGTAAAAACGGTGGGATAACTGTGAGAGATGCCCATGCGTGGAGCATTACTTTGCGCTGATACGATCATGAGCAAATGAAGAAGACACAACGTATAAAATGTCCTGTGCAGCAAGTTCCTGTAAACTGTAGCAATGCATCGTATATATTGTAACATAAGTATTGGTCTGTAAATTTTATTTATTGGCGTATAATGCGATCAATGTTGTATAGGCAATCCTGTTTCCGGCCAGGAAGCAACTTGTGATTCCTTATTTAGCGCCACATTCACACTGCCTGACAACTGCGTCACGTCTATATTCCAGCCATCAACGAGTATTAGCGGAAGTTCGTTCTTCAGTTGCGAAGTGGTTGCTTCAATAGTAACAGAGCGACTTTCATTTGGTGCCAGCGAGATATAGTTGTCGCTATAATACACCGGCAATATGCGCTTGCCGGATCTTTTACCATATAGCTGCAAATGGGCCATCAGCGCCGGTTTCGCTGTTGCGTTCATTAGTGTTATATGCAACAGGCATTTTTCGCCTTTATTTTCTTTGGTTACTGTTGCATACAGTTTTACTACCGGCAGTTTGTTCAGATCACTCAATTTGTCAGCATTGGATGGCGCTGCCTGCCAGTAGAAATTATCGGAAATTTGTTGGCCGGTTTTATCTCTCAAAATAAGTTTTACAAAGTACACAGAGGTAACGTTTGGAGGCACCGTTAATTTACCAACCGTGGTGGCCATGCTGCCAGCCGCAAGCACATCAAACGTTTGTTGTAACAGCACTGTGCCATCTGCGTTATAAATCGTCATTTGTGCTTTGCCGTTTGCAATGGTAGCCGGCAAATTATTGATCACCTGTATCGTGTTCTCTTTTTCATTCAACTGTATATGTACCGGTTCGCAGCCTTTGCGTGCAGCAAAAAGCGAGGCGTTGGGTTCGAGGTCATGATGATACAACTGCCATACAAAACTGGGTTGTGCAGGATTGCTCATCCAGGTGATCACACCCGTAGCAGGATTGAAAAGTTTCGCATTGCGGCCCTCATACATGGCCCTGAAAGCCTCGTAGTTCGCGAGCTGGGCCTTGCGTACAAAATCTGCCAGGTTGATGACTTTGCCATACCTTTCTTCAATGATTCCTCTATAGCCCAATCCACCTTGCGCTCCATTGGCAAAATCATGCTCGGCCCAATCATCATTGATCACTTCCCAATCTTCTTTCGGCATCATCCCATGGATGGATTGTAAAGTGGGTACTGACATGCTACCGATCTCTGTTTTGAATGCTTCTCCGAAGCTGTAATAATCTGCAGGTTTGTGCCAGCTGTAGGGACCACCGGAGTTGACTCCTCTTCCGGCGGTGGAACTGGGTTGGTATAAGCGTACAGGCTCCAGCTCCCGCATCAATTTTCGCAAAGCACTGTCTATATTGGCTGGAGGATAGCCTTCGTTGCGTGCGCACCATATGGCAATGGCCGGATGATTGCGAAAACGCAAAATCTTTTCTCTTACATTGGCTATGTACAGATCAATATCTGTTGGATTGGGACCGTCGCCGGGGTTAGGTTGAAAGAATTCATCCCACAATAGGATGCCATATTTGTCACACAGTTCATAAAAATCCTCATTGGTACTTTGACCCACCCAATTACGTATCATGGTATAGTGCGCGATCTGGTGCATGCGAATCTGTGCTTCCAGTCGTTCGCGGGGTATCCGCTTCATGGCTTCATCCATACCCCAGTTACCGCCTTTGCAAAATACTTTTACACCATTTACAGATACTGTAAGATTTTCTGCATCGGGAACTGAGTAGGTAATCTTGCGAATGCCGAACGAAACATCTTTCGTATCAGATGATATTCCTTCTACTTCAAAAGTCAGTTTCAATTTGTAAAGATTTTGCGGACCATAGCCGTTGGGCCACCAAAGCTTCGGGTCATTGATATGCATTTGCTTAAAATGCTGCGCATCAAAGCTCACCTCCTGCGTTGTGTTCGCAGCAAGCGTTACAGGCTGTTGAAAAACAATACTACCAAATGAACCTTTCAATATACCCTGCAGAGGTTTACTGGTTACATTCTCCACCGTTGCATGCACCGTCACATCTGCCGTTTTTCTATCCGGCAATGACACGTCGCTTGTTACCAACGGATCATTGATACGCACAGCACCGGTAGCCGTCAAGAAAACCCTTTTCCATATACCAGCATTACGGTCCCGTATCGCCGGTATCCAGTCCCAACCCATGGAGCAAAGGAAAGTTGGCCCATCAACTGCTGATTGTCCGCCATTGGCTCCCATACCGTCCTTAATGGTATGCTCATGCGAAACGCCAGGATTGGGCTGAGGGGAGATATGTACGGCAAGTACGACATCAGCGCCCGGGATGGTAATACCGGTAATATCGAAAAGGCCCCTCGCAAACGCGCCTTTTATGTTGCCCACATTTTTTCCATTTACCCAGACATCCGCCTCGTAGTTGATGCCGTCAAAATGCAGCCATATTTTTTGCCCACTATAATTTTGTGGCACTGTAAAAGTGGTACGGTACCAATAATCGGCCCGGCAAAGGGTTTCGGGTATCTTATCAGGCCTGTTATTTTCGCCGTATAGGGGCTCAGGATAAACCTGGTTATGCACGAGCGTTGTCAATACTGTACCTGGAACGACGGCATTGTACCAGTCTTTGGAAGAAAAAGAAGCGGAAGAGATCAATGGACCAGTAGCGATGGTCAATGCCGCTTCTTTCATTTGCCAGCCAGTTGCCACTTCTCTTTCCACACCATCCTGGCTGTATCCGTGCATCGCGATAAAAAGGTTCAACAACAACATAAAAAAAACAAAACGGGAAAATATTTTCATATCAAGCTTGGTTTTGATAAAACAGGTTTGGTTATGATAATCATTTGCATTATGCCTGAACACAGCCGGTATTTGTCCGCTTAATGAAAGGCCGTTTTTCATCAACATTCTCTGCATAATGGTATAATTAAAAGCACCATCTAACCAATCCTTAGTAAAATAAATGCGTGCAATATTAACTGTACGACATTAACCAACACAGTAACAAGAGCTTAATTTCAGATTAACTGGAAGAAAATTGCCTGTTTTTATTGGCAGAGCGTTTATTTTATAACAAAACACAGGTCAAACCGCCTGCTGCCCTGCAAGCGCCACCAGTGTATCGCTTTCTTTCTGCAACATGCAGGCTCTTTCTTCTATGATTACAATCGTCTGCCTAACAAAGCTTTTTTGTACATTTAACCTTGATACGCAAAATGAAATTCGATAAACATTTACCGGTGGAAGCATTAAGGTCCTACATCAAATATTTTGTGGTGTCGGAAAACGAATGGGAAAATGAATACAAGGTTTTTCCATCTTCGCAGTTGGTGATGGGATTTCAATACAAGGGGCAACTGGCAAACATAAAAGCGGGCGCTATTAATTCCGTTGCAAGAGGTTTACTGATGTGCCCTAATGAGCCTGTTAATACTACTTTCATTTTTTTCTTATTTTTTGATGATGCAAAGTTGCACCGAATTCAAAAAACAGATTTAGCCAAATCTACTTTTGTCGTAGCCAAAAATGAGATTGTGTTGTGCCGTTGGTTGCAAGTCTGAACGATTGTCTGTTCGTGATAATTTTTTCTAAAAGTCAGCGAAGGACTGTGCGGTCGTTTAGCCATATCGGTAACGGACAGGGCTTTTGTCGTCCATATATTGTCTTATGAAAACTGCATTTAAATCATTTTGTTAAACATTTTGCCTGGCTGTTTAAAGACCTTGAACTACCTGCATAAAATCGTTCATGCTCCAGTGGTCTGTTATTTTTCCGTCTTTTAAAATATCTATTTCAATTACATTCATTTCTACTTTTTTCCCTGTAGGCATTTTTCCCATAAATTCCCCTGTATGAGTTGCGGTTATTGTTTTCCTCAAAGAAACTTTATCGTCTACTCCCAACACTTCGTGAATTTATACGGAAACATCTTAAAAGCCTTTATGAAAACCGGTAATGAATTGAACCATTACGTTTATCTGCTAACAATTCTTTTGTAATTTCTGTATTCCCGGATTCAAAAAATCCTTTATTGAACCTGGTTACCACCTGTTTGTTTTACTCTATTATCATTTTATTTTTTTTATTGGTTATAAAATTAAAGTCCGAATTATGTTTCCATTCCTCCATTAATAGCTACTCAAAAAGATTTCAGAACTCCACGATTGAAGAAATGATAAAACTTCATAACGACACCCATAAAAAAGATGCCCCAACGAGAAGTAATTTGCTTTTCGGGTTTATTCCTTGCTTCTGCGCTTTCGCCAAACTGTTTAGCTTCTTCAGCACGTTTTTTTTGGAATGTTGCCTTTTTTTCTTCGCTTATTTCTCCCCTCAAAAGCATTTCGCACAATGCTTCAGCATCTTTCAAAGCCATACTGATGCCTTGTCCACCGGGACCGTAAGGGTGGGCCGCATCGCCAATTAAAATCATATTTTTGCTAAACCATGAAGACGGTACTTTACCATTGTAAACTGGCCCGTGAGCAACGATTAATTTAGGATCAACCTTACACGTTTCAAATACCTTTCTCAGCTCTAAACTCCAGTCCTGCGACTTAGCTTTAAGCATCTTCATAACCATTTCATTTGTCATTGCCTTAGCCTCCTGCTCTGTCATATAAAGGTGAGTCCATAAGAAAACATTATTGTTTGCATCGGCAGAACCGACCTTCCCAATCGACGCAACACCAACATGGTTTCCGGGGTGTTGGTAAAGGGACATTTCAATCTTCACATCGCTTGGCGTTATTAATCCAACGCCCAGATAGCCAGCATAAGTCTTAGTTGAACTTTCATTAGGATTCAATATTTTTCTTACGGCAGAGCCTACACCATCTGCTCCCACGAGAAGCCGACCTGTAACTTTCTGACCTGTTTCAGAAGTGGCTTCAACCCCATCAGGATGCTCTATCGCATTCAATAGCTTAAAGCCTGTAATAACCTCAATCCCAAGCAACTTAACTTTTTCCATTAGCTTTTCATAAACTGCCAATCTTGTTACCATTATTGCAGGGCTTGCTACTGTGGGATTATTTAAAGCAAAATCCGTTACGATACTTCCATAGTGCATAATCATTCGCTGTGTATTCTCGCCCACATTTCTAATATTCATTTTTTCTAAAACCCTGACACCTTGAGTTGAAATTCTAACTCCACTTGTAACACCATCAAAATTGTGTCTTTCTTCAAGCACAATACAAGCTATTTTGTTTTCAGCAAGCTGGATAGTAAGGCTCAATCCAGCTATACCTGCACCAATTATTATCACTTGGTCTTTATCCTGTTTCATCGCAATGAATTTTTAAAATTACGATGCAAAGGTCTTTATACTAAATGGCAGATAATAGAATAAATCGGTCGTTTTTGTTTTTTGAGAGTTCTTTTGGGGTTACTCCCGACATTTTCTTTACTTCTCTGATAAAATGGTTTTGGTCGGCAAAGTTTAATTCGGGAAACAACTTGCCATTTTTAATATGGTATAAAGAGGATTTGAAGCGGAAAATGTTGCAGTATGCTTTTAAAGAAATCCCAAAAGTTTGATTAAAATAACGGTTGATTTGTCGGTTGCTCCAAAATACTTTTTCTGATAGTTCTTTTACAGTCAGCGTGCCATTAGAAGCATAGATAAAATCAAATAATTTTCGCTTTCTGTTGTCAATAGTTAGCTTTATCAGCGAAATCATTTTTGCAGAAACCTTTTCATAAAACGCACTAAAATCGGTCAGCTCATTCGGTGTAATTTCCCAAAAATTCTTCGGCAAATTAATTCCTTTATTAAGTAACGAATGAACCTTTACTTCTAATAAATATTCTATTGCAAGCAGCTTGAAACTTACCGCAAAGAAAATAGTATTTGCAGGAATTGTAGTTTTTTCGGGTTCTGTGTCTAAACCTTTTAGTGTGGTTTGAAATCCTTCTTTGTCAGACAGTAAAAAAATAATGTCAAACCTGCCGTCTGGTAAAATTACAATTTGATGTTCTTTGTCAGTGTGGTTGGTAAGCATCCAAAAACTCTCTACAAAGTCGTTTAGTTCGTTTTGCGGTTTAATTATTTTCCATTCAATGTCATTTGTCTGCATACTTCATTTACGTCTTTTCTTCTTTAGTTTGTCAAGCTGCTGAATGTTTGCAAGCTGTCTATTAGGGTTGCCGATAACGTCTGGCTTTGAGCTGATGGGACTTTTTAGCACTCACTTTCTTGCGAAGCACGGGCATACAAATTTAGCGAAAATTTTCTTAGAAAGACGTGTCAACCCGTTCTGTAAAGATTGAACATGTCATAATAAGAAAAAGATAAATTTCTGTCGGCTTAGATTCAGCATAGATCTTTTAAAAAAGATAATATTTGAACCTATAACTTACTAAATATGTGTGTGTGACACACGAGAACCTGTTTTGTCTTTTTCATTATAGACCTATGCTTCAATAAGTTTTGGGAAAGAACTCTACGATTTACTCAGTGCTGTAAATTTTAGATTCACGTCGCCCTCACTGTATAATTTTCGAACTATTTCATTCGATATTTGAAACAATTAGCATTTATATATTTGAAAACCAACATAGTAATACGTTAAAATTAAAACTTTAAGCATCGACGTGTAGATACGCAGTTTTTCTTAGATTGGGCCAAATCGAAAACGCGTATATACATTACTGTTACAAAAATCAGCACGGTATTCAGATTATCAAATATTCTTTATAAAATAAAAATGCTAATCGCATCATTGCTAAACTCTACCATTGGAACAAATCCATTTAACAATCACTTTTTTAAACTCATCTTATTTTTGAAACCGCTGGTGGTGTCCAGCTCCCATTCAACACCTCATCCTTTGGCCAGTATGTACGCAAGTAAAGGGAAAACTCACCTTTTTCCACCGCCGGCAACCAGTTCGACTCGTTCTCTTTTGCTGGAGGCGTCCGTTGGACGTAGATTGTCAATGATCCATCACTGTCAATCTTCATTGACTTATTCTTGGTTCCCAATGAATATCGGTTTAGATCATTTAGTTCAAAAAAATGATGTTGATTATACAGCGTGAGAGACCAAAATCCATTAACCGGAGGCATATTTTCTTTTGTAAATGTTATTTTATACTTGTTGGCGCTGTTTAGCCTTACACCCGTAGAATCAAGATCCTGGTAAAAATATTTTGCTTCCTTTTCCTTATTCACCAAGATATTCGATTTTGCCGTGGCAGTGCGTGTAAAATAATCGGTGCCAAATGCGGCTCCATTGCTAATAGTACTCCAATGGAAAGGCAATTGTCGTCCAAAATTTCGGAACTCAAACAGTGATTTAATCACCTGCGCTTCAACCTCTGCTGCAGCTTCTATCATGGCCTTTTTTATAGCCGGATCTTTTTTCGCGGCAGCCATCACAGCCATGACCTGTGCATAGCGGGCCTCTTCGCCAGGCATGGGAGGAGCGTCCGCAAGAACAATTGGTAATTCATCGAAAAATTTATCAGGAAACACCCAGGACATTTCCTGGTTACCCATCAATGCAGCTGGAAGTACTTTCACTTTTTTCCAATCTTTTGTCTTCATTTTTCCATCAAAATCTGATAAAGGATACATTACTACTGATTGTAACACGGGCTGAATGGCCGCGCGATCTTCCGGCGTATCATCCATAAAAATCCTGGGACCAACAATGCCGGTGTTGCTGCTGGACCGAAAAACTTTTGTAATGCCATCGGGAACTTTTCCATTCCAATTTGGTCCGACAAGCAAATAAAACCCAGGCTTTGTATCATACATCTGACCAAGCTGTACAAATCCATCGGTACGAAGATCAACGATCTGGTATACCCAAAAACGCTTGCCGAAATCAGGAACTTGTATTACCACAGGTGACAGGTCCAATGCCAAAGCACCGATGCCATACACGACGTCCTGGTTCGGACATGCGATGGCCCTTTCGGTGGGTATCACATAATCTGTAAGTAACCCAAATTGATTGAGCGGCGCTTGTATCAAAGGGCCAGACATTACAATTTCTTTCACTTGCGAAAATGCGAGGCGCCGGTTGTAAATATTTACCATCGGCCAGGCCCAGAAATAGGCATCCTTCGCAACCAACCTGGCATATTCTACGGTAATTTTAGTAGTGGAATCCGGGCCGGGTGGCAGTACCTGTGAGGTTTGATTTGGAACTGAGCTATCAGCTATAGTTGGCGCGGTTGTCGTAGTTTGTTTATTTGAGTTTTGATTGCAGGAACACATGATTACCGGCAATGCAATCAGAAGGATTTTTTTATACATCTAAAAGATTTTATTTAGTGAAGCGTTGCCTATTACCTTATTTTTTTTATGATATTGTACCCATCAATGATAGTTTGCGATGACGTACTTTGTCTAGACCTATTTCACTTTTTCAATATCTCCAAGTTTCCAGGTTTTTTCAAACAATGCTTTTTCCGGTCCGTATAGTCTAAATAACACTTCAAATTGCCCTTTTGGATCTGTTGGCACCCAATTAGATTGTTTGCCCGCAGGCGATTGCGGAGCAAAATAAACATCCACGGAACCATCTGAATTTTTCTGAACCGTTTTGTCATTAGATGCACAACTGGCACGCGAAAGGTTCTTAATTAACGCGTGTGTTTGGCGGTCATATACGGTGGCTGACCAATACTGCTTCGTAGGTACATTTGCAGGCACATGAAGACGATAGGTCTCGGCACCGCTGAGTGCATTCCCGTCTTTGTCCTTGCCAGCTATAAGATAAATCTGTGCAGTACCCAAACGCTTTATTCCGACATAACCAATTGCATAAGTCAAACTGCGCGCGTCCACTGGATAAATGTCAGTTTCAGTATACCCTGATGACCCCGCTTTCACGAGCTCCGGCATAGCCGGCACTGCCCAATGCGCATCGCTATTAAGCGGTGGAAAACCTGCATCATACATTACTTCGATATAATCATGGGCTGCTTTTGCAGCAGCGTTTAGGATATCGTTGGTTTTAGTATCCGGATTAAATTGTTTACCTTTTTCTATGCCGATGGTTTTTAATAAATCAATCATCGCCTTATCGCGAGTAAGCCAGGGCTGGCTTTGCACAATGCGATCAAGCGAACGAAAAAACTTCACATCATATTGAATAGTGGCATCATATAATACATCGCTCGCATCGGTAAACTTCGTTTCTGAGGGGTTACCCGCCTTTGATAAGGGGTAAACTTTGAGTTGTTTACCATAGTTGACAGCTTTGGCCACATCTGCATCATTATGGCTGGGCAGATTGGAACGCAATAGCGCATATCCTTCATAAGTATCCGCGGCCAATACAATGTACCCGGAAGGTGGCTTCTGCTGATATCCCGGAGGCAGGATAAGGTATTTTCCACCTGCCCCTTTATCTGCGCCATAAGGTCCCGCGTCTTCTAATGGCATTTGAAACACATTGTCTATATTACCAGCAAATGATGAAACGCCGTCTGCAGGTGGAACACTGATCACCAGCGGTCCTGCATCCTTTGTATTAAAAAATATCATGAAATAAATCGCATCAGGATTAGGCGTGAGCGTTTGATTGTGCCAATCAACTGGTCTGGACCAATAAACAATCTCGTTTTGTTTGCCAGCTGTCTTTGTTAACATTTCCTGGAGCATCAGGTCATAGTTTACTGCCGGCATTCCCCAAATAACGGCTTGCAGTGCACGCTGATACATCATTTGCTCCTTGATATTTGCAGGTATAAAAGACGTTGTAGTTAAAGTATCTGCGTTTCCCTTCGTTTGTTTGGATTCGGTTGAGGATTGATTGCAGGCAATCATAATTATAACGAAAAGTGAGAAAATTATGCTTTTATACATTATCTGGATTTTTGTTCTTATTTATCTGAAGTTGTGTGTGTGGACAAATAACGTCTAGTAAAATTGTAAACTAAACATTTGTCAAACTTTCAGATTTGTAAACAATTTGGCCGACAAAATGTTTACGAAAAAAAATTGAATATCTTCTGAGCGGGAGCTGCAACCGACAGCCATTCTCCAGCAGATTAGTCAAACCTACTTTCTGGTTCTTCGATGCACAATGCACAAAATAAGTAACAGTAATATCCACGATTTGTTCAATTACAGACGCTCTCCAGTCAGCACCCCCATGTGTGGTTTGATGTTAGCTTTTTCAAACCATTCATTTGATCCTTAAACTTCCGCATGAATTGTGGAACAGATAGTAAGTATTATAACAATGGAAACGAAGTAATAAGGGGAGTTTTTTTTGCCTTCGGTCACAGGCACGAAAAGGAAATAGAATTGAATTATGCAACAAAGTTAAGCATGTTATTTACTTCACGTCTTTATAGCATAAAACCACGTTAGACGAGTATCTTAATAGTACTAAGAATTTAAATTGGCCGTCCCGCTTCAACCCCTCATTTTTTTTGATCAACTACGATATACGACAATAATATACAACATAAGATTGCGACCCAGCAAAAAATAATGGCGTTGCGAGGACGGTTAAAAGAAACACTCATTTGTGCATCTACACACATTTTGCCTCTTGCGCCTTTCTTGGTAGTGATCAGTATTACGCCTGCTGTACCCCGGGAGCCGTAGATAGCTGTGGAGTAAGCGTCTTTCAGCACCTCAACGGAAAGGTTGATAAGTTAACCCCACCAATTAAAAGTTAAAACAATTTATATAGTCCAATAAAATATCTATTCTTTTGATGTCAACACAAAGTCTCACATACTTGAAACTTTTGATAAGATGACACAACTATTCGTTGTTCCCTATATTCTTCTGTGCATAAATTTTTACAATGTTGTTGACGGTGGTGTCGGCGGAGATGTAGCGTAGACATAAATTTCCGGTTTACCATTTCTATCAAAAGTAATTCCGCTTATGTCGAATTTATTGCGTACCTTACTCTAGATTTTTCTCAGGATACGATTTAAGATTCAAACAACAGGCTATCAGCTCTGTCTCTTTCTCTATTCTCCGCAAAGTTTTAAGCAATCAATTCTTCAAGCCCTGCAGGCATGGTTGAAATCTTAACGAACAAACCACGACTTTAATTTAATTAACAACATTCTTTCAATTTTTATTATGACAAAGAAATTATTATTAACCTTCACTGGTTTATTATTTATCTGTGCATCTATATCTGCTCAAAAGGCAAACACGGACTCTCTCTCTTTTCAAAAGGCTAATACAGATTCTCTCTCTTTGGTTTCTAAAATCAGCGAAGATCAACTGAAGCTGGGTAAACTTCAAAACCAGGTTGAGCAAAAAACAAAAAACAAACAAGATGCCTCACAACAGGCTCAAAAATCTGCAGATGCAAATACCACAGCAGCAGGTAAACTAAGCGATCACCCGGAAGACAAGAAGTTGGCCCGAACTGCAAATAACAATGCAGGTAATGCCAAGTCAGATTCAAAAACCGCAAGGAAAGAATCAAGTTCATTGGATAAACTAAATGTGGACATCCAGGATCTGAAAAACAAGATTGCCGCTAATCAGGTGAAATTAGATAAGTTTGTAAAACCGGAATTGCTAGATAAGCCGTGAGTTAATTGCGTCTCTACAAACAGGCAAAAATGACAGAGATCAGAATTTACGTGATAAAGTAACATTCAGTTTAACATAAACTTGTTATCAATAACTTTCCAGAAAACGATTCTATTTTTATAGGAGCATTCAGTTTGGAAAGTTATTTTTTGGTATTTAATGCTTCAAACGGCGGACAATCCAACACATTTGTGCAATAGAAAAATTTATGAGCAGGATGCCTTTTACGGAGCATTTACTCAATTGACCGCGGTACGCTTTTTTATGAACGCAATACGCAGGCATCCCCGTTAACTAATAAGCCTACCTTACATTATGTTCCCGAAAGATGTTTTATGATGGAGAATTTCAAAGTGATTATATTAATCATGGCAGTGCTGATCGGGTTATCTGCTTTCATTGATAAAATCAAGCTCCCCTATCCTGTATTGCTTGTACTGGCAGGATTAATAATTGCTTTTATTCCGGGAGTACCCCGCATTATACTCAATCCTGATGTTATTTTTGTGGTCATCCTGCCTCCTTTGTTGTATGATGCAGCGTCGCGTACTTCCTGGAAAGACTTCAAAGCCAATATACGCCCAATCTCTGCGCTGGGCGTTAATCTCGTGTTCTTTACGGTTCTTGCAGTTGCCATAACCGCTTATTATTTTATTCCCGCTTTTAACTGGCCTGCGGCTTTTTTACTGGGTGCCATCATTGCTCCGCCAGATGCGGTCGCTGCAACTGGCATACTCAAAGGCCTTTCATTGAATAAGCAGGTATCTGCCATTTTAGAAGGCGAAAGCCTGGTAAATGACGCAGCTGCGTTGATCGCCTATCGTTATGCGCTGATTGCTGTTCTTACAGGAAGTTTTGTACTGTGGCAGGCGGCGCTGCAATTTATATTTGTAGCTGCTGGTGGTATTTTAATCGGAGGACTTATCGGTTACATCATTACCCGGATACATAATAAAATTCATGAGCAACCTATTGTTGAAACTTGCTTTACACTCCTCACGCCGTTTGTCGTCTATTATGCAGCCGAACAGATAGGCGCATCGGGCATACTTTCGGTGGTAAGCGCGGGACTTGTTGTTTCAGTGCGTTCATCCGAAGTTTTCTCCTACGATATGCGTCTGCAAACTACTTATGTCTGGGATACACTCATGTTTTTACTCAATGGATTTGTCTTTATCTCTATAGGGCTTCAGTTACCGGTTATATTGCAAGAACTGAATTATTACCCATGGTATACGCTTCTTTTGTATAGCGCATTAATTAGTATTGCAACCATTTCTGTACGCATTGGTTGGGTTTTCTCAGGGGCTTATTTTGTGCGTCTTTTTAAGTGGAAAAAGACAGGACATAGCTTAGGTTCATCCGAAACAGATCATGACGACACATGGAAAAATGTAATGATCGTAGCGTGGACCGGCACCAGAGGCGTTCTATCCATGGCCGCAGCCCTTGCTTTGCCATTGACACTGTACAGCGGAAAACCATTTCCCGAACGCGCCCTGATTGTGTTCCTTTGCTTTGTGGTCATTTTTGTGACACTGGTGATACAAGGATTTTCCCTGCCGTTGCTTATCCGGTGGCTTAATATAAAAAACACTGAAGAAGATAAAGAGGAACGACAAATACAATTGTATCTAATCAAGAATACACTGCATTACATAGATCACGAATATCCCGTCCCATTGGAGGAATCAGTTAAGGCGTTACTGAAAAAAGAATTTGAACGAACAGCAGAAAGGCTAGTGCATGAAATACGTGCACATACGTGGAATGAAAGTGGAGGAAAACGGGTAGCCGTCAGAGTACTGACACCTTTGCAACAAGCGCGAATAACCATCGGCCTTTTTCAAAGGGAACTGCTATTAAAGTTACACAAAGACGGAAAAGTAAGTACCGCCGCTCTTAAAGAAGTAGAACGCGATTTGGATATAGAGGAACTAAATTTGAATCAGCAACTTCCGTCAAAGGAAGACCAACCTGAAAATTAAGGGTGCTAAATATTTTCTTTCATGCATCAACAAATTCAAGTGGCAACGTTAACAATTCAGCAATGCGATCCATTCAGTAATAATAGCAAACCGTGTCATAAAATACTTTAACCAAAGTTTTTAAATGACTATGTCAAATACTGGCAAAAAGAGCCTACCTTTATGGAGCGGAAATAAGTTCTCCATCATTTAGTTTTGATCAGTTTTAATTCTTACACAATTTTTCCTCCTCTTTGCTTTTTGCTGCAGTCAACTTAAACAAGCCTTACTTACTATTCCCATCACTAACTACGTTATAAGAACATGTAGCAAATAAGAAGGGTAAAATATATACATCTCCTCAGGCTATTACTCAATACTACATTGCATTTACCATCTGTGAAGCAGCATGGCAACAGCATGCGGTTTGACCAGGGATAAAAGAAAGATAATTCCTGTAACAAATCTCAAATGGCTCACTAATATTTTATAAGAACTTATGGCATTTATCGATAAAATTCTGCGCAAGCCGTCTTATGGATGGCAGAATGAAAATCAAGAATTGATTGTTCCCACCAAAGCACAACTATTCAACGAAACACTTTCCCGATTGAATATTTTTAATTCGCGTAAAAACTGGATATCGTTACAGACCATCATTATGATTGTTTGTATGGTGCCCTTTCTATTTCTTTTTATTACACAATATTTTTCATGGCAGCTTATGATTGTTGTGGTGCTTTATAGCGTGATCGTCATGGGAACGCATGGCACCATTTGGTTTCACCGTTACTGCACACATAAGGCTTACAAGTTCAGTCATCCACTGTGGCGCTTCTTAACGCAGCACATGGTTGTTAAAACACTTGCTGAGGAAATTTATGTTGTATCACATCATGTACATCACTCCAGATCTGATCAACCGGGCGATCCTTATAATTCCAGGGGAGGCTTGTGGTATTGCATGCTGGCAGAGTTTAATCATCAGCGGGTTTCTCCTGATCTTTCCGAAGAAGAGTTTTCAAAAGTCACACGCTTTATGCAGCATACCGGAGTAAAGCTTAATTCATTTAAGCAATATCGTAAATGGGGTTCTGTTGGCCATCCGCTTTATACAATCGCATCCTGGCTACTCAACTGGATTTTTTGGTACACCCTTCTCTACTTTATAGGTGGCAATGCTTTGGCCTGTGCTATTTTTAGCAGCACTTTGCTGTGGTTTATTTTTGTTCGTGCATTTAACTATACCGGTCATGCAAAAGGAAAAGAAAAGCATATTGATGGTCTGGATTTTGACAGAAGCAATCTCTCCGTTAATCAAACCAGGCCTGGTATTTTTACAGGAGAGTGGCACAACAATCATCACCTGTATCCCGGCAGCGCCCGGGCCGGATTTTTATCTTATCAAATAGATCCTGCCTGGATCTTTATTTTCTGTATGTACAAAGTTGGCGTCGTTTCTTCCTTTCATGATTCAAAAAAAGAATTCCTGAAAAAATATGTATTGACAACCAATAAAATATAAATTTCGAATCAACCCGTTACTTAAGAGCAATTTGAGTATGGTATGCTCTTATTGTAAAGCAAGGAGGTCGCTATTAGCCAATGGGCAAACAAACCTTTCGAGGAGTTCTATTTACATGAAACCGCCTCCCGGAAATGCTTTTTTTCATCCTACATTCAACCCTGGAAAGTACCGGCCTGTTGTAATTACATCAATGCACATTAACCTATTACGACAGCCTGTTATTCACAGATTTGGGCAAATTGTATCTCAAAATCAAAGTCCTCCTGAATGCTTGAAATGGAACAGAAAGGAACTACATTTGAATAGTAGACAATAGAGTCCCGAGAATTGTTTTTGTTTGCATAAAGAACAGTTAGTGAAGGCTATTGCAAAATCTAAAAGCAGTGCTATTGATGTAAAAGTTGAATGAGCGTATCCGATAATCCATGCCATGCACTTTGTTGATAATAGTTTTAACAATGGCTGTTTCTCCATGATATTATTATTGTTATTTACCCCTCGATAAAAACCGCTGAATTTGACGTTGTAGCTACGGTCTGGTATGATTATTAACGCACACATGTAATTAGCCTACTGAAAAACTTTATAATGTCCGAAAAAAGGTTAGATAAAAATAAAACAAAGCAATTGTCCTCAAATGGATTCCCCGTTGTAGGCGTTGGTGCATCCGCTGGAGGATTGGAGGCATTTAAAAAATTAGTAAAAGCCATTCCCGAAACTTCAGGCATGGCCTATATTTTAGTACAACACCTGGAGCCTACACACGAAAGTATATTAACAGAGCTGTTGCAAAAGATCTCTTCCATACCCATCTATGAGATTACAAATAATGTACGTGTAGAGCCCGACCGGATTTACATTATACCTTCCAATAAGTTACTCACGGCAACAGATGGCATACTCCAGCTAAGCCCGAGACCAGCTAAAACTGAAAAGAATATGCCTATCGATGTATTCTTTACATCGCTTGCTGAAATTCATGGCAGCCAAGCCATAGGCATTGTGTTGTCCGGCACTGCCACAGACGGTACCGTAGGGCTTAAAGCTATTAAAGAGCAAGGCGGTATCACCATTGCCCAAGATCCAAAATCTGCGGCTTATAATGGCATGCCGCAAAATGCCATCGATGCGGACGTTGTAGATTTCGTGTTTGCCCCCGAAGAAATTCCCTTGCAGTTGACAAGGCTTGTCCGGTCATTTCAGCCTGACTTTACCAGCCCCAATGAAAAAGCCAATCCCAGCGGCGGAGATGCCTTTCGCCAATTGCTGGCCATTCTTCAGGCACGGAGAGGTGCCGATTTTACCTATTATAAACAAACCACTATCCGCAGACGCATCATCCGTAGAATGGGATTGAATAACGTGGAAAATATTGTTGACTACGTCTCTTTTGTCAAAGAAAATATACAAGAGCAGGATTTGTTGTACCAGGATCTGTTGATCCCGGTTACCAGTTTTTTTCGCGACACAAAAACGTTTGATTTTCTCTGCGACACAATATTTCCGGTTCTCTTAAGAAACAAAGCGGAAGCCGCTCCTTTACGCATCTGGGTTGCCGGATGCTCCACCGGAGAAGAGGTTTATTCAATGGCTATCTGCCTGTATGAGTACTTTAAAGACAAAGCCATTGAGGATAAAATCCAAATTTTCGCCACTGATATTTCTGAAAAAGCCATAGGTAAGGCAAGGACCGGAACGTATTCGCAAAATGAAATCACAGGCCTGACCTCTGCCCGCTTGCAAAAGTATTTTACCAAATGGAAGGGCAATTTTCAAATAGACAAATCCATAAGGGATATGTGCGTGTTTGCCTGTCACAACTTTCTGAAGGACCCGCCATTTGCAAGAATAGATCTGATCAGTTGCAGGAACGTGCTTATCTACATGGAACCTTCTTTGCAAAAAAGAGCACTCACAACGTTCCATTATGCAATAAAAGATAACGGGTATCTGCTCCTTGGAAAATCTGAATCTGTAAGCCCTGCGTCCGATCTGTTTGCCATTTTCGGTATAAATGAAAAAGCATATATCAGAAAGCCGGCCGCAGGAAAATACTTAAATATCCTTACATACAATTCAGCATTTAAGAAAAGCAATATTGCTGCTAAAAATGAATTTGTTCAGGAAGACTTTCAAAAAAGTGCCGATGACATTTTACTTTCCAGGTATACTCCCGCAGGTGTGGTGATTAATGACCAAATGGAAATAGTGCAATTCAGAGGAGCAACTGGCAACTGGCTCGAACCCTCTTCCGGCAAACCAACGCTGAATCTTTTAAAAATGGCACGGGAAGGATTAGCTTTTGAATTGAGGAACGCATTGCACAAAGTAAAAGCAAGCGAACTACCCATTGTCAAGGAAAATATTCCCATGCAGTTCATAGGAAAAACGCTATGGGTAACTATTGAAGTGGTACCCTTATTAAACACTGCTGAACCTTATTTTCTGATTCTCTTCAAAGAAAGCATGTTTCCTCGCGAGCCATCCAATGCAGGTTCAACACTCGGTCCGTCTGCAGATACTGAGCAGCAAAGCGCTGAAGCTTTGCATATTCAAAGACTGCAAATGGAACTTGCCCAGGCACGCGAAGATATGAGAAGCATCACGGAAGACCAGGAAGCTGTAAATGAAGAACTGCAAAGTGCGAATGAAGAACTCCTTTCAGGCAGTGAAGAACTCCAAAGTTTAAATGAGGAGCTACAATCGACAAAAGAAGAAATACAAAGTACTAACGAAGAACTTACTATTTTAAACCAGGAACTTTTTGATCGTAACGAACAATTGAATATCGCGAGGCTATATGCTGAATCAATTATAGCCACTATCAGAGAACCGCTCATTGTGTTGGACAAGAATATGCATGTGAAAACAGCCAACAGGTCATACTATCAGAAGTTTAGAACAACTGAAGATGAAACGGAAGGCAAGTCATTTTATGAACTGGAGGAAGGACAATGGAATATCCCCTACTTAAGATCTATGCTGGAGACCGTTTTATTGGAAGGAAAAGAAATGAAGGATTTTGAAATCAGGCAGGTCTTTAAGTATTCAGGTGAAAGGGTCATGCTATTGAATGCCACACAAGTTTTTAGAAAAATAGACACTGAGCAATTGATTTTAGTGGTTATTGAAGATGTGACAGAGATAAAAAAACAGGAGGCCGAGTTAAAAAAATTCACACTTGAATTGGAAGAGAAGGTAGAAGAAAGAACCCATGATCTAAAAAACTCCAATGAATCACTAAAACATTCAAACGAGAACTTACAGCAATATGCATCCATAGCGTCTCATGATCTACAGGAGCCATTGCGGAAGATCAGGGCGTTTGCCAGTCTCCTCAATCAACGTTACAGTGATGATATAAAAGATGAAGCAAAACAACTACTCAATAAAATCGGTTTGTCAGCGGAACGTATGTCCACCCTTATTACGGATGTGCTCAGCTATTCAAAAATAGTTGAGTCGAAGCCCGTTTTTGAACAGACAGATCTGAATAAAGTTATAGAGGATGTTATAGCTGATTTTGATTTATTGATCTTCGAGAAGAATGCTACAATAACACACGACAAACTGCCCGTACTTGATGCGATGCCCTTACAGATAAACCAACTTTTTTATAACTTATTAAGCAACGCCTTAAAATTTTCTGTCCCCGCGGTTACTCCAGTTATAAGCCTTACTTCAACCGCTTTGTCAGAAGCGGGCATAGAAAAATATCCTGATTTAAATAGCAAGGTGCCGCATGTAGAAATTATTTTTAAAGACAATGGTATTGGCTTTGACCAAAAATTCTCAGAGCAGATATTTTTGATTTTTCAACGACTAAATTCCCGTGAACAATTTGAAGGAACAGGAATCGGTTTGGCCCTATGCAAAAAAATTGTGGTGCTTCACCATGGCGAGATATATGCAGAAGCCAAAGAGGGAGAAGGAACAATTTTTCATATTATCCTTCCTTTAAAACAATTAAGCTGACTGCCTGCACCAATTGATAACAATGATGATCCGAAATGTCGTCATTGCTAACATATTCATTTTATAGAATTGGGATGCAGGCACCTGTCCCAATAATCGAGTATGCTTTTTACCAGTTCTTCGAAAGTATTTGCAGTTGATGGCTTTTGAAAGTAGCCCTGAACCGTAAGCTCGTAAGCTTTTCTTATCTCCCCCGGATTGCGACTGGTTGTCAAAAAAATAAAAGGAATAGATTTTTGCCGAAGGTATTCGTTTTCAGAAATCCGTTTGGATAATTCAAGCCCGCTCATTATCGGCATATTGATGTCACAAAAAATAACAAAAGGCTGTTCTGACGTTTGCAGAAAATAATCCAATGCCAATTGGCCATTTGCAAAAAATCTGTAAATACTTCTGGGAGCGATATTATCAATAATATGCCGAAGCAAATCACAATCATCCTGATCATCATCTATAATTATGATGGGGCCTTTTTTCAATGTGTGCGTTTCACTCACTTTAATTAGAAGTAGAAATTAGAAATAATTTTACACTTATCAAAGTTCTCTAACGTAGGAAGTACGCATATTATACCGTAAGTCGTCTTTTTTGCATCAGTTGTAAATCCATGGCACAGCATTTACAGACTATATATAAAACAAATAAATGGCAACACCATCAAAAAAGACAGCGACGAAAAAAACACCCAATACTAATAATGTATCAATGATTACCAGAACAGAGCCTGCTCTGGAAGAATTGTTTGTAGATGAGATAAAAGACATTTACTGGGCAGAGAAGAAACTAGTGAAAGCAATACCTAGAATGCAAAAAGCAGCAAGTTCTGAAGAATTGAGAACAGCTTTTGCAACCCACCTTGAGCAAACAAAAGAACATGTAAGCCGCCTGGAACAGGTATTTGAATTGCTCGGCGTGAAGGCGCAGGCTAAAAAATGCGACGCCATGGAAGGGCTCACTATGGAAGGCGAAAGCATTATTGAAGATACTGAAGATGGAACATCAACAAGGGATGTGGGATTAATTCTTGCGGGGCAGAAAGTAGAACATTATGAAATTGCTACTTATGGAGCGCTCAGACAAATAGCTATGGTGCTCGGAAAAGAGGATGTAGCCGAGATACTGAGCACTACACTTGAAGAGGAAAAAGAAGCAGACAGTTTGTTAAGTTCTATTGCAGAGAACAGCATCAATTATGAGGCATCTACAGAGGAATAAGTTTAAGCAAAGATAAACTGAGGCAACTACGGTTGCCTTTTTTTGTGTCTTATATGTGCTCTTTCTTCCTCAGCCTTTCCTCACTTGCATTTATCTCAGCACCCATTGCAATATAATCTATAGAATTCTCTTATTAGCTCGTAAATGTTAAATATCAGCTTTACCTGCATTTCCAGCGGGGAACAATCCCTACACATTCCGGTTATTATTTTTCAATCCCTGCGGCACATCATTCGCATGGTTATAGGTGCCACTCCAGAATACACTTCAGTTTCTAATACTTGATCTTACTCTTCAATGGCAGGCATCAATTTTACTCATCAATTATTTTATTTCTCATGGATATTATCTGTTTTTCACACCTCAGGTGGAATTTTGTGTTCCAGCGTCCGCAACATTTATTAGGCAGAATGGCGAAGCAGTATCGTGTATTCTATATAGAAGAACCGGTTTTCTATACGCTTGAAAATAAAAACATGGTAGCTGTTTCTCCTCAGAATGTATGGGTAGTAACCCCTTTTATCTCGCTGGATACCGACCCTGCACATATAGAACAAGTGCAGACAGATCTTTTAAACGTACTATTAACTGATTTCAATATCCAGGACTATTACTGCTGGTACTATACGCCCATGGCCTTGCCATTCAGCAGGCATTTGAAACCACAGGTTACCGTTTATGATTGCATGGATGAACTGTCGGCATTTAATTTTGCGCCTACTTTGTTACACGAACTGGAGCTGGAATTATTTAAGAGGACGGACATTGTATTTACGGGCGGCTATAGTTTGTATTCTTCAAAAAAGCAGTACCATCATAATATTTACCCTTTTCCAAGCAGCATCGAAAAAGAACATTTTGAAAAAGCCCGGTTAGAACAACCGGACCCTGAAGATCAGGCACAGATAGGCTTTCCGAGAATGGGTTTTTTTGGTGTACTTGACGAGCGACTGGACATTGAATTGATAAATGCGGTTGCCATTGCAAGACCTAACTGGCAGATCATATTTGTTGGGCCTGTTGTTAAGATCGATCCGGATAGTTTACCAGTGCATCCCAACATTCACTACCTGGGGCAAAAATCATACAATGAGCTGCCTGCCTATATAAGCGGTTGGGATTTAGCAATGATACCTTTTGCCAATAACAAATCAACAGAATTTATCAGCCCCACCAAAACACCTGAATACCTGGCAGCCGGGAAGCCTGTTATCTCCTCGCCTATCCGCGATGTAATTGATCCCTATGCAGAGTTATCGCTAGTACACATAGCTTTTGATGCTACAGATTTTATTGAAATAGCCACGCTGGAACTAAACAATAAAGACAGGGGCATATGGCTTCGCGATGTGGATGACTTTTTACGACGCAACTCATGGGACATCACCTGTAACGCTATGAACGCTTTAATTAAACAAATAAAGGAAAACAGAGAGTATGTTTGATTATTTAATTGTAGGAGCCGGTTTTGCCGGTAGTGTAATGGCGGAACGGCTAGCGTCCTCAGGAAAAAAAATATTGATTATTGATAAACGAAATCACATAGGGGGCAACACTTATGATTATTATGATGAGTCAGGCATATTGGTGCATAAATACGGACCACATATCTTTCATACAAATAGCAGAGATGTATACGATTACCTTAGCTTATTTACCGCCTGGCGATCATACGAGCACAAAGTATTGGCGGCTGTTGACGGACAGCTGGTTCCTTTACCAATCAATCTCAATACCATCAATAAGCTGTATGGCCTTCAACTTTCAATTGATCAGGCCGAATCATTTTTAAAAGAACGTGCAGAAAAAATCTCACCCGTAAAAACATCGGAGGACGTGGTGATGGGGCGCGTAGGAAAGGAACTCTACGAAAAATTTTTCAAAGGATATACAAAGAAACAATGGGACCTCGATCCTTCACAATTGGACGCAAGTGTAACCGCAAGAGTGCCTGTTCGTACCAATAAAGATGATAGATATTTCACTGACACTTACCAGGTAATGCCTTTACACGGATACACCAATTTGTTTACCAAAATGCTATCTCATCCCAACATTAACATCATGCTAAATACAGACTATAAAGATGCTATCACTTTTGTTCCGCACAAGTATATTATTTACACCGGCCCCATCGACAGCTATTTTGATTATTGCTACGGCAAATTGCCTTATCGCTCTATTGAGTTTAAATTCGAAACGTATGATAAGGATATTTTCCAACCTACAGGTACCGTAAATTATCCTAACGGTCAGGCATACACTAGAATTACAGAATTTAAATACCTGACCGGGCAACAACACAGAAAAACATCGGTGGTGTATGAATTTCCAAAAGCGGAAGGCGACCCCTATTATCCTATTCCCACTGCAGAAAATGCAGAGTTGTACAAGAAGTACCAGTTGCTGGCTGAGACTGCGCCAAAAACATATTTTACCGGGCGGCTGGGCACTTACAAATATTACAACATGGACCAGGTAATAGCGCAATCACTTACTCTGTACAAAAGAATTATGAAAGATCAACCCATCGAAATGCAACTGAATGGATATAAGAAAACATTACAGCAAACCTGAAATTTGGGGAGGACTGGAATGCTCCATCAACAGAACAAGTGACCATTTTCATGATCAATTGGAGGATGGTGGCTATTATAATCGTTCCCATAATATTGAAGCGATTTCAAAACTAGGTATTACTACCTTGCGTTTTCCTTTACTGTGGGAACGTCATCAACCGCAAAAAGACGACCCTATTAACTGGGATTGGGCCACGGAGCAATTGAACAGTATTGTAGCCTGTAACATAACACCGATCATTGGTTTATTACATCATGGCAGCGGACCTACATTTACTGATTTAACAGACGATCATTTTCCCGAATTATTATCGAAGTATGCTGCAAAAGTAGCGCAGCAATTTCCATGGATAGAATATTATACACCTGTTAATGAACCTTTGACCACAGCAAGGTTTAGTGGACTGTATGGTTTGTGGTATCCACATCATAAAGACGTTCACAGCTTTCTTACAATTTTATTGAATCAATTGAAGGGAGTTGTACTTTCAATGCAGGCTATCAGAAAAATTAACTCAAATGCGAAACTGATACAAACCGAAGATCTCACCAAAGTACACAGTACCCCAGCTTTACAATATCAAAGTCATTTTGAAAATGAAAGACGTTGGCTCACGTATGATCTGCTCTGCGGCAGAGTTGGTGAAAACCACAGCATGTGGAACTATTTTATGGACAACAACATTGATGCAGAAAGCCTTCACTTTTTCATCCGTCATCCATGCGTACCACACATTGCCGGTTTCAATTATTACATTACGTCGGAACGTTTTCTTGACGAAAATATTGATCAATATCCTGTACATACACATGGCAGCAACGGCAAACAAAGCTATGCAGATGTAGAAGCTGTGCGGACAATAAACATAGCAGGAATAAAATGTCTGCTGCACGAAGCATGGGAAAGATACCAGCTTCCACTTGCTGTGACAGAGGTGCATCTTGGGTGTACACGGGAAGAGCAAATAAGATGGCTGAAAGAAATCTGGGAAGCTTGTTGCGAAGCTACTGATGAAGACATTGACATCAGGGCCATTACTGTATGGGCATTGCAAGGTTCTTATGATTGGAGCAGCTTGCTCACGCGGCATCACAAAATATATGAGTCAGGAGCTTTTGATGTACAAAATAGTATGCTACGACCAACGGCCATAGCAAAATTGGTGACATCCATCACCGGCAATATGCCTTGGGAGCATCCGCTATTACATCAACAAGGATGGTGGCAAAAAATATCGATTAATGAATCATCTATAGAAAATAATAACGATGCTAAAATACAGATTCCATTGCTGATCATCGGAAAAACTGGAACTCTCGCAAATGCGTTCGAACGTATTTGCATCAGACGAAATATTTATTGCATAACCGTGTCACGTGATGAATTTGATATTTTAAATGAAAAATCAATTGAGGCAATTATTGCATTGTACCAGCCTTGGGCCATGATCAATGCGACAGACCTGATAAAAGTGGATGATGCGGAAACCAGTGTGGAAGCATGTTTTGCAATCAATATGCGAGCTCCCGTTTTACTCGCAAAAGTTTGCAAAAAATACAATATCCGTTTTCTTACTTTCTCTTCGGACCTTGTGTTTGGCGGTGACAAAACCTCACCTTATACCGAAACCGATGCTGTAAAACCTTTAAATGTGTATGGTAAAAGTAAGGTGGCAGGCGAAACACAGCTATTGTCGGATAGCGACAATACGCTGATTATTCGCACAGGTGCCGTGTTTAGCCCGTGGGACAGTGATCATTTTGCGGGTTATATCCTGGATGCTCTTTCAAAAGAACAAACCTGTATAGCAGCCAGCGGAATAATTGTTTCGCCCACCTACATTCCTGATCTTGTAAATACCGCTCTGGACATATTGATAGATGGAGAAAACGGTGTTTGGCACATCTCAAATGAAGGAAAAATTTCTTGGGCAGACTTTGCACGTGAAGTGGCGGAAAGAGGCGGCCATTCACAGAAAAAGCTTATTGCTCGCTTTCCCAGCCAAATGCAATGGAAAGCCACCAGACCGGTGTATAGTGTTTTAAAAAGTGAAAAAGGTATTCTATTACCCACCTTTGCAAATGCAATGGATAGATTTTTTCATGAAAAGGAGTTTTGATAATGACCGGTAATAAATTCATGTTCGCTACGGGAATTGAAAATAGTTATCCAACGATATTGTTGCCTGATGGCAAGAAAAAACGTGTGGATGAAATGGAAAAGACAGGACACTATCAAAACTGGCAGAAAGATTTCATGCTCGTAAAAGAAATGGGCATTGAGTTTTTGCGGTACGGTGTGCCTTATTATAAAACGCATATTGCCCCCGGAAAGTATGACTGGTCGTTTGCCACTGAAACATTTTCTTATTTAAAAAAAATAGGCATCACCCCTATTGTCGACCTCTGCCATTTTGGTGTACCTGACTGGATCGGAAATTTTCAGAACCCAGATTTTCCCGCCTATTTTGCCGAGTACGCTGCCGCTTTTGTGAAGCGGTTTCCTCACTTACAACTTTACACGCCAGTTAATGAGATCTTTATCACCGCCATGTTTTCTGCACAGTATGGCTGGTGGAACGAACGCTTACAATCCGACCAGACTTTTGTAACCGCACTCAAGCATATAAGCAAAGCAAATGTGATGGCAATGCAGGCCATTCTTGGTGTAAGAAAAGATGCCACATTCATCCAGAGTGAATCATCGGAATATTTTCATGCAGTGGACCCTGCTGCGACTGCGCTTGCACGTTTCCTCAATCAAAAAAGATTTCTTTCGCTTGATCTTACCTATGGTTATCCATTGAATGCAGAGATGTATGAGTACTTATTAAGCAATGGAATGACCAAAGAAGAATACCGATGGTTTACTTACAATCAGGTAAAAGCAAGTTGCATAATGGGCAACGACTATTATGTAACCAACGAACACGTTGTTCATCCGGATGGATCTACCCAAGCTTCGGGAGAGATATTTGGTTATTATGTAATTACCAGTCAGTATTACAGGAGATACAGATTACCTATCATGCATACAGAAACAAATATTAAAATGCCTTACTGTACCGAATGGCTTTTAAAACAATGGGCAAATGTGCATAGATTAAAACACGACGGTGTGCCTATTATTGGTTTTACATGGTACAGCCTTGTACACCAGGTAGATTGGGACACTGCACTTAGAGAAGACAATGGAAACATTAATGAACTGGGCTTGTATAATCTGAACAGGGAAATAATGCCCGTTGGTGAAGCGTATAAAAATTTAATAAAGAACTGGAACGATATCATAAGCGAAGAAAGCTATGGACTTGTGTTTTACAACAGATGATGGCGTTACCTTGTGAAAATTATTTTCTCTTTTAAAATATTCGCAGTAAATGACCCAAAAAGCTCATGAGCCTTCACTTTGTGTGAAGATATATGCAAATGCGCCTGTTCCATAAACACTGTTAAACAAGCATCTTTTTGCCTGCGATTACTTTTGTTTTTGTGAGAAGTAGCATGAGGACCTCCTAGTTGCGCAATTTTTTTCATAATGATCATATTGTAAACTTATATTCACAAATGGCATTCCACGTCTGCACACCGGCTAAAGTGAAATGCTTGTAAACGCCAATGGCGGGCGTGTAGTTAATCTTACCCAAATTCAGCAGTATCACAATCCCAATAACTCAAATCATTTCCCCAAAAAAAATAGCGCCTGATCAATTGATCAAACGCTATTAAGAGAACACATATAATACCAATGGAACAAACAAATAGAGCAGTGAGACGACCTTGAAATGGAACTATATTGTTTGACCATCAGTATACATTACGCAGGCACTTTTCTGGCTTTTTCTCTGGGCCAGAACCTATGCGCAGCAACGGCTTTTATAAAACTTTTTGTAAGTACTGCAATATCATCTTCTATAATCAAACCTTCTTCCTCAGTTTTTCTATCATTTAAATCTGTAGGAAGTTTTTTCGAAAAATAAGTTGCTTCCAAAACCTGCATCGCATCCGCATCTGCGGCGATGGCTTTGCAATGCTTGTAAGCCTCGTTGATGAAATGGATCGCATCAGGTTCAGCTTCAAGGCTGGCTACACTGTTGGTACCACCCGGCACATATACCGCATCAAACAACACTGAAGCTGCTGTAAGAAAACTTTGATCTATAGCAATCTCCTTGTCATTGGCACTCATTACTGTGCCTTGATGTGGCGCTATCAGCTGGTATTTTGCGCCCTGCTCAGTTAACGCTTTTGTCATTGCATCTACAGACATTTCATTAACGCCATCAGCCACCAGGATTGCTATGCACCTGGTTTGAATAGAATCTTTTTTAGTGCCCATCATACTTAGTGCATCTGATTTTTCCAAACTACTTTTTACAATGATGGACTCATATTCATTAGGATCACCATCAGCCGGAATGCTTTTATTGATAGGCATTTCAGGCTTTGGCACATTTAATCCAAGCTTGCGGGCCACATGGCTTGCAAGACTTTTATCAACCATCGATAATATACCCAACATACGTACCCTTATCTCTTGCGTATTCACTTTGCCCAGCTCAAACGCAAAGGCATCCACGATATGATCTTTTTCCGGCTGTGACTGACTATTGAAAAATAAAGTCGCCTGGCTAAAATGATCGAAGAAGCTGCGGCTGCGTTCCCTTATTTTTTTAGCATCAATGCGTTCAGCGTAAGAAGTAAAGCCTCCATCTTTGATGCCCGCCTGAAACGGACAACCACCGCCAAGTGTATTGGGATGATAGCTCACTTTACCGCTATTGATTTGCTGGCGCATGTGACCATCTCGCTGGTTGTTATGTACCGGAACTACTGACCTGTTAATGGGTATCTCATGAAAATTAGGTCCTCCCAATCTCAACAGTTGAGTATCTGTATATGAAAACAATCTACCTTGCAATAATGGATCATTAGTGAAATCAATGCCGGGTACAACATGTCCTACGTGAAAAGCTACCTGCTCTGTTTCCGCAAAAAAATTATCCGGGTTTCTATTCAGCGTCATCTTGCCAATCCTCTGCACAGGCACCAGTTCTTCCGGTACCAGTTTGGTGGGATCGAGCAAGTCGAATTCAAACTTATGTTCGTCGGCTTCCGGTATGATCTGTACACCCAGTTCCCACTCAGGGAAAGCTCCGTTTTCAATAGCTTCCCAAAGGTCGCGACGATGAAAATCAGGATCTTTGCCGGAAATATTCTGCGCTTCATCCCATGCTACCGAATGCACACCCAGCAAAGGTTTCCAGTGAAACTTGACAAAGTTTGATTCTCCTTTTTCATTTATAAAACGAAAAGTGTGTACACCAAATCCTTCCATCATACGATAACTACGCGGAATGGCACGATCGCTCATTAACCACATGATCATGTGAGTAGATTCCGGCATCAACGAAATGAAATCCCAAAACGTTTCATGCGCAGAAGCGGCCTGTGGAATTTCATTATGTGGTTCAGGTTTTACTGCATGAATTAGGTCGGGAAATTTAATCGCATCCTGTATAAAGAATACGGGCATATTATTACCCACTAGGTCAAAATTACCTTCCTGTGTGTAAAACTTCACCGCAAAGCCGCGTACATCACGCGCCAGATCGGTTGAACCACGAGAACCCGCCACTGTTGAGAACCTTACAAATACAGGCGTTTCACAGGAAGTGTCATTTAAAAAACCAGCCTTGGTAACATCTCCAAGTGATTTATACAAACGGAACACACCATGTGCTGCTGTACCCCTGGCATGCACGATCCGTTCCGGAATACGTTCATGGTCAAAATGGGTGATCTTTTCGCGTAGGATAAAATCTTCCAGCAGTGTAGCACCGCGGCTACCGGCCTTTAGGGAGTTCTGATCATCATTGACTTTTAATCCCTGGTTGGTGGTAAGCAACTCTCCTTCGTTCGACTGTGTATCCTGCACTAAGTCATCGATCTTTATACTTTCACTATTTTCAGACGAATCGTCTTTTTTACTTTTTGGCATAGAACATAATTATAATAAGCAATGAAATGAATGCATAATAATTATGCCATAGCGACATGAAGAATATGCCATACCAACTCCGCAAATATTATGGTAACAAATTTGCTTATTTAGTCCGTACAGGCGTTACGCAATCTTCTATCACCTGCGGATCATAGCACTTATTCACCTTTAGTGGAAAATAACATATCAACGCGTAGAGTGCTGCAATGAGAAGAAAGTTATTCATATGGATGTAAGATATTATTGATCAAAATCACAAACAATGAAACCGAATACAAATACACAAAATACTTCAAGCTTTTTTGAAACATTTGCCAATAAGGTAAACAAAGCAGCAGGCAGCACTGTAGCATTTATTGGAGCATTTTTAATTGTTATAGTCTGGGCCGTTTCCGGGCCATTTTTTCATTATTCGGAAAACTGGCAACTGGTAATCAATACAGGCACCACAATCATCACATTTTTAATGGTGTTTCTTATTCAAAAGTCACAGAACAAAGATTCGCTTGCCATCCAGTTAAAATTAAATGAACTTGTGGCAGCACATGAGTTCGCTAGCAATCGTCTTGTTAACGTCGAAAACATGACGGAGGATGAATTAAAAGTGATTCAGAAATATTATTCTAAACTCAGCGAGTTTACCAAGAGCGAAGAAAACTTACAACAGTCACATTCTATTGACGAGGCAGAAGAGATTCATGAGTTGAAAAAAGACATTGAAGAGGATGTAAAAAAGAATTTAAGAAAAAAGAATTAATTGAAAAATATATTGGGATCATTGTCCCGACGGACCAGTATTTGACGCAAGCTGGAATTTGGGGATTTTGAACAGCACATAGTTTCTAATAAGCAAGATAAGTCATCATCTTGCAAGCTAGCCTTTTGTGGAAACCTCCTAAAAGATATTAGTTTTCTCCTGTAGACCTATATTTATACACAATTCTAATGGTTGTAAAACCTTTAATAATGATTTGCTGTTAGTGATGGCATCTTTTCGCCCTTATATCACTATTCCCTCCCATTGATGCGCTTTCCTGCCCGCCAGCGTTTTCCATTCTGACAGTATTTTATTGATTGTTTAAACCTATACTATGATGTCCAAATCCTCTTTCTTGCAAAGGATATTATGCCTATTTGCAATCAGTCTGTCATTATGTGCCACTGCACAGTTCCCCGGTGTTGAAACCTTTTCCAACAGCACAGCTCCTGGCTGGTTATTTACGGGATCTCCCAATAAAGCGTATTTAACAGCTGGTGTCATTGATGCAGAAGGTGACGGCTATCTAAGGCTAACCAGTAACGAACATGACCAAAGTGGTATTGCAGGTAGCGGCCAGGTATTTCCCACGCACAAAGGGTTTATCATTGAGTTTGAATACCTGATGTATGATGGTTTACGAATTTTCAACAATCCGGCTAATCCGACCGGGGACGGTATTTGTTTCTTTATGGAAGATTCAAGCGTGAACCGGTTTAATTTCCACGCAGGTGGATTTGGCGGATCGCTGGGGTATGCTCAAAAGGTGGTACCCAATGCCGAAGGCAATGGAGATACATTGATCCCTGGTATATCCAAAGGATATATCGGGATTGGTTTTGATGCTGTTGGCAACTTTTCGCAGGCCAGCGAAGGCCGTGTTGGAGGAACACCTACCATCGATACGAGCTCCGTCACAATAAGGGGACCCGGAGAAGGAACCATTGAAACCATTACGACAGATTACCCTTGGGTTGCCACTACTGTTACATCGAAATTAGCAGTCAATCCTTTTCCACTCAATAACGAAGCTTCAGGAAGATCCAGGGATTCCACGGCGGTTGGCTGGCGAAGGGTAAGAATAGAGATGGTTCCCAAACTGGATATGAACGCACAAGATTTCGCGTTTGTGATTTACCTGTACATGTATACAGAAGGGTCGCCTATTGTTAGACACACTATTTTTGACAGCCTCAATTATAATTTCAAGCCGCCTGGTTACGTAAAACTTGGGTTTTCAGGTGGGACGGGGTTTGGAACGAATATACAAGAGATCTACAATTTGCAGGTCCTGCCGCACGACTCACTGGCTGTAGTTGGAGCAGCACTTGACTCCCTGGCGGCTTGCAAAAATAATTCACTGGTGTTTGACCCGGCCGCAAATGACACTTCCCATAACGGTCCGCCACCACTGTCGAAGGGAAGGGATATGAACAGGGCGACGATTGATTTGGATACGCTGATGGAGGGCATACAACAAACACGGGTTTTGCAGGATACCGGAACTTTTACTGTCAACAGCCAGGGCATTGTTACTTTTACGCCCGTCGCGGCGTTTGAAGGAGAAGCGGTCATTTATTACAGTATACAAGATCTGTATGGCGCAAAAAGCTATGGGGCACCGATTAAGGCAAACATCAGGACTAATACAGGGGATGCCATCACTATACTAAAGGATACAGTAGCAGCGTGTTCACCCAATACGGTGGATCTGACTTCGTCCAGCGTTTATACTACCACCTCGCCTGGGACAGTTACCTACTTTAGAGATGCTACCGGTACAACACCAGTGAATGACCCTACCCAGGTTGGTCAGAATGGCATTTATTATATTGAACTGGCGGGTGCGGATGGTTGTACCGATATAAAACCCGTGACAGTCAACATAAGTAATAACTCACTTTCCCCGGCTGCTTATCCAGGCAGTAGTTGTGAAGACGCCCAGGTACTGCTAAAAACAGGTGGTGCAGTTGCGGGTGAGGCCTATAGGTGGTGGGACAGCGAAACAGGTGGAAATCCGTTACATGTTTCAGACAGTTACCTTGACAGCACCTACACTACACCGCTGTTAAGCACCACCACTTCCTACTGGGTAGAAAAGTACCTCACTTCACCTTTTGGCTGCGTGAGCACCACAAGAACGGAGGTGAAGGCTACGATCAATACGGCTTCTCTCGCACCCGATGCCGGCCCTGATCAAAGCCTGGCTGAAGGCAGCACAGTCGGTAATTTACAAGCCACTCCTCTCACAACAGACGAGGTCTCGCAGGGAGCGATCGGCTACTGGCGCTTTTTATCTGGCCCCGCATCGCCGGTCATACAAAATTCAGGAAGTAATATCACCGCTGTAAATGGCTTGAACGGCAATGGTGATTATTTATTTACGTGGACGGTGCAGTTAAATACCTGTTCAAAAACAGATACCGTTTTGCTGCGCATCGGCGCTCCACTTCCTGTGATCTATACTGATATTTCTGTTGCCTTGTGGCAGGATCAAGTGATCCTAAAATGGACAACCGCCAGAGAATGGAACAATAGAGGTTTTGCCGTGCAGCGAAGTGTAGATGGCGTTCATTTTGAGAAGATCGGTTTTGTTGATGCCACAACAAGTAATTCAACAGAACAAACATCTTATCATTTTGAGGATAAGGTAACAGGAATTACCTCAAGCCGTTTGTATTACCGGTTACAACAAATAGACATTGATGGTGATTTTGCTTATTCTAGAATTTTGACCGTAGTAAAAGGATCAAAGGAGTTGCAGGCACAATTGTATCCCAATCCATTTACAGCAACCGAACTGCGGATGATGGTCAATACGCCGGCTGCAGAAATGGTTACAATTCGTGTCGTCGATCCAACCGGGCGACTGGTTCAAACAGAAAAATTGCAAGTAGAAAAAGGTTCCAGCAACATTGGTCTATTATCGATGTCTCAGTTGACAAGTGGTTTATACTACGCTGAAATATGGGTAGGTCACAAACGTGCCGGTATAGTAAAACTGGTCAAAAGATAACTTGTTCTTTTTTATCCTGGTGACGCAAGAGGGCAGTTTACCGAAAGTGGTGGTGAACTGCCTGCTAGCCAGTTTTGTGCAACAAAAAAGGCTTAGCAGGAATAAATATAGCATCGATGAAACTATAAATATTTTACTTATGCAAGTGCATATATCCATAGCCGTACTCGCAGTTGTTTTTGTATTATTATTATTACTCGGATACCTGGCAGGTTGGTTTTTACAATATAAAGCAGAACGAAAAAGACAGCGTATGGAAAAAGAAATGCTGCAAATTCATGCGGAGATCCTTTCATTGTATGCAAGGCTGAGGGAATGTTCTGAAAATCAAAAAACTTGCACACCCGTTTTTCCTTTTGAGCAAGAACTATCCGATCAAGAAGAAATAGTCGCACCGGCAACCACTTGGTGGTAAAGCATCTGATGGCGCATTCTCACGCACCTGCGTTCTTTTATCCTTCGTCTGAAATGGTGTCTCGTCCTTTTCATCAGCGTGTGCCAGGATCTTAATATTTAGCTGCTGACCGTCTGCGTATTCAATGTGCGCAACAAACCAGGCATATCAAAACATCTTTGCAACACCACGGTAAAAAGATAAAACAGGCACTTACCTTAATGACAGCAAAGCCTCCAAACTCGCTGTTTCTTTACGTGTGCCTGCAAAAATTATTCTTAAGTGCAATCTATATATGTATGACACGCGGCTTCAAAAGCAGTGCGCAATTGAAGGATATCGCTTATTGATCAGCGGAGGCGTGGTTTACTTTCTCGTTAAACTTTTATGGAGCAGCACGCTCGATATAAATTCTATTGGCACGATCCCGTAAACCTCGGCACTTGATTTGACGTTATATCCTATCGTCAAAAATACTTATTAGACTATGATTGCCTGGTCAGAAATAATTATCCGATTGACCCTTGCGGCTTTTCTCGGCGCACTGGTCGGACTGGAGCGTGAACGCAAGGATTGGGCTGCCGGCCTTCGAACGCATATGATGGTTTGTGTCGGTTCGTCTCTCGTTATGTTGGTATCAACGTACGGATTTGAAGATATACTTGGCACACACAATGTTGTACTCGACCCATCGAGGATCGCCGCACAGGTTATCAGCGGCATTGGCTTTATTGGGGCAGGCACCATCTTGTTTTTAAGGCAAGGCATCGTCCGTGGGTTAACCACCGCCTCCGGTTTATGGACAGTGGCCGCGATCGGTCTGGCAACAGGCGGAGGAATGTATTTTGCGGCCTCCATTGCCACGCTGCTTGCGCTCTGCATCTTGTGGCTGATGCAACCATTTGAAAAGAAAATCGGCAACCGCTTTCGCAGGCGCAGTTTAAAGATCGTAGTGACAGGCGACAACGCTACCGGTACCCTTGAAAAAATCCTACACCTCACCATAAGCGAAAGCAGCAATTGCCTGATAGAAAAAACGGACAGTGGTGATTTGTCGGTTAGCGTCGAAATGAAAGCCTTACAAGGCGCTGGGCAGGCTGCGCTGATCAGCGCCCTACAGGCAATGCCGGGTGTAAAGGAAGTCGGTTTCCAACGCTAAGGCAGGGGCAACCTTACAACCCTATGCTCTTCGCCCTTCGGTCCTTACTCTGTAAGTGCTTTGCGAGCCGTGCAGGCTTCTTCCATTTTCGCTAATAGCGCCCATCCTGCAAGGTCTGGCATTTGAACACTTCTTTAGTGATGGTTTGTATATTCTCTCCCAATTCGGCAAGTGTACAATAAAGAACTTCCAGGTTCATGGGCAATCCTTCTTTGGTCTCCATCAAATCCATGTGAATAAAGCCTTCATCGGAATTAACCGGCCTCCCTTTTAGCATGCCAAACAGCCGCCTGGCGACCATATGATTGTTGCCTATCTCCAGTTTCCCAAACGACTCTATACCCTTTATTGTTTTAATGTTCAGTATGACGTAAAATGTAGTTTTCATAATTGCAAACATTATTCGTGTATGTGTTATAAAATGCAAAAGGGCGGAAGGTTTACTTCCGTCCTTCGCCTTCCCACAGTCACATCGTAACTTACTGTACCTGGATGGTGCGCGATACACTCGCACTGCCTTCTTTCTTAGGCAGGGTTACCTGCAATATGCCATCCTGGTAATGTGCGGTGATCTTTGCTGCATCTACTGCTTCATCGAGGGTAAAGCTGCGTGAAAAGCTTTGCTGGCGATACTCCCGGCGCACCCAGCCCTTATCTTGTTCTTCAACAGATGCAACCTGTTCAAAGGAAATGGCCATCAGATCCTTTTGAATGCTGATTTTAAAATCTTCTTTTTTCAGGCCTGGGGCAACCAACTCCAGTTCATAGTGCGTTTGTGTCTCCCGGATATTTACCGGCACATGGTTGCCTCCTGCTGGGTTCATCCAAGCTCCTTCATCAAAAAAACGACTGAGATTGTTTTGGAAGATTTGATCGACAACACTTCCAAAGGCTGGCACATGACCATTTTCTTTTTTAATAATGCTGTTCATAACTCCTCCTTTTTTTAAAGCGATCTACAATCAAAATGCCAACGCTCAAAAATGATTTTTTGACAGGAAAAATTTTCAGTTTGGATAGGAGCCGGTTTGGGTTCTAATTGAACATCAAATAATTTTGAATGCGGCATGTGTCCTGCCTCCTGTCAAAAATTCTTTTCTTTTTGTTGGTACAAACGCGTGATCATAGCTCAGCAGCACGAATGATTCTTTGCTGTCGGCACAAATCGAAATTGCAGTTTACCCTTAATTAAAACCGATACCCTTAACCGCCGTAATTTTTGTTATTTTTTTTTAACGTGTGTAAAAATTTATTTCGCCTATTTACTTGACGGCAGTTGGAAGACAGGAGATTTTGAAGAAGTAAAATAAACGCATATCCGATAACGTGTTGCCATTTATATGAAGCTATATTCTTCAGTGAGGGTGGGATTGTAACCTAAACCCTCTATTGCAAGCTGGATCAATATTTCATCAATTCAATTGCCCGGTACTCTACGATTTACTCGTGTTCAAAGAGATCATATCTCTATTCTAAAGTTACAAAAAATGATTATCTGTGACAGTTGACCGTCTACGGTTTTTAAATACATCCGAAATAGCTTGACTAAACCAACACTTCCAATTCTTTATTAGAAACTGGATTTCTGCTAGCTCATCAGAGAGATAAAAAAGATTCGCATTTTATATGCCTGCAAGGAGTCTCAGGTATTTATTGACCCGTGGATGTTCAAGCAGCATCGAGTATAAACAAGAAACTAATCGCATTCTCCTTATTCTCTTATCTGATCAACACGGCAGTACCCTTTCGCTTGATTACTGTTCCGGAGAAGCCAATACCCTCAGTCATCCATATATAAGTGCCGGTTGATTGCTGTACACCGCCTATCGATCCATCCCAACCAACGGCAGGATTTGTAGAAAAGAAAATCCGCTTTCCCCATCTGTCATACACTGCAAAATATTTGAACTCTTTTATGCCAATAGGAATTGCTCGCAGTTGGTCATTTTTGCCGTCGCTATTTGGAGTAAAGGCACTGGGAACATATATATCTACCACATTATAGACGGTTACAGTAATGTCATCAACGGCGATACAACCGTTCGGTGTACTTGCTGTGACCGTATAGGTTACTTTGTGCGAAATCGCCGCAACTGGATCCTTTACAGTGTTGTCGTTTAGGCCAATAGTAGGTGTCCAGTTGTATTTCGTAAAGCCACTATTGTTAACGTCAATTGCATTCAATTGCAATGGTTGGTTAATAACAATAGCAGTATCATTACCTGCAAATATTTTTGCGATAGGTATTACTGTTACAACCGTCTCGGCTGTATTTAAAGAACTGCATCCATTGCCATCATTCACGACGAGGCTATAGGTAGTGGTGGATGTTGGTTGCGTTACAGATGGATCAAATTTTTTTTGATTGGTGAGAAAAGTAGCAGGTGTCCATACACAACTAGTGCCTCCGCTTCCATTTAATTGAACGCTCTGCCCAAGACAGATAGCGGTGTCCTTGCTGGCATGTGCAACAGGAGCCGGATTTACAATAACAGTAATATTACCTGTTTGCGTACAAACTCCAAGCATTGCTGTTAGTGTATAAGTAACACTGACAGCTGGTGAGGCAACGGGGTTTTGCGAAGATGCATTGCTTAAGCCTTGCGTAGGAGACCATCGAAAGCTGGTAGCGTTTGTAGATGGCTGAAGGGTCAGGCTCTTACCTTCGCAGATAGTAGGATCATTCCCTGCGGTAAGCGTTAGATTGTCTTTATGTGGCACCGTGGTGTTTTGCATCGACACGCAACCATTTACGTCCTTTACCGAGGTTGCGTAAATCCCTGTCTGTAATTTTATAAATTTACCACTTGCCTGAAAATTAACACCGTCTAGGCTATATTGAAAAGGCAAAGAGCCTCCGGTTTGCGATATAGTGATTGTTCCATCATTGTTAATACACGAGGCGGCTGTTGCAGCAGACATGATTTCAGGGCTCGGGTAGTTGTTTACATTAATAGAAGCGGTGTTAGTTAGGCCATTCGCATCTCTTACCGTAACAGTATAGTTTCCGGATGAAAGTTTATCAAAAACATTTCCCGACTGATAACTAATACCGTCGATTGAATATTGGTAGGGAGGAGTTCCGTTTGCTCCAACGGCAGTAATTGAGCCGGCAGTGGCACTACATACACCATCCTTTTCTGTTAACGTTACTGTTGGACATATATTGCTGATTTGGACAGTGGAGGTATTGGCGTAATTCAAAGCATCCTTTATAGTAACAGTGTAGGTGTTTGCTGACAGGTTTGAAAAAATTGTGCCGGCTTGAAAGTTCTTGCCATCAATCGAGTATTGATACGGAGGGGTGCCATTTGAACCAGCGACTTCTACAGTTCCGTTTTTGCTTCCACATGTTTCATTCTTACTAGCGGTTGTTACAGAAGGACAATCGATCGTAATCGACGCTGTCTGTGACTGTGTACAACCGTCCGCATCCTTTAACGTAACGAGATAATTTCGGCTTCCGGTTAAACCAGTGAAATTACTGGATGAATTAAAAGTCGTGCCGTCAATACTGTATGTCAATGGGATGGTCCCGCCTGAAGTTACAACGGAAAGTTCACCATCATTGAGTTGGCAGGACGCAGCTTTTATATTAACTGCAGTTATCTTCGGAGGTGTATTTGCACTAACAACAACGCTTGTTATGCCCTTTTTTCCATTACCGTCGGTCACAGTTATCTTATAGCTGCCCACAGGCAAGTTCTTAAAAATATTGGCTGATTGAAATACCATTCCATCTAGCGAATACTGGTAAAGACCTGAGCCGCCAATTGCATTGACACTAATGCTGCCATTGTTAAGGCCGCAGGTCGTATTTTGTACGGTGGTAGTTAAGGATAAACAAAGGCCCTTAACTGTGGTACTTGTGGAACCGGTAAACCCATTGGCATCTTTTATCATCACGGTATAAGTACCGCTATTCAACCCTGTAAAAGTATTGGCTGATTGAAAGTGTACTCCATCTATAGAAAAGAGGTAAGGTGCAGTTCCTTTTTGTCCAGTCGCGACTATTGTACCATCATTGAGCGCACAGGTTTCACCTGTGCTAACCGCCGTTACAACGGGGCAATGATCATAAACCGTTGCAACCAATGACGTTATCACTCCATTGGCATCCCTAACGCTGACATTATAATTTCCCGACCAGAGATTACTAAAAACATTGCTGGTTTGATAATTAATTCCGTCTATACTGTACTCGTAAGGAGCGGTCCCGTTACTTGCATTAACAGTTAACACGCCATCGTTTGCCTTGCAGGCAGCATCCACCGTTACGAAATCTATCTTAACATGACAGGATTGAAGAACAGTAATTGCGAAAGTTATTATTTTCCCATCCTTATCTTTTAAGTATAATGTGTGCATACCGGAAGATAAATTATAAAAATAGACTGAATTGTTTGTCAATAAATGAGTGCCGGGTATATAATTAATTCCGTCATCTAGTGAGTAGGTGTATAAATTTAAATCAGTAGGATCATAAATATCAAATCGAGCAACTCCTTCGTTGGTACAAACGCTGTTGTACCATGATCCTCCTACGCTTACACATCGGTTATAGTCAAGCTCAAGGGGCTCACATTGGGCAATGCACCCATTCGCATCTTTGACAAAAAAAATATAATCGCCGGCAGATAAATTACTAAATACATTACTGGATTGATAAGGCATCGTTCCCATACTGTATTGGTAAGGCGGTGTACCTCCCGACGCTTCAAGCGTGATGCTTGCATCATGTGCGTAGCAATTTGAAATATATTTAATACTGCCAACTTTGACTGTTGGAGGTGATAAATAATTTGTCACCGTTACAGTTGTTGTTATTGTTTCATTGTTTGCATCAGTGACTGAAATCTTGTGCGTACCCGCCACTACATTGGTATAGTTTCCGGTGTTTTGAACAAAGAAATCATCCATGGAGAATTTGTATGGGGCTGTCCCGCCTGATACAGAAACAATAATACTTCCGTTATATTGACCGCAGGTTGAATTAATTGTATTCACATCCAGCGTAAGATTTCCGGATTGAACTATGCTTTGTGGTTTTAAAGATGTAACTGTTTGAGTCATCTTGCAGCAGCTCGTAACGTCACGCTGAACTAAAGATTGACTTCCTTGCGCGAATGAATCTACAATTTTCCCGTTTGATATTTGAATAGTCCTGCGATTGCTCTTGCCCCAAACAATATATCTGCTCGATGGCTGTTGGGCTAAAAGCAAGTTGTCTGAAGCCCAGAAAAAGTTTAAACAAATCAAGAAGAATACAATCGGTACAGCCTTCTTGAATAAATAAGCTAAGATTAATTTTGACGTTTTCATTAAAGCAGGCAATAATTAGACGGGAATCTTTTTCCTGTTTTTCCAAACATACATCATTGGTTTGCATATAAGCAGAATTATCAAGCTGTGCGAACATTCACCCACTATTTCATTTTCTTACCCTCCATTGTCACAGAAGAGTAAATATCAATTGGTATTTCCTTACCCATGACTTCAAGAGTTCCCTCAAAACGCGCTTTTACTTCACTTGAAATCAGCATGCCCGTTTTTGTGTCCAATTGGTATTCGCTTTGCTGTGACCCCTTTAATTTTGCCAATACCGGAAATCCCATTACATCGAGCGTACTTGTATCACTATCCATTTTGCCTTCCGATTGTATTAACGTGAACTGGCTATTCATTGCCTTTAAGGTGTAAATGCTTTTTAGATTCATTCCGATGTCGCTACCTGAATGTGAGGCAAGTTTCCACTGGTCCCCTATTTTTATGGATGAATCGGGAAATACACTAAACAACTGTTCCATGTTTTTCTTGATAAGGCCTTTATCTATTAATTGCCTCCATCTTTGCATTGCCAGTTCCTTCGTGTTTCTATCAGTATTGGTAAGGCTTTCCATAATCTTTCCCGTCATTTCATCATAGCCATTGACTTGTTTTATCTCACCTTTTGGTGAAATAGTCGCCGTGACATTCGCATTCTTTAAAATACCCAACATCTTTTCTACAGGATCCATTGTTGACGAGGAATTAGACATATCCAAGTCAGTTTCATTGTCTTTATTTTTTGTGTAAATATGAACACTGTCATAGGTTATATGAAACAAATAATCGCCAACACTATCTTTATCTATTTTATAATAAACGCCATTTGTTGTCCGGTTAACATTATCGGTTTTCTTATCCTCGTACTCCGTCTTTATTCGCGTTTCGTTGTTTATTAAAAAATAATACTTCGATCCAGAGTCAGGTGTCAACATTAATTTATATGATTTTGAGGGATCATAACTTTCATAATGCTCACTAGTGCCCGGACTAATTTTACAGGCAGCTAATAAAAAAATGACTAAATAAATTAACGCCGTTTTTCTTCTAATCATTGCTTTCTTAACTTTAAGATACGGTTACCTTTTATTTTTATCTTACAAAACCATTGCCTTTAATCTTTTTTCTCGAAACAATATGCCTGAGTCATTCTAAGTGAAACCATGCCAATTCCCATTGGTGCGAAAATATGTTCATGCCTTGCGTCTACATTAAATTGCAATCGCATACTTCCTTCAGCGGGAGGGACTAGATAATTAATAGTTAACCCAGACAAATCATCTGTCAGTTCTATAAAACTCCTGTTTTTCAAAATCCCATCTCAACGCCTGTGGTGGCGGTAGATACCTTGGATCATCTTTGGATAGAATTACTTTTTGTGCCTCTACATAATAATTTTTTCTTCCGGCATAATAGTCTTCTATCCTTTGAATTACCCCTTCTGCTTCCCATACAGATGAACGTTCTAATCCTACGCATTCTTTCGGCATTACTTTTATTCTCCGTCCATCTGGCCAAAAAATAGAACAGTCATCTATGTTTACAATGTCTTGTGTAAATTTAGGTGGCACGCTGTTTAATTCAAAATCTGTCAATTCTTTAAATCCTATTATTTCAAAAATGCTTTTAGTTATAACTTCATCATAAACGCTACAATACAAAATAATATTTTTTTGAATGATGGTATCAATTTCAGGCAAAGGATCACTTTGAAATAGGGCATAGTCATAAACTGCAATTCTTCCTGAAATTAGTCTCGCAAACACCATTCGATTCTCAGATAAGTTAATTCTAACAACAGCTCCGTTTTCTATTCTTTGTCGTTTTTTCTTCTCCATCAAAAATATTTAAGGTAAATGTTTATCTGCGGGATTGTTATTTGGCAAAGAGCCAAATTCTGAATTTGCCGCAATTTTATAGAAATGCCGTAATAAATGCCTTCTACTTACAGCTCTTATTTTATTTCTCGATGTGCCGCCTTCATTTCTAGCGCCCCCATGATAATCTATTAATTGCTGCTCACGCCCTCTTATAGCGGAATAATCAGTTGAAAATTTATCCAGTTGTGCTGCTTGATAATGTTCTTTTCTTAAAATACGATGTCCCGCATCCCTTCTCTTTACCGCATTTTCAGCATCTTCATCTGTTGGTACAGAGCCTGTGTATGTACCGGATGTTCTACCAGAATATACACTTCTCGTTCCATCTGCATTCAGCTTTGTTTTTGTGTATGTCACCCAAAATTCCTTAGGTTTGTCCTCTTCAGGATCATCGACAGGATCATCATCGAATTTTGTTTTTACATATGGAAAATGCATTGGATCCGTTTTCGGCTCAGCGCCAATGGTTACCGGTTTCAACACCAAGCCTACTGTTCCTGTAAATCTTAATGCCCAAGGCGATAATCTTATTAACCAGCTTTCCGTCGCTTCCGTCACTTCCGTTGCCTCCGTAGCTTCCGTAGCTTCCGACATTTCAAGCTTACCATTTTGATGTACGAAAGATTCGGAATATTCAATTGCGGCCTGCCCTACCTGGCTCGTTCCTGTCGCACTGTTGATAGTACTGGATGTAGCAATAGCAGTCTTAACTGCAATATTTGTAGCTGTTATTCCAGTTCCCAACCCTTTAGTTACCACTGCCGCTGGTTTTACAACCTTTGCTGTTACTACTACTTCATTAAGTAATATTTTTTTACTCCCTTGAAAAAAAACATCTCCAGCATATCCCCCTAAACTATTAAAGCCCTCCAAACCATCAAGATCAATATTTGCGATAGGATCATTGCTTGCGTATTGATAAGGTGTCAGCAACGGATAGTAATCAGCAAGCGGATCAAGTTGCGGGAATCTTCCTATTTGCGGATCGTAGTTTCTAAAACCGTAATCATACCAATCAAGATCCGCGTCATCAAAGAGCTCTTTATCGTTATAAAGATAATTGTTTTTTATACCACCGTCGTTTGAGTTTGGCAACTTATGGCTACTAAGGGCTGCTATTTTTAAACCAAAGGCATAATAATGATTCTCTTCAACAATGTTGCCAGCACTGGTTTGTACCTTAAAATTATCGAAGTACACACTCTGGTCACTACGGTTACTTAGATACACATATGCGTAACCGTTTTTCGGCGCCGTTACCAGCAGCGGTCCTATAGGTAGCCCCTGATCACCCACAGTGCTTTGCACCTGTGCCTGCTGTACTCCACCGTCTGCGGCTGGTATAAGGTTAAATCGTTCGTCAAAAAATAAAATAGTTAGGTATGCCTGAGGGGCGCTCGGGTTACTGGTACTTGGCTGTACGTCATTGGCAAATGCAGGTAATGAGCCGAGTTGTGAAGATATACCGGTAGCTCCTGCCTTTACAGCACTACTTACAGGGCCACTAGCCAGGGAAGCCATTAGGCTGCTCAACACATTTGTTACAATATTCGAATTATTGCCTGGAGTTCCTGATTGAAACCAATACTGTGCAGAAGCATTGATACGATCCCCTGCCATAACCTTTTGTAAAACATTTGGCCCTATATTATGTCCCGTGATATTTCCAAGCTCACTCACCGAAGAGCCATCGCTAGAATTGTTCCAACCAATAGGTTTAGCAACACGTGTCGTGCTCACTTCATTGGCAGGGCCTAACTGCCCAAAGAGAGACTCCTCGCTGGTCGCAGTTGCCGTCTCCATTGTACATGTATTTGCAGCACTCTGCGTTTCTTCGGTAAGAATCATGCGCACATTTTGCTGATAATCCAGTACGAAGTAGTCATAAGCTCCTTGTTTACTATCCGGCAATGTCATATTGCCGCTTATTAAAAGTCCGTTGCTCGCGTCACCTATATTTACGGGAGTAATCGGACGAACCCTACCCTCTTCAAAGTTGATGCAATCCAGCACATCTGAACCTGTGCCGGTAGCTTTGTACACGAAACCATTGATGTAAGTCGTGGTAACAGCATCGCCGCTTTCGGGTGTGAATGTGCGTTTAAGTTTATGACCATCAGCATCATACACGATTTGAATGGTGCCTTTGCCTCCAATTTTTATACGCTCAGGTTTATCAAGATAATTGTAACTAATACCTGGGGTATTGGCGCCACCGTTATTCAGGTTTTGTACATTTTTATTCAGATCAACAATCAAATTACCGTTGGCATCATACACATAGTCCGGCGTCGTTGAACTGTTTGCTCCATCTTTAAAATCGCCACTCATACCGTTTTGACTAGGTGAAATCATATTGTCCGTTACACTCTGCAACTTATTGCCAATTGTTGCGTAACTATAATGCAAGTCATCAACAATTAGTGGTGTATTTTGTCCTGGCACCACCCCTTTTTGCAACATGGTAAGCAAGTTGCCATTTAAGTCATAGGTTATTTTGCCACCAGTGCCGTTCACGCTGAAATCCATTTTGACATTGCTCCATCCATCTCCCGGATGTGCCTGCTCATTAAAAGTTGCACTTGTCAATCTTCCGGCATTATCATACAGGTAATCATATCTACGCTGCGCGTCATCACCCATCGTGTTCCAAAGCTGCCCAGTCACCTGGCCGTTTAATTGATTATTGGCAAATACTCCATCTTTATTGTCAAAACCCAGGTACATGCCAAAGTAGTGGCTCCATTTATTATACGTGACAGTCTTCAGTGCATAATCTTTATTAATACCCGTGATCTGGCCATGAATGTTATAACTGTAGTTGAGCGCTTCCAATTCAGCATTGCCCGTTGTCAAGTTGTTATAGCCAGGATCAAGATGCTTGGTTTTAAGACGTCCTAGATCATCATAGTCATACGATACTACCGTTTTAAAATCATTGCTGCCATACTGCTTTTGTAAAGAAGTAACACGACCAATCTTATCAAAATTGTATTTGCTTAGGGTAATAAAATTACTATAGGCCGTTCCCGGCGCCGTATGGCTATTACAGGTACTTAACATACGTCCGTCCCAATGATATTGCCTAGTCGTGATATCGCTGCCACCTTTTATATTATCCTCCTGCGATTGTATAGGGCTTCCATCCTTATCATAATAGTCGGTAGCATTCAGAAAGATTGTGGTTCCGAGTACACGGGTCGTAGTGCCCGTTGTCATATTGAGCGTACGCATGTCTTGCACAATGGGCAACACATTCACGTCAGCGCCGTATGCGCTTGTATTGGTAAAGCCAGTGTTAAAGCCTTTAGCTGTATTAAAACTGTAGTCATCATAGTATGAAAACTTCAGCATGGTTATGGTCAAGGGATCATTCAGATTAGCAGTGCTAATTGGATTAAGTGATGTAACCTTAGACGATACCGAAGCTGCACCCATTGTAACATTGATGGCAAAAGTGGTTGGTGCATTGTTGATGTCAGTCTGCAATGCATTGGGAGTTTTCGTGGTGTTGTAAAGCGCTGTGGCAAGCGGCCTATCCAGGTCGTCATACAAAGTAACGATCCATTGGTTATTGAGGCGCTGGTTGCCGTCCTGCGTAAAGACTTGCCTGTTACGATTGTCATACATCATATACAATGGGTCAGCGCCTGGCGTCTTTTTCCAGGTCATCCTGCCACGCTCATCATAGAAGTATTGAAAGCACCATTCATTAAGCACGTTCGTACCATTAGTACCTGCAAATGACCAACTGTTCGCATCAAGATATTTTACCGCTTCTGGCTGTAAAGTGAAACGTAAACGGCCAAAATCGTCATATACACTATAAGTACAAATCCAACCGCTGTAAGTAGCACCGGGCGCATCATCCAATTGTACTTTCTTTAGAATCGACCTTCCAGCGTTATCGGTGAATTCAACAATTTTCTTTCCATTTTCATCTGTGTACGTGACTTTGAGTAAAGTACCAGGATTATAGATGCCTACTACGAGTGGTGCATCGCCTTTTATAAAATCTGCAGAAAGGATGCGAACAACGTCAGTTGGACTATTTACCTCATAAGTCATACCGGAACCTACGCCAGCGGCCCACGATGAGCCAGGTTGCTTTGCATTAACCACACGGTTGAGCGGGCTATTGTCAAAGGTTAAGGAAGAAAAGGCGGATGTTTCATTATAAACATTGGTATAATACTGGGGCTGTTCAGTGGCTGTTGCAGTTTTATATTTTCCAATTTCACTAGTAGTTGTGTATGACAAATATTTCTTTGCCTCTCGTCCCATCGCATCATACTGTGAAAATGCAACCACATCGCCCCAAGTATTGCTTCCTTGTGCCGGCGTAGCCACTTCCCTACCCACCTGTTGAACTGGTCTGCCGAGACCATCGAGGTAAGTGGTGGTTTGAAACTTATTGCCAATGGGAAGTTGATCAACTTGTTTCCAGTCTGTTTGTCCCGATATTGTCACGACATGCTCCCGAATGTAATTGACATCTTCCCAGTTTTGCGATACAAGAGTTAGTTTGATAACATTTGAATACATTGTTGATACCGCCCCAAATCTTGTCTGCCTCCTGTACCACATATTTTTTGTGAGTGCCGAAGTAAAATGATAGCTCGATCCTGAAGCTCCACTAATAGGTATGAAAGTACCAGTCGGGGCATCACATGACTCCCACTGATAATATACTGTCAGGCCCAAAAGATTTGTCGTCACAGCAGGAATAACTTCCACAAGGTCGTCGGGAACCTGATTGTAGGAAAACGAGTAGACACCACTGACAGTTCCGATAGTATGATCAGGATTAAAAAGCTGTGCATTTACTTTAGCAATTGATCCTAGCAAAAAGATTAAGATTAACCAACTGTATATTTTAAAAGCATGCTTCATATGCCTGATTGTTTTATTATTATTTGGATAACATCCAAGGTGAATTTCGAATCCTCGTTTTTATTGGATTATCGCGTCAAACGCCTGGCTTTTTATTGTTCGATGAATTTCCAGGATCAACCGCATTTTTATTTTTCGGCGGTTTGGACAAAATCCGATCCATGACAGCATTTGAAAACGGCACATGGTATCCAAGTACGCCATAAAGTGTACCTTGTTCATCGACAAAAAACTTCTGACCTGGTGCAAGTACATCCTGGTCATAGTGAAAGTTATTTTCTTTCCTTGTCAGCCATTGAAAAAGTGAATCCTGTTGTTCTGCCGAACTTTTTCCAACCTTCATTCCTCCCCCCAGGATAAAATTGGCAGGCATTTTTTGGTAAAGTTTTTTTATTTCAGGGTCCAATGATTTCTGGTAGCCAAACTCCACAGCCGGTATACCGATGGCAACCAAAGAAGTATCATATTTTGACAGCAATCCTTTTAGCGACTTAATGTCCAGCAAGCTGTCTTGGGAAGAAACCGGCATCACTACAAAAAGAATTTTCTTTCCGTGAAATGCACTTATGCTTATCTTTTTATCATCTATATCCTTAATCGAAAGACTATAAATACTTCTGGCTTTCTGAATATTAAAGGAGAACAACAGCGATAATAGAACTAAAGAAAAAATGTATCTCATAACAAATGATGTAAAAATTACTATTTAAAAGATTAATGAATCTCCAACACGTTGTCGTACCCGGAATCATCAATGGTGACACCATACAAATATGCCTCAGAACCACCCCAGGTACTGGAAGTACCGGCTATGTATAAATGATCAAATGTGCTGGGATCATAGAAAGAACCCGAAAAATGGACGTCATATGTACCCGGTAGAACATAACCCATACTTACGCTGGAACCGGGGTATTGTATGTCAAAATAATAGTAGTCGTTGGTCGTCGTATTATGCAACTCAACTGTATAATAATTGGAACCAGAATAGTTGTAGTAGATTTGAATAGGACTAGGTGTTGTACATCCACCATATTGGTTTGCTTGTGATTGCGCATAAGCTATTACTTGGTTGTTCGCATCTGCTTGTGAGATAGTAGATGAAAACTGACCTGGTAGTATAGAAACATAATAAGGTAATGCGACATTACCGCCGCAGTTTTGTGAATAATAGTCATCATTAATGCCAATGCTGAAATAGGTGTTAGACGGACATTCATCCTGTACACCCATATCCAACCATTGCCTTTGATTATAAGTGGAGCTATTAGGATTTATGTCCCTCGCCCATCCGAACCGGTGGGCAGGTAGCTGCCCATTCACTGTATAGCAATAGGCAGACTCGCCATCCTTCCAGACCCATTCCGCGGTCGTGTTAGGCGTACATACCTTATGTGCTGAATCATTTGCATTTACCTGTCCGTTAGCAGCAATTTCATCTAATGCCATCTGATTGGCAACCTCTTTACTTACAAGCGAGGAGTATTTATTGGCAGGTACTGAATATGTCACAGAGCCTCCTCTATAGCCAATACTGCATGCTCCATCATTAGTAGTGAAGGTTTGGGATTTGGGATCATTATACCAAATCACCGCGCATCCATTCGCGGAACTTGTGTTATCTGCATTTACCTGGCCATAAACCAACAACTCTTGTTGTGCCAGCATGTCTGCATACCATTGTCCCAGAGGTGATGAATATTTATTTGCAGGTATTGTATAGGAGATATTCTTTCCTGCATATCCTGTAGAGCAATTAGATTTAACAAATGTTTCGGCAATTGCCTTATTATAATACATACCAGGACAGCCATTTTGCTTATTACCAGAAACGTTATTGTACTCGTGCATTTTTATGATATTGCCGGTCTCGTCCTTTTCCAAGCGCATACGTCCGAGATTATCATATTCATAGTAGGTTATCCGGTTGTTTTCATCACAGTCTGAAGTTTTTCCGATAACCGGATCATAGGTCACTGTGCGCAAACGGGCATTCTGGGGGTATAAGCGCAATTCGTCAATAATCGCAGTGCCGTACATCGTTACAGCATTCGTTGTAGGTAGCACCAGATATTCATAGTATGTTAAGCCATTAATAATGGGCCCTGACTTTGTCAGCGTGGCATTGTTGCTGGCTATGGTTAAAGGTGCCGTCGCCCACATTGAAAGAATATATTTCTTTGATGTATTAATAAAGGCAGAAAGCTGTTGCCCACTTGAAAGGCTTAATGCAGAATTACCGGTAACATATTTGACATTACTATACACCGGGGTACCTTGCAAACTCCAGATGCCAAAATCTCCAGATGTTTCAAAACTGCTATAGGCACATTTGTCCGCTATAGCATCAGCGTTTATAACAGATGCAACCACATATTTATCAGCATAACCATATATGTTAGTGACAGTCCTGTTGCCTTCATCCTGCACTCCAATCAAATTATCTGTTGCACCATAAGTATTAACCTGGGTAATGGCATACGCACTAATATTACTGCCTGGGCCACCATAATAAGTAATATTAACTGAAGGATCCGTAAACCTTTGTTGCAAAAGCCGATAAGGTTTAATGTTACCGGAAGATGTTTGTATATATTCTGAAATTGCGTTGCCGACATTCTCCCAGGTACCGGAAGCTTTTTGAACACGTTCCGTTGTCGAGATAGGAACCGAAAAAATATTATTGTTGGAAAGTGTTGACAAGGGAGCTGAATTATAATTACAGTTGTATGTAATATTTTTAAGACTAATGTCTCCATTGCTTTTCTTAACCAGTATTTGATTTACTTCATAATTGCTTGCCGGCAATCCTGAGGTTTCACCGCCATCATTATAAGCATAGTCGGTTTCGGTTTGGGCGTAGGTCTGATCATCGCCCGACTTATAAGATCTTTCGTAACTGGTGATTAACTCTACTCTACCTGTGTATGCACTGTACAACTCAACCCCCATTGCTGCATCTGAAGTCGTAGAATATACATCATTGTTATATTTTGCAGGAGTCGTCCAGTCATCGCTCCTTTGAGACGTGGTTTGTTTTACTAGACATTTACAGCCTATTAAATCACTCATTAAAGGATCGTTATTTTCAGTACCAGGGTATGGCCAAGCCAGTTTTACATCCTGGTCAACAAACTTTTGCGCATTATTAAAATTATAGATATTTTCTATTTCTTTAACTTTCTTGCCATTGTTGTCAAATACAGTATTTTTCTTTAATAATCCATAGGCCCATGGAGCAAACCGTTGCTTTGGCGTAAACAAGGGGTTTGTCGGATACCAGATGTTATGATCGTCAGAGCTGGTAAATTCACTGACCGTCTTTCCCGACGTCCCCCCTCCTTCAGAGACCTCCACCCTTTTAAACTGTGCAGGCAAAGGACTGACGGAATTCAAATCCGAATTATAAAACACAGTCGAGAAATCGTCTTTTGCATTACTTCTGCAGGTAAATATATACTGCAAGACACCAGCAATTACATCCAGCACTATGGCTATAATGGCGAGAGGTCCCTGGTCAAGACATATATTGACAATGTCCACCACCGTTGATATCACGCTAAGTATACCTAATACTGGCGCCATGGTATTCATAAATTCCTGGAAACCGGTTAGGCTTATTGCGCCGCTTCGCGACAATATACCAGGATATTGATATTCCCAGTAACAGCAGCCTGTTAAACAATTCAAACCCATATGCCAGCCCCTCGACTCAGGCTCCCAATGGCTGCCCATGCCCATCGAATTGACCGGCATTTCAAGTCCCCAAAGCGAAGAAGTTCCATTACTGTTTACATAACTATAGTTGGTAACAATGGGATTACTGCAGCCATTCGAGTATCCCCCATCTGTTGAACTCGTTTGAGATACATGCACTCCACCAATTGAAACATCACCTGATCCAAATGAACCGACATTCTGTAAATATTGGTAGGATAAGGTTCCGCCGGTTGGATAAATGATTTGTCGCAACAGCCCGAATTGCGCAAATCCGGATTTCGGATTTAAAGAAATGGTAGAACCGCTGTTATCGCGTAAAAAAACCAGTCCCTTAAGTTGGCTATTAGTAAGCTGTGTTATTTTTCCGGTTAGTGGAATTGGAGTCGTATTATCAGATGCAATACTGCTGCTGCCGTTATAATAGCCCCAAATATCCTTGACATAACTGAATGGTGGGGGTACCATTTCATCCGTACCGGAAGATCCCGTATAATAGTCAAAATTATAGGGCGGGGAATCATCCTTTAAATCTATGCCTATCTTTTTTACAGACTTCAGGCACAAACGAGCAGCACTTTTTTGATAGTCAGATACCGGTTGACCATATCTGTTTAAGATAAAATAAGTCGTATTTAATTTATATTGCGATAAGCTCCTTGAACCATACTTAATATCAACCGATGACAAGATATAATCCCCTTTAAAATCAGCCCTTTCGGCACCATAATTAAAAGTTACGCTGTGCGAATCGGGGAACACAATTGAACTTAGCTCCGGTAATGTGGTAATTGATCTCTTGAAAGTTATTATCGAATAATCCTTGTCTTTATTATAAGTGATATCGGCACCGCCCGTGTTATCAAGTGTACGAATAACATAGTTAAACGTAATAGTACGGGATGTTAACGGATCTTTTATTTCTGTGAGATACCACCCGTCAATAATATACGGATTCGTCGTTACATTGTCGAAGCTACCCTGGTAATATACATTGCCTCCTTTGAATGTAGGCTGGGACAGAGCCTGTATCAGATTTGCATCGCAATACTCCGTCTTTAGCACTTTGGTCAATGCATGCTGTGAAAATTTATAAATAAGTCCATCCACATCTTGAATGGTAAATGAAGTGATCGTCGTTCTTGTATGCTCTGTATTTTTCAAATTATTATCTACTGTAAAAGTGATTTTCATTTTGGTATCACCCAATGCAGCACACACCGTCTGCCCTTGCTTCGCTTTCACATCTAATACGAACATCCCGGCTTTGCCATTAAACTGAAAAGCAAAGCGGTCCATCTCTCTGTCTTCTGCTGTGATGTTGTGCTGCGCATACAATTGATTCATTGGGTTGTAGATGGGATATTTGGTCAAGGCCCTGGGGCAACCCGTTTGTGCGCTTTTAGTTGCATACATATAACCGGCAGGATACTGGTTTTTATCTTCACCTCCGCTATATGCCTGTTGATCATCAGGTTCTCCTATTTGCAACCTCGTTATGCAACCACCAGCGAGTAGGCTCCAATTTTGACCGACATTTGAGGCAATGTCATTCGCCTTCACTCCATTTCCAGAATTATATGAAAGAGTAACCCCATTATACAACCGGCTTTTACTTTCCTGCCAGCTAAACATAGGCAAGGAAAAAACCGCGCTACCCGTTTGAAGATTGACCTGTGCTGAAAGCTCAAAAGCGCTTAACAGCAATAGAAAAAAACAGAAAACTCTAACCTTTGCCATTGAGATATATTTAAGATAAAATGTAAGCACAAAAAATATTTGATAAAATTTATACGTATTAAACCTGTGAATGACGACAATATTGGACAGCAATAGTAGTTTGTCTACTGAGCCATGGTCTCAAAAAATCCTGTATTATTAATAATATTTTTAAAGAATAAATTGATAGTCCTATATTCATATCACATCCCAATCTATAAATAAAATGGTCACCACTCAAGGGAGAAAAATGTCTATCAAAATCTTGTATGTCTTGCTGAGGAGACTGACACTCATCGCTTAAATGCAGCCTGTCTTGAATTATCAAACGAACGAAGCAAAGGACTTCGGGAATATTTCTTTTAGGCATTTTCTGATAAGGTATTTGATTATATTTTTATTTGCTCACCGGTTATTTCAACCCTATTCCAACTCTAAATTTCACAGGTTGGCCATTGGGTATCTGTTGACGCCAGAGGAAGTCATAAAGCAGTTGTACGTTATTGGTATATTTGCCAACCGCTATTTTTTTGGTACCGCCAATCAATGCACTTCGCTGCCATACAGTAACGTTATCATGCAATTCCCGGAGACTTTTAAATGATTGCATATAGTTCATTTCCACTCCTCCACTGGCCCACCATCCTCCTTTTATTTTATAATCGAGATAGCTTCGCAATCCAAAACCTTCATGGCTGATGTGAATGTCTTTTACAGGTGCTCCCCACCCCATTTTGTAGGACAGTCCCACTCCTATAACACTTTTATCATTTAGTTTATAGCCGAGAGTTGCGGCTATGTCGGTAGCTGCTGGAAGAAAAGTAGTGGCTCCTACTGACTGGATATTAAACCCAGGTTGCAAGCGTTGTAAAAAGGTTTTAATATGCTGTGTGTTCGGCTTGAAATCTGGTTGTTCAATATTACTGCTATTGCCAATATTGTTCAGTTTATTTCGCAACTGATCTACCTGGCCTTGTGCAGCACTAATGTTTTGTTGCAACGGGTTGGCGACTACATTTGTGCCGTTTGAGGGTGTTGATAATGCAGACCCTGCTCTTTCTTGTAACAGTTGCTGCACTTGGGTCCTTGTCTGTAATCCTGGAATGCTATTCGCAGAAGACTCTCCTACACTTCCGCCAGAGGGTGATGGAAACAACTGGGAGAGATAGCTATTGTGTTGCAAAAACTTTTGAAAAGCTGGAAGCTGTTGAAGTGTTGACAATGCTTTTTCTTCGAGTCTCTGTTGGTCATTAAAAATATCTTTGTATTCTTCTATTTGTTGTCGATAGTAATAGGCTTGTTTTTTCAGGTTGGTTATCTCCTTGGTCATACCAAATTTTTCGAGCTGTGCTGTTAACAACTCCTTTCTTTGTTTGAGATAAGCTTCTATCTGTTCTGCTGAATAAAAATTTCCTTCAAGCTTTTGCAGATCCCCGCCTACTCGCTTAACGTCATCAATTTGGGTAGAATTGATAAGATTACTCTGAGTTAAAAACTTGGACGCGGTTTGCAAACTATCCAGTTTGGGAATATAATTCGATATCCTCTTACCATTGAGAGGATTATTTACGAGCTGTTTTAGTCTTTCTAATTCTTGTTGTGATTTCGCGAAGGTTTGATATGCCGCAGTACTGTCTTTTTTTGCAAGTTTTTGCTGAAGTCTACTTTCGAGTCTTTGTTGCTTACAAAGCTCGTTGGCTAAAAACTTATTTATTCGATTATTTAAGGAGGAGTATTTTTCATCAATTACCGAGAGAGATTTATTGGTTATACCTTCGATGCCCAGATCATTTGATGAAGAAACTTGTGCCTTTATCTGCTGAAAATTAACGACAACCAAAACTGCAAACATGAATTTACCGGCAATTTCCCGGGCAGGTACATTTAGGGTTGATTTCATAAAGAAGGTTTAACGGGCAAATACAGAACGGTTACATTTTATAAACTAAAATATTATTCTGACGCACATATACAATCGTAGCTCTAATGTATTTTTCATTTTTAAATCTTGCAAGTGCTTCAAAACAGAAAAGAGATCGATTTCTGGCTTGAACCGTAAAATCCGAAGTAATTAAATAGTAACTTCTTTTAAAGTTTTCGCTCCTAAAAAATAAATTGAAATTTGGTCTTCTCTGACGAAAAATTTGATCTGTAAAGGATTTACAATTTCATCAAAGAATTCTTCGATGGCATTTTCAAACAATTAAACCGACGAAAAACAACGACCAGGTTAAGATCATTAACATACGTTAATCATTGGTTAACGCATTATTTAAACGATTGCACGACTTTCCGGACAGAAAACTTATAATCAGATCCTTTTATTACTAAGATTAAATAATAAAAACGGTAAAACGCCTTGTGTTGAAATTTGATATAGTATAGCCCTGATTAACGACTTAAAGACGCTGACAAAAAAACACGGCATTATAACTTCAGTAAAACTTATGTTGAAACAGAACTCGACTTAAATAATCAGACAAATCAAATCGACTATTCCAGGAAAGTTCTCTTATCGCAACAAATTTCTATAAGTGTGTGACACACTAGAACCTGTTTCGTTTTTTTATTATAGATCTATGTTTCAAAACGTTTTGGGAAAGTGCTCTACGGTCTACTCACTGTTCTAGATGATTCACGTGTTTTTGGAAAGGTTGCTAAGTTAACCCCACTTACAAGGACTGTTGAAAAAGAAAGGCAAGTAGAAATAGGTACGTACAACTACACAGATTTATGGCTAGGAACTCCGGTGAGGCTAAATAATTATGACAAGTATATTATAAAATCAGTAATTGTACAATATTGAAGCGTAGGCAATGCGGCTATGCAGCACTCGAAAAACGCATAAAGGAGCCCGCGAGTAAAGCGATAGCTCAGCAAAATGGATACAATAGCCGCCTGGACTCCATGCAAATAGCACGCAAATTCCTCGATCACAACAAATTGCTTCAGGAAGGTGAAGTGCTTCTAAGCAATTACAAGATGCATCGGGTTCTTATAGTGTAATCCTACAGAACTCTGTTTTATCGGTCTGTGCAGAGGTTTAACCCATCACCTTAGCTAGTGATTGATCACCAATAATTAATGTGCAGCCAAAGTCATTGTTTTGGTTTATTGATAAAAAAATAATTTCTTGTTTAAATATTTGTAATTTTAGTTTTAGGAATTGAAGGACTCCCATTTTTTATTACAGATTGAGCAACTTTTTTAGCCCCTCGCAATGTATCTGTAACGTTGTGATTTTGCCGGATAAATGCAAAAGGAAATGAATTGTGAATTAGGAGCAGACTTAATAAATTGTTTATTCACGTCCTAACAACTAAACAATAATCCTTACCAAAAACGTTTAAGGTTCGCATCGTGAACAAAGCTAGTAGCACAAACTTTGGAAAAAGTAAGCGCCTGTCTATGTCGTTTGCCGATTCCTTTTAGTGTTAATTGTCAAAATGTTAGTTATGCGATTGAGTTTAACTCTTTTGGTTTTATACTTTACTTCCCAACTGCTGGAAGCGCAAACCATTGTAGACGGTAGTTTTGAACATTGCGCCTCCAGTGGACCGGTTGTTGCAAGCGCGGATCAGGTGCAAACGCTACGTTTTACACCTTGTGGATCTCCGGCGACTTTACAAGGAGGTGGTCTTGTGTTCTTTTCAAATGGTAACCAAGGCACTTCTTACAACGCTCAAGTTCCTTGTTTTTACTACTCACCTGCGCCGACTGACGGCGTGAGAAATTTAGGAATGGGAAACGATGTATTGCTTGCTGTTCCACTCACATCATCGCTAACGCCAGGCGCGAGTTACACTTTGACATTTGATTTATTGAATACACCCGGAGACGATGGTACGGGAAAATGTCCCGATAATATATCAATGGCAGGTCTTGAAATTGGCGTATCCGCTTCTGCCACATCGTTTGGCTCATCAGTTGGCACTTCTTCATTACTTGCTCCCAGTAATACTTATGCCTACAGCACTTTGAATTTTCCATTTGTAGCGCCCTCGGGGGACAATTCATACATCACACTGCGCCTTAGCAATCAGGCAAACGATACATCCATCTTGTTTATTGACAAAATGAGTTTGTCAATAACGCCTTTGCCGTTGACACTAGTGAGCTTCTCCGGATCGGCAAATAGAAACTGTTCGACCATTCTTAACTGGCAAACAACCGCAGAAATAAATGTTAGTCATTTCTCTATCCTTTACAGCAAAGATGGCAGCACGTTCAAACCCATTGGTACAGTTCCTGCCAGCGGAGGTAGCGATGTGAAGGACTACAGTTATGACAACTCGCAGCGAGATACAAGGGGTTATTATAAATTACAGATGGTAGACAACGATGGAACCACCACGTACAGTAAAACAATATCAATATTGTCCATTTGTGGAGACAAAACAATTGTTGTGACGCCTAATCCTGTTGGGACCAATGGCACCCTAAAGATTATGCTTGATGATACTTACCGCAATGTTAGCGGTGTTTTGTACGACAACGCTGGCCGGGCAGTCAAGCGATTCCCTTTGAATGAAAAGCAGAACTTTGTGTCATTAAGCAACGTGGCGACAGGCATCTATTTACTTGCTATTATTAACAATGAAACGAAGATGGTTAGCTATAGAAAAATTTATGTAAACGATGCCGATTGAAGGTTATCAGGTACTCGGTTTGATTAAGAATATATTTGGGTCAGGTCGTTAAAATATGAAGCATTTTTTTGAATAGAATATAAAATGCCATTCTTCTAAAAGCTTTGGTTTAAATGGTCTATGTCGAATTCAGCTCAGCTGTAGTGATATTTTGAGTGCATAAGATCACAGCGAAGCTATGCAAAATTATCAGTTTGATCCTGTTCACGGAATAGGCGTTTTGAAGGAATTGATTTTCGAATGACATTGTATCTATTGTTCTAAAAGTTAAAAGATCTGTAGACTTACTTTACATCAAAAGCTTTCCACAATTCCATCATTATAGGGTTTACAGTCATAAATATTTTGTATTTTGTTTTTCCAATCGTGCACATGTCAACTAGCAGTTATTGGTTAAAGTTCGATCAGAAGTATCTTAAAAAGAACTACTGTGAAAGGCAAGCGCATTTGGAAAGATGATTTTTCAGTAAAAATCTCTTTTAAGTTTTTCTTGGTAATGATAACGTGCTGCTGCTTTGGCATACAAAGCATTGCTGCAATCGTTATTACTGCGACAGTTACCGCAAGTGTTACCAATTGTAGTGCTGATGGCAAATTAGTTATATCAGCGACTGGGACTGCCGGAACCGTTAACTATGCATTGATAGCTCCATCTCCAGTCACAAGGGCAAAACAAACTTCTAATACTTTCACATTGTTGCCTCCGGGGACATATACGGTGGCGGTGTATGACAACAATAATCCAACAACACCCGTTACAAAAGTTTTTACTGTTGGCGTCACTGATGTGTTGGTAGTTACTTCTCCAGCAACAATTTGCGCGGGAAGCAGTGTGGATCTTACGGCTGCAGCTATCACTGCTGGCAGTAAAGGTGTAGCATCGTTAAATTATTATTCAGATGCGGCTGCAACTATTCCGTTGAATAATCCTGCTTCGGTAGGGCCGCTTACAACAACTACGTATTACATAAGCGCAATGGCTAGTGACGGTTGCTTGATTAATACAAGCCCGGTGACAGTAACAGTCAAGCCAGTAGCATCAGCCCAGATGATTACGGCTCCCGGAGCCGTCGTATGTAATAACTCAACAGTAACACTAACAGCGACCAGCAACTTAGCCTCACCAACTTTTAAATGGTATACCAGTAATAATCTTACCGGTCTTGTAAATACTGGCGCCAGTTTTAAAACACCGGCGATCACTGCAAATACCACTTACTATGTCACCGTACAAAACGCTACGACATGTGAGAATCTGCCAGGTACAGCATTAAGAGTAGATGTAACATTGGGCAGCGCTTGTGGAACGATAAGTGCCACCGGTTGTTCAGCCACGGGTACATTAGTCACCCTGACCGATTTTGGGGGCAATAATGCATCTGACCCTGTATACAGTACAACCAGTTTGCCAACTGGAACGACGACATATAGCTTTGCAAATGGCCAGGCCAATTATCCACCACAAACGGATCAATACGCGCTATCTAAAACATCAGTCGCCAAGCCGCCAGCAAATACTTTTGCTCACTGGTATAAAACAATCACAGACCATACCGGTAATGGATATATGGCTGTCTTTAATGCAGATGTTGCTACAGGAACTTTCTATACTCAAACATTAAACAATTTATGTTCGGGGACCACGCTATTTTTTTCGGCATGGGTAGTGAGCGTTGACAGTGTAAAGGCTGACATCAACCCCAGCCTTACCTTTATATTAACAAATCCACTTACAGGGGACGTGCTTTCTACCCTTTACACCGGTAACATTCCCAACGGAGATAAAAACTGGCGACAGTACGGATTGAGCTTTACTGTGCCCACCGGCGTGTCTTCCGTTAATCTAAGCATTAAAAATATTGCAGCGGGCGGCACTGGTAATGATCTGGCGTTGGATGACATTGCCATACATAGCTGTGCGCCTCCTGTCACCATTACAGGTTTAAAAACCGGTGGCAATTATTGTGACAATGAAAATTTGAATCTTACCGCTTCTTATACGGATGATGGAACTTTGGGTACTGGACTGGTTTATCAATGGTATTATAGCCCCACCGGCGATACTACCACTTGGGACTCCTGGACAGCAATAAGTGGTGGCAATGTCATGAATCTTGTTAAAACACCGCCCGTGACTGGCTATTACAGGGCCGTCGTCGCCAATCCCGATAACATCAACGCAGGCAGGTTTTATTGTTCCGCAGTGTCTAAAGAAGTGCAGGTGATTGTAAATCCATCACCAATTATAGATGCTCCAAAAGGAGAATCAGTAATATGTTTAGGAAAATCTACCGTATTGACCACTACAACAGTGGGTGGTTTTTGGAACACACAAAACTCAACAGTTGCTACTGTCAATCCTGCCGGAACAGTGTTTGCCACCGGTGTTGGCACAACTTCCATTGATTATGCTGTAACCAACACCTCAGGATGCACCACCATTGCAAGCACTTCTGTCACAGTCAAAGACTGCGCCTTACCGGTGACCATTAGTTATTTCACAGCAACCGTTCAAACATCCTGCTCTTGCGTATTGCTGCAATGGGCCACTACTTTTGAATCAAACAGCAAATATTTTGAAATACAAAGAAGCAATGACGGGCAACAGTGGGCAATTATAGACACAATTATAGTAAAAGGAATCGCCACAGGAGCACAATACACCTATACAGATAGCACACCACACTTAGGTAAAAATTATTACCGTTTTAAAACTATTGATTTGGATGGCAAGTTTGATTTCAGTCCTATAAAATCAGTAGATCTTGAGAGCGGCTTAATGATAAATAAGATGGTTGTATGGTATCCCAATGGAACAACGGGGAAGATATACGTAAGCTGTAGTAAACCGATAGATCGATTGACCTTAACCGACATGTCAGGAAAGGTAGTTTATAGTATAGCAAATATTCCGAACAGAAAAGTTTCTGTCTTTTTACCGCAATCATTGACTAACGGACTTTATACGATCACTTTTAATATAAAAGGCACTTTGCAAACGGATAAATTATTTTTTATTAAATAAAAATTGTACTACTTACCTCAGCACTACCTCTGGAATTTCACAGCATTAGCTCGCTTGAGATGGCGGTGAAATGTGAAACTTATTTATAGGTTTTAAGTTTATTAAACAAGGTCGAGATTTTAATCTATTCGGTGCGCCAAAATAAAGTGTAGGTGATGGAGAAAAAATTTATTTGTTTAGTTTAGCTGTGAGTTTGGTGAGAATCTGTTCCGTCATTTTTTGACTTTTTAAGCACTCAACGATTTACCCACTTTTATTATGAGATGTGTTGGGCTTTTTGATAGGTCGTAAAAACAAAAGCCCCCACATCTGCATTTGTGGGCTTTTGAAATGATATGTATATCTACTCTGCGGTGAGAACCTAACCAGAACCTTATTTCCAAATCATAAACTCACTTTAAGTAATAGCGGTTATCTGTCCTATTAAGACAATATTTTGGAATAATTGTCGGCTAGACCGGATTCATACTCTTCCAGTTGCGTATACATTGTATTCGTAATTAAGGTCGAAGTCAATGTAAACTTTGCTAAGAAAGAAAACAAAATCGTCTTACTCGACACTTTACAGCCTCGACCTGGTCTTCTAAAAAAGTCTCCGCCACATTGCACCGGCGAGATGCATCGCCAACGATATTTAACAAATCAGAGAATCTGAGGCAGGTCATCTACGAACAATAGGATTCTTTAACGCTGTTACAACCGCGCCTAGAATGTTTGCATTAATATCTTTAATTGAGGATTCAGAATTTTCGATTGCACGAAAATCGCCTGGCTTGCCTTTTTCAAAATCACTTCCTGCCCCTGAATAATTAAAAAAACTTATGCTTTGCGCTTGTTGAAAAGATGTGATTACGGTAGATAGTACTACCATAACTAGCAATTCGTAGAGGATCTCCGCTTAGACGGGATTGAACTGGGTTGAAACAATTGAAATCAAACAATTATAAGCACATGAAAATGTGTTCAACGAATTGCTCGCTCAATTAGCTTAAATGCATTGGCTTGAAAGTTTAAGATTAAAATTCTCATCTTCACCGGCTTCGACACCTTTTTATTACAACTACAACGTCAATTATTTTTAGATTCTATGCTGATGCTACTCATCTCTTTACACACTGCGAAGTGACACAATGACCTTAATCATTTTTAATACCTGTTTGTTTGCTGAATTTCGTGCCAGCTTTTGAAAGCATTAAAATCCAAACAATATGAAAAGACTGTTATTATCGTCGTTTATCGCGCTGGGGCTTTTGAGTTTCAATACCCCAACCAATCCTGGAACCCATGTTCAAAAACCTGCCACAGCACAACAATCAAACAAGATGGAAAGTGCCGATTGTCGTTATGGGCAATGTCAGGCAATTGCGAAAAGTACTGGCCGGCAATGCCAGCATTGTGTTTCTAATGCGGGAGATCGTTACTGCTGGCAACATAAATAACATGGAACGTGTAATGTGATGGCTACTTTCTGCTCTACTGCGTAACAAAAAAGGATAGGATATGTCTGAGGGGATCCTGATTTATGTATCCTGTCCTTTATAATATATGGAAAAAACTAAAAGCAGGATGCTGCGATTATTATAGATGGCGGCTTCACATGTGCTCATTGAGAAGTGATTAGACGTCTCTTTAAACGTTCACCTCGACAACCATTTACGCTCCCGCCTTTTTTTGGGGAACAAAGCCAGCACACAGGCCTTGTGGGTGGGGTATGGGATCAAGGTAGTACATGTCAGCCTCAGTTCTACCACATCGATCGCACGATTGTTTCTGGCCTTTTCAATGCAGCGGGCTGGTCCTGCAATGATTGTAATTCCAATTGGGAATTCTTTATTTCCTTTATCAGTGTTGATACCTGGCTTTTGACAATTTTTCGTGGTGGCTAAAAAGGATCATAGCGCCTAAGTATCCGCCCAGCAACAACAAAGGTATCGCTATCAGCATCCAGGCTACATTCAACGCAATGATCAAAGGCATGTATCATCAAATTTAAATGGAGAATCTTAAAAAACCGGGGAGGGATTACAATTAACAATGATGGAAGAATTATTCGGCGATTTAACGACATGTTATCGCCTTCAAACCAGGCACAAAAATAGGCAATTTTCGCTTCATGCCAGAGACGGACAAAAATTTTGGCAAGTCCCTGTCAGCAAAATGCCCTGGTTATGCCATTGTAGAAGGTAAGACTTAATCCGGCAGTCGGGATAACTTTAAAAACCGGGACGAATATAAGTCGTCCGAGATACCAGATTAAGTCTTAACTACCAATCTAAACTTCAGGACTAGAAAAAATAAGTGTCTATTGATATTAAACAATCAATGTCATTGGTAAGAACTAATAGTCAAATGTAACAAGCTGTTCTAAAATGAATCAAAAGTTTGTTGCTTAATGCCGAGATAAGTTAAATATCAGGTGGCCCAGCTTATTCTGTTGGTATTGTTGGATAAACAGTTTTATTTTGTTCAACAATACTTAGTGCAACCCATGAAATCATCATCATCTCAAGTCTCCAACTATCGCTCTTTTGCGTTTGTATTATTGCTGCTTTTCAATCTTAATGGCTATGGGCAATCTTCAATCAAGCTGCCGTGGTTTCATTTTGATTGGGAAACCGCCGACATGGGCGGAAGAACGATTGAGAAAAGTGCGATCCTGCTTCCCTTTAAAATTGAACAAATGCCTTATCAGTTCAAAGCACAATTTGACCTGGGGGCTACCACTACCATGCTTTATGGTAAAGCAATGTCACCTTACCTGGAACGTTACCCGCAAATACAGAACAAACTGGATACTACTTTAAAGGTACTCATAGAAGGGAGCCAGCATCCGTCATTCCGGTCATTAACATTGACTGTAGATAAAGTGAGGCTTCCGGGTATTAATGTTGGGTATTTCAGCAACTTTGGACAGACGATGACGGCAGATTCTGTTAATACACCCAGCGTAAAATTAGTAGGTACTATTGCCGGCGATATTTGCAGGGATAAGGTGCTGATCATTGACTTCCCACACCAGCAGATGTGTGTAACGCAAAGCATTCCGGCTGCGTTTAAAAGCGCCCGGTTTGTTCAGTGCAGACTAATGGATGGCCGGCTGATGATCCCGTTTTCTATCAATGGAAAAGTTGCTTACGTGATGTTTGACACCGGTTCCAGCCTGAGCAGCCTGCTGACACATACTTCGAATCTGCATGATGTTTCTCTGCCTGGTGCCCCCGACGCTGACTCACTAATGGTAAGCACCTGGGGAAGGCAACATATGCTTTACTTCAAAGAAATAACGGCGGTAGTAAAGGTTGGAGATAAAACATTGGGCAAAGGATTGGTGGATTATGAGGATGACCCCAACCTTGCTAAATTCCTGGAAAGCGAAAACCTGTGGGGCATTACTGGCAATAAATATTTTCTCAACAATACGGTGATCATTGATTACAAGCATAAATTGTTTGCTGTGTTGTAACTGTCACCGGGAGTTTACCCACTCACTGAATTCGAACTCCTTTGATAAACGAAATGCCATCAGCTACTTTCAAAGCCGATGGCACTGCAATTCCCCGCTTTATTCACCGTGAAATAAATAATGAAAAGAACTATGAGTCAAATGTATAAACCTGTTCCAAAATGAATCAAAACATGTTGTAACCACAAAACAGTTTTTTATAACTGTTTAACTATCATTTTGATAATCCAATATAAGATTAAAAGGAAGTAAAATGTTTAAAGTCTCTCTATCTTAAATAAGGATTCATTATTGAGCTAAAATTCGTTCACAGAAACTTTCCATCCAAGGGCTAAAAGTATCGGCGAGCTGTTCCGGATAATGATCTGGACCTGCGTAATATAATCCTGGAGCTTCATTGGTTGATTTTCGAAAACGATTCTCAATACAGGTTCCTGTCGCTTCCCCAAAAATCAATAATGTCTTTAATTTTTTGATTAAAGTCATCAATTGTGCAAGTCTCAATTATCATAATAAAATAGTAGGGTCGTTTAGTTAATACATCATCATTCCATGCATTGGGTTCTATTCAATGTTCGTTTCTAAAACACAAGTAATGAAGTCTGATTTGGCTTCAGTATATGACTCCCGATCATTTTTATATTTTTCCGCTAAATGATATTTCAATTCTGAATATTCTTTCATCAATAATGGATGCGTACGAAGAATATCTCTAAATTTTCTTTTTAATTCATAGTCTCCCGATTCATATAAAATCACGTGAAGATGAGCAAACCGACGATCATTTACAACCTTTACAAAAGTTCTCCGATGGTGTCTTTTATCGTCAAGTTCAGGAGGAACTAATTGCCACCCTTTCCCCGTTAATGCTGAAGCCATGCTTTCAATTGCCAGAAAATTTTCAATTGGATACATTATATCAATTATTGGCTTTGCGGATAAGCCAGGCACTGCCGTACTGCCAATATGCTCAAAATGCTTTGCATCAAATTGGTACAACTCACTAAGTTCTACTATTACATCTTCGGCTATACGCGGCCAATCATAGTTGTAATCTTCTATAGAGATAGATTCGGTGGCCCATTTAGGCCAATTTGTTGGATCATTACTCATCAGTCAAATATGCTTTAATAAACAAGTTATTTATGCTTATTACATTGAAACTTTAAAGAAGTTAAATCAAAAGTGAATACCGCATCACAAAAAGTAGTTGATACATCGTATAATTTTTTCCAAACAGCAATATCTCCCATTGGTGCCGAATAACTGCGAAATACATTAATTCCCTCTTGACCTGGGGATTCCAGTGGTTGAAAGTAATTCAAAAAATACCTCTCGTTAATATGTAAAAATTTTGATCATCAACAATCACATTTGTCGTTAGTTGAAATTAAGAAAATAGAAAGCAGTAAACTTTTAATGCGTTCAATCACTCTGTCAAATAAAAAGGTTACCACTCACCTATTCACTCCCCGACAATAATCTCAGATTAGAAATTACGATAAAGCCAACCCTTCCGTTTGTTCTAGCACATAAACATTCCCTCGCTTATGATGTTACCCAAGGGACATGTGATCTGAAATATGGAATTGCGCGTTTTGTTTACGAGTCCCCTTCGGCGAGAACCGCACCGGAACTTGCTGTCGGGTATGTGCTTTAGCCAAATCAAAATAATCCAATTACCCATTAATATTTGTTTTTCGCATTGTAAAACACCTCATACCGCATATATTTGGCTCAACGATTATGCGCGCCCTCTACCATTACTTTTTTGCCAGTCTGCTGTTAACCATCTTGTCTTCTTCATGTTGCGGTCAATATTTTTTTAAGCACTATCAGGGTGACGACGGATTGTTACATAATTCCGTTACTTGTGTATTGCAGGACAGTAAAGGCTTGTTATGGATCGGAACGCGTGGCGGCCTGAACCGCTTTGACGGCTATACTTTTAAAACCTACAAAAACAACAACAATAAGCTCGGGAGCATTGGCAATAACGTTATCAACACCATTGCCGAAGACAAAAACGGAATGCTGTGGATTGGTACCGGTAAAGGCATTTTTAAATACGATCCGTATAAAGAAATATTTGTTGAACTCACAAACCTCCCTGAAGTTTATATAAGCCACCTGATTATAGATGGCAATAACAATTTATGGTTCCTTGCCAATTATACGCTCTATAAATACAACCAGGGTACCAGCCAGTTGGAGGATTTAAAAATGCATGCATCCTGCCTTGCTTTCGACAGCAGCAAGAATGTTTGGGTAGGCGACGATGACGGAATGATAGGCATTTACAATTACCAAAATAGAAGCAGCAACAAAGTCCGCATGATTGGCGAAGATGTGCCGCCAAACTTACGCTCCATCAGTAAAATATATCCTGTTAACAATGAAGAAATTTTAGTGGGATGTTTTAAACAGGGACTTAAAAGTTACAATACCAAAACAGGTTCCGTTACTTCCATATCGCTGAATCACAATGACAATACTGCTATTTATGTACGAGACATTACAGCTGTGAGCAGGCATCAATACTGGATAGCAACTGAATCCGGCATCTACATTTATGATGCTGCAAATAACACTATTCAGAATCTGCGAAAGCACCCCGGCGATCCGTATTCACTTGCCGACAACGCCGTTTACGCATTGTGCAGGGATAACCAGGGCGGCGTATGGGTGGGTACATTTTTTGGCGGCTTGAATTATTATTCCGTAGAAAATAGTCGCTTTGAAAAATACTATCCGCAACCTGGCGCCAACGCAATATCCGGCGATGCTGTGAGGGAAATTTGCAGAGACAATAAAGGCAATTTATGGATCGGTACTGAAGATGCAGGCATTAATAAATTCGATCCGGTAACTAGAAAATTTACCAACTATACAACCACCGAAAAAAAGGAAAGCATTTCCTATCCTAATGTACACGGACTGTTGGCGCTGAACAACCAACTCTACATCGGGCCCTTTCTCCAGGGCCTGGAAATAATGGACATGCAAACAGGAACGATCACTGACAGATTTAAACTTATTGGAGACAGCAGCAATAAAACCAGCGATTTTGTTATTTCTATTTATTTAACAAGAGACAGCACCATTCTTGTTGGCACAGCATACCATAATGCCGGCCTGTTTTCTTACAACAGGCGCAGCAAGACTTTTACGCAAATTAAACAGATACCGCCGAACACCTATGTGTTTGATATTTATGAAGACTCTCAGGGAAACATATGGACGGGCAGCGTAGCGCAAGGTGCGTTTTACTACAACCCTGCAACTGGCAAAAAGGGCAATATACGTTTTGGTGATACGGCGAAAAACGATGTCACCAATGAATTTGCCGTGTACAATATTTTTGAAGACAGCAATCACAATTTATGGTTTGCTACTACTGGGGGCGGCCTGATAAAAACTGGTCCCGATAAAAAGATCATCAAAAGATTCACGACAGAAGATGGTTTGCCCACCAATGTTGTTTATTCCATTTTAGAAGATAACGCCAGGCATTTATGGATAAGCTCTCTCAAAGGGTTAATACGCTTTGACCTCGCAACAGAACAAGCAACTGTTTACACGCAGGCCAACGGATTAATAACCGATCAGTTCAATTATAATTCTGCCTATAAAGATGTAGATGGTAAAATGTATTTTGGTTCGGTTAAAGGGATGATCGCTTTTGATCCTGCAGCATTCGACGAAAAAGAAGCAAGCCCGCCTACCTATATCACCGGGTTTCAAATCAACAATAAAGAAGTTATACCTAACGCCGAACACAGCCCTTTAACCAGATCCATTTTATACACAGACACCATTACGCTCCAATACAATCAAAACAATTTTAGTATTGAATTTGCAACGTTGAACTACTCATCTCCGCAGGTAACACGATACAAATACCTGATGAAGGGTTTGTCAAATTCGTGGACGTATCTTAACACCAATAGGAACGCCTACTTTACAGAACTCAAGCCGGGCAGCTACGAATTTATAGTGCAGGCCGAAAGCAATATTGGAAGCTGGACAGGAAAACAACAACATTTGTTCATCAAAATTTTGCCTCCGTTTTGGAAAAGCACTATTGCATATATACTATACACACTGCTTATTGCCATTAGCTTGTATCTTTCTATTCGCTTTTATCATCGTTACCAGGAGCGAAAAAATTTACGCAAGCTCCAACTGTTTGAGCATGAAAAAGAAAAAGAAATTTACCAGGCAAAGATTGAGTTCTTTACAAACATTACCCACGAAATTCAAACTCCGCTAACATTGATTGCCGGGCCCATTGAATGGTTGATCAAAAAATTTGAAAAAGAAGATTCGGTTAAAAAAAATCTGATGATTGCTGAGAAGAATGCGAAACGATTGGTAGCATTGACCAGTCAGTTGCTCGACTTTAGAAAAACAGAAGTCGATCAGTTTAGCCTGAACTTTGTGGAGACAGACATCTCTGTTTTGCTGCAGGACTTGCTTGCAGCCTTTAAACAGGAGGCTGTCAATAACAACATACGGCTGCATTTACAACCACCAGCCAATCACCTGATTGCTTTTGTAGACAGAGAGGCTTTGATAAAAATAAGCAGCAACCTTATTTCAAATGCCATTAAATATGCAGCTTCTGAGGCAACAGTAACCATCTGTTCACAACCTGCTTCAGAAGATTTTTTTACCATCCGTTTTTCAAATGATGGAAAGGGAATCGGGAAAGAATTTCGTGAAAAAATATTTGAACCATTTTTCAGAATTGATGGAAAGGAAAAACCAGGAACCGGCATTGGATTATCGCTGGCAAAATCCCTTACTGAGTTACATAGCGGTTCACTGACGTTGCTATCAGGCGAAACTGATTCGATTGTTTTCGAATTACGATTACCGGTACGTCAAAAATTTGAATTTCAATTAAGTAGTTGGAAAAAGATAAAATAATTATGGCGAGTATCCTTATTATTGATGACAACAATGATATCCTGGAATTTTTATCTGTGGTGCTAGGCGAAAACTATATCATTCTTCTTGCATCAAATGGAGAAGCTGCACAAAAGATTCTCGATACAGAAGTGGTAAATCTTATTGTTTCAGACATTATGATGCCCGGCATTGATGGTTTTGAGCTGTGCAGGCTGATCAAGTCAAATGTGGAGTACTGCCACATTCCCATCATTCTCTTAACCTCTAAAAACACTTACAAGGCGCATATCGAGGGCCTGGAAGTAGGCGCAGACGCTTACATACAAAAACCATTTTCGTCGGAATTACTGCAGGTGCAAATTGCTAACCTGCTTAAAAACCGCATGAAAATAAACGAGCATTTTGCCAGTTCGCCTTTTGAGAATGTGCGTGTAATGGCGCATTCAAAAACAGATGAAATATTTCTAAAAAAACTGGATGAATATATCAATACAAATATCAAGGACCCCAATATTGATATTGATAAACTGGCTGAGCATATGTTTTTGAGTCGCACAACTTTTTATCGAAAAATAAAATCACTGACATCTTTATCTCCTAAAGAACTGGTTGATATCACACGCCTTAAAAAAGCGGCGAGCTTAATTGCACAAAACGAATTTGCCTTCTACGAAATTGCAAAAATGGTTGGCTACAGCTCTCAAAGCCTTTTCACGCGCAACTTTCAGAAATACTTCAAGACAACGCCATTGGAGTATTTGAATTCGTTGCCGAAAGAGGGAGGAATGAATTATTAATTAAGTTGCCAATCGTCAAAAAAAATTGTTTGTTCATCCCGACGAAGGAAGGATCCGCATGATTGTTTATGGATAAGGTTCACTAGTGATAGCCCCAGATCCCTCCTTCGTCGGGTGACAAGTGCGATGCTTTTAATTTTTCAAACAACGTACATTCTATTGCAGTATTCAATTTGCAGGCGCTGATATCAATTATTAATTAACAACCGTTGACGTCGGTCCGTTATAACTCGCTTTCATTCCTCCAAGATCAATCACTATTTTTTGTACCACCATTCCGGGGTGACCACTGATTATTTTAAGTTTATGTAACCCTGGTTTATCAATGTACAATTCAGATTTATTGATTGCTGTGTTGTGCAGCACATTTTCCGACCATGCCTGCGTGTACTCGACTGCAGAAGCAGTTGGATAACTAACGGCGCCATCGTCAATGCTAACACCATATCTTGCCTGCGTGACGGAGAATTCATGAAAAGCGACATTTCTGTTTGGAGACAAAGGAGCAACGGGCAACATGTATGTATACACATCTACCAAACCTCTTCCATAGGTATAAAAGTCGTACTCCACATATGAAGCATCACTGCGCCTTGGGTCCTGAACCGGTCCTGTTGCATCTCCCATCATCACCACACTGTCTTCAATACCCAAGCCATTGATGGTGGCTATTTTTACAAGATCACTCTCCTTCTTCCTTTTGTATGCCGCGCCGGGAATGGAAACATAACCGTCCGTTTCAATCGCAGTTCCTTTTAAAGAATCTACTTTAGGCATCGAAGAATTAAAAACCGGCACATAGAGTTTTTTTTCAGTGTCGTTCCACTTTATTGTAACAACACCCTGATACGCCGTTCCTTCTTTCAACTTATTCCAATCCACGTTAACAACAACGCGTTCTTCTTTTTCCAACACACCTTTCATTTTGCTTACGTGAAGCCAATCTTCATCACAACTGATGGTGTAAGGAATCGTTTGTTTGCCTGTATTGAAAACATCAAACCCAACAGATTCTTTGTTCATTCTATTTAATGCGGGAAGCACAAACTGTGTTGCCATGGTTATATCACGGGAAGTTCCTGAATGTATTTGCAATGTTCCCTCTTGAGGAACGACCAGAGAGTCAAGCACGGGCTTTTCGAAATAAGAAGCTGTAACGCCTTGCCTTAGCGACATTACGCGATCCCACTTGCCATCCAAAAGCGTAGCATATCCTTTTGTAATGGCGGTAAGACTATCATGATATGCAAATGCCTTCTCCCGGATGTCATTCGTTGCTGCTCTTTTTTCATCAAAGTATTTTCTGCTAAGCTGCACATTCAGCCACATCTTATTCATATACTCCGCTCCTTTTACAGGATAATAAACCAGCTCATAAAATGCAGGTTTTGACGCCGCAGGCACTTGCGCAGAAAGTGATTCAACCATTTGCCCAAGTTCGCTATACTGCTGCAAACGGAGTTGTGCTTCGTTGTAATTGTCAAAAGAAAACTTCGTATCGGTAGTTCGTTCCCTTGGAAATTTATTTGCGTTCCATTCGAATCCCCAGCCCATGTGTTCAGGCTTACGCACAAATGCCAGCTTTGCATACAAACGTGTAATTTTTTCAAGCTGATCATAGTATTGCGATCCAAACTGTTTTGCCAGCCACTTTGCAGGAAACAATGGCGCATTGCTGTAATTGAAGGAATCAATGGAATACGCCATTTGCAAAAACAACGTTACCGGTAGTTCACAGGATTTTATATCGCCGGCATTTAACAACCACAACCTGTCTGCCCCTGTCTTGTATGCTTTGTGCAACTCCTCAAACATTAGATTGGGAATGGTAGAACTTATCCATAAATAATCATGCGGAATGCCGAGATAAGATGCATGATAATAAACACCCGAACGACCGGCACGCTTTTGTTCCGTTTCGTTACTTAGCTGCTTCATGTAACCATAGTTATCATCGGCCCATACAATGGTTACATCATCCGGAATCTGCAATCCTGCGTTGTATTGCTCAAGAACTTCTTTGTAGGGAACGAAAATTTGTGGTATCTCTTCAAGTGACTTACCAATATGTTTTTTCAAAATGTCGCGCTGATCATCTATCGCCTGACCAATCAAACGCAAGCGCTCGGAAAGACTGTAGTTGCCCGACATTTCTTTGTCATGTAATCCTCTCAACGCAAGTGTGTACACATTTTCATACTTTGCATTTGCACTGACTCTTTTGTCAAGAACATCCAGGATATTTTTCCTGTTGGTCATGTAATCCCAATCGCCCATTTTTTTCTTGTCCCACTCACTTGCATTGTTAAACAACAGCGGTTCCGGATGCGTTGATCCCATTGCGATTCCGAAAGAATCTGCCACCACTTTGTTTTCAGCATATTTATTAAAAGCACCGGAAGCCTCATGCATGGCGGGACACAGGTAGTTCGCTTTTAGTCGCAACAACAGCTCAAATACTTTTGCATAGGTTTTGGGGCCGAGATCTTTTAGTTCTTTATCGAAAGTATTTTTGGCCCACGGAAGTATGCCCCAATCTTCATCGTTTATAAACAAACCGCGGTATTTTACAGTTGGCGCCGGTGAAACATAATGCTGCACGCGTAACGTGATGTCCTTATTCTTTTTCACCGGAACGTCTGCCCACCAATACCATGGTGAAACACCCATTGCTTCAGATGCCGCAAACAACCCATATGCCACTGCACGCCTGTCACTGCCGGCAACGACGATGGCGCGCCTGACTTTTGGAAAAGGTTTGTCTATCAAAAATATTCCGTAGCGCTCCCATTGATTCCGCAATGAATCCACGTTGATCTTTCGTTTATCCGCTAACTCGCGAATCCATTTATTGTTATCAACGGTTCCGGCAATCAGCAGCACATCAGCATTTACAAGACTAGTGTTGATGCCGGGTAAGCTGCCGGTAACCTGTTCAACATCTTTCGAAAATAGCTGTACCGCAGTCTTTACAGATACAGGATCGTTGGCATCGTACACTATTTTCAGTTTGGAAAAATTGATAGCATCAGATGTTTTTTTGTCTGTAACTTCAAATTGAGCCTTAAGAAAAGAACTGTTCAACAGTAACAAACAAAGGGTCGCTATTTTTATTTTCATGATATTTTACTTCTTTTGGATACCAACATTAGAGCTCTGATTAGGCGTTTGTTGCGTCGCACTCTTCAACGGTTGAATATATATTGGACGATTACAAACCATAATTCGTCTTCAATCGCATCACTTCCGTGCCAGCCAGCAAAACGGGTCCCAATGCATGAAAATCATTTAGAACTTTTGGACGATTGTAATAGAATGCTATATTATCTGCGATGTTTGTACCTATGCAAACGTCTTCTATTTTACCATCAGGCATTATTCTTCTGGTTAAGCCATTCCAGCCATCAATGGCAATGGTTCGGTAAGAAGCAGGTATCCATTTTTCGTTTACAGCTTTTGCAATAGCATACACAAACATAGCCGTGCCGGAAGTTTCCAGATAAGAATCGGGTCTGTCTATGAGCTGGTGCCACAACCCACTTTGGTCCTGGTAGCGTGACACACCAGCGATCTGGCGCAACAGACAACTTATAAGCTCTGCTCTTCTTGGATGAGAAGCAGGCAAATGCTCGAGCAATTCCACTTGCGCCATGGCCAACCATCCATTGCAACGCAACCAATGCGCGACGCCGTTTTGTGCAACATCCTGGTACCAGCAATGAAAGAAAAGATTGGTGGAAGGATCATACAAATACTTATTAAAATTGAGTATCTGGTTAATCGCATCATCAAAATATTTCTTGTCTCCTGTACGCTCTCCCATTCGCGCAAGAAAGGGCACACTCATGTACAGATCATCTGCCCATATGGTCATATTGTGAGGAAAGGTTCTTGAAAAAGTGTGGTCGCTTAATCGTGATTGCTTTGCGGAAATATAATTTGCTGCATCGTTTATATATTTTTCGAATTGCTTGTTTTTAGCTGTTTCATTTACATCCGATAAAGCAGCAGCCATTGCACCACAATCATCCAAAGAACCCATGCGAAAAAAGCCAGCCCATTCAGCGCCTTTATTGGTCGCATAGTTTTTTCTAAAAACACTTTCGTTTTGAAAAACAAACTCAAAGTTTTTACGTGCATAATCGGCGTACTCCTTTTTGTTCAAATATTTCGCGGCCTTTTGCATACCAATCATCATCACGCCATTGGCATATTCCCACTTGTTGTATAAGGACTGCGTTCGCATATCTCCCTCCGCCGGAAACTGTGCTGGCGAGTCGTAGGATGTTTTTGTTTTTGCATCAACAAACTTGTAAGAAGTATTTTTCATGATGCTGTTAGCTATGCTGGTAACAACAGCCTCATCACTTTCATTTTGCGCATACAATTGTTGAACAGAACTGCTAAGGACAATGAGGGCAACCGTTTGAGCGATTCCACGTCTTATGTTGTAAAAAGAATTTCCTTTCATTTTTTTATTTTTATTTAAGATGTCCCGGGACCTGACAGGCTTTGAAAACCTTTCAGGTTCCGATCGTCGATATTTTTCAAAGTCGCTAAGTGCGGAATTTTAAAAGTGACTTTTCTAATTCCTAATTCCTAACTCCTGATTAACACTTCCCAGATTCTTCAACGTAAACTGTTTAAACATAGCCACTTTGCCAGCCTCTCCTTTTGAAATCATTCCTACGCGTATTGCTCTGTCCCATGGTGGCAAATTAGAAGCGTCTGCTGTCTGCCCGTCATTCAGCACTTTGAACTGTTTACCACCGGTGCTGTACATGAAAGTAGCTTCGGTATTGTTTATCACCTTCACTTTTATGATCAGTGCTTGCGGCATACTAATTGATTTTTCCGCAAGCACATTTTCCTTTCCTTTTTTTAATTGTACCAAACGGATCTTATCGTTGTCAACGCAAGCGTACAACATATTTTCATCGTCACCTATGAGGGCCAATCCACCTTTGGATGAAGAAGTTTTCAGCAATGTTATTTGTGCCTCATAATTTTTTGTCAACACCGTTTGTCCAATGTAACCACCGCACGCAAAAGGAAGTGTTTGCAGTTGTAAGGTGTTATTCGCAATAGTGTACTGTACATTTTTAAATATGCTCCAGTGCCAGTTGTCATTCAGTTGTGGTTTTGAAAAATTATCAGCGATGTTTTTTGGTTGCACGCCTTTCTTATCGTCACTCTTATTTAAAAACTGTAACCAATCATCGGAAGTAAATTTGAATTCATTCAGCACGCCTTGCCGCCCGGTATATGGCCTGCTTTCAGCTTTATAGGCATGATAGAGAAAATAGTATTTACCATTTTTTTCAACCGGCGTACCATGTCCCTGGCACTTCCATTCTTCGTTATCCGTTAGTATGGGATTGCCTGAATATTTTTCCCACGGGCCAAGCAGATTTTTTGCCCGGGCAACACCTGTTCCATACGAGCATGCTCTTCCGCAACATCCCGCGCCGGCATAAAAGGCATAGAAGTAATTGTTGTGTTTAATAATAGATACACCTTCCACCAATCCATGCTCCCACGGCATGTCTGCACGAAATAATTCATGCTTCTCACCTATCAGCGCAGTGCGATCTTCTTTCATTTCGGCGGCCCAGATAGGCGTAGGTTTTCCAACGCTGTTGCCATCTTCTTTCCATATCAAATACAACTTACCATTTTCATCGCGCATTGGAAAAGCATCTATAGAACCATCGTCCTGGCACACCACCGGTCCAATATCCTGAAACGGTCCCTGGGGCTTATCAGCCACTGCAACAGCAACGCAAAGATTGCCCCCTTTTTTCCGTGCAGTATAATACATCCACACTTTGCCATTCTCGTAGGTAATTTCCGGCGCCCACATGTAACGCTCAACCCAGTCGGGCTTTTTGGTAAACACATGGCCGCCGGCTTTCCAATGTATGAGATCTGTAGAATGATATAACGGGAAAGCCGGGAACCAATTTGAAGTGGTGCCTGTGGCCCAATACTCATTGCCTATCCTAACCATTGAAGGGTCCGGGTGATCGCCTGGCAGCACAAGTTGTTGCGCATTTGAACATATAGTAACCAGCAATAAAACAATCAAAGAAAACAAACGCATAACCAACTTTTGCATAATCTAACGTAATTTACTCTTCATCAATAAGACATGATGACATTTACATAATCCTTACCAGGCCATCATTCCGTGGCACTGATGTTTTAATAATAGCAGGGTTTTTTAGGGCTAACATTTATTTCGTCTTGTCTTCATCCGCAACAGCGTCTTCCCATTTCGTCCACATCTCTACGCCTGGGTCGTAACCATCGTAACCAGGGTTTTGACGCAGCTTGCCATACAGGTTCGCATTGATGGAAGATTGAGGAATCGGATAATAAATATTGTAAGGTGCCATGGTGTACGATCTTCCTTTTACCATTATCCTGTTTTTATTATAGTAGTCGTTGTAGTGTTGAATGCGTTGATACCAATAACTATTATCGGCCAAAGTGCTTACGTTATAAGTATTACCCCATTCGTCTGCTTTACCACTCAATGCAAGACTGTACGATATGCGGCTTACTTCCATGTGCCTCCACTCTTCCATGTACAATTCACGGGCACGTTCATTTACAATATCGCCAATGCCTACAGTGGTATATAACTGCTCACATTTTGCTCTGCGTCTTATAGTATTTACATCTTCTGTAGCTGCAGCCAGATCACCTTTGTAAAATTCAGCTTCCGCGCGAAGCAGGTAAGTTTCGGCAAGACGATAACAGTACCAATCGGCAGCGCCTCCCCTGTTGTTGTTACTCGCAGGGTTGCCGATATGATCCGGATCGTTCACAAAAATTTTGTAGTGCGGCCAGTCGAACCAGTTGCGAATTGTATCGGTGCACAGCAGTTTCGCGCCATTATACAGTTGCAGGTTTTTTCCGAAATAACTAGCATCAGAGGGATCGTTGTATTTAAGAGAATCCATTCTTGCCCAGTTGCCCACTTTGCTATTATGTCTTAGATCAAGTGTATCTTCTATTCCGTTCACGGCCCACATTTCATGCTGCGCATACCATGTAGGTCTTATCATTGCAATGCCGCGGCCCACTGCTGTATTGTAATCCACGTTAGCTCTGTAAGAACTGCTTGATGTCGCATAACACTGCATGAATTTTCCCGCAGGCGATACCAATGTATTGATGTTCCACATAGGCCCCCAGTTACGCATGGTGCGCATTTTTATAGCTGCGTCTGTACCATCGCGGTTGGGCATGGCAAGGATCGCCTCTTTATTCGCTGGAATACATTTATTTACCGGACGATGCAGATCCCAGATTACGTTGCGTGTAACCGGCCACGTAGATGGCAAGGGGCTTTCAAACGTTCCAAAAGTGTTGGTCATGAGGGAATAGCCTGATTGATTGATCAGTGTATCTGCCTGCGCAATCGCTTTGTCCCATTGGCCCGTAGCCAGATAACATTTGGTCAGCAACATGCGGCACGCACCTTTGTTGATCATGCCTACATAGGCCATTTTCGATTGATCGGGCACCCACTGAACTGCATCTTCCATGTTACTGGTGATCATTTCCAGGATCGCTTCGCGGCTCGTCGTTTTATAGTTTTGTTTGGGCGCAGAAATAATTTTTGTTATCAGCGGCACATTGTTGAACTGAAAGCACAACGCGAGATAACGGAATGATCTGTGAAAATAGGCCCTGCCGATATATTCCTTCTTTACGTCTTCATCAAGATCCGGCACCTGGTCAATGTAAGAGGTGATGGTATTGGCATACTTGATGCCGTTGTATGTTTCGCCCCAGAAAAAACTGATCATATTTATATCATCCTGCGACATGCCGCTTGTTGGTGTAAGGCGCGTAGCAACGTCTGCGAAAATAGAGCCGTCATCCGTTTTGCTGGACACGCCTATATCCGACAGCATGTATTCAGTGTTCATGGGAACAGAAATATCTCTGGTTTGCGTATAGCTCCAATAGCTGCGCAAATGCTTGTCGCACATAGCGATTGTTGCGTCAAGCCCAGATTTGGTGGTGAATGTGGTGGTAGGCTCATAGAAAGATAATGGATCCGGCTTAAGAAATTCTCTTGTACAGGATGCGATCATTAACGATGTAAGAGCCGCAATGAAAATCTTCCTTTTATAATTGGTTTTCATTTGTAAAAGTTTAAAATGTCAGGTTTAATCCAAGTGTAAAAATTCTTGGCGCAATGCCGCCGGTTTCGATGTCCCAATACCTCCAGTTTTTATCTTTCTTCCACACGGCAACGTTGCGCACAGTAGCGTAAAATTTCACGTTCTCAATGGCTGCACGCGAAAGAATTTTGTGCGGCAACGTGTAACCAACGGTTGCATTATCAAGCCTGATGAATGAACGGTCGAATACTCTGTTAGGAGACGTTATACCTGAAGGACCTTTGGCATCTAAACGTGCATAAAAATCGTTGGGGTGATCAAGCGTCCAATACGGCTTTTCGTATGTATTCGCATTGTAAGTAACCAACGACACGCTGTTATCCTGGTTCAAATAAGAAGTGCTTGTGCTTTTTGCTCCCCAATAGGAATATATGTTGAATGAAAAATTAAAATTCTTATAGCTGAATTCATTTCTCAACGACCACATGATCGGCGATTGTGTCTGACCCAGAAATTCCTTGTCGCTGTTGTTATAAACCGGCGTTGAACTTCCATCAGAATTCTTTTTATCATCGCCTGTGTAATTATTGGCTACTTTAGGATCGCCCGGGCGCTGGCCATATTTCGCCGCTTCGGCTGCTTCATCTACCTGCCATATACCTGTTACATGATAGTCCCATATGGCACCAATTGGTTTGCCGATGAACCATCCGTTTGATATATCATCTGCTTCTTTGGAAGACACTACGTTACCGCTCTCATCCAGTACATCAACATATCTGTAATAAAGATGCTTGACGGTGTTTTTATAATATGAAAAACCAAATGTTGTGTTCCAGTTGAACTTCGGTGTTTTTATATTTTGTGTGTTAACGGTAATTTCAAAGCCTTTGTTTTGCACTTCACCCAGGTTGGTTGTGATGCTGGTGAAGCCTGAAAAATCCGGCAATGACTGGCTCATGATCATGTTGTTGGTAGGCATGAAATAATAATCGAGCGTAGTTGTAATCCTATTATTAAGGAAGCCCAGATCAAGCCCCACATTGTAAGCTGAAGTCTTCTCCCATTGTAGGTTCGGATTTGCCATGCGATCTATACGCAGATAAAAATACTGCGTATAATTTCCATTCGCATCTACATATCCCTGCGTGGTTACGCCATTGGCAAGGTTGGCCAGCGCAATGTAAGGATTGGCGAGTGAGCGGTTACCATTTTGTCCGTAAGACAAACGCAGTTTACCACTATTTAAAGGTTGCCATTTAAAAAACTTTTCGTTGGTAAACGTCCATGCTAATGCTGTTGAAAAAAACGTAGCTCTTGGATTGGAAGTACCGAATGCAGAGTAACCATCGCGACGTACAGAAGCGGTAAGCATGTAGCGATCATCATAAGAATAGAATGCACGTGCCAGCAAAGCATCCGCCGTTTCATGGGAATCGTCTGTGTTAAAACTGCTGTAGTTCGGATCACCATTTGAGGTTTCGTGAAAACCCAGCGCGTCACTTGGTAATATGTCACGGGCTTTGATCTCATCACTCCAGTATTGTCTTTCTTCAGCTTCCTGCACTAGCGTCACATTCACTTTGTGTTTTTGGGCAAATGTTTTTTCCCAATTGATTGTATTGTTTAAAGACCAGTCAAAACGTTTGTTCCAGTTCCTGTCTACACCGTGATTGGTAGGCAGCCAATCCGGATTGCTGGTAGATTCAAAATAACGATTGTAATACCATTGATATCTCGGAGAAACATTGAACGAGTAATTGATATTAAAAGGCAATTTTACTTTTGCCGAAAAAATGGAATTCAGAACAGTATAGCCTCTTTGAAGGTCCATGTACTGTCTGTTAAAATCATAATTGTAACCTTTGCTTGCCGTCATGCCATCTCCCATCGGATGTATTTCCAAATCGCCATTCTCATCTCTGTAAGATGCAAACGGGCTGTTGTTGATAATCGCAGAACCCCAGTCTACAGCGATGTTTCCATCGGAACGATCCTGGAAATTTATGTTGGCACTAACGTCCAGCCAATTCGTGATTTTACCGTCCACTTTCAGGTTGGAACGAACTGCTCTGTAGTTATCACCCACTACCACTCCCTGGTTGGATAAATAACCTGCGGACAAATAGTAATTCATTTTGTCGCTGGCGCCGGACACACTAAGATTATAATCCTGGTTGATACCGTTGCGAAAGCTATGTTTGTACCAATCAAATGTTTTTCCCGCCAGGTAATTATCCAGCGTAGTGTATACAAGGCCCAGGCGTTTCGCCCATATCTCGTTGTCAGATGCGTTGGGTGTATTGGTTGAGTAGCCTCTCCACTGATCAATCGTGATACCGTATTTGTTCAGCATTTCATCGGTAGGCTGTTGATAGTATCCCAGCTTTCCTTTGGTTGCAGCTTCCGTTATGTAAGGTTCGTAGGCGCCGGTAGTTGGGTTAATGCCAAGCGTGCCGGTAGTGTACCAGTCTTCGCGGTATTTCATATAACCTTCTGGTCCAAAAACCTTTCTGTTCGCCGCCATTGTGGCTAAGCCAAAGTTGGTGGTAAGATTGATGGTTGGCTTTCCTTTCTTTCCTTTTTTAGTGGAAATGATAATAACGCCGTTGGCAGATTTCGCTCCGTAGATTGCAGCTGCAGAGGCATCTTTAAGAATGTCTATGTGATCGATATCGTCCGGATTGATTTCGGACAACTCGCCATAAAAAATAGTTCCGTCAAGAATAAGCAGTGGATCATTATGTCCGCCATCAGTGTATACAGAACGTTGTCCGCGTATGCGTATAGTACCACCGCCTTTTGCGGATGCGTCAAAGCCCACGGTCACGCCTGCTGTTCCCCGTATAACGTCCTGAACTGTTTTAGGATTTTCATCCGCCATTTTATCCGGGCGAATAGAAGCGATCGCTCCCGTAAGATCTTTTTTCTTCATGGTGCCATAGCCGACCACCACTACTTCTTCCATGTCTTTGGAAGCGCCGCTTTCCAGCACTACGTTGATCACGTTGCTGCTGTTTACAACAACATCTTTAGCAGTGAATCCAACATTTGTAAAATGCAGCGTATCGTTCTTGCTGGCTTTGATAAGATATGACCCTGAAGCATCGGTTACAGTACTATTGTTTGTACCCAGGACAGCTACCGTTACACCAGGCAGTGCGGTTCCTTTCGAACTACTGACAGCACCTTTTATCAACACCTGCGCAGATGCATTTGCGGACCAGATTAAGAGTAGGAATAAGAGTAAGCATTTCCATGGTTTTAGCCACCGTGGAGTTAGTTTGGCATACATAAGTCAATCGTTTTTTAGTTTGCTAATTCAGGATTGTTGGTTTTCTTTCATCACTTGTGCGAAGAAAGTGAATATAGTAAGTGTGTTCTGTTCAATATTTTGTCGATTCGTACCAAATTGAATGGAGAATATCCGGAAGCAACTTAAACAGTTAAAACAATATGGAAAATCAGCCTGCAAGAGGGTAAAGCGAATTATTCAAAATGTTGAATTGCATATTGGTGTTCCCAAGGGGTATGATATACGTGTACTTAACGAAGTGAAACAGGCTGCCGGCACGGACGTGATGGTTGAAATTTCCGAAATTCAATAAAAGATATATATCTACCAGGTTTTTATGCTCCTTTGTCTTTTCATTATAGTGACTATAGCATTGGTTCTTTTTCTTCGTCACAAAGTTTGTGTAGGTACGGCAGATTTGATTTAGTCCGCAATTCGTCGTTTTGTAAAAATTTCTAAATTATAAGGGAGGAGCCAGCGCTCCTCCCTTATAGATATCTTACATAATTATTAGTGATTGAAACCTATTGCCATCCTGGGTTTTGAGAAAAAGATATTCCATGATTGGTGTACAACTGCAACTGTCCCGTAGGAATAAAATCCAAATAGTTTTGAGGTGTTTTTACAACTCTTTTTGCTGCAGTGGTTGTTGAATACGGTAATATATATCCTGTAGCATCTTGTCCGCCTTGTGTGCCCGAAGTTCCGGCAGGAACTTTTGCACCTTTAAAAATATCCGGTTTTACAGAAGCATCCAGGTAAGACAGTTTAGCCCAACGATGCAGGTCCCAATAGCGGGAACTTGTTAGCATCAATTCTGCCCTTCTTTCGCGACGAACCTCCCAAAGCAAAGCCGGCACATCGCCATCCCTTTTAGGATCATTGGGCGCATTGGTTACGTCTAAAGAAGTTACACCAGCTCTTGCACGCAGCAGATTAATTGTTTTGTCAGCATCGGCCTGCGTAAAAGTGCCCAGTTCGGTAAGCGCTTCGGCTTCATTAAGCAACACTTCCGGCAACCAGAAAACGGGAGCATCCGTTGGGTTATTGGGTGCTAACAGTTGTGTAGGTGTTAAAGTTGCATTATTAAAACGGGTGATTAAATAACCTGTAGTAGATACAAACCCTTTGGAGTTTGGCTTTCCTGCATAGCACAAAGTACTGTCAACACTTGCGGTTAATCGCTTGTCCCTGTTTTTTAAAGTAGTTTGAGCAATAGAAAGCGTAGTGGGATTACAAGCATCCCCCTGGTAAAGCGATGAAAGATTTATTGGTAACCCATCGGTGCATAAGAAAGATTCCACCGCATCTTTTGTTAGTCCGTATACTGGTGTACTACTGTTACAATATCCAACGACAGAATGGGTGACAATGCCATCCAGGTAAACACGATACAGCAGCACTTCTTTATTCCCCGTCAAATCCATCGAACTGTAGACAGTTCGAAAGTCAGGGTTCAATTGATAGGCGCCATTATTCATTACAGCCTCAGAGGCTGTTTTGCATTCCGTCAGGTATTTTGTTGCTCTTGTGCTACTGTTTAACTGATATTTACTGTAAGTTCCTTCGTACAAACAAATGCGTGATTTTAAAGCCTGGGCAACATCCTGGGTTACGGAATTGACGTCGGCCACACTTTTGGAATAAAGCAGGGTAACTGCATTGTTCAAATCATTTAAAACACTGTCCATAACTGTATTTCGTGGCACACGTGGTCCCCAGATGATAGCAGTATCAATAACCTGGTCAAGATATGTATTTGTGTACGGAACATCTCCATAATGCCGCACCAATTCAAAATATTCCATGGCCCTAAAAAAATACGCTACACCACGATAATGATTTTTTTGTACTTCGCTCATGGAAGACACACCGCCAATTCTTGTCAGCAAGAGATTCGCCATGCGAATATGGTAATACGGAGTGGTCCATGTAGAAGCGGTAGAGCCGGCCGTTGTTGGAAATATATCAATGGCATTATTGACCTGGTCATCTGAGAAAGATGGAAAGTAGAAATTAGACTCGGTTCCGGCAGTAACGGCAGGTGGTGCAATATTTGAATTGATGGTTGAGGTGGCTCCTTGTCCAAAACCATTAAACAAGCAATAAAATCCGTTACAAAATATTTTTACATTCGATTCGCTTGTCCAGTATTCATTGTCGGTAAATTGTGTCAATGGTGGTTTGTCCAAATACTTTTTACATCCCGCCAATATAAACAACAATAGAAATGCTATGCCTATTTTATTTATTGTTTTCATAATCTAAGCTCTTTTCAGTTTAAAATGATAATTGTAATCCAAATGAATAAACCTTGTTGAAAGGAGATACAGCACCATACCAATTGTTGGTGGTAGACCCGGATGTTATCTCAGGGTCGATTGGAATATTCTTTTGACTGAAAGTAAGAAGATTCATCCCTTCAAAATAAATACGCAATTTGTCGATCCCCGCCTTTCTTACAAGCTTAGTGGGTAATGTATATCCCAGCGATACTGTTTTTAATCGCAGGTATGCCAGGTTAAGCATGTATTTTGTTTGCGGATAAAAATTATTTCCTGAAGGCTGGTAAGTGGTAACCAATGATTGCCCTACCCAATAATTTTGGTTAGAATAATTTGAAGCGCTGTTTCCCTGATATGGAACCGGATATGGTGCATTTGTATTGCTCGTTGTCCAGTAATCCATTTGATGGGCTAAAAAATTTCCGTTGCCGCTCCATCCGGGAATGGCTATATTACCGGTAGCCCACATGTCACGCTTGGCTACTCCCTGGAAGTACCCTTCTAAGTCAAATCCTTTCCAGCCACCACCTAAACGGAAACCATATTGATATTTCGGAGTAGTATTTCCTATTCTTGTCAAATCACCGTGGTCACTCACTGTCATTGCGCCGGCATCAATTTTTCCATCATTGTTTACATCAGTGTATTTAATGTCGCCGGGACCAAAAGTAAAACTGCCGGACTGTAGCGCTTTTTGGGAAGGTGAGTTGGCTACATCAGTAGCATCTTTAAAGTATCCTGCTGTTTTAAAACCCCAAATCTCGCCCACGTTTTCTCCTGCATAAAACTGAGATGCATTTAATGAGTTGGCGTCATTACCCGGCCATTTGGTTATAACAGTTTTATAATTGCTTACTGTAGCATTTACATAGAACTGTATTCCATTAGTAAACCGGTGTTGATAATTCAACCCTACTTCCCAACCGGTTGTCCGCAAAGTTCCCATATTTGTTTTGGCTGGAGTAGTTCCGAATGTGGCAGGAAGTGAAGCAGAAGGAGCCACCATGCCGACATTATCCCGCTGGAACCAATCAAATGTAAAATCCAGATTTTTCAACAATTTCATATCGGTTCCCAAATTCAAAGTATTAATTTTTTCCCATGTTAAAGAAGATGGAACTACCTGTGGCATCCCTGTATAAACAGTTTTTGCGGAACCCACAATCCAATTAGATGTTGAAGTGTTCATTGTAGGTAAAAAAAGGTTGGTTGCTCCCAAATTCTGATTACCAATAGTACCGTACGATGCCCGTATTTTCCATTCGTTTATTACATTTTTTACGTTTTTCATAAACGGCTCTTCCGTAATTCTCCAACCTGCAGATGCTGAAGGGAAAAATACCCAGCGATCATCTATGGGGAAGTTGGAAGAACCATCATATCGGGCAGCTACTTCCAACAGGTATTTACTTTTATAATCATAATTGAGGCGTCCGAAAAAACCGGCTGTGCTCCACCATGTATGCCCGGGTGCATAGTTAACGCCTGTAGTAGTAATTACCGGCGGCAGGCTGTTGGATATTAATCCAACCTCTCCTCTGGAATTATCCATCAGGCCATAACCTTTTGCAAAAGTTTGTTGAAAGTCTCCCTTTTCGGCATTCACGCCTGCTACGGCTTTCAGATTATGCACACCAAATTTTTGATTATATGTCAAATATGTATTTGATGTTAGTTGGGTAGTGTAAGAGTTTGTAAAGTCTGTTTCGTTCGCAGATGCTGAAGGCAATGAATTGTTTAACAAAAGGCTTCCACCCCAGAAGTCCCACAATGTCATAAGTCCCCCGGTTTCATGTCGAATGCCTGATTGATACAGATAGCTGAACTCCGAACGCAAGTTTAGCCATGGCGTAAATTTCACGGTGGCTGCTACATTGATGTTCGGTGTATTTTGGCGGAAAGTACAATTATTAGCATTTGCCAAATAACCATTATCATTTCTGAAATAATAAGACTTTCCGGTGGCAGGGTTGGTATATGTTCCATAAGGCATGTTAGCCCCCCATCTCCACATATAGAAGAAGTAATCCTGGTATCCATATGGATAATCATAATTGTACTGGCGATCAGACATTTTTGCCTCCAGGGTTAACCACTTGGTCACATCTGCCGTAATGCCTGCAATGAAATTATATTTATTAAGTTTATCGGGATGGATTTTTAAAATTCCTTCATCATGGCTGTAAGAGCCGGATAGATAATAGGATATTCTATCTGTTCCTCCGGAAAAACTAATATTATGGTTCATTGACGGCATTGTTTGAAACATGATATCCACAGGATCCCAAATGCGATAAAAATTAGGCACCCCGTTTACTAAGGAAAAATCTTCACCCAATACCATCTCATCGCTTTTCCTGTTATTGGCATACTTTTGTTTCCATGTGGTAATGCCGGCCACCAATGAAGTTGGATTGGCGCCAAACATATCATAACTGCCTCCTGCTCTTTCAGCTGCGGCCTGTTCCATCGGTATTTCCTTTTCCGGATCGGCAAATGACGGCAGCGCAGTAGGCGTACCCCACGAAAAATTATTGGAATAGGTGACGGTGGGTTTTGAATTTTTATTTCCGGATTTTGTTTTTATCAAAATTACGCCCCCAGCTGCACGGGTTCCGAAAATAGATGTAGAAGCAGCGTCTTTCAAAACACTGATGCTTGCAATATCATTAGGATTAACCATGTTAATATCGGGAACGGCTATTCCGTCTACCAGGATAAGCGGTGTGCTGCTACCATTTATCGAATACATTCCACGTATTTGTATTGATGGATCTGTAGCAATACCACCGTTTCCGTAAGTAATCTGCAAACCCGGCACGGCACCTTGCAATCCTTTACCTAAATCGGTAAAAGGCTTACCTACTAAAGTTTTGTCCACATCAACAGTAGTCACAGCTCCGGTAAGATCTGTTTTCTTTTGTGTACCATACCCAACAACTACCACATCGTTCAAAGCGCCTTGCTGAAGTGTTAGTTTGATGAAGAGATTTTTTTCATCGTTACTGATTGGGATGTCTTGCGTCAAATAACCCGCGTAAGACATTTCAAGGATTTCTCCTGTGTTTGCTTTGATTGAAAACGCCCCAGATGCGTCAGTTACAGTAGTACGCGTTGTGCTTTTTACATTGACGGTGGCGCCAACAAGGGGCTGGCTGTTCTGATCAACTACTTTACCGTGCACCACTCGTTGTTGTGCATACACTTTTAGTGTGCATAAAAGAATGACAAAGGATAAAGAGATAAATCTCTGCATTTTTCTCATATGGTTTTTTTTGGAGTTGATAAAAAATTGAACCTATTCAGTGTTTGTGTTTTGTTGATTACATGATTTCAATTTCCAGATTATGATATGGATTTAAAAGAGAATCAGTTGGTGACAATTCTGTTATCAAAACATCAATATTGTTTACATCGCAAACTTTAATAGGCTGAACGCTGTTTATCTTTTCAGAAATAGTAAGGCTGATAACTTTTTGAGAGGATTCTATCATGCTTTTTTTAACCTGCACAACTTCCCAGTCGTTATCGGTAATGCCATGCTCGCAATCAATGGCGTTAATTCCCATAAAGCAGAGATCAGCCTTTATTTGTTTTATCTTGTTGACAGCTTCGCTACCGGTAGTGATTTTTGATTTTTTTGAAATTTTATCGCCAATAACAATTACATCGATATTGGGATAATTAATGTATTCCACAATGGCAGGAATACTACCCGTAATAAATGTCGCTTTCAATTGTGGAGGAAGCGCCCTGGCTAACTCAAGAATAGTGCTGCCACCACCCGTTAAAACAAACATGCCATCTTTAATGAGCGAAACAGCTTTTTTTGCAATGACCGTTTTTTGCTGGTGGGAATAAACGTTTTGGGGAGAATAAAATACCCTGTTAAATGAATTGGATACGGCGCCGCCATGCACTTTTATCAGTTTGCCATTATCTGAAAGCTCCTGCAAATCTCTTCTTACCGTATCTTCCGAAACCTGTATTTCCTGGCATAAAACAGAAGATAAGATACTATTATGCAGGTCTAGCTGGTGCAAAATATAGAAATGTCGTTCTTTCTTAAGCATTATATGGCAGCGTTAGTAATCATAAATATAAGTTAAATAAAATACAAAAACCAGCAAAAACCGGCAAAAACCAGAAAATATATTGATCGAACCAGCAGGTTTATGAATTTGTGAGCTATATCTACAGGATAAACAATCAAAAAGGAAAAAATCAAAAAGGACAAAACAGAAGAATTTCCATTTTATCCAGTCAGGTGGAGCGACTGCACCGGGTGTTTATTATGCGGAAATATGGAAAAGTGGCCAACGACTAAAACAATGTAAGCTTTTAAAACAGTGACAATTCTATTGAATCATGCTTTTCGCGGCTCGCTTGTAGTACCGTCAGACAAATATTGGCGGACAGAAAACCCTTAGTATTGGTTGCAATTTTAATGACAGCTTTTATGAATACAAAACATTTCTTGCGAATTGGCGTCTTTTATGACGGAACTTTTTTTACAAAAGCGCAGAATTATTTTTGGGGACAAAAATATGGCTGGCTATCCTTTCAGGAGTTTCACAAACTCTTGGAAAATTATATTAGGACAAAAGAACAAGGACATTCTTCCTATAAAGTGGTTTATTCAGCCTGGTTTCAAGGCGTTCATAAAGAAAGTTTAGCACAAGAGAATAATTTGAGGTTGGACAGGAAGAGACTAGTTGACTTATTACATGCCGGAATTGAGCCAAAAAATGTTCCAATGTCAGAAACGCAAGGTGAAAAAGGTATTGATGTTTACATGGCTGTTGAGACACTCCAGGTTGGCTTGGACGACAAAATAGATATGGCTGTACTTGTAACAGGTGATGGAGATTTTGTGCCACTCACGAGGGCATTAATGAAAAATGGCGTTAGAGTTTTAGTGGCGTATTTTGAATATGACGGGCCCCAAAATAAAAGCTTTTGCAACGAGCGACTGATTAATGCGGCAAACCACTCTATTGACATAAATAGTCTCGAGAACGACAGAGAATTCAAAGCAGCATTCAAAACTATATTTAGACAAGCCTCTGATAATAAAAAACAATTGGACAAACCATCCAAATAAGAAAAATCGCATCCTTACCAAAAAGCTGGCCGGTAAATTACCAGCACTTCAGTCTAAATTACGCACCACCAAAATCAAACCGTCCCTCCCCTCTTTTTACATTTGCACCATGACACCAGACGATATTATCAACGCCGCATTCATGAATGGCAGCTTTATCCCGGGTGAAGGTTTGTTTGTACTCGAAGGAAATCCCACCAAGAATATGTTCCGGGTGGTGCCGGCAGACAAAGCCTTTACCGATAACCTGATTTGCTTTGCATGGAACGTCAATACCGAGTTTCAATACATGGGCATATTCACCACCGAGAAAGCGGCGGAAGAAACCATTCGCGTGATCAGGGAAAAATTCAGGGATGAATCGGGTAATCGATTGATGTAATCAGGATCGCTAATAAAAACATTAATGCACCGAAAGCTGCAGTAAAGCATTTACAATGGCGCCCACCAGTTTTGTATCCACGCCGGCGGCGCCAACCGAAGATTGACTAACAGCCCGAAAATCTCCCTGCTCATCTTTTTCAAAAACCAGTTCCTCTCCTTTTACAACAATGTAAAATGTATAATCGTATCCAAAAGTTACCAGTCGTCCTTTCAATAATTGATCCTCACCTTCATGACTAACTGGTATTTCAAAATAATGTTCCATTGCCGCAAATATACACAGGACAATGATATTAATTAAAAGCCCTGCCTACGGCCTTACGGAAACTTCACAACAAGACAGGTAGCATACAAAATACCCTGGCTCCTCAAATACCAGTCCGTTCAAGACCATCAACTTCCGTACTTTTCTTACATATTAAATGCTACATTGGATATTAAAACCCAAACGATGAAAAAGGCATTCTTGTCGTTGGTCATTTGTATGATCTTTTCTAACAGGACGTTTGCAACCTGGTCAATTATAATCATTGATCCGAACACAAAAGAGATCGGCATAGCCGGGGCATCCTGTACTTACAATTGCTATGGCATTGGGCAAATCATTCCAAATGTCGGAGCCATCATCGTCCAGGCAATGAGTAACAACCAAGCGAGAGAAAAAGGCGTAGAAATGATTCTTGCTAAATCGACACCTGAACAAATTATCCAGGCATTGAAAGATCCGCAATTCGACCCGGAAAGACAGCAATATGCAGTGGTAACCCTCAAATATTTTAATAGCCCTGGCACTTTTACCGGAGATTCGACAAAACCATATGGTGGAGCCTTGATTAAACCGGGTGTAACGGTGCAAGGAAATACGTTGGCATCGGAAGACGAATTGAAAATAATCATGGACGCTGTTGAAAAAGGACAAAGTGAATCGTTAAATATGGCAGAGATCCTAATCAGATCTTTAGAAGCTGGCTCAATAGCCGGTGGGGACAGAAGGTGTGGCGATCAAAAAGCGTCCAGTGCGTTTATTATTGTTGCCAGGCCTGGTGATAAAAAACCTTATATCAACTTAAATATCTTTGGACAAGGAAAAGGAGGACAAAATGCTGTTGACATGCTGCGCAAGAAGTTTGAAAAATGGAAAAGAAAACACCAAGCGTAACTTTATCATCATCTCTAAAATCCTGCAAAATGCTCTCATTCAAAATAGTGGGCTGGTAATTTTTCATTAGCCATGATGGCATTCCCGAAAGCGTTAATTAATAAATTGGCGTTTCCATATTCATCTGTCCATAATAAATTACCGTTGAATGCTGTACCGTGAATTTGCATTGATTTGATGGGAATATCGGCAATACCATCTGTAAAATCAATTCTAATATTTTCAATGAAATAGTGTCCGTTTTTGTTCTGGTACTCAGCTGTATAATTGTTATCGTCGAATCTAAATGACAGGTGCATTTTCATATCTGATCGTTTGTGAAGAATCATCATTTGTTGCATTTTTTGTTTACGCCGACTCCTTTACAATCCTATATAAAATCAACAATGTAAAATATATAATCGTATCTCGAGTCGTCCTTTCAACAATTGCGCCTCCCCTTCATAACTAACCGGCATTTCAAAACAATGTTCCCTTGCCGTAAATATACACAGCAAAATGAAATGAATGAAAGCTCCTGCTGCCACCCTGGCGCAAAGTTATTAGCCAGCATCACAATGAAAGGCTTGCAAAGTAAACACGCTCCCGCTTTTGGGGACCAAGCCACTGCACAGAACCTTCGCGGATGGTGTAGTGTGAAAGAGAGGTGTGTTATAAAGGATGGCACTTTTCGGAATAAACTGTTTAAACGTATCTCTTCCCCATCGTTTTATCGGTCTTTCAGCACCTGCCAAACGACCGAACTACCGTTCATGAATAAACGATGACAAAAAAACAACAACTCTCTACTTTTGCATATGCTTTTTTCCCCTGCCCATTCTTTTCACAGTAACAATTAGAATTACTTCATGCATAAGGCCTATTTTTTTATTCGCTCAAATCGCTATTTTATCAAGGTTTCTCTTGATGAGATCATGTATATGAAGCAAAGGGGTCATACATGTCGATAATAACTACCCGGCAACAACATACCGTCCTGTTGACGCTCAAACAACTGGAAAAAAAACTTCCGCAAGATCATTTCTGCAGGGTTCATCGTTCAATCATTGTAGCACTCGATCGCATTACTTCCTTCGACAACTTTCAGGTAACACTTGGAGATATGTCGTTCCCTATTATCAAAAACTACCAAAAAAGCTTGTTGGATAAAGTAACTATTTTAGACCCAGATGCAGATAAAGCCCATCCTATTCAATCATCCTGTACAGGTGAAGACTACCCCTGTTTAACCTTCAACTGAAGCCGGCTTATTGTCTATGGACCTATTGATTTTACCAGCAGCACGCAGGACATTTTAAAATGAATACGGGATGGGCAGAATACTCTTGAACCTACTTGTTTCACTGGTTTTACGCCGACACCTTTGGTGTTTGGTGTATTGGCCATCATAACCTCATGTATGGCGCGTATTTTTTTCAGAACCACAAAATGAGTAGCGATGGAAGCTTCCAAAATCAGCAACCGCTTTGTGGGGACCAAACCGGCGCGCAACGCCTATTCGTTACACCATTGTTATAATGTCATTCCTCCATCCACAATCACTTCTGCACCTGTAATGAAATTGGAGCTTTCATCCGAAAGATAAACAACAAGCTTTGCCACGTCTTCCGAATCACCCATTTTGTTCAGAGGAATGGCATTGATCAATCTTTCCTGTATGTTTTGTATTGTTGCTTCATCCAGTCCTGCTTTTTTCATCACCTCTGTTTTATGTGGACCCGGACTGACAATGTTTACCCTGATCTTTCTTGGCGCCAATTCAGCGGCGGCCGTTTTTGCAATGGAGTTAAGAGCCGCCTTGCTTGCCTGGTAAATAGAACTATTGGGTTTGTAAGTCGAACCAACAATAGACGACAAAATGATCACCGAGGCACCATCCTTCAATATAGGAATGAATTTACTGAGCGTAAAATAAGCGCCCCTGAAATTGATGTTCATGACGCTATCAAAATTTTCTGCATTCGCATTTTCTATCAAACCTGGCGTTCCGGTAATGCCCGCATTGATAAATAGAATATCCACTTTACCAAATTGTTTTTCTACCTCGTTACGAAGAAGTTCCACGTCCTCCAGGTTCGCCTGGTCCGCTACAAACGGAACAGCGCCAATCTCCCGCGCCGCCGCTTCAATGGCTTCTTTCCGCCTGCCTGTAACAATTACTTTCGCTCCAAGGTTTGCAAATTCTTTCGCTGTTGCAAAGCCGATACCACTGTTCCCGCCGGTTACTATTACTAGCTTGTCTTTAAATTTATTCATGTCTCAAATTTTTACAAAGTTATTGGCAGTTTGGTATACTTTTGTAACCAGTATCACAGAGTATACCACAAAAACATGGCAATTACAAGAAACCAGGAAGAAGAATTAAGGGCCCTACAAGACACACTTTATTTTATCGGAGGTAAATGGCGCATTCCTGTTATTAACTCCATTTGCAATGGCAACAGGCGTTTTCGTGAAATAGAACGCAGTATTCCGGGCATTACAAAACGGATGTTATCACGGGAATTAAAAGAAATGGAAATGAATAAATTGGTGAAAAGGAATGTGTATTCAGAAACGCCTGTACTGATTGAATATGAACCTACCGAATATTGCAGAACCTTTGGAAAGATCATTCAGTCGATGATTGATTGGGGCAGGGATCATAGAAAAGAGATCACAAAAAAGAAATAGAAGTGTTTTCAGTAAGGTCAAATTTGGGATTGAAACTTCCTTTGTCTGGCTGGCGAACTCATATGTCCGGTTCAGGGGAAAGTAACTGGCAGCGCTAAAAAGATCGTTGCATTTTTGAGTCATCAAATACAAAAACGTACAATCATGACAAAGAAATCAACATCAATTATTTACTGGACAGGTACAGCGCTTACTTCACTTTGGTTCGGCGCAAGCGGGTTCTTTGAATTAACACACAATGCCGTTGTTTGGGATATTACGCGTGCACTTGGTTACCCTCCGCATTTCATCTATATTTTGGGCGTTGCAAAGTTGACAGGCGTTGCTGTCCTATTAGTACCGGGTAAATTGCTTCGTTTGAAAGAATGGGTATTTGCAGGTGTGTTTTTTGATATCCTGTTTGCATTTTTTTCTAAACTAAGCGTGTTGGGTTTTCCGGCAACAATCGACGCAATAGTAGCTTTTGTAATGGTTACAACAACTTATAGTATGTTCCGCAAATTATACCCGGGCTTACGTAGTCCTGAATATACAAATGCAATGAATACCGCGTTCTAAAAAACTTTCAAAATATCATACAAATGCCTGAATTTACTTTCAGGCATTTTTGTTTTTCGATGACTCAGACCTGTTCTTTCTTTATAAAAACGAGTTATGCAGACTTTGCATGACCCGTTTTTATTTCTACAATTCATTTTCCAGTGACCTTGATTCCTCCACACTCCACTACTCAAGCCCCACATGTGCCGCTGCTGCTATTGCTCCCTTCTGTTTGTCTTGCACGAATCCTATTACTTCCCAATCCTTCACACTAAATTGTTTTGGGAGTGTAATAGTGAATGTGCCGGTTGATTGCCCTTTGAGTTTCATTGAGCACAGGTCACGAACAAGTTGGACATGTGACAACGTTTTGCCTTCATTTTCTCCTGCGCGAACACTGCTTGTTGCCTGGCGCTGCACAACGGCAAGTATCAATTGCTGATCGCTTACAATGCCTGAGAAATTGTAAGCGACACTTAAACTGTCTTTGCTAAGCTGCCCCTTTAAATTGAGTGTAGCAGTGTTTGAACCAAGTAAGGCTGTGCTGATGGCTCCTTCAATGGCGGTGGCATCAGAACCAATGTATTCAGCCTTTCCATTAATGATCAGTTGTGGCGTATAGACTTCGCGGGTGAATTGTTTGTTATACTGGTATTGCCTTGCTGTGAATTTTGCATCGCTAAATGGATCTTTCCATCCAAGGCGGTCCCAATAATCCACATGATAAGCCAATACATAAACGGGTTTACCTGCCGCGTGTTGCTGAATATTGGCGAGTAATGCTTCTGCCGGCGGGCAACTGGAACATCCTTCTGAAGTAAACAATTCGAGCACTGCAAAGCCATCGTTTTTTAAAAAGGCTGGTTGCTGCGTTTGCGCAGATGTTTTATTGATGAGCATTGCTGCAATAAACACAAGTGTTAACCATATGCCCGGTACAATAAGTTTTACTGATTTCATTGTTGTGAATTTTAATAATTCAAAATTATCAGCAGAGTACGCACCCGGCTAGCGAAAAGTTGTTCAGGCGGGCATTTTGAAGGCTCAGGCAGACAAGCAAAATAATGAACCGTCAATTAAACACATGAATGGATGATGCAAGCTCCTAGCGGTTTTCCAGCCATGTAAGAAAGTTAGTTGACTTCTCTTTGTTTACCAAAAGCTTTTCTGGTGTTTCAATGGAAAGCTTTACCAGCAGCTTTCGCAAAAAGAAGGGTTCTATTTCTTTAATGGCTTTAAAGTTGACAAGATATTGCCTGTTGAGCCGGTAAAATTGTTGTGCAGAAACAGCCTGCGTAATCTGGTCCAGCGACTGGGTAATTGGATATTGTTGTTTATCGAAACACATGATCCAGGTGGCGTCATGGCGTATGCAGAAGTAAGCAATATCATCCACGTGCACTGTTTTATACTTTTGCTGCATGAATACCAGGAAGCTTGTTTTGCCGCTTGGCGCCTGTAGTTTGTTGAGCACTTCCTGTAAGTCCACAGTGTTTTTTTGCTGAAAAAAATTCTTCAGCTCATCTACTTTTTTGAAAGCACCTTGAATATCTTCCTTGGAAAATGGTTTTAACACATAGTCTACGCCATTGCTCTTAAACGCTTTCAACGAATACTCATCATAGGCTGTGCAAAATACAACCGGGCAGGTTACGTCTACTGCTTTAAATATTTCAAAACAAAGCCCATCCGCCAGCTGAACATCCATGAAAAGCAAATCCGGCATTGGGCCATTAGAGAGTGCTGTTACAGATTCTTCAACGCTCTGGTATTGCCCAATGATTGTTGCCTGTGGTTGTAGTTCAAGTATGATTTTTTCCAGTGATTGTGCGGTCTTGCGTTCGTCTTCAATTATGATGATGTTCATGGATCAATGGTAGTTTAACTAAAAAGGTTTTTTGATCGTCGATAATATCGATAGGTGTTTTTAACAGGTGTTGATAGCGCAAATCAATGTTTTGAAGGCCCACTCCAGTTGAATCGGTTCCGGTTTTTAGTTGTTTCTGATTGGCCACAATAATTTTTCCGTCTTCTTCGTAAACCTTTATGTGCAAAGGCTTTTGCATAGATACGATATTATGCTTGAGGCAGTTTTCAACGAGTAATTGTAAGGTGAACGGAGGGATCAATGAAGCGAGTGCCTGGTGGCTCAACGTACTTTCAAACGTAAAGCCTCTATCGAACCTCGCTTTTTGAAGAAATAAATAAGCGTTAAGTATTTCCATTTCTTCGTTAACATGTATAAGATCCAACTTGCGACTTTCCAGCGTAAAACGATAAAAGTTTGAAAGTTTAAGAATGAAATCAACTGCTTCTTTGTCGTCATTTTCAACCATTGCTTTCAAGGTATTCAAACTGTTGAAAAGAAAGTGAGGATTCACCTGTTGTTTGAGCAACTCATATTGTGCACTCAGGTTGTCGTTCTTAATGCGTTCCAGTTCCATGCTTACGTGCTGGTTCTCGTAATTCTGTTGCACCAAATGGAGGAACATGTAACAAACGAGGTTGATTAAAATTCCTCTTACTTCCACCATCAACATTACCGGGCCGAAATTAATGTGGGATAAAATAAGTTGCTGTATCCATGCAAGGCCAAGCATCACCACCAATCCGAATAGCAAACTCTTTATGAGTTTAGAATATGAGATGCTTTGCTTGCGTTTATCTCCGGGTTGCTTTGATAGCATGTAGATATTGAAGTACCACATTAGTAAAGAAAATGTAGCCGTTAGTGCTGCGTTCACAGCGGCTTCTGCTACATTAAAACGGTGTTCCGCGATTTGGGGTACGGAGGATAACAATCCCAATACAATAGAACTTATCCAGATCGTTGCATTGGAAATGGTAAAATTGGTTGACTTCATCTAATGAGAAAATATTGTCGTTAACAAATGTATTGATTCTTATTAAATTATGGGAAAACGGAAGGTCTGTGTGCAAGGATATCGATTATCCTTTCATCGCCAGTCATCGGTTGTCCATGGGTGTTAAGAGGCGCTTTCCCCTGCACCAAACGGTAGATTAATGATTTTGCATCCGTGCCAGTTGCGGTTAGGTTTTCAATGCTTTGCACGGCACCATTAATGTAACTGCCGTACCAGTGTGTATTGTCTTCTTGCTTGAACGTAACCAGTTCAAAAATTTCTCCAGCAACATGCGTTTGGTAGCCTCCCATCGCTGACTTTCTTGCTGCTTCATTTCCGTATAATACCGACATTGTTTTTTGTTTACGGTTTGCAAAAGTGGTAATAACTTTCAAATTGCCTGCATCAAACATAGGTCTTACACCGGCTTCGTTTTGCAATGGAAGATTGAAGATATAATCGTTGTTGTCCGCGATCTTATGACAGTTGTAGCATGTACTGTTAAACAAGGGTGTATGGCCGTACGGAACAAGTTGTATGCCGTTGAATTTGGCGAAGCCCCAACCTTTGCTATCAGGAAACTGTGTGCTATTTTTTGTCATGATCTGTATGCTGTTGAGCGAGCCCGGAACAATGTCACCATTTTCACTTTCAATACTGTTCCATACCGCCTTAACAACCGTGCTGCCTTCGGGAAAAGGGTGGGTATGATTGTCGCGTATGGCTTTTACGGCAATATCGTTTCCATAAAGAATGCGTATGCTGTGGTTGTCGAAGCGATTCGTGGTACTGATGATTTGCCAGTTTTGATAATCGGGAACATAGGCCACTCCATTGGCAGCAACGGGTACTCTGTTGTTGCTGTTACCTTGCTGAAAATCATGAAACTCTTTTTCTGCCTGGTTTATCACGGAGGTGTCCTGGTACTTCGCGGGACTCATCTCCCTCGCGTATTCTTGTAATACTTCTATGTCCTGAACAGATAAATTTGCCTGCGGATGAACAGTGGTGTATGAAGTCAGTGGCATTTTTCCTGCAATGGCCATGTTCACTATCTCCCAAAAGCGTCCCTGCTGATCTGCAGCACTTAAAGTATCCCACGTGGAAAAATTGAATCGTTGTCTTGCTTCTTTCACGTGAGCATTCACGAACCATGATACAGGGGCAATCTTGTCATACCAGCGAAGATTTGTTACGTTGGAGTGACAATCATAACAGGCACGCTGCAAAATATTTATTACGTCTGCAGGGGCCTGCAAAGGATGCGCCACCAGCGGGTTTGCAACAGGTCGCTGAACGAATTGCAAAGCAGTTATCAATACTGCAAGGATGATAACAATGCGAAATGGTTTGCTTATTTTTTGAAACGGGAATGGCATGGTGCTATTTTTTAACCAAGTTAATATGCTTGCGTTGGCTTGTATTGGTCGATTCTTCCCAACCGGACATTTTAGGCTGTGAACCGGACAAGACTTATGATGGTAAATATTTGGTGGGGAGAATGGCACAAAAAAAGGAGCGCCTTTCTGCACTCCCCTTTTGTATTAATGAACATCATGCTAAAGCAGATGCGTGATTTTTTTCTGCTTCTAAACGGTCAGGCTTATCTGTACATTGATGTTTCCGCGTGTGGCTTTTGAATAAGGGCAGGTTTCGTGCGCTGCTTTCACCAGTGTCTCTGCCTGTTCGTAGGATAGGCCTGGCAGACGCACATGAAGGCGGGCCTGCAAACAAAATCCGGTTTCATCATTTGCCAGATCAACTTCTGCGTCTATCGCTGTATCTGCAGGGACGGTGATGCCCAATCGTGGCGCATTTACTTTGATGGCTCCTATAAAACATGCAGACCATCCTGCGGCAAACAATTGCTCAGGATTTGTGCCATTGCCTGGTGTCCCGGTGTTGAAAGTTTAATATCGAGTCTGCCATCTTCGCTTTTGGCGCTGCCTTCACGGCCGCCAATGATGTGAACTTTGCCGGTGTATAGAACCTTTTTAATTTCTCCGTGAACTGTGTTTGTAATTGCTCTTGTTTCCATTTTATTTGAATTGTGTTGATGTCATTTAATAAAGATTATTTGGCAAGCCTGTCTGCTTCAATGATCGCGTTTGCAAATGCTTCAGGTGCTTCCTGCGGAAGGTTGTGTCCTGCGCCTGCAATGATATGATGTACATGCTTGCCGGTAAATTTTTTCGCAAAAGCAGATCCATCACTTGCGGGAACCACGCCATCAGCATCTCCATCCAATGTAACGGTTGGAACGCTGATGGTGGGTGATGTTGCAAGCTTTTGTTCAATTGCATCGTATTGTTTTTCTCCTGGTTCCAGGCTCAACCTCCAGCGATAGTTATGGATAACGATTGCAGCGTAATCAGGGTTTTTGAATGAAGCAGCTGAGCGTTCGTAGGTAGCTTCATCAAAGTTCCATTTAGGTGAAATGTTTTTCCAGATCAACCTGTTAAAATCGTACCAATTGTTGCTGTACCCAATTTTGCCTCTTTCTGTTGCGAAGTAATATTGGTACCACCAACCCCATTCTGCTTTTGGTGGCAAGGGTTGTCTATTTTTTTCAAGACTATTGATCAGGTAGCCATTAACGGAAACCAGTGCTTTACAACGTTCGGGCCATAATGCCGCGATAATGTCAGCCGTTCTGGCACCCCAGTCAAAGCCGCCAAGAATGGCAGTCTTAATGTTCAGCGCATCCATGAAGGCAATGATATCGTTGGCCACTGCGGCTTGCTGTCCGTTGCGAAAAGTCTTTGCATTCAGAAACGTGGTGGTACCATGTCCTCTCAGATGTGGTACAAGAACGCGGTATCCTTTTTCCGAAAGTATCGTTGCTGTTTTCTCGTAGCTGTGAATATCATAGGGCCAGCCATGAAGCAATATAACCGGTTGCCCGTTAGCTGGTCCAAGCGCTGCGTATCCAATATTAAGCACTCCGGCTTTTATTTGATGAATGTTGTTGAAGTCGGTGCTATCTTTCGTCGCAAGCATTGTTTGTTGGCCAATAGACGCCTTTACCCCAAAGGAATGCAGCGTTATTGCTGCTAGTACTATGATTTTTAAAATGCTGCTTCTGCTGAATTGAGTATTGTTATTCATGATCGGCTGATTTTGGTTGATAAAAAAGGCTTGTTCATTTTATATCATAAAACTAGCGCCCGGACGTCAGGCGTGGGAGGCATTTTATTGTAAAGTGGACAAATAGGGAGCTGAAATAGACAGGCGGTGATTAGCGGCCAAAATATGATAGCAATCAATCAACAAAAATGTTGCCCCTGTATTTAAATTTTCAATGATCATTCAGGGCCATGAGAAAAAAACTAGCAGTTAGCCGGGACTATAGCAAAACAATGAACATACCCGGCGTTGTCCATAAAAATCATGTAACAATAAGTCCACCTGGAAATTCGGCACAAAACAAAAGGCTGCCTCAAAACATTGAGACAGCCTTTTGCTTTCAGCAACTATATCCTGCCATGCTATTCTTTCACCACTTTAATAATCTCCCGTTTCGTGGCTTGGATCACCTGCACAAAGTAGACCCCGCGCTTATACGTATCACCCAATGTGATAATGCTGTTGGGCACCACATTGTTTCGCACCTCCACTATCCTTCCTAATACATCTACCACCTGCACGGTTACACGTTGCACAGTATTTTGAGAGACTACCTTTACCTTGAAATTGTTAACACTCGGATTGGGTACCGCACTTACTTGGAACTGTGCAGCAGTTTCATCCTTTGTGCTCGCTGACAAAGAAGAGGTACTTGCGATGGATGGTGTATTGCCGCACTCCACTTTCACCTTAAAGCATAGTTGTCTCGAAAAACGACCCTGTAAATCTTCCACCTGGTAACAGATGGTGTAAGTACCGGGAGCAACGACAGTTCCCCATGCCGGACCAGACACCTGGTAGTAACGATACAATGGCGACTCAAACTCTGTAACGAAAGTAGCCTGGTATTCTTTACCGATATCGTTCCATCTTGCAAGGTTGTCATAATTATTCAATAGCACATAAGGCTCTTGAATGTGCCAATAATCTCCCGTTTGATTGTTCGGCTCTCCTGGGAACCAATTGGTATAATGGTTATAATAAGGTTCTCCTGTAACCCAGGCAAATTCATCCGGCACACCTGTATTGTATAAACCGATCCATGGGCCATAGCCTCCGGCCGTTTTAAAATTATTAACGATCATGTCGTTTTCTTCCGCGCTGTTGATGGTCGCCAGGTGACCGCCAACCCTTGCTGAATAAGCCCGGGCCGTATCCCAAAGGAATCCTCCTCTTCCCAAATAATAAGCGTGGCCATTCAACAACGCCTTCAACTCAAGGAAATTAGACGCGGCAAACGTTGTATTGGGAATCCATATCTGTTGCGGCCATTGACTTTCCGGCTGCCTCCATTTCAACGGCGCCGTGCAACTGCCAGCAGCTGCTATAATAGTCGTATCCAGTGGAATAACATCACCGCCGGGTATACATTCTACCTTGACATTAAAGCAAACCGTATCCTTGTGATGGGTTACTGTGTCAAGAATTTCATAGCAGACCCTGTAATCACCCACCGGCACATCACTTCCGTTGGAAGGTCCGCTGATTTGCCTGTATTTAACATGTGGTGCCTCAAATTCTGCAATAAAAGCAAGATAATATTGCGAATCAAGATCGTTCCAGCGGTTCTGAGCATCATAGCCCCATATATGCACATAAGGTTCTTTAACAACGTTGGTCACGCCGCCATTACTTGGCTCTGACGGGTGCCAGTAGCTGAAATTAAAAGGCTCACCGGTAACCCATGCAAACTGACCCAGCGTTCCGGTATTGTACAATCCGATCCACGGACCATAACCTTCTTCTTGTTTCAGACTTGTACGTATGAAATCATTTTCACCGGCAGAGTTTACAGTAACGAGATGTGCCCCTCTTTGTTCTGCCAGTTGTTTGGCCGTTTGCCATGGATAGAATCCGACGGACTGATAATAGCCATGACCGTTATAGCTGCCTTTATAAATGAGTTTGCTGCGGGGATAAGGATCATTGTAGGCAGGTGGCAGATCAATAACAGACTGGTACAGGCCAGGTTCCTTCCAGTGCAATGTTGCCTTGCAGTCGAAGGCATTCGCCCTGAATGTCGTGTCGCCTGGCAGGTTGCCTTCATTACCAGCATCAGGAGTTACTTTGCGCGTCACTTGCATGTCTGCCTTTGTTGCGCAATATTTCGCATCCCTGACCTCAACTGTGTAGCTTCCGTACGGCACAGCAGTGAATACGCCGGAATTATTCATTCTGTCACCAAGAAGGAAGGTATAAGGGGCCATACCACCGGAAGGCACGATTGTCACTGCACCGTTTGTCATGTTATCGGTGGCTTCTGCGACCTGGTTGGTAAAAGATAGTTTACAGGTATCACCCAGCCACACCATCGGTTTTGAATCGGTAATGGTACCAACGCTTGCAACAACCGTGTCTTTTCCGGCGAGCGCGCCCTGGTAACAAAACGAAGCAACCCCATTGTTATCGGTAATGCCATACCCAATAACATTTGAGTTTTTCCCCTTAACGGTAAATAGGATGGTCATTCCCGGTAATGGGTGATATTTTAACTGATCAAACACCACCGCTTCGTAGCAAGACTGCCGGCTGATGTTTAATGTATCATAAGTCTTTCTTAGTTCAAAGCTCCAAATCTTCGAAATATCCGCATTCATTTCACCCGCCGCAAAACCGTAGCCGGTATGTTGCCCGTAACCGTATGCAGTTGCTCCGAATGGAAGACTGCCTCGCAATGTAAAAGCGCCCCCACCCACAGACATGCGCCCACCTGAATACCCGGTATTGCCGATAGCATGAAAGTAATACGCAGGCAAGGGCTGTCCATTAAAGGTTAGGCTTCCTATACCGGCAGTCGGTGTAACAATATTGATGTCACTAACCTCGTAACCGTCAACGTTTGGTATGGTATAATCAGTCAGGTACTGGTCTACCGGCGGGACGACCATTGAAAAAGGAGCGCCCGGCCGGCCAGGAACGCCCGATCCATAAGAATATTGGCTAACAAGGACCGGATTGTTTGATTCTATAACAACATCGCCAACAATTACTGCTTCAGTAACATGCCCTTTGTAGGACATTGGTTGCGGTACCCCGTTGATGGTGATAAACGTGTTAGGCATAGTACCTATGATGCGGAAGAGATCTCCATTGACGCGCCCTAGTAATGAAGTCGCCATTACTTTCCTGCCGAGTGCATTGGTGGGCGGTAACATTTCAGCAAGACGGTTGCAATCGCCAAAACCCACGGGAACATTGGCACACTGATGGCCTCCATAAACGCCGATTGGCTTGGTGGACGTAATGATGGTTCCTGAAAAATCCGCATTCGGGTCAGTACTCGTTACTTCATAAGTCTGGCCCCTGTGCAGCAGAACATCATAGTGGCCGTAAGGAGGGGTGGAAGGCGAAATGGTTACGAGTGTAGGTTCCTGTGTGCAGATAATACCGAATTGCGAGCCCCCGGTTGATCCGTTTTGAAAAGAGGCAACCACGTAATCAGTGCCCAAAACTTCTGTTGGCAGCGCAAGATAGGCATCTGCGGTAGCAGCAGTAGAACTGAAAACGGTAACGGAAACTTCGTTGGATGCAGTGATATACACTCCTTTGGCATCTGCAATGCCAGATGTATGAATGGCGGCCGCTGCTGGCAGCGTTATTTTTGTCGTTGCATTGGAGCTTACAGAAAAGGGAACCTGGAAAGAGAGCCCCGGTATCAAAATCACACCAGTAGCATCGGTTGCTGAGTTTATGTAAATCACTGGACTGGAAGAGTCCTTATTGCCAGGCATCATCAGCCAGAACTCTTTTCCTTTGGTGTCTTTGTACTGCGCCATTAAAGGGTGTAGTGGCAAAAAACATAGATACAGCAAGATTGTTACGGACGATTTAAGCGTGTCACGCAGGAAGGATTTCTTTGTCATAAAGGATTTTTAGGTTAATGGTTTTTTCGTTGCAAGTAATAGTTATCATTAAAATATTAGCCTGGTTTACAGATCCATTATACTGATGCATTCCTGGCTGACCGTGGCACTTATGAAAACAGCGATGATGAACAATTTTTTTAGTAGGTGCATTGCATAGTCATCCTGGCATCGCGAATAAACAATACATTAGTACATGGCAGCAAAAATCGCCTCCATCACAGGGTGATCGTCACGTACACATAACTTTTAAAACAGAAGAGGTAAACAGCAAATAAATGATTGGAAGCATCAACATTGTTCGTTAAAATATATTGGCGAACAAAACCAATGAAGGGTAGAATTCAGTGATTGGATATTACCAAGGATAATGAAGTGCAACAAATCTAAAAAAGTTAATTTAGAAATGATAGCGTTTGAAATATTATTTAATTGAGTCCAAAATTAACGTTGAAGGTTGTCCGAAGTTGAGAAAATAATTAACAAAAATAAACCCGACATTCTATTGCATCTACCTTAGACCCAACTTGGTGTCCTGGCTACGCTGTGTTAATAATATCGTACATGAAATTTCCTTCAACACTCCTGCTGCTACCCTATCGCAAAGGTATTGGCCTGGTATGCAAAGCAAGGCTTGAACAGAAAACACGCTCCCGCTTTTGAGGACCAAGCCACCGCACAAAACCCTAGCGAATGGTGGAGTGATAAAGAAAGGTGTGTTATTGAGAATGCCTCTTATTCGAATAAACTATTTAGACGAACCTCTTTCCCATCGTTTTAACGGTCACTCAGCACCAGCCAATCAACTGAACTACCGTCCATATATAAACGACATTTGAAAAATAACAACTCCCTACTTTTGCATATGCCTTTTTCCCCTGCTCATTCTTTTTTCACAGTAACAATTAGAATTACAACATGCACCACGCTTATTTCTTCATTCGCGTTGATCGCTATTTTATCAAGGTTTCGCTTGATGAGATCATGTATATTGAAGCGAAGGGATCATACATGTCGATAATGACTATCCATCAACTACATACCGTCTTGCTATCGCTTAAACAACTGGAAAAAAAGCTTCCGGAAGAGCGTTTCTATCGGATCAATCGTTCTATCATTGTTGCACTTGATCACATCACTGCCTTTGATGACTTTCAAGTGAGGCTTGGTGAAAAGTCTTTTCCACTTAGCAAACGCTACCAAAAAAGTTTATTGAATAGGGTAACAATATTACAAGCCGATGCAAGTGAATAGCATCCTATTCAACCAATCTGTACAGGTGGAGATTGACTCTAAGGACAAACCCGCCGCACAAAACCCTCGCGAATGGTGTAGTGAAAAAAAGGGTAAGAAAAAATACCAGCCCGTTTTATGAGCTGGTATTGTTTGAATGTATGGTTGTCTTACTATTTTATTGGTATCGGAATGCTAAATGATTCCGTGACCGGTGGCAAACACTGATGATCGTCGCAGGTCATAAATTCGATCTCTCCTTTGACCGTTACATTTTTTCCTGAAAACTTTACCTTTTGTTGAAATACGACTTCCTTTTCAAAATAAAGCACCTGCATACCAAATGCTCCATCCCATTTCGCTAACGGTTTCGGTTCAGTTGTTTTTCCAACCAATACATAATTCCCCGAAGAGTCAATAGTAATACTTGTTTTAAGAGGTCCGCCTTCTTTTTGTTGGGTAGAATAGATATGCCAGCCTGGCATTACCGTTGCCTTAAAAGATAGCAGGGCTTGGTTGCTCCCTATTACTTTGGCGGCGCAGTTCCATTTAATTTGCTGACTAAATACAGAGGAGATTCCCGCAAATAAAAGAATCATTAACATTGCAAATGTCTTCATTCGATCCGTTTAAAATTGAATATTTAAGTTTGTCAATAATTATTCACTTCAACCTTTTCTCATCGGTTATTACAAGCCCAGGCATGTCTTTTTCGATCTCGTGAAACTCTATGCCTTTGGATTTCCAGAAAGCGAGTAGTTTGGTTTTGTCGCTGGTATCAAAATCTTTTGGTAACGTAAAGTCCACTTTCATTGTAGAGTTACTGGAATCAATAACGTCAATTATTTCACCGCCATATTGGTTCAGCCCGATATAACTTATAAGGTCGCCCAACGGACGATTCTGTATGCGGCGGGAAACGGCTATATCATCGGCCAGTGTATTTCTGGGTTCACCGCCCTTGGTGGCCAACACTGAAATCTTTTTGTTGATAGTAGCCACCAACATTTTTTTAGTAACAGTTGTACTTTCAAAATACAACTTGCCAAATGATCTTTCTGTTACATCCCTCAATGTGGCTTTCAATTCATCTCCGACAATGGCCTTTGCAAAAAAGACGTCATACGAAAAATTGTGACGATCTTTTTCCTGTTGCGAATCGGCCTCTTTTCTTGCATAACTAAGCTGATCGGCCAGGAAAGGATCTTTCACTTTAATTTCGATAACAGGATCGTTTTTAAAGTATTCGGAATTTCCCATCGCATAAAGGTTTAATAAACTTGTATTGGTGCAGGTTTCTCCATAGCGGTTACCGCTGGTGTCTGTTTTCAATCTGTTCACATTATTACCGACACGCCCCTGGTAAATAGCACACTGAAATTGCGCAGAACTATCGCCATCAATAATGTTACCATTTTTAAAAACCAGTGGCAGCAAATGTCTGTCAGTTGACTTGATCCAGGTCCACGGCAGGTATTGGACATTAATAAACTCTATTTTTTCACCATTCAATACCCGTCGAATGTTTTGCTCATTAACTTCGGCAGCCTGTGTTAAACCAATTACTTTTCCATCCGGATCAATCCATACTTCATAAGGCACACCGGTGGTAGGAACAAGAGCATCCAGCTTTTCATCATTTAATACCATGGGTAATGTGATTGGCTTGCCAATCCGCTCACGCACTTTATCCAATACTTTCAGGATATTTTCTTTAGAATCTTTTGAAACTTTGGTTTTCATATTGACCAACACTATTTGCAACCTGTCGCCAAATTTGTCCTGCAGTTCCTGCATATGGGGAAACAAATGCACGCAAACGGAGCATCCTTTATTCCATACATCAAGAATCAACAACTTTCCTCGATAATCGGAAATGCGTAGATTGTCAACGGGAGAATTGATGGTTTCTGCAAACTGGTGATCCGGCATTTGCATACCAAGTTGTATGGCTTGCTGGCCGTAGGAAAAAAAGGCAGAAGCAATTAATACTACAGAGAAGAATATACACTTCATAAAATTGTCGATTTGATATTTTTTAATATTTTATTTGCTTGTGAGTTTCAACATGTCAGAATCATTTGTTATAACCGACTAGGCTCGCTCTTAACGATGATAAATGATCGTGTGCTCGAGTGCTAACTATATTGATTCAGCGTTTTGTGTTTTTTTTATTGGGAGCTGGCAATCAAAGCCGGCATACCTTACGCCAAACCGATATCGTTTTTTTCATTCGTTAATTTTTAAATGGCAAGGAAGAGCCTACCCGCTTAGTGAGCAGCAGGCGCTAAAATAGTATCCAAAAATTTGGTTAGTTACCGATTTATTTATTCCGGATTTTGTGGCATGCCCGAAACCTTTAGAACCATCTCCGGAAGAGGGATCGCGTATCGGTTAGCGTTAGGCAATAGCGTATAGATTTGTCCATTTGCATTACGCGTCAATATTATGTTTGCATTCTCAAGATTAAGGCGCTTGATATCCATCCAACGTCGTTCACGGAAGATCAACTCCTTTCTTCTTTCCGTCAATACCTTTTGTAAGGCATCTTGCGCGGATGACGCAGTAATTGGAACAAAAGGCTGCGCGGGAGTGTTAATCATCCGGTTGCGCATCAGTATGTTTAGATCCTCCATTGCTTTTTCACTATTTCCAGCTCTTGCTTCGGCCTCTGCTTTTACAAGGAACATTTCATCGTTGGCGATTCCTACAAAAGGGTAGTTTTGTCCGAATGATCCTTTGAATGAAAAAGTGCCGTCGCTATTTTTCTTAAAGAAAACAATTTTTCTAAGATCATTGTCTGCGTATGACTTATACAACAATGTATCCACAAATCCTTTGGTAGTCGCGTTGTAAGGCCGACCATAAGTAACAAGGTATATCGATATCTCATTATTGTATTGAGAGATTGGACGTGTGGCCGAGGCATTGAGTGTATTAAAGTCAAGTAAATCACGGTTAATTTGCAGACTCGAATCTGCGTACAGTCCTGCTTTATCGTACTGGCGCATCGACAGATATACATTTGCCAGCATTCCGTAAACCGATTGTTTGCATGGACGATTGGCAGTTTGGGGCCTATTGGGAAGCAATTTAAGTGCAGCGTCAAGATCATTGATTATTTGAGTATAGGTTTGCCTGACACTGGGCCTGGTCGAAGCTTCGTTAAGATTAGCGCTTAAGCGTAGCGGTATACCAAGGTCTTTGTCTGCCGTTGCTTCATTATATGCTTTGGAAAAAGCAATTACCAGTTGCCAAAAATACCAGCTCCTGAAAGCAAAAGCACTACCTCTAACACTATTGAACGCCTGCCTTTGAGATTCTGTTACTGTCATTTTATCCAAGGCTTCCAATGCAACGTTCATAATCATCACACCGGCGTAGGTGGCACCCCATCCAGGCAGGTCTGTACCAGCAGCATCAAACGGATATTTTCCCCAGGTGTATGTTTCCTCGTATCCCTTGTAATAAGACATACCATTCAAAACCTGCTGTGTCAGGTAATAATTATCAGCCGAACATTCACCGTAATAAGGGGAGGCAGCAAGATTAACACTGACAACGTCATCCAAAAGCTGTTGCACGTCAGATACGGTTTCCACTCCTGAATTAGTGAGATTATTTTTTTGGTCAAGATATTTCTTGCAGGAACACATTAAAACTCCTGCGAAGAATATTATTATATAAATTTTTGATTTCATAATATTTCCTTATTAAAAATTAGTACTAAGAGTAAAGGAATAAGAGCGAGCTGGAGCATAGGTGCCAATGGCATCCGGGTCGATGCCATCTTTATTTGCCCGCCAAAGCATCCCCAGATTGGAGACATTAAATCCTATTGTTAAATTTTCGGAAGGCAATTTGTGGAAATACTTACGGTTAAAACTGTAATTGAGGTTGACATATTGCAAACGAATATGATCACCTTTACGAACAAGTGCTGTCGAATGGATATAAAATTGTACTACATTATAATCATTTGGATATTGAAAAACAGGAACATTGGTATGTTGCTCGTCCCCTGGCTTTTGCCAGCGTTTGGCAAAATCTGCAAACCCTGCTTCGTTATCACCACCTATGATCTTAAAATAATCAACAGAAGGCTTTAGGAAATAATATCCCAGCTTATAAGTGATGTTGAAATTAAGCGAAAAGCCTTTATAGCTAAAAGAGTTGTTCAATGAACCATAGGTCACGGGAAGTATGGCCTTACCAAAATCTATACTGGATGAATCAATTTCAGAATTTATCGCATCATAATCCATACTAGGCTTACCATGATAAATGCCGATGGGCTTACCGGTTTGTGGATCAAGCCCCATTGATTTGAATGTATTCAGTGAAAAAAGCGGGCTTCCAATCATAGGATTGGGACCTGTAGGATTGATATATCCAAGATTATTGTAAATCGGTTGGTTATAGCCAGTAACCCTGTCTTTTGAATGAGTAAATATGAATGAGGTGTTCCAGCTGAATGGTGCAAGAATATTCCTGGTGCTAATAACAGCTTCCACACCACGAACACGCATACTTGCAATGTTTTTTTTGAAAAGAGTACCAACACCAGCTGTTTCATCCATTAGAGCATCACCAAAAAGATCACTATCCTTGTTCTGGTATACTTCGACCCTTCCTGTAATGCGATCATTTTTCGTTCCGAATCCAACAGCCAGATTAAGCGTCGAGACCTGCTCCCATTTCAGGTCAGGATTGCCAAAACCTCCGCTACCTGGAATTGAGGCATAAGGGCCATTGGTATAGAAACTATTTGTGAGATGAAAAATTACAGTTTGGCCACCCGCGTTGGTCAGGATATTGCCTCTTGAGCCATAGGTCGCGCTGACATTGAATGTGGGTAGCCAATTGACGTGATAAAATGACTCCTTATTGATATTCCATAATAGCCCGCTTGACCAAAGTGGTTTCCATCGGTTATTGACGTTCTGGCCAAAAATATTGGCCGCATCCTTTCGGGCGCTAAAGGAAAATATGTAACGGCTATCATATCCATAAGAGGCATTTCCATAGAAGCCTACCGAGCGGTTGATTAACTTCGATCCGATAGCGTTATTACCTGGGATGAATTTTGGACTACCATCGACATAACTGTTGTATGCATTTACAAAATCAACGGAAGTGGAACTTAAAGGATCCTCGCTAAATCCATATATGGTGTTATGCGTTGCATTGTCCACCACAGACTCTGAAATATCGGAGCCTGCCATGGCATTCAGGTCATGTTTTCCGAAATTTTGAGAAAAGTTTAAAGATCCCCTGAAATTGTTACTATGAAAGGGGCTTTGATCAAGCTGTCGTATTCCACCTTTTGGAACATGATAAGTAACCTCCCCTGTCGCCCAGTCGATTTCAGAGAAAGTATTGACCAAATCTCTTACATAGTAACTGTCCGGGTCATAATTGGTAACTGCCAGCGTCGGCTGATACATGTACTGATAATTACCAGACAGGTTCAATCCCTTAAAAATTTTGTAGGTCAAACTAACATTGGCAGATAGTCCTGTTGTAGTTGTTGAGGTAACTTGCTGCTCGGCATCCAACGCCGGGTAATCGTGCCAGTCCATCAATTTACCGCCTCCTGCGGTATCAATATAACCATCCCTCATTTTATTTACAGCTAATGGGGTGCCCTTGTCATCAACAATACGTACATAAGGTTGGTAATAATCACCAGTAGGTTTGGTTGCAGTGTTAGCCCTCAGGCTGCTAAACAATACAGAAGTTGTAAGAGTCAGGTTATTGTTTACTTTAAAGGTGTTGCCCGCATTAAATGTCAAACGGTCGTTAATCGCATTGGAAGGTGAAACGTCCTTATTATACGCCGCAGATAAATAATAATTCATATTTCCTGTCCCTCCACTGAGGTTAAGGGCATATTGCTGGGTAACAGGACGTTGGTAAAAATGCGCCATATCTGAACGGTTATCGATCTTGCGATAGGCATCAATCCGGGCGTTAGCCTGTTCTGCAGTGATCTTACCGTCTCTTGCAGCAATCAGCAACTCAATAACCGGCGACAAATTTGGTTGGGCAATGGAATTCTCAAAGCCTGTGTAATAACCATTTTCAAACTTGAGTTTTTCAACATCGATGTAATCCGATGAACTCATTTGACGCAGGGAAAAATAATCTGGTTTTTCAGACGTTGAGACAGTGGCATTAAAGCTAACCTTCATGCGCTGGTTGAAATTTCCCTTTTTAGTCGTGATTACCACCACACCATTACCAGCTCTCGCACCCCAAATAGATGCCGCTGCCGCATCTTTCAGGATAGTGATGCTGGCAACATCGTTCGGGTTAATATTGTTGAAGTCGCCGTTATAAGGAAAGTTATCTACCACAATCAACGCATCCGTATTACCGTTGATGGTATTGATTCCCCTGATGGTAAAGGGAACATTGCCACTTGTTGAACCAACTTTTGCCGCATGATTGTCGAACAACAAGGTGGACACACCTTGCAGACGGTCAAATATATTGGTACTCACCTGCTCGTTCAATTTTTTGCTGTCTATGACCTGGTAGGAACCTGTGGCCCGTTCCTTTGAGATGGTCTGGTAACCATTGTTGATCACTACCACGGTCGTATCAAGACTGGCCACTTTGCGTGACAGTTTCACGACCATTCCACTTAAAGCATTTTCCTTGGTAAGCTTGAGTTCCTTGCGCCCAAATCCAACAGAACTAATTACAATGACATCACCTTCCACTGCGTCAATTGTAAACGCGCCTAATTCATTAGTTACAGTAGTTGCGTTTTTACCTTTAATAGAAACCGTTGCCCCCACAACCGCTTCTCCTTTCTCATCCGTAATCTTTCCGACGACGAGCCCCGTCGGCGAAGGCTCATCAATCAAGTGCGCGACATTCTTTTTTTTCACCAGGATCGTTTTATCATCGATCTTGTACTCTAGTGGTTGTTTGTCAAAACACAGCACCAGGATTTTTTCCAGGGAAACGCCACGCACATCAATATCGACGCTATGCGCATCCTTCAATGCATTTTCCTCGTACAGGAAAAGATAACCGGTTTGTTTTTTGATTTCTGCAAACACTTTTTCCAGCGGTACATCGCGGGCAGTCAAGGTGATGGTCTGACCGAAAGTGTTGGCACTAACCTGTAGACAGGTGATGAGTAATAAAATGGCTGTCAGTTTCATAATCAGCAGCGTTTTAACCAATAGTTTTGGGGATGGCCTATTTTGATACAGGACATCATTTAGCATTCCAAAATGCATACATTTGTGTTGTTTGGGTTTGACAATTTTTATTTTCCCGATCAATCGGGAGATCACGTAAGGAAACTGTTGACCCAAATTACCTGCCGCTTCGGTCGCGACCCGAGGCGGTTTTCATTTGGTGTCAAACTATCTTTAAATAGGTTTAATAAAGAACAATCTTCCGTCCTTCGATGGTATAGTGTATACCGGCTGTGTATTCCAGCATTTCCAAAACTTTGGATACATCTGCCGTTCGTTCGATATAGCCTGTCACTCTTTTTTCCGGAAGCGGGCCACGGAAACTAATCTCTACATCATACCAATTGCTCAGTTGATTTATGATGGCGGAAATATCCATCGCTTTGAACCTAAACAATCCATTCTTCCAGGCCATCACCGCTTCCACATCTACATCCTTCTCTACATTAATGGCACTCGCTACAACAGCCTGTTGTCCCGGTAATAAAGTTTGAGTGGCAGATTGCTTGTTTACGCTTACTTTTCCTTCCAGTAACGTAACCCTAATGGTGTTTTCATTAGCATAAGCATTTACATTGAAGTTCGTCCCAAGTACGGCTACATCGACATCTCCCCTGCTTACTTTGAAAGGTGCCGCAGCATCATGTTTGATTTCGAAATAGGCTTCCCCTGTCATCGAAACCTTGCGTTCTTTTCCATTAAAAGCAACCGGGTAAGTGATGGACGAACCAGCGTTTAACCATACCCTGCTACCATCTGCCAGCAACATGTCAATAACTTTACTGCCCCTCGGGTTGGTTAGCGTATTATATATTAATTCCGGGGAAGTTCCCCTATAGGCAATTTTACCATCGCCGAGCTTGGTCACCTGCACGTTGCCGATAGTTACCAGCGTTCCGTTGGTGAGGCTGTCCAGGTTGATATGCTGTCCACCAGCGAGTGTGATGGTCGCACGGTTCACCTTAGGCGCTTCCACATCTGTTTTTTTGATGGGTTGCTCAACAGCCACCTGTTGTGATGTTCTTTGGTGCAGCAGTAAATACGCTCCAACAGAAACACAGACAATAATGGCTACGGCCCATGCCATAGCCTTCCGGATCTGGCGAACCCGCGAAAAAGCAATAACCTTTGCCTCGCGGTTGTCGGACAAACCGGTTTTATCTACGCCCAGGATTGCACTGACCACTTTATGCCAGTATGCAACATCGTAACCGGACGCATAATCAGCAGCTTCCATGTATTGGGCATGAAACGCATTCACCTGGTCGATAATCTCGCCGGTTGCATCGTCATTAATCAAACGCCGCAGCTCGCGGAACTCGTCACCCGAGGCTGTGCCTGTTCGGACCTTTTCAAGTAAATCATTGAGTTGCTTGTTCACGGGAAAGATGGTTATTGGCTGTTAGAAAAAAGTGAGCTGTTTATACATACGTCAGGTGAACAATCAAAACGTACTAGTGCACTTCAAAAAAAATTAGCCAACATAAAAAGTCAACACTATAAGAGGAACAACGATGCCATGTTTTTCAAGATGCACCCGGACGGATTTTCCTGCTGTCACCAGCGTATTCTTAACGGTATTCACTGAGATTTGAAGAGACTCGGCAATCTCCGCATTTTTTAAACCTTCCTCCCTGCTCATCCGGTAAATCTTTTGTGTCTGCGGAGGCAATAAGAGAATGGCTTCTTTCACCAAACGGGAAGTTTCATTAAAAAGAACATGCTCCTCTGTTTGAAGAGAATAGGGTTGCTGATGAATGCTGGTTTGGTCGAGGTTTTTATGTTGAACAGATTCCCGCTCGAGCCAGGAATAAGTGCGGTTGTAGACAATGCGAAATATCCAGTTGGCAGGGGTTTCGACTTCCGCCAGTTTTGTACGGCCAAGCCATAAGAGTAGAAAGATGTCCTGTACCAGGTCTTTCGCCACCGCATCTGATTGTACCATTTTGCGGATCACCGGTTCAACTTTGGGGACATAGCGATGAAACAGGATTTCGAAAGCAGCTTCGTCACCTTCAGCGATTGCCTGGAAGAGCTTTTTATCGTCAAGTAGGGTACTTTCTTGCATGCTGCCGTTCAGTTTTGGAGGACTAATATAGTTTAATTTAATGTTATACCAACAAAGTCCGATGTATCAAAGGTTGTAAGAACCGGCAATCTAATGGATGGATGTTAACTCAATATTACGGCAGGGGCATATCATACTATGACACGTGCCTATTTTATTTGGTTAGAAGATGGAGTGGTCGGATCCAGCATGAATTCCTGATGCAGTAAAAAAAAGACTATTCTCTAACTTTCCAACATGCTACTAAGCAATGCCGGAACACAACATTCGCTTCCGCCTGGTGAGGACCAAGCCGCCGCACAAAACCCTCGCGGGTGGTGCAGTGGTGTAGGGAGGTGTGAGATACAGGATACTAATCAAAGGAAAAAATTTCATTTGCGCAACTTTTCAATGTTCAATATTCCAGTCCATTATTTGTTGGATCCATAATTAAACAATCTGCATCATTCATCAATGACGAAATACAATTGTAAACACCTGAACATTTTTTTACTGCGTCGATGGATGGTTTCTTATTGGATAACAGCTATGCAGCGTTGATTCCATTTTTTTGTCCTAAGTTTATCTTTTACTACACTTTATCTTTTGATTAAATCGGACTTCCAATGAAAGACCGACACTATATTCCATTATTTTTGGCATGCCTGAGAAATGACGATGCAATTGAATTATACCGACAAGGATCTGTTTACCCTGATAGCAGATGGAGACGAAGTGGCTTTCGCTGAACTTTTTCGCCGCTACGACAAGCGCATTTTCCCATTTACGCTGAAGATGATAAAATCCCATGCACAGGCAGAAGAGATCACCCAGGAAATATTCATTAAGTTATGGTCGAACCGACAAAAATTGATCGACATCGACCATCCCGAAGCGTATATATTCACGGTGGCCAGCCGCCACACACTCGACCACATCAAAAAATTGCGCACCCAGGAAAAACGCATGCGTTCTCTTTCATCCAGGCTGACCGAAACTTCCAATGCAACGGAAGAAACCATTCTTTACCGAGAAAGTGCATCCCTAATCAATGCTGCTGTCGAAACGCTCCCCGATCAGCAGAAAAAAATCTACCAACTTAGCCGCAACCAGGGGTACACCAATAACGAGATTGCCGAAATGCTGAATCTTTCACCTAACACCATCCGTAACCACCTTGCAGCGGCACTTCGCACCATTCGGAAATTCATCACTGAGAAAGGTCGAACAACCCTGTCTTCGGTAATTGTCTTCTTTTTCTGATTTATTTTAAATTGGACTGGTAGGAAATGGTCTCGCTGTCGTCTTAGCAAATATGCCGACCTCTCCAACTATACATGAACTACTTAGGCGCTATACCGATGACATACTAGCACCTGGAGAATTTGAATTACTAACCGACATGTTGAATGATTCAACATTGGAACCTGCTGCGCTTGACTGGTTGCAGGTTGAATTGAAGGGCACCCATCCGGAAAAAGAACATAGCGAAAAGCGCTTACAAGCCGTATTGGAAGCAATTCATAGACAAGATGCAGCTGTAATTCCAATGAGAACGCGCACCAGGGATTTCAAATATTGGTGGGCAGCAGCCATGTTAATCATTATTGCTGGAGGTACATACTTATGGCTACATAAACAACCCCTTCAACCGAATCCATTGGCGATTAAGGTTGATATCAAGCCGGGCACAACCGGCGCGATGCTTACCCTTGCGAACGGTGAAAAAGTACGATTGGATAGCACTTCTAGAGACACCGTTGTAACACAGGGTGAAACAAAAATCACGAACAAAAATGGCCAACTGGCATATGCTGCGGACAATTCCTCTTCCGCAATGGCTTTGTACAATACCCTCGCGACTTCGAAAGGACACCAATACATGGTGGCTTTACCGGATGGCACTAAAGTGTGGTTAAATGCGGCATCCTCCATTACCTATCCTACTGCATTTAATGGTAAAGAACGTAGTGTAGAGATTACTGGAGAAGCCTATTTCGAAGTAATGCATAACGCCTCAAAACCTTTTAGAGTAAAAGTCGGAAACAAAATTATCGAAGACGTAGGAACAAGCTTTAACGTGAATGCCTATGGCGATGAACCACTCATGAAAACGACACTGGTGGAAGGTGTCGTCAAAATTGACAACACCCTTGTTCGGGCGGGTGAGCAGGCAGCAATAAACCACCAGGGAAATATTCGTCTTTTGAAGGACGCAGATGTGGAAAGCGCAATAGCATGGAAGAACGGCAAGTTCCGTTTTAACGGGGTCGACATTTATACAATACTTCGCCAGGCATCCAGGTGGTATGACGTAGAAATAGAATACCGTGGAGATATCAAAGAAACATTCAGCGGTGGCATCCCACGCAATGTAAATGCATCGGAACTTCTCAATATCCTCGAGTATAGCAATAAAGTCAACTTTACTATAGAAGGAAAGAAAATTATTGTAACCCCTAACAAATAAACCAGGTTCTTCAAACAAAAACCGTTACGCATTGCGGGCGTAACGGCGAGTAGTTTGGGGGATCAGATATATACAATCGCGAGACTGATTTATTCATCAAACCCAAACAAAACAAAAGTATGCAAAAACATGTTTTCCGGAGTTTTTTATTAAACCGGAACTTAACAACCAAACTGATTCGTGTGATTAAACTAACATTATGCCTGATGCTCATAGGCTGTCTTTCCGCCAGCGCAACAGCATATTCACAGAAGCTTACACTGAAAGAAAAAGACGCTCCGTTACAACAAGTCCTCAAAGCAATTGAAAGGCAAAGTGATTTCCAGTTCTTCTTTGCTGACAGTGACCTTCAACTGGCAAAACGGGTGACAATCGATGTAAAGAATATGGAATTGCCAGACCTACTTACTATAGTTTTCAAAGACCAGCCGCTCACCTGGACCATTTCCGGGAAAACAATTCTGCTCAAAGTAAAACAGGAACAAAAAAAGCAGGAATTGACAACGATAAAAGGGCCTATTCTACAATTTCCTGTATCCGGTATTGTCAAAGGAACTGACGGCAAACCTCTAACAGGTATTAGCATCGTGGTAAAAGGCACCACTCTTGGTACAACAACCGATGCAGAGGGTAAATTCAGCATTGATGTTGAGCCTGGTCAAACACTTGTCTTTTCATCAATAGGTTTTGATAAGAAAGAATTAAAGATTACCGATGCGCAAACCGATATTTCGGTTGTGATGAACCGTAAGATCAATTCCATGGATACAACAACAATTATTGTGTCGAACGGATACCAGAAACTTCCGCTGGAAAGGGCTACGGGAAGTTTTGAATTTGTAGATAACAAGAAATTAAATGAGCAAATAGGACCCAATATTATCAAGCGTTTGGAGGGTGTTACCACGAGTGTACTTTTTGATAATAGACTTAATGGATCCGATGCAAGTGGTTTTACGATACGAGGATTTAGCACCATTCTTGGCAATAAATCACCCCTTATTATTTTAGATAATTTTCCCTACCTGGGTGATATTGACAATATCAATCCAAACGATGTTGCCAGCATTACGATATTAAAAGATGCGGCGGCGGCTTCTATCTGGGGGGCTAGAGCCGGTAATGGCGTCGTGGTAATCACGACAAAAAGAGGAGCTTATGAAAAGCCATTACAAATTAGCTTCAATGCGAATTTATCTACTCAACGAAAACCTGATCTTCATGCCGCCAGCCTAATAGCTCCGGCAGACGTAGTTGATGTGCAAAGTATGCTGTTCAATAATGGTTTTTATGACGGTCAGGAAAACTCGCCTGAGCGTCCTGCCCTTCCACCTGTTGCTGAGATTTTGATCGCTGAAAGAGATGGTAAGTTATCACCAGATGGAGCCGACAAACAATTGAGCGAATTACGGCAGCATGATATAAGAGATGACTACTTGAAATATATTTATTCTCCGTCCATAACGCAACAATATTCTCTTAATATAAGTGGAGGGAACAATAATTCCAATTATTACTTATCAGGTGGTTACGATCGCTCTCAAAGTAATGTTGGAGGCATTTCACAGCGAATTACACTTAGTTCCAATTATAAATTTAAGGTCACAAAAACTTTTGAGCTTAATTTGGGTCTAAACTATGGAGCAGCCGATTCCAAAGAAGGAAAGACCCCATGGACGTTGTCTGGCGGCAGTTATCTATACTCAAAAATTGTTGATGATGCTGGGAATCCGTTGCCCCTTACAACTAATTACCGTAGCACATATATTGACACAGCGGGAGGCGGAAAATTGCTTGACTGGCACTATTATCCACTTACAGATTGGCAACATACTCACGCAGGTGCTACTTTAAACAACTTTCAATTCAAAGCTAGTTTTCAATACAAAATTGCCAAAGGGTTGGAGCTTTCAGCTGACTACGCCCTATTTAAGCAATCCAATACTTACAAAACCTTGCGAGATACAGGTAGTTATTATACAAGAGACTTGATCAATTCTTTTACTCAAATTGATTGGTCAACTGGAATAGTTACGAGAAACGTTCCCTTAGGTGGGATTTTAAATATATCGCATAATAATGCAATTACGCAAAACGGCAGATCGCAGTTGAATTTCAATAATCAATGGGAAAAGCATGCCGTGGCTGCAGTTGCTGGTTTTGAGATTTCACAGGGAAATACAATGGATAACGATTATTATACCATTTATGGTTATAGTGACGATCCCTGGGGTTATTCTATTGTAAATAACACCATCCAATACCCAAACTACATTACAGGTTATACAAGCACTATACCTGGAGGCACCCAAACACTTCCATCTACATTAAACCGCTTTGTTTCTTATTTCGGCAACGCATCTTATTCTTATAATAACAAATACACTTTCACTATTAGCGGAAGAAGGGATGCCTCCAACCTATTTGGAGTAAATACAAATGCTAAATGGAAGCCATTTTGGTCAACGGGTATTGCATGGAATATAGCGAAAGAAGCCTTTTATCAGTCATCCTTTCTACCGAAATTGAATTTCAGGGCCACATATGGGTATGCAGGCAATGTTGACAATACTCAGGTTACAAAAATGATAATTAGCTATATTCCTTCAGATCATTACACATTACTGCCAACAGCCATGATCGACAGTTATGGCAATCCATCATTGAGATGGGAAAAGGCAGCTACGCTGAATTTCGGACTCGATTTTGGTTTTAAAAATGATGTTATCACAGGACGAATTGAATACTACCGTAAAAAGGATACGGATCTTTATGGTCCATCTTCCAATGACCGCACAAATGGTATTCCTTATGCTGAGGTTGTTCGAAACGCAGCCACTATGAGAGGAGAAGGATTTGAATTTCAACTCAATTCTCGTAATATCAATGGCGCATTAAGTTGGAATACTGGATTTTCCTTCAGTTACAATACAAGCACTATTCTTAAGTATAATCTGCAACACACAGCCAACTCACAATATGTTGGTGGAAGTATATTAAATCCTATTGAAGGAAGGCCAGCTTCACAATTAATCAGCTACAAATGGAATGGTCTGGATCCTGAAACCGGTAGTCCTGTCGGCATGCTGGCTGGTAAACCCAGTATGGATTACAGTGCTATTTTTAACGATACAATTTTAAGTGACTTGGAGTTCAAAGGTAGTTCAATGCCGACAATGGTTGGAAACCTTAGCAATAATTTTCATTTCAAAGGGTTCTTTTTAGATATTAATATCATGTATAAACTAGGCTATTACTTTTTCCGACCATCTGTTCAATATACAGGTCTATTTATGAATGGTATAGCTCACTCAGATTTTGGTAAACGCTGGAGACAACCTGGCGACGAAAAAAACACGAATGTACCGTCAATGATTTATCCTGACATTTATGGGCGGGATATGCTATATCAATATTCATCAACACTTGTTACTAAGGGAGATTATATCCGTTTGCAATATATCAACCTGGGATATGATTTTCTTTACGGCCAAAAAAAGAAAGGAAGATTCAAAGACTTAAATGTTTATCTAAACATTGCAAACCTGGGACTTATTTGGAAGGCAAATAAATATGGAATCGATCCCGATTATTCATCAACAGGCATTCCGGAGGCAAAGTCTTTTGCGCTTGGCGTAAAAACAACATTTTAACACACTACAAGATTCATAAAAGTTACCAATGAACACAAATATCAAAATATACCCAATTCTACTGACAACAGCGCTTTTGGTGTTGGGAACTTCTTCATGTAAGAAATACCTTGAAGCCAAGCAGAGTACCGGGTTTGCAATTCCAAATGGGCTGCGAGACGCGCAGGAACTCGTTGATCAAACTAATGTAATGTATTACTCTCTTTACCAATATGGCGAAGGGGCTGCTGACAATTATTATATTTCACAGACGGCGTTTGATGCCTTATCGGGTTTCGGTTTGGCAAATATTCGATTATATTATTGGGATGAAAATTTCTATGAGGCCAGTGCCGACGTAAGCGATTTGTGGAGTAATGCATATAATGCAATCATGTACACGAACGTCTCGCTTGAAGCACTTTCGCCGGTAGAAAGGAACACAACGAACCAGGAAGCTTACGATAATTGTAAAGGTCAGGCTCTTTTTTTACGAGGGTATTTTTCATGGAAGCTTGTAACCACCTATGCAAAAGCGTTCAATGAAAGTAGCAAAGACACAGATCTTGGGATTGTGATACGACTTAAATCCGATCCGGGAATTGTGTCTGTTCGAAGCAGTGTTGGTGAATCTTATAAACAGGTAATTAAAGATCTAAGTGAAGCTGCTCGATTATTATCCAACCACCCGGTGGTCGTTCAAAGGCCATCCCGGCAGGCAGCTTATGGCGCATTAGCGGAAGTATATCTTTCCATGAATGATTATACAAATGCAGGGCTATATGCAGACTCTTGCCTTCAGTTGGGAAATGAGTTGATCAATTATAATGAAATAAACGTCAATTCTTCCGCCCCGTTCGCAATCAAAAACAGGGAAATTATAATGGATGTAATGGCGCAAAAAGTATTGCATAACAAGGGATACTACAGTATCGACACTACGCTTTATCGATCTTATGAGGACAATGACCTTCGAAAAAAAGCTTTTTACACAGTATTAGCCGACAACTCTATTTTCTTCAAAGGCAACTATACAACTACAGGAAACAGGTTTGGAGGTCTGGCTGTTGATGAAATATATCTTATACGTGCAGAAGCATATGCAAAAGCAGGCAAACTAAATGAAGCCGTTGATGACGTTAACACACTGCTTAAAAATCGATATGCAACAGGCACATTCCAACCATTTAAAGTGGGAAATGCGGATGAGGTATTGGCTTTAGTGAGGTCGGAAAGGCGAAAGGAAACCGTCTTCCGTGATTTGCGTTGGACAGATATTAAAAGAATGAACCAGGAGGGCGCAAATATTTCCATTAAACGAATACTTAACGGAAAGGAAGTTGCACTACCACCTAATGACAATCGATTTGCCCTAGCAATCCCTCCTCACGAGGTTCAACTATCCAGCATACAACAGAATCCGCGATAACACAATCAAATGTTTTCTTAATCATCCAAATCTATAGAGATAACCAAAAATCTGATAGTTTTGGAACTATTTATTGATCAGCAATTTCATTAAAAAAATCATTTTTAATTCTACAAATGAAAAAGATCACTTTTTTTATAGCATTACAATTATTATTTATTTCTTTATTAGGGCAGGATTTGGCTGCCGACGATATCATTCAGGTTGGAATACAAATGCCGGACCACCAGTTTGCGGAAACCATCAACTCACCAATTGACAATATACGCATTTCCGATTATCATGGAAAATTATTGATTCTTGATGTGTGGAACAAAGGCTGCGCAAGTTGCGTACGTTTGTTCCCACATATGCAACAACTACAAGAAAAATATGGTGACAAGCTGCAAATAGTGCTGGTCAATACCCAAACCAAACTATCAAAAGATTCCAAAGAAAACATTCTTCATGTACTGGAAAAGGTAAAGGATAGAATAGGTAAGCCGATCACCCTACCTATTGTGTTAAACGATGAAGAATTTGATAGGTTTGTGCCAGTGAACGGTGTGCCGTACGAAGTTTGGATCAACCCGGATGGAAAAGTCATTGGTCTTACAGGAGCCAGAGATGTGAATGAAAAAAACATTGATCGCCTTCTTAACGGTGATAATGTCCAATTCATAAATGTCCAATATTTACCGTGGAAGTCCTCTGGTTCAAATGCATTTCCTCTTAATTTCAAAAATGGAAATATTCTTGAAGGAGACAGTGCTGTTAAATTCCAGTGCTCAATTTACCAGGGACGTGTTGGGTCAATTTTGTCAATATTGAAGACGAAGAATGAAGACGGTGAGTGTTATGGTGTCACTGAAACTTTTAACACTTTGCTCTCGCTCTACAAACCAAGTGAACGAAAAATATTCGATAAATACCCGGTTCAAATAATTAAGGTGAAAGACCCATTTTTCGCAGACCAACTAAACTTTGATTGGACTGCTAACAATTCCCAAGAGGAATGTGATCGCCATAGTTTCGCTTACGATATTTATAGTGCAAAATCGTTTCATGGCAACGAGATGGACTCACTTTTAAGGGCTGCTGCAGAAAGGAGTTTTGGCAAGTTGTATTTCAAAGAAACTACTACCAATAAACCATTTATGGTTGTCAGCACCAATAAAAATATTTCAAAGCTTACAACTAAAGGAGGCGAACCGATAAACTCCATCGCTGATGAAATATCGGTTTCAAGGAAAATGCAAAACACCCCAGCCCGAGAAATATTATACTTTGTTGTCAAGACTTTTAACATGGAAGTTATAGACTCTGTCAGGTCACCACTAAAAATAGATTTTACGCTACCTAGCGGATTTGACAGCTGGAGCAAAGACCAAAAAATTGCTTTCCTCAAGTCTAACGGCATAGAACTTCGTCAAATAATTAAAACAGTACCGGCAGTTTTAATAACGGATGAAGCACCGAAGAAAAAAGCAAGCAACATTACAAAAGGGGTATAGACTATATTTTATAATCCGAGCGTTAGCCAACCACTTTTTATTCAATATTTCCTGACACCCATTTCTGCAGGGTTCATCATTCAGTAACTTCTGCAATGGTTAGATAATGGTCTTCAACTAGCCCAGATATTTTTTGATTACCTGTATTCCGCTCTAAATGATTATATCAAAAAGTGTTATTGAAAAAGGTAACGATCTAAAAAATAGCAGCAACTGAATTCTCTCCAACCTTCCCGGTCAACTAAGAACAATGGGTTGACCGGGAAATGTTATTGCAACTTCGCCCATCATACATTGTACAACCTATACTGTCACTTTATTTCACAACATACCTCACTAAGACTAATTCCAACTGTCTAAAAACTCTCTTTCTGCTACCCTATCGCAAAGTTATTGGCCTGCTTCCCAAAAACAAGGCCTTCGCTGCGTTACACTCCGCTCGCAGTTCCTGTTGATACAGAAAATCTTCCTCCCGTTTAGCCACCTTCGGCGTACATGTTTGCGGGAGCGTATTTTCCTTTCAAGCCTTGCTTTCGCTCCAGCAGTCCTAATGCCGGGTTGCTACAGGTATATGAACGAGGCGATATAGCCGACTTCTTTAAAACCATTAAAGAAAATTAGGGTTTCAGCGATCCTCATTAAACAGTCACCTGTAAAATGCAAAGGTTATGTACAACACGAGGCAATTGTCAAAACTCATGTATCTGTCATGGGAGATTCAACGCAAAAGAAAGATTACAAGGACAAAGGCGCTTCTTTCTGCATGGGCGATTCTTCAAAATGAAGACATCACCGTGTATCACCTGGCAAAGAAATTCAGCCATACGAATTACCCCAACAAGATACCGACACAGAACCTCACCCTTTTTAATCACTGAGCATTTATTCACTTTTAAATATACAGTTATGGAAATCACCGGCAGATTAACAGCAGACGCAACAACCGCGACTTTAAAGGACGGTCGTGAAGTAGTGAATTTTTCGATTGCGATCAATGACCGCTACAAACCAAAGGGTCAAACAGAAGTGGTAAAAAAAGTAACCTATGTCAGTTGCTCCTATTGGAACAATACCACGGTTGCAGGTTATTTAAAAAAAGGTTCGGTAGTCGAACTCTTTGGAAAAATAGGATTGTATGTCTGGCTGAACATGGATGGCCAACCAAAAGGCGCACTTAACATGCATGTACAGCAGTTGAAGTTCTTTACTCCTTCGCGTCATGAGCAACAGAATTCTTTTAACGAAAATTCTGCAAAAGAGGAAGAACCGATAGAGGATTTACCATTCTAAAACCTCCGCGTGGCGCGGACTCCCTGCGCCACGCATTTTCAAATGCTTTCTCAATTATTAATCAACCATTTTAAATAGTAAGGACATGGCACACAATTTAAATTTTAATGAAACAACCGGTAAGCACAGTTTCTTTAGTGTACAACAAAAGGCATGGCACGGTCTCGGTACAATAGTGGAAAATTTTCCGACCAGCAAAGAAGCCATAAAGTTCGCTGGCCTTGATTACACCGTAGAAAAAAGACAATTGTTTACATACGACAATGAAAACGAAGAGGCAAACGAAGAAGTAGAAATCAAGATCCCAGAAATCGAGGTTCCGAATTACTACGCCACTGTTCGCACCGATACAGAACAGGTGCTCGGCGTAGTCGGCAAGGATTACGAGATCGTACAAAACATTGATGCTTTTACTTTCTTTGACGAAATTGTCGGTGGCGATGGCATTCAATATGAAACAGCAGGCGCACTGGGCAATGGCGAAAGAATTTTTATTACTGCCAAACTACCTTCTTATATCAAAGTAGGTCGTGATGATTTAATTGAACAGTATCTTTTCCTGACCACTTCCCACGATGGTTTTGGAAGCATCACAGCAGCTTTCACGCCTATCCGCGTCGTTTGCGCCAATACGTTGGCCGCTGCATTGAATAACTGCAGCAATTCATTTAAAATACGCCATACGCCAAGTGCAAAAGAAAGACTCGTACAGGCTCACACGTTAATGGGCATCACCAACAGGCTCTCCGACGAAATGAACGGTATCTTTAACCAGTGGGTAAAAATTAGAATTGATGATGCGGAAGTAAAAAAACTCATTCAACTAGCTATGGTGCCCAACAAAGAAGTCTTACAAAAAGTAAAGTCAGGTCAGGAAGATGAACTGTCTACGCAATTCATCAACATTTGCGACAAAACATATGAATACACACTCGCCGCTCCGTCTCAACAACTGGAAACTACGAAAGGAACATTGTTTGGTGTGTACAATGGTATCACAGGCTATTTTCAAAATGTGAAGCAATATAAAAATGACGAGACAAAACTAAAATCAGTCTTACTGGGAGGTGTGGCACAACTGAGGACACAAACCGCATTCAATCTTTGCACGGATCGTATGTTACTCAGCAGAGGGGAATAAACTTCTGGCAAATTAAAGTCATCTCTTTATAGAGGTGGCTTTTTTCGGCCCGCTTTTCTTTTCAAGCGCCAAAGAAAAGCTTGGCAAAAGAAAGGCTTTTGTTTTTTGAGTTGCAGAGGTAAACAATATGCAGTTGGGGAATAGGCGTAATTTTTCTGGTGTTTGTGCTGCTATATTATCAATGCCCTGGCCACAAATAGCAGCCGCACAGGAAAGCGACTGCTGTCGGGACTGTAAGAAATAGAAAAATGCTATCGTAAATTTACTATAACATAAGGTAATTATCAAATATTTTAGAGTTTTTATAAAAGATTTCAAGAGCATGTCGGCTCGAAATATGTGAATCGGTCTATTTTTCCTCAATTTGGGCCGTTAAAAGTGACAATAAAATATAAACGGCACCAAGCATATACATTGACTGAAAGTTCTTCCTTTGATCTGCTAATAATTCATTCAACTTATCTGACATCGGCGTTTGCATTCGAAGAAACCCTTGTGCTGTCCGACCGTCAAACAAGCAATTGTTATCGCTCCCATCTTTCATTAGTCGTATCGATGTCAAGGCATCTGCACTGAATACCACGAATGCACCCCTGATTTGATTATTAGAGGATACTTTAAGCAAAGCCGGCACATCAGCAGAAAAGTATTGTGCATATCCTTCTCCCATCATCCTTAACCACTCATTGGTTTGTTGTGTTGTATCGTCAAACACTCTTATATTCATTCCTTCCTTAAAATAAAACAAACAGGCATAATAGTCTGCATCAGAATGTATGCTGCTGGTAAAACAGACATTTTCCGAAAAGGAAAGATCGAATCGAATTAAGGACATCTTGTTATTCAGGAAACAAAATTCAATGGTACCTTTTATACTTGCATTGTCAGTAAAAATATAATTGCCGGATTGGGAAACACCTTCTCCATAAGCATTCAATAGCTCCGTATAAAACCTGTAAAAATAGGATATGCCAACACCCCAGCCAGATTTAATATATTTCATAACAATCTATGCTCAAATAAAAACGAACGATTACACAAAAAGTTTATCGGTCGATAAACACAGAAACGTCGAAACTGGCCAAATTAACGACTACTGTTCTTATACAGCATAAATCAGCATACATTTATTTTATGTTTGCTTCTAATTTTGCCGAATAATTGGTTAAATCGGTTTTTGTCCTAAACCTTTGACATGTTTATAAAAACTAAATGAAGTAAAACAAACAAGCGACCCGATCTATTCCAAATTCCACAGTCCTATTTTCCTTTTAAGTATTGCCTACAATCCATCATACCATCTAAAATGAAACTACTCTCTCTCCTACATAAGTCATTAATAGTAGTCTCTTCATCAAAACATGTTGATTCAATCTCGTTAAATAGCATGTAACTATCTAACGAGAAGGGTTTATTTATTAAAAAATTAGCAAAGAAGGGGAACAATTGTTTCTGCCAATCTTCGTTTATTTCAAGACAACCTATGGAGTGCTAACACAAATACATCGGTAGATGATGATTAAAAACCAGGTAAACACCCAACAAACAATGAGTTTGATGATACCAGTTTCTTTACTTTTGCGCCGTCATGATGATTAAAATTTGCGTCCTTGACCCCCACGAGATCTCCCGCAACGGGATATCTTTATTACTGGATCAACAGCCAAACTTCCTGGTAACGGCTAAACATAGCCGTCCCTCTTCGCTGCTGGAACAATTGCCTGACATGAATTGTGATATCTTAATAATAACCACTTTATTTGATGATGTAAACAATAAGCCCCTGTTGCACCGGCTACTTCACATCAAGCCTTTACAAAAAATTATTTTTATTGCAATAAAAGGAAATCGACAATATGCGCAACAGTTGGCAGCTTTGGGCCAGCCTGTTTATAGTATAGATGAGCCGATTGAAAATTTGATAATGCTGATAAACCATGTCCATGGTAATGCAAAGATTCGCACTACTACAGCGAACCTCACGCAAACCAAAAATACTTTTCCATTAATGATAGCAGAGTCCGATCCCCGGCGCATACTGACCAAACGCGAAATGGAAATTCTTCACCTCATTTATCTGCAATATTCCAATATAGACATCGCGCAACAGTTGTACTTAAGTATCAGTACAGTGGAAACACACCGCAAAAACATCATTCGCAAACTAGGTGCAAACAACACCGTGGGCATTATCAAGTATGTCGTAAATAACAATCTCTTCCCTGAAATAACGAACATGAATAAATATGTTTCTGAAGCAGGAGTCAGGTGAAATGAAAAGGCGTATATTACTATTGGATAACCTTACGTATCTTGTTAGGTCGCAAGCCATTCATAACGTATAAAAACATGACATTTAAAATCTTCCTAACCCTGGCTATATTACAATTATCAAATATCTCCTGGGGTCAAAATACACATATCACCATAGGGCATTCAGAAAATGGATTTGTTTTTGGAAGCTCTCAAAAAGCAAATGGAGTAAGGTTTAATTTCTGGGATAGAAGTGTAAAATTCATTAACGGTATCAATTTTACTGCAAGATCAAATTCTTTAAAAACAAATGGCTTGTCTATTGGGTTATTATTAAATAACGATTCCATTGGCAATGGTGTAAGTATAGCTGGAGTTGCAAGCCTGGGAACTGAAATTAATGGAATTTGTATTAGTGGGTTAGTAAACGGTGCTACGAATAAAATTAATGGCATAGGGATAGCGGGTCTTATTTCAACTGCAGATACCATGAACGGATTATTTGTAAATGTCGTTGGAACGACAAAAGTTTTTAACGGGGAATTTAGTAATGTGATAAATGGAGTGACGATTGGAACAATTAATGATGCAATTAGATTTAGAGGATTATCCCTGGCTTTTCAAAATCGGACAGATACAATGAGAGGAATTTGTATCGGATATGTACATAACATATCCAAAGACGCAAAAGGAATACAGATCGGGATGAGTAATAATACAAAGAGTTTAATTGGCATTCAAATAGGATTTTGGAATGTAGCAGAGAATAAGAAATATTTTAAGAGGATGCCCATTATCAATTTCAACTTTAGAAAAAATCAAGCAGGCAACACCGGCTAAGCTTTGATGTTTTCAATTTTAATGGAATTTGTAAGCCTCTATCTTGAATATTTTCTCAGCAAGAGCCTTGGGTTTGTACAATGGCAAAGACATGTAAATATTGTAAAATAGAAATATTGACATGCTTAAGTTATTGCAAGCCCAGCAATACCTAAACGATTAAATACTTCCCATTTTAGAAAATCCAGCATTACCCCAACTTCTCATTTATCACAATAAAACTTCCATTCCCCGGTGCAAATGAAGACCGGTAACTGATGTATCGTTTGTCAATTAGCGTTTGTAGATATTTATAAAATGTACATGTGCTGCGGATTTTGGACTGATCCATCAACTGCCTCGCACGTACTTGAATAGGCATTTGGCGGTTCCGCTGCTGATACGCATACACAATAGCCAAATACAAACTGATATGGGAAGGCCCTATGGAAGGGTCTTCCCTTGCAAGTTCCATAAATTCATATACCAGTTTGTCGATATCCAATTTAATGTAGTTTGTGTTTCACTCTTTGTTTTGGCGCCTTCTCCTCTCCTGTTGGTTTGATGGCAGGTTTAACATTGTCGTCTACTTTCGGAGTGGGTTGATTTTTTAATTCTGACGAATTGGTTTGACTCATCTTTTCCTTTAATTGCGTCGCCAACTCACTCCCTACCAGTCCCTTTTCCAACAGTTTGTCGGTTGGAATACGCTGCTTCTCCAGGTCATAGACATTTAACTGCCCCATCGTAACAACCGGCGACACATAAAGCTTTTCTTCTTTACCATCAGCACCCACAAACGTTGCTTTCTGGAGGTTTCCACGTTGCAACGAATCAATCAAATTGTTCTTGTATTGCTCATTGGTCAATTCCTTGATGGGATATTTATTCAGTGTCGTTTCCAGTTCGAAGCCATAGTTCTTGGTGTATTGCTTCATCTCAAAATTGCCGCTATCCAATTTGTTTTTCAAATTAAGCTGTACCCAGGAGTCATATGCATTGCCTTCCATATTGGTCATATGCTTAAAGACGGGTCTTCCGGCAAGAAGGTTATATCCTTCTTTCAAAGTAAAAAGGTTATCCGGGTTCTTTTCACCTTCCGCATTGGTACTCTTCACCGGGTTAATATAAAACGTGTGCTTGGCTTCCGTCAACTGTCCTTCCTTTTGCAAAGACAAATCAAATTTGTTTAAATGATAGTGATCCGACGACTCCGACTTTCGCAGGTGTAAAATGGCATTGACCTTGTCCCCTTCAAAATCCTTTTTAAAAGCATGCTCAATGACCGGAACGCGTTGTTCCATTTTCTGTTGGAGTTCGGGAGTAAAGGCCTCCGCAAATCCTGTTCTCTTCAACTGGTTCTCGTTGAATGACATAATTTTCTCTTCCATAGAAATTACATTGTTTAGTGATTGAATATATTTTTCTGTTAATTCACCGTATTTCATCAGTTCAAAAACATCCTTCATCGAACGGATGCGCACAAAAGAAAACAGGTCATACTCCCTGATATTTTTGAAGCAAAATTCATCCGCTTCTTCTTTCTTACTGAATGTGTGCACATCCTCTTTTCCAAGAAAGTACGGATAGATATTGTAGGCCAGCCATACTCTTCCGTGGGCCAAACCTGCTTCAATCTTTAGATAAGCATCATCCGATAACACGTGCTCCTGTTCCATAAATGGCATAATTTATTTAACCGCCTTAACCCTCAACAACCTTTTCCCACTAACGTGCAACTGGACAGTTCGTCCATTGTCCATTTCCACCAACCGGATAACCAAACGTTGTTTCGGAGCGACTGTGAAGACCTTTGTTGGTACAATGATCCCACCATGCCCGTTCCCTTCCACCACCGGCATTGGCCCTGTAGATAGAACTGCAATCTCCTTTTCTTGAGATGCGGATCGTCTTGCCTTGTGTTTGTCCGCTACGAATAAGCGAACAGCGTCCACATCAAAAGGGAAGGCCGATCCATTTCGAACATCCAGTTTAAAATAACACAACCCCTCATGCAAATAGATCCCACGAAGCGCCAACCCTATCCCCAGTTCGTGTACACCGGTATGCATAAATGACCTGGCCTTCTCCACCAATTCCGCTCCTTTAAGAATTTTCGCCTGATTTTCTCCAACGGGCAGATCAACGGGCACCACTTTCGAAGAATCACCCAACACCAGATTCAAACAAGACGGATGTTCATTATACGCTACGAGAAAAGAATAAAACTTGCCATCTGCTGTTACCACCGACAAATTGGTCGTATCCATATTTTTATCCGCTGCCTTGAGTTGCAAAATATTGTTCACATGCTTTGCCTTCTGGACAAGGACTGTCGGCGCACCCCGGTCAACACTGACAACACCATAAGAAAAAATCAGGTTACTGGTTTTGCCACAAGTGACATCAACCGGGTAAGCCTCAATCACCGACCACTTACTTTGCCCCGTTGTTTCCTGCGCCATTGCCCCGAAAGCAATCATCATAAGCAGTACACTGACTATCTTTTTCATACTACACATTTTGGTTTGATTAAAACGATTAATGTTTGGAAGATTGATCATAGAGCAATACTGAATACCCTGCCCTAACGGAAACGCGTACCTGCTTTACCTTTTTCCCGATGAAGGATTTGGCGGCTTGTATGCCAGCGCTCGCTGCCTGCGCGCCAAGGGTGGCGTCGAGAGATGAAAGCCCCATACTCTGAACGGCCTGATCCGTGGATTGTTTCGCGACCTCCCTGCCGATCGCACCTGGCATATAGATGCCTTCCACGCCATCAAGGTCATACACCGACAACTTCACTGGTAGTATGGACTTGCCTGACAGAACAGAACGGATGTCAATTTTCAGCCGTTCATTACTCAACATTGCTTCTCCGTAAATCGTTTGTCCCTTCGGGATAAGAGCGCCACTGATATAAACTTCTTCTGCGAGTTGCAGCTTCACCGTGGCGCCGCTCACGAGCACCTGTGTTTCCGGGATCATTGCTTGTATGGAGTTATGAACCGCATTATCGCCAACTCTGGAACCTTCTTCCTCAAGTGAATAAAATTGGATCCGGCTCACAGGTGTTGTTGAATGAGGCAACGAATCACCATGCCTCATTCCAAGAGTAGTAACCGCTAGCTCATTTGCCATGGCCTCAACCGGGAAAACTTGTTCCTTATGAGCAACTGAAATTTCCTTTGTCCGATCCTTTACCCTTTCAGGATGTTGAATGTCCAGCACTTTTTCCAGCATACTATTGATCTGGTCCATTTCGGGATTACTGCTGCCACTAGTGGTATTGAGTTGTTGCATCATGGATTCCAACCTCGAAATATCATTATCATTGCCAGCCATTTCAGCCCGCAAAGGCAGATCAACAGCCGTCGATTTTTTTGCAGAACCAGGTTGCTGATCCGCCAGTGCCTTATTCAATGCCTCGATTTTCTGGTACACTTTGGCTTCATTATGATCGGCCATAGAACCTTCAACCAACGAACGGCCAGAACTTGCATCTCCCTTTTTTATACTGACTGGCATAAGCCCCGTATCAGCAGGCTCGACGACTTCCATGGGTGCCAGCTGATAATAAGGATCGCTCTTTGCAAGCGCTGCCCTTTTAGCCGCCTCTTTATCTGCCGCTTCATAATAATTCAGCTTGCTCCAGGCACTATCCACCCAATTACCTGCCTGTGGCAAGGAAGTATTGAGCCCGTTTGTTTTCGAGCTCACACCACCATCAGTCTTTGAACTACCCACCAGTCCCATCGACCAAAATAGAAAGGTCACAAGCGGTATAACTGCCAAAGGCATAATCAGTAGAAATTTTCTTTGTCTTAGAAACTTAGGCGTATACCCGGTTTTATTATTATTAAAATTCAACATGATGAATTGCTTTATTTGTTTTCCAATAATTGAATCAAATGATCCAGGCTGTCCGTCAAACGGGGATGAGTCGATAGCAGCACATCAAACTTTACTTTGTCATGCTCCCTCAGGCTATCCAGGAACTGTTTGTGTTTAAGTAACCGGGCCAACACGATTGAAGACGTTGCATCGTCGATCGCACTTTCCGCCGGCCGGAGTTGTTGCAAGGGTCTTATCGCGGCTCCTGGCTCCAACAAAACAACTCCACCAACCAACCCGCCCCTGACGACACAGCTACAGATAATCAACGAACCCACACAAAATGCCACCAGCAAAAACGTCCATCGTCGTTTGCTCCATGTCCTTGTATGCTTTGTCAACCACTCTGCAGCACGTTGCCCGCGCCTCTTCAAAAAAGTCCCGATGTGCCGCATAACCGGGTTTTCCAACACAGAACTCTTCCTTCTAAAAAATTTCCACATAACACACGATTGATTTCCTTTTCAGCTAATTATTTCGCATAACTAATTTTTAAAATCAACATCTTGACAGCGGCCTCAACCATCAAAAGCATGAACTGCCTAAACCCAACACCCCTCACCTATTCACCACCTTCTCATCCCGATTCTCTATCGTGTGCCACTTCTCAATCAAAAAACCATGACTATTGTTATCACTCCTCTCCACGTTCCTGAGATATCCTTCTGTGATCAGTACCCGGTACACAATCGAGGTCGCCCGGATAATCTGCTGCGTCGCATGGCACTGGAAATAATACGGGTAGCTGTCAACGTTCACCTGCACACTGTCAATCGTAATCTGCTGGCTAATGTTCCCGGCAATAAGATTCGAATAATACCCCGACTCTTTCAGGTTCTCATACTGCCGCTTGGCTGAAGCATCCGATAAATACAGCGCCCTGGTAATATTGCGTTGGATCACTTTATCATCCGGATCGAGCGTAAAAAAGTAATGATGAAACATGGACACATGATCCCTGGCCTCCACCGGCACATTATCCTTTCGGTCGGCCGCCAACGCCTCGAGCGCCTTCCCATTCGCGAGCACGTACACTTTATTCTTGGCAATGGAAGCAAGCTCATAGCTTTTGTAGATCACGAACCCGCAGAGCAGCAGCGAACCGGTAATAAGCACGAACGTAAAGGCCCGCACATACCTGAAAGCGGTATCGATATGTTTCATTTTCGAGAACATCAGGAAATAATTTTTTAAATAACAACGAGAGCAAAACAGGCATCACAGCCCCATCATCTCACGACCATTCCCGGTGGTTTGGTGGAGCGCAGCACCTGCGACGGAGGTGGCGGAATTAACCACGGTAGAGCCCAGCGCAGTGGTCTTGGATGTCAGTCCATCACCGCCGCCGACCCAGAGAATGTGGTTCGCTATAGAAGGCACCGTAAAATAACCGATGATCCCAATGATCAGGAAAACGAGGTAACCCATATCCGTACGACTGAAAAAAGTATCCCCGTTAAGATCGATCTGTGCCAGATCGATCTTCAGCATATTCTCCTGGATCTTCCCGATCACCGCCCCGAAAATATTCGCAATCGGCAACCATAAAAAGACGTTGATATACCGCGAGAGCCAGTGCCGGATCGTATGCTGGAAGCCGTCAAACACGGAGAGACCAAAAGCAAGCGGGCCAAGGATCGCAAGGATGATAAGGTTAAAGGTGCGGATCGTATTGATACAAAGTGAAGCCGCCGCAAATAGCACCTGTAACACTTCACTCATCCATTCTTTGATGGAGTTGCGAAAATTATAAGAAGCTTTGGCCATCGCGAACTTGATATCATTGCCGATACCATCTACAAAATTTTCATCATCGGGGTTTTCGTTCGGGTGCGTGTACTTGTACCATTTATCCCTGTCCCCGATTCCTGTTTCACCGACATACATTTGCCAGGCATCAGTCTGTTTGATGGCAGCTTCTTTCTGTTTCAAGAGGGCAGCAATGGCATCATCCGTGTGACTCACCATCGCCGCAGTACCACTGACAGTTGGCTGCATCACACCATTGATCAGCTGGATAATCGAAGGAAAGATCATGATCGCGAACCCGATAACAAAGGGCCGGAACAAAGGATAAAAATCAATGGGCTCAGCCCTTGCAAGATGCCCCCATACACGGTAAGCGATATACCACATGGCCGCAAAACCCGCGAGTCCCCTTCCTACACCGATCACCTGCGAACAAAGCGGAATGAGTTCTTTATATAGTTGATCAAGCACTGAATGCAATCCCTTGACATCGTCACCCAGGTCATCTTGCGCAGACAGTACCGATGGCAACAACAATAACAAAAATCCAATTCCAATCTTTCTACACTTTTTCATGTCTCACAATTTTTAATGCTTCGTCAAACCTTACTAATGTGTGTAATAATTTCGCATGCCTTCTACTTCTTTTGACTCTTTTAGCCGTTGCCCCATCAGCAAAGAAGTACTGCTATTAAAGGAGCGAAGAAATACCAGCTTATCCTGCATGTCATCAAATATTTTATCAATCGCCTGAAGGCGTTCTTCATCACTCATACGCAACTTATTTGCCGTTACGACAGTAAGCAGGTCGTCGAGGTTTTGAAGGGACATCGTGAAAAGTTTATCATACACCTTGCTGATATAATCGAGCTCATAGGTGTTGAACCAGCCGCCGCTTTTGAATCTCCCAAATGCGGCCTTGTACTCCTTGACGAGCAATAATTGATAGTCCACGATATCAGCCACTCTCTTGTATTTTTTTACTGTAGGACTCACTTCGAGCAATCCATCAAGAAAGACCTTGTGCAAATTGAAATTGCCTTCAGAAAGATCTTTGATGGTCTTGTATCCACCGGAAAGAATTTCGTAACCCTTCTTAAGATCGGCGAGTATCTGTTTGAATTGCGCTAGTTTTTCAATGTTGAGCGCCAGTTGTGCAAGTTCTGTAGCCTGTGCTTTTACCTGCACGACAGAACAAAGAAACAATAAACTACCTGTGATAAACAACTTCACTTTCATATACCCTCCTGCTGTTTATGGATTCAAGTCGATGATTTTTCCAAAGTTTGTAAGGTCTTTATTTTCTTTTCGTTTTTGCAAAGAGAGCAATTGCACATCGGCAGAAAAACTGTTGAAGAAAGAATACATTTCAGTTAAATGCGAATATATCCCGTCAATACGACTGATTCTTTCTGCATCATTCATTTTGAGTTGGCCTGCTGTAAGCAGTTCTTCCAGCATCTGGAAGTCGATGGTTGATTCCGTTTGGACATTCGCAACAACTTTACCGACATACCTTTTTTCATTGTTATTGAATAAATCAAAACCATTTACCTGGCTCTGCAAATCCAAAGCTTTCTGTTGGATCGCCTTGTATAAAATCACAGCCCCTACAGTCTTTGCATAACGGCTAATTTTAGGATTAATCAATTCCAGGCTTTTGAAAAAATGTCCATCTAGTGTAAAATGAGCCTGTTTAAGATCCCCGATAGTTTTTAATCCTTGCTTTGCAATTTGATAACCTTTTTGCAGGAACTCGATGTAGACTTTATTCGCTGCAATTTGTTGGAGGTACAGTTTGATCTGCGCGTTTTGTCCATTTGAAATACCCATTTGGCCGAAACAAATAATGAGCAACATCAACTTTTTCATGGTTTTTTTCTTTAAGCATCACTTACTAGGGAGACCATAATACAAACGCATGGTTTCGAGTTCACTTTCTTCTTTGGTTCTTTGCAAACTCAGGCGGATACATTGCGTATTAAAATCTCGCAGGTCGTTTAAATTTTCATCAATATGACTGGCAACACTATTAATAATTTCAAGTCTTTTTCCATCCGTCATTTCTGTATTAAAAGCGTTAATCACTAAAAACAATTGATCGAGGTTATTGACGCTTTCGTTCATGATACCCGTGTAGACTTTTGCCATATAGGTGATTTCATCCGCTGTAAAATGCTTGTCCTGTTTGAACCGGTTAAAGGCAATCGCATACTCGTTGACCAACTGCTTTTGATGCTCAATGATCTCTTTAACTTTTTTATAGGTACTGATGGCGTCTTTGATTTGCTTGAGTTCATCAAAATATTGCTGGTATTGCTCCTTATGCTTTTTTGTCCAGTCGGAGATCTCATCCAGCTTCACTTTTGATAGAATATTTTCCAGGTTCTTTTGGACATTTTGTAACCAGATGGTTTTATTCTGCAATCGCTGCACCGCTAGGTCAGCTGCCTTGATAGCCGCTATGATGGCTTGCCTCACGATCTCCCAGATAAATGCGTGACTTTTTTGTGTCGGCATAAAACATAGTGTGCAACTAAGCACAACAGTTAAGAATACCCGTTTCATACAATCTCTTTTACTTGTCTTTCACCTTATCGTATTCCGTTCTTCCAAGTAGTAGGTTATCTTTTTCTGGTAAAAAAGTAATAATATCCTCAGTGTTTTGAATCATTAATTGATGCGTCTTTGGATCATAAACGCCAGTCCATTTTCTCATTTTACGTTCTGGAGGAAACACTTTTCCATCTAGGTGTTGTTGGTATCCCTTTCTATTTTCTATAAAATAAACTCCACCAGATAGGTCTTGTTCTGAAATCACAAGTGTATCACCACCATTTGTAAATTCGTCATGAATTTGCCTTGCATAGGTACCAGGAATAAAATCGCGAATTTTATCTGATGTTGAGTTTGTGCAACTTTCTAAAATTGCTGTGAGCGACAAGATCAATAGGACGTTTACTTTCATACTCTGTATTTAAAATTGAATGAATCGAATTGCTAAACACCAACCCTACTTTCCTTTTTGCATATCCGCCACCAGTTGCGCAATGCCTTTTTCCATACTGCCATACTTGTCCGCATATTCCAAGACCTGCACCCTTTCCCTGCCATCCGTCGTAAAAGCAAAATATTCTTCCGGGCAGAGTTCATTCTTGTAAACTTTTGAAACATGACCGCCGAGATCAATAAAGATTTCGCGGTTGTCCTTATTGACGGACAAGAGAATGGTTTTCGCTTTCTCCGATAGTCCAAGGGTATCCTGCAGCTTATCAAACTGGTTAATAAACTTGCGCATGTCCATCAGTATCTTGATGTCCGCGTTGTTAATGATCGCATCTTTAATGATCGGCGAACTCACGAGGTCATCGAGCTCTTGTGTGATCACACAAGGCACGCCGTTGAACTTGCGAATGGTCTTGAACGCATATTTTAAAAACTCCGCCATCCCTGATTTGGCAATGGCTTTCCAGGCTTCATCAATCACGAGCACTTTTCTTTTGCCGGCCAACTTCCGCATCTTGGAGATAAACATTTCCATGATGATGAGTGTAACCACTGGAAAAAGTATCGGGTGATCCTTGATGGCATCCAGTTCAAAAACGACAAAGGGTTGATGCAGGAGATCCAAATTTCCCTTCGCATTCAGCAGGTAGTCAAACTCACCACCTTTATAGTACGGCCTTAGCACGTACAAAAAATTGCCAACATCAAAATCACTGTCCTTTACCCGGTGTCCCTTTAATACGCCCACATATTCTTGCTCCAGGTATTCATAAAAGCTGTCAAAGCAGGCAAAGATGCGCGGTCTACCAACTAGGTACTCATAATAACCACTGAGTGCATTGGAGAGTGCCACATATTCACTCCGGTTGAACCGTTCATTCTCCTGTTTCCATAAAGCAACGAGCAGCGCTTTCAGGCTTTCCTTTTTCTCTGTATCCAGTACATCTCCCTCTGCGAGATAAAAGGGATTAAAGCGAATGGGATTCGATTCTTCATAAGTGAAGTAATAACCTTTAACGAGTTCGCAGAGTCCTTTATAACTGCCACCGATATCCACCACTACACAATGCGCTTCCTGGTCATACAACGTCCGAAGAATATGATTCACGGTCATGCTTTTGCCGCCACCACTGGTACCACAGACAAGCATCCCCATATTGGAAGTAATGCCCTCTTTTCGTGGCGCATCAAAGAGATCAACATACACGGGTTTGCCGCTCAACCGGTCACAGAAGCGAATACCGCTCGCCGGTGCGCAACTACCATAGTTTGTTTCCAGTGTCAAAAAACAGGATGCCTGTTCCGCAAAGGTCTCAAACGTATCATTCAAGGGAAGGTCCGCAGCATTGCCCGGTATTCCCGCCCAGTAGATCTGCGCGGCGCCAACCGTTTCTTGTTTGGCAACGGCGTTCATTTGAGCAAGTGCGGTAGCCACCATGTTCTTCACCTCCTTGAGATCATCTTTTCTGTCTGACCAAACCAGCAAATTAAAATGCGCCCTTACCGGCAACCTAGACTGGCTGATACATTCATTCAAAAATTCATTCACGGCATCTCTGGCAATCGCATTCTCACGACTGTAATTACTAAGCGACTGCAACTTTAGTCTTTTACCTTCCAGTTTTTTAATACTGGCCTGTGCATCGCCGATGATGATGTATTGGTTGTAGACATGATCACAAGGCAATAACAAACCAAGCGGTGCCGCAAAGCCAATGCTGAACTTTGTCCTGTCGGTGCTGTATTTCTCATAGGTCATCTTACTGCCACAAAGTGCCGGCATTTCTTCGGTGTCCGCAAGGGTGTACAATTGCACATATTTATCCCCTATTCTAAAATCATCTTTCAGTTGAATGTCACCGATAAACACAGGATCATTCGTGGCAGAAAGCGTACAATACCGTTCTATCAAACCCGCTTTCGTGGACGCGCTGAGCAGCTCTTGGTTGGTCATTCTTCGAAGACCAATGCCCACGCTTTGCAGGATCTTTTGAAACTGTCCGCAAGTGTCTTCAAACGCTTCAATAGCCAGGGGATTGATCGTTTGATCGGCCACAATAGACGACCGGAATAAATTGCTGATGATCGAGCTGGCGGGCTTTCTACCAGGCGCTTTCTTTGTCAGGATAACAAAACTTTCATGTGATAAATAGGGCCTTCCCCTGAAATACCGGGCACTACTGCTGGTTAAGAACCCATCGCTGGTATCCCGGGGTGACTGGTACAAATGGCGGGTGAAACAATCCTGCTTATGGAGCACGGAATCCTTGGGCAACACTTTGATCGCTTTGATCAGTCCCTGGTGGAGTGCTTCATAATGCTCCTCACTCAACGTAAAGATTTCCGGCAACGTGCATTGAAAGACCACGCTTACATCGCCTTGCTTGCTGAGAATCGCATCATGCTCCACATCCATAATCGGTAGTATGTCGGTCAACCATTTTTCCATCACAATTTCTTTTTAATAAACACCTTGCGCGAATAACATTTGATCACCTTCGGCACTTTGCGAAGTGCGGCTCTTTTCATGAGACCATATTGCCCGTATGTCTTACTCATTCTATACACCTGCGTGAAAAGCAAAGAACCAAAACCAACGATAATCAAAAGGCATAGATAGGTATTGACGCCGATGACATACAGGAGGGCAAATAATATCAACAAACACAACAACCCTCCGGCTAGCCACCAGATATACTGCGCTTTCAAACCTTTGAATTCAATGCTCGCGTTGACTCCTTTATTGATCGTATAGACACTCGTTGCCATGAAGAAAGATTATATACCAAAGAATGATTTGAGAACGGTGGCTACCACCACGAGGAAGACACAACTACCGAACCACGCTGCAGCAGTGGATCCTGTATCGGGGTGACCGTTTGACCATTTCTGGTACACCTTGACGGCACCAATAAGACCAAGAATCGCACCCACGGCATACATGAGGTTACACCCCACATCAAAGTATCCCCTGACTTTTGTATTCGCTTCCTGGATACCGGCAACGCCATCCTGTGCACGCAGCAGGTTGTTACAAAAAAGCAGTACGGCAACAAGAACGATTTGTCTAGCAAAACGCATCGACACGCCTCTTTTCTCTTTCCACATAACGTTATATTTAAATGTCAAAAAATCCTTTCAAAAAACTTTCCGGTCGCATGTCCTGACCCTACCACACCATTCATTACCCAAAGCGACAGCTCCCGGAAAGTACAACCCACAACCTACCCCTCAACAGGCTCTTTGCTATCGGACTTTACAAAAGACTGGTGACCACTGGCGACTTTCCTGATCCCAAACAATTGGAGTATTTCGTATTTGAAGAACCTCACTCCAATAACCAAATAATAAAGCACCACCAGTAACAACATCCCTTTTGTGTACACCGTCCAATCAATTATTGTTTTCATTTCCTCCTTTTTTCTTGATCACATTTGCTACACAAAGATGCTATCACTAAAAAGCCTTTTCTCACACTACGACCCGTATTCGGTAAAATATTTTTTCAAGTTTATTTAGCTTAAGGATGGGTACTAATTACAGGCATAAAGGTTGAAACATCACAAGTCATTCAATCAATACAAAATCGAACAAATTCTTTTCACACTATTCCCGGTCTACGGGCTTACCTATGCTGTTCAAAATCTGCAAACAACACCTATAAATATTGCTTGGGATTTTCGTCCGCGTCATCCATACGCTGGGTCAATCTTTCAATCAATGATTTTAAAAAGGCGGTGCGGTTACCCTTACGGATCCTGATCTCCTGGAAGATGCGGTAATAGTTACCAAGATCAACCGCGAACATCTGTTCAAAATAAGTGGCCAGTAATTTGATATCGGCTGCACCGTTATTAAACACACCCGTAGATTGCAGGGCATACAATAATTCAATCAAAGCGGTCTTGGAAGCCGTCCAGGCGAGTGGCTGTCGGGAGGTAATCGGCACCTTCATGACATCATCCTTTCTTTCCAAATCTTCTAAAGCACCGATCAGGTATATTCGTAATAACTCATGTGCATGAATCTTAGCCACCCTGAAATCATGGCTGGTAGAGAATTTAGGATCAGCATCAAAAAGATAAGTGTCTAAGGTGAGATAAATGTCTTGGTGTCCCCTGAGAAAATATTTTTCGTCGAGGTAGGTCGCACCGGAACGGTAATATTGATAAAATTGGAGATTTTCTTCGAAATAGTGGGTTAGCCGGCGAAGTTCTTTTTGCAAATATTTTTGCCGCGTTTCATTGCTCCCTGTAGGACGGCGTGTCTCAATCCGGTAGACCTTCAGAAAGTAAATAAGCTTACTGTAAAAGCGTGGTTTTTCTTCTTTAAAAAAATGAATTTCCTCCTCTTGCGTAGCAAACTCGTAGGCAGCGACATCAATTCTTAATTGCTCCATAACGTTTTTGGCAACCTGGATAGATCGCTCGGCTAAAGGCAATATCTTATCATCTTCTTCGGCCTCAATTTTCTCTAATGCCGTTTCAAGTTCGTTATAGAGCTTTTGACAAAAGGGAGCATACTAATCTTTTTGTTGTTGAAGGTCATAGGTAAAGTTTGAAGATAAAGATCGACCGACGATAAGACTTTTAAAAGAGTAATTGAACGGAAATTATTTAGCAAAAAGAAGAATTAATTTCGCAAAAGGAAATAATTCAACCTGGTGTTGATATGCACTTTATTCTAATAATATGGCTCAACTAACCTTACAACAACAGATTACACTACGAAAAGCTTTGCGTTCAGAATTAGTTAATCCTGACGGTATTGCCCGAAAAGCAATCCTGAAAAAGGACCTCGTAAATGATTTTGTTAGTGGCAAGCCTGCCCTCAGTAGTATGCAACAACTGGCACTGCAGCATGCTGTAATCACCTTATTATCAGAAACCAAAGCAATTTTGTCTGAAATTGAGCGCCAGCAGATCCCGACAGAGTCAACACTTGAAAGCCTAAAGACGTTTCTTTCAAAATTCGAAATCTCACTCGATTCACTTTTAAATGAAGATGCGGATGCTCTTACCAAAGTACAGAATTGGATGAGTTGCCAAATAACATTCCCTTCCAAATGGACTACTGTCATTAAACGAGGACTTTTGCAACTTGCAGTCGACCTGGGACAATAGTTGCCATTATCAATAAAATCATTTATTCGTTTTATACCATTGTCCAACCTTTTATAATTTTATAAACTCTTCATTCCAGAATTGCAATACCACAAACCGGGTATAAATGCAAATGACTACATTAGTATTATGGCAAGCCCGTAAGGATGAGTACGGTATTTGAACTTTACATTTTTTTGTATATTCCCATTTATTGTTGAGCATAACCTTATCCTTCATGACGCTGCTGTACTCAGATGTTTACGGAAATATACCATTGAAACATTCCACAAATGGAGTTGGCGGGAATGTAATTCCGGGCGTGGAGACTTTATCCTACAAAGGAAATGCCGGCGAAATTCTAATACAGCAGTACATTACAGGTAATTTTTCGTTTTATTACGCGACTTTTCAATTTAACGACAGAACGATAACCAGCTTTCATCACGAAGGATTTTCTCTTCAATCAATTGTTGCTCTCAACCAGGATATCGAAACCCTTTTGCAGGGAATGGGCAACTTCCTGCTTCGAAAAGAACATTTTTTGCTAACCCACAACCCCTCTAACGACATGTCATTTGTTTTTGAAAAAGACAAAAAATATTTCGCATTTGGGTCCTCATTCAATCTAACCTTTGTTGATGAGTATTTACGAGTTTATCTACTGGCTGAAGAAATGTCCAAGTTTTCATCGAATATTTCATTCACGCTTGCGGAACGTCCAACGCTAGCCTTTGGGAAGATGCTCGACGTCATTAACAATATTATTCAAACCCCAGTCCCATCAATTTTAGCCAGAAATTATATTGCCCTTAAAATGGAGGAGTTGTTCATGCTGCAAATTGCAAGAATTTTTATCCGGAAAGAACGAAAAATAAAACTGTCAACAATTCAGATGGAAGCATTAGAAGAAATACGCTCATTGATACTCGACGATTACACGGAACATTATACGCTCAAGGAATTATCTAAGAAAGCGCACATCAACCTTCATACACTCAAAAGCGGCTTTAAACAGATATATGGTCTCGGTCCTTATGAATATCGGAAAGAGATAAGGATGCAAAAAGCAAAAGAATTATTAAACCAAACCGATAAGCCAATCAAACAGATCGCTGCAGTTCTCAAATTTGCTGGCACTGCCAGCTTTGCAGCTGCATTCACTAAACATTTCGGTTATCCACCCGGATCAGATAGAAAATAATCCACACTTCTATTTGCGAAACTTTTATTTCCATTTGCTAAATAAACATTCAAAAAAGTTATGTAAAGAATTTACACCTTTACACAAGCATTACTCACCAGATCAAATAACCTTAACCTATATGCGAAATACAAAAACAGAAATCATCGCTTCTATCCTTATCCTGCTGTTTGCGTATACAGCTTTCCAAAAATATATGGAGCATGAGACTTTTTTATTGACGTTAAAAGACTCACCATTGTTGCACCCAGCAGCAAATTTTATATCATGGGCAGTACCGGTTACAGAGTTGGCCATCGTTTCATTATTGCTCTTTCCCTTGCTCAGGAGGATTGGCTTCTTGTGTTCAGGTGTATTGCTATCCGGTTTTACAATTTATATCATATACATGCTGTTATTTTCATCAAATCTGCCATGTTCTTGTGGTGGCATCGTTAGCTACCTGTCATGGAAACAACATATATTCTTTAACCTTCTTTTCATTGGTCTCGCCCTTTATGGTTGGCATAGCATGCGAGAAAAAAATAATTCGGAAAACAATATTGCAATCAGGCGAAGCCGAACACCTGTAACATAGTAGGCACCATTCATTAAACCTAACTTTTAAAGTATGAAAAAGTATCTCCTGGGCGTTATTGCCCTCGTAACAGCGATCACTTTAAATTCCTTCACATTGAAAACGCACACAACTCGTGGGCCGGTCTTAAACTGGATTTATATGGATTATCCGAACGATGCATTTAAAGATGATCCGTCGCACTATCAACTGTACGGTACAGATGGAACAGCTACCCTACCTTGCCCTGGCGGTACGCATAGGTGTGGTGTGCAGGCGCAGGATGACGGTTCCGGACAACCGGACTTCACCATTTCTTACATAAAAAAAACAAAGAACTAAACACTAAATGGGCTATTGGCACCGGTATACCATAGGTAAGTTTATATAGGATAATGAAGCCATAGCCCATTTTTCTATTTTTGTTTGTCTTTAATGATTAACATCTCGATTTCCCTTTCAGCCACCTTAATCCCTAAACCATTTTTTTTGAGTTCCTTTTGCACTTCCTGGAAACCCTTGGAATCATCAAGATTGTTCAACCATTTCGAAAAACTAAGATCAACTTTCGAGGTATAATTCGTTTCATCAACAACCGGCATGCGGGAAGTTTCATTTTGGCAAACCAAACAATTCCATACTGAATTCTTGACAGTATAATTTTTTATTGTTGTTGCCCCATTGGCTTCACAAACGAAAACAGAATCTTTGCCTTTATAAGTGGTTGGTTTTAGCCCGTCGTCGAAAAGAATGTAGCATTTGATTTTTCTTTTTTCTACCCAGGCTGTATAGGGAGAATAGCTGTTGAGATCCCTCCGCATTGTTTTAAACAACTCCCTGGTATCAGAGCCTTGTATAACTGCTTCGTAACTGGCAACCCCATTATTGTTCCACCTGTCCACTAAACTATCTACTTCAACATTGGACATTAAATTCACCGTATCCTTTACATCCAACACCCACCTGTTTTGCAGCCAATACGGCCCTTCGGCTAACGTGCCATTATAGGCTACCATAAAAAGATAATAGTAAGGAAAATTGATCAGTCTCAACGTCTGCGAATTGGAGGCTGTATCAACATCCAGTTGTTGTTCAGTATGTTCTACCCCTTCCAAATAGGTCGCAAATAAAGTGTGGTATTTAATCTTATTGTTCCATCTTCCTTTTCCTTCATCAAACAACTGGGCCTTACTGTTATAATCAGTGATCTGCTTTCGCAGGGAAAGATGAAGCGGTTCTTTATTCAAAAACTTCTTTACGTTTGCTATGGTGGCATTGTGATCATAGGTAATAAACCGTACCACACCATACTGATCGATCCAGACATGATGCGGCACTGTCATGTGGGGAAACATTTTATGCAGGATGGAATCACCTATGATGACAGGCGTTTGCGGGTATTTTTTTTTGTATCCTTTAAAGGTCCGCTCGATCTGGGTACGGTTATCGTTGCAAACAATAATCGTTTTTATTTGGTCACCGAAATAGTTTTGTAGTGTGTCCAATTGTGGCATGCCGAGTATGCATCCAATACAGCCGGTGCTCCAGAAATCGAGCAACACAAGTCGCCCCTTGTAATCGGAGAGCTTGGCATTGGTTAAACTATTTTGTATGCTTTCTTTTAAAAGCACATCGGGAACCGTATCTCCTATGTCAAGGCCATTTTTTTTGAAAGACTGGCAATAGGAACTCAGTGCCATGCTGATAAAGCATAGGCAATAGAATACTGTTTTCATACAGAAGTAGAAATTTAACTGTTGACTTTAAAAAAATTGAAACTTAATACCCTGGATTTTGCGTGAGTGCAGGGTTTAAATTGATTTGACGAATAGGGATTGGCCACAGTGTGTCTTTCGCCGACCAGTCCGTTTTTATAGGCGCTAAAACATCCATTGTATGCCCGGTTCTTTTTAAATCGAACCACCGGTGTCCCCATTCGAAGCAAAGTTCAATTCTTCTTTCCTGTTCAATGGCTTTTTTCAAACTTTGCTGATCAGTGGCAGTCGTATTAGGAAGACCGGCTCTTGTTCGAATTAAATTAATGTCTTGTGTCGCCGGCTCAATATTACCCAACATGATATTTGCTTCCGCCCTGATTAAATACTGTTCAGCCAAACGCTCTGCCACATAGAATTCTGAAACCGTTTGATTCATTCTTATTTTGTATTTATAAGGAAAGTACATAGTGTTGTTGTTAAACACTCTTTTGTTTAGCCATCCGTCTTTTCTTTTATCACCTGCTTCAAAAGCATTCAGTAATGAGCTGGTCGCGAGGTAGGTAGGTTGGGTGGCATTGGAAGCTGGCAAAATGATATTGGCTTCTGTAGTGTTGTAATTTGGGCGAACGGGCTGCAACTGCCAGATGGCTTCCCGGCTATTTTTCAAAAACGCATTTTTACAATCAGCTTCTAGGACAAATAGGTGGTTGTTGATTAATTCGCTGGCAATGCTGGCAGCCTTACCATAATCCTTGGCATACAGCGCCAATCTCGATTCTAATGCTTTTGCAGACCATTTATTGGGCCGCACCCTATCTCCTTCGGGATAATCTTCAGGTAGCAATGCCGCGGCAGTGGTGATGTCCTGCCACATTTGAGCAAGCACGGCAGGTTGAGCCGTCCGGGGCAAAGACATGTTGTCCGCATACTGAGAGCTAAGCACCAACGGTACATCGCCAAACAGGTTGGTCAAATAATGATAGCAGAATACTCTTGTAAACAGTGCTTCACCAGTCAGGCGTTGTTTAACAGTTGGGGTCAACGATGTAGACAACCTTAATTGCTCCAGCGCAAGATTTGCGGCATAGATATACTTGTATAGGGGTTGCCAAAAATTGCTGTTGATGGCGTCATGGCTTACCTGTGTGAGATTGCCGGCCACGAATTCATCGCGCGAACCGGGTGTATAATAATACAGTTCGTCGGCATACATTCCGGCATAGAAAGTAGTCGAACCGGCGGAAAACTGCGTGGCACTGTTCATCATTTCACTATAGATGCCAGTGATAACCGAAATAGCCGCCGCATCACTGCTGAAAGGAGCAGGATTTACAATCTGATCGATGGGTGGGTCAACCGTTACAAATTTTCGGCAAGCTGTTGATTGCAAAACCAAAATGACGATGAGTATAATATGAGTGAATTTCATAGAGCAATTTTTAAAATGATAACTTAATGCCGGCGGCAATGGTGAACAACGGGGGCAGGGAGGAAGTACTTTGTGATTCCGGATCTAACCCTTTATACTTTGTTAGGGTAAACAGGTTTTGGGCCTGTACAAATACTTGTGCATTGGAGAGCTTTAATGGTGTAACAAAAGACTCATTGAAACTGTATTGCAACGCAATATTTTTACACCTGACAAAGGAGGCATTGGTTAACAGGGCAGTTGATTGCGGGACAAAGTTTACCGCTTCAGCTGCTTCACTGGTAAAACTCTGTGTGTATTGTTGATAGGGTTTATTGTCACCAACTTGTTGCCACCTGCCAACCAACAATTCCGGTTGATTAAACAGCATACCGGCAGCCATTCCTGTGCTATAAACAGGATCGATACCCTTTTGTTTCACAAATTGAAAGTGAACATCCAATTGCCAGTTTTTGTATTGAAAAGTATTTAAGATGCCTCCATAGAACTTCGGGTCGGTGGTTCCAATGGTTACATAATCACGCTCATCCAAAAGGCCGTCTTTATTCAAATCATTGAATGCATAAATACCGGTTTGTGCATTCACGCCCATGTACTGGTAACCGATTTTTAGATTCAAAGGCTGTCCCAACCGGTAGGTATTGGCATAGCTGGAAGATGCCAGGCCGGGAAATTCGTCAAGGCTGTTTTTGCTAGCGGTCAAATTAAACGAGGTTCTCCAGTTAAAATGCTGGGTATGGATATTGACAGTTTGTAATTCAACCTCCCAGCCTTTGTTGGACACGACGCCTGGAAAATTCATAAGGATACTGCTGAAACCTGTTTGCCCGGGCAGATTGTATTGAATAATCTGGTTGGTACTTTTGTTTTTGAAATAGGCAAGGTTGAATAATATTCTATTTTTTAGAACACCTAGTTCTATGGCCACCTCACTTTTCAAATTGTTTTCCCAGCTAAAATCAGGATTGTATAAGCGGGCCGGTCGAAGACCTGGCAACCCCTGGTAAGGAAAGTTAGTGACAACATAGGAATCAAGATACTGGTAACTCCCAATCTTATCATTTCCAGTAATTCCATAACTTCCCCTGAGCTTTCCAAATGAAATAAAGGACAGGCGATCCTGCATGAACTTTTCTTCTGAAAATATCCAGGCGGCACCGATGGCTCCAAAATTCGCGAATTGTTTTCCGGGACCGAACCTGCTGGATCCGTCCCTCCTTCCCGTTGCGTTCAGCAAATACTTACCAGCCCAGTTATAATTGACGCGCGCAAACACGGCGTTGTACCGGTATTCATTGGTTTTATTCGTCGCCGTCAGGTAAGGGGCGGCTTTGACCGAGGTCAGCAATAAGTCGTTCGTATATCCATAACCGTTATCAAGCTGGCTATAATTATTGGTGGCCTGGAAAGTAGTACCCACCAATGCTGACAACTTTCCTTTTTCGCCAATTTTATCATTAACGTATTCCAGTTGTGGTTCTACGTTCCATGTCTTTTCCGAACTGCTTCCAATCGCATTACTACCCTGCGGTGCGTAGGAAGGATCCTGTGAAGAGATGGGATATAGTGCCGCTTCATGGAAAAGAAACTGGTTATAGCCTAATGATGCCTTCAGGTATAGGTTAGGTAAGATTTTATAGCTGAACAGCCCTGTAGCTGTAAACCGGTTACTTTCGGTATTGTAGGGTTGTTGTAAAGCAGCCAGCGGGTTGCCATTGGAAACAGTTCCTGGTTTTTCATTCCACTGCAAATTACCCAGCGAATCGTACGGTTGATACATATTGGGAGGAAAGTCGATATAACTGGTCAAATCCTCTTGTGGTAAATGGGTTGTTTCATCTGTATAAGAAGTAGTGATATTCAGGTTAAACTTCTTGTTAGCGGACTGGTGGGTAATAAAGAAGTTGCCGTTGATACGCCGGTCATAAAAGTCTCCTGGAAATACCGTACCGTCATGTAAATAACCTAACCCGATTCCAAATTTTGTGTGGGCGTTGCCACCACTCAACTGAATTTGTGCATTCTTAGAGTGGCTGGTTTTTCCAATCAATAATTTTTTCCAATCGGTATACCGGGTAGTGTCCCAAACAAGCAGGTCAGGCGCATTGATCTCGTCAGGTGTTTCTTTGTCATTGTAAAATGCTTCTCGGCGCATGGCAAGATAAGTGGGTGTATTCATCAAAGACATGGCATTACGAACATGAGAAAAGCTTTGGGTGTAGTTAAAGCTGACATGTGTGCCGGCCTCCTTGGCTTTTTTGGTAGTAATAAGTATGACCCCGTTCGCACCCCTGCTGCCGTAAATGGCTGTCGCATCAGCATCTTTCAGCACTTCAATGCTTTCAATCGTGGAGGGGTCAATGTTATTAAAAGGACTATTGGCGGCTAGCCCGCTTCGTTGTGTAAAGCTGTTGATGTTATTTAAGAAAGGAACGCCATCAATAATGTATAGGGGCGCATTGCCACTTTGAATAGAATTGTTCCCGCGGATAAGCACGGTAAAATTTGATCCAGGCAATCCATTGGTTTGGGATACCTGTAATCCCGTGATTCTTCCTTCAAGGGCACCCAACGGGTTGGATACCGGTTGCTTGCTGATGTCGTTAGCGGTTAGCCTGCCTACAGCACCTGTATTTAACCGTCGGGTTGTAGTGCCGTAGGCAATGACGACAGTCTCGTCAAGGCTTGTAACCGCCGTTTTCAACACATGAGAAAACGTTGCTTCGCGAATGGTAAATTCTTCCTGTTGATATCCAACACTACTGATAATAAGAACGGCTCCTTTGGCAACCTGGTCAATGCTGAAAAAACCTTGGCTATCGGTATTGATAAAAGTTTGCGTTCCTTTGATCTGTATGGTCGCGCCAGGTAACCCCTCTCCTTTTTCGTTCAGTATCCGCCCATGTATGATCATCGTTACCATGCTATCTTTCTTGTCAAGTGAAGGCTTATGGTTACTGGATCTGATGGTCACATAATCGTGATCAATGTGATAAGTAAGTGGTGAATGCTTGAAACATTCATCGAGTATAATAGAAAGGGGTTGTTCTTTGGCACGGATCGTTATAGGTGGTAATCCTGCGAGATCCTCATGAGCAAAGAAAAACTGGTAGTTGGTTTGCTCCTCTATCTGGCCGAATATTTTTTCAAGGGGGACTTTTTTCAATGACAACGTAATCTTTTGTGCCATTATTTTCGAACGGGTCATTAACAGGCAGCACATCACCATCCACCCTACTAAAAGTAGTCGTCGTTGGGGACATAAGCGTGTAGACAATGACGTGCCGGATGCAGTCACATGCATAGTTGTGTTGGTTTTAATTAAAAGAATGCAGTTTTAAAAAGGGTTATGCTTGCCGGTAAATACCGACAACCCTTTGGTCAAATGACAGCTGGAGTGCCTTAACTACTCACAGTGAGGTTTGATACTATGATAGTGGTTTTTCCCTGGTGCTATTTATTGATTTACTTCTATTGTGTCAGTATGTATAGTAAAATGTACGCGCTTTGTTTCTTCAAGCAGGCGTAGTATGGTAGATATTGGCTGATTCCGCGATATCTTCGCGCTGAAATGATAGTTTATAGTGCCTTTGTAGACCACTTTGACATCATACCAGCGGGCCAGTTGACGCATGATGTTTTCAATCGGTTCCTCTTTGAATACAAACCTGTCATCTTTCCACGCGGTGGCGGCTTGTACATTGGCAGCAGTGACAGTAATATCACCCGTTGTACCAATATTGGCCTGTTGGCCGGGTGCTAACTCCTGTTGTTTATTTGCAGCGACGACCTTGATCTTCCCGGAAACGAGTACGGCCGTTTGGGAGGGCTCGTCGCTGTAGGTTGACACATTGAAACTGGTGCCGAGTACTTGTATCGTAGTGCCGTTTCCCTCAACGATAAATGGCTTTTTTTCATCTTTGGCAACATCAAAAAAAGCTTCTCCTTCTACCACCACTTTTCTTTCACTACTGTTAAATACAGCCGGGTATTTGATGGAAGAAGCAGCGTTGATCCATACCTGCGTGCCGTCCGATAATATCAATTTATACTTGCCTCCTTTCGGTACTGTTAGCGTATTGTATATACTTGTTGAGGAATGTGTACTTCCGGAATAGGTTAGGGTTTGTTCACCGGCGTTGATCGCAACACTTCCCTCCTTTGCTATGGTCCCGTTGCTTTCTTTCCCAAGCGCAATGGCTTTGCCACTGGCCAGGTGCAGTACAGCTTTTGCTGAACCGGGAGGTATATCTGTTGTGGCGGCCACACCATTTGAAGAAGGAACGGAATCAACGGCTTTCGATCTTATTAACCAACCTATACCTACCGCGATTAGAAAAATAGCAGCCACCGACATCGGTAGTAACCAATTGCGCTTTTTATCTTGTACACCTATTTGAGATCGTACCTTTTTATAGGCCTTATCTTTATCAAGACTTTTCATAAAAGTCATGGCCTCGTTGATATTCCGCTCATCGGTTAGTTGTGCAAAAAGTTCAACGTTGTCGTCGCTTTCCTCTACCCACAAATCAAGTTCATCATGCTCCCTCGTGGTCAGGGTCCGGTTGATAAACCCCGAGATCAGGTAAGCAATCCGTTGAGCTCTTTCTTCCGTTTCTTGAAACTGGTAGTTCATTGCTTTAAATTAGTACAATTATGGACTATTTTTTTACGTAATTATACTGGAAACACCAAGGCCGGTGTCTACTACATAAACACCTAAACAGTGGAAGTCGTTACAATATTTGCAAATTAATTTTCAAAGACTTCTAAAAAGCTGAAAGACAAACAGAAGAAAGATGGTAAAGGGCAGTTTTTTTCTTAGTTGAATGAGGCCACGCATCTTTTGAACACGAATATTATTGATGGTAGTATGTAGGGCTTCGGCAACCTCCGGATAAGACTTTCCTTCTACATATAGTTGTTGGAAAAGGTTTCGGTATTGTTTGGGAAGTTTGTCCATGGCCAGCAGAACCGAATGGTAGGTTTCTGATCGAAGCAGTAATTCGAAGTCATTAGAGGAAACTTCATCTTCCATTAAAGTCAAATCAATGCGGTTTCTTTGCTCATCTTTACTGTTTCTTTTATAATTCAGGCTGGCATTCCTTACGACCAGGTAAAGAAAACTGCGTAGCGAGTTTTCTGCAAAGAAACGGTCATGCCTATCCCACAGCTTAATGAAGGAATCGGCAACAATTTCTTCGGAAATTTCCTTGTTCAGGATGATCGAATTGGCATAGTGAACGAGAGCGGGATAATATTTATTAAAGAAATAGCTTAACGCTTTTTCATCTCCTTGTTGTAAGGCGACCAATTGGTCATCACTCATGTTGTTTTGAAGCAGACTCATAGCCAGATTGGTTTAATGTCATGAGTCTGGTAAGTGCTGTCGCAGGAATAAAAAATGGCGCGGAACTCAACTTACCGTCTTGAGGCCCTCGGAGGCCCGACCACGAATAAGTGAGCCCACGCCAAAACGTGAGCTCTTCACTTATTATCTCGCAGTCTTAGAAATTTCCGAGGTTTCAAGACGAGACTCAAAGCGAATTGCTTCAAATTAGTTTATGAAGAATCGCAAATATCAATGTGTAAGTTAATACATTTTCCTATACCTGTATAGGAAGTCAATCTAAAATCTTTCCATTCCTTGCAATTCAGGAATGGCATACAAAATTCAAAAAAGCAAAATTGATTGGTATATAATTACCCAAGTCATCAACAAAAGACTAGCGGGAGAATATACACAAGAGGATCTTGCCATTCATTTAAACGTCTCTACAGGATTTATTGGACAAGTCGAAAGTCCAAGCAGCAGGGCAAAGTATAATAATCAACACTTGAATGAACTCGCAAAATATTTCAAATGCTCGCCAAGGGAATTCCTTCCTGAAAAACCGCTTTAAACTTCCTTTTGAATTATGGAAACCGCAGTAGTAACTTCCTGTAACATGAATAAAATTGTACTGATGAGCAGCTCAAACTAGGAATGTTCAACCTGTGACCCTTAAGATTCTTTATAGACACATTCGCTAACGAACTACTCTTATTTACTTATAATGGTCACCTTATGCGGCTCCCACTTATCAATGTGCAGAAGTAAAGCACAATCTCCATCATTGTTCCAGACATTGTTATCCAATCCCCAATAGAAAAAATGGTTGGTACTACCATTTGAGTTCCCCTGACTGCTACTGCTCCCTTTCTTCGTGTATAGCACTACTACATCTCCCTTTTTTACATTCTTATCAGGAAACCAATATGGATGGCGAACCTTATTAGAAACCTTTCCTTGGCTTGTGTACGTCGTATCGAGTATTAAAAATTCGCCAATGTCTGTATCGTCTGTGATGTCAAGTACAACTCTTTCATCATTGTGGCCATGATCAATTATTCTTCTAATTTTTGCTTTCATTAATTTTAATTGCTTTTCAGTTGGAAACATTTAGAACAGGATAAAATTGAAATTCTTTGACTATATTTTTCTTCCGTAAACAGTAATTTTTATATTCGGAATAATGTGAAGTGTAATGCCATTGCCTAAGCTTATACTAAAACTGGCTTTATCAACAAGTTTTCCATTAGAATCATAAAATTTTCCAGAGGAAGAATAGGCTATTTTACCATTATCATGGTAGGCTGTTCCTGATGAACTATATGCAATCTTGCCGTTTGAATGATAAGCAGTTCCGGACGAATTATATGCAACCTTGCCATTGTCGTGATAGGCCGTCCCGGAATCACTCCATTTAATTTTTTTGTTATCGTGATAAGTTGTCATTTTATTTTACCATTAGTTTATAGAAGCCTCTAATGACACGTAGTGTAAAGGATCATTTGTTTTTACATAATTTATTAATTCTGCGGTTGCTGCATCTATAGCAGAAATAAAGTCACTTTGTTTCGAAATTCTTTCAATATTATTTAGATGACTGAAACAATGAAGTACCTTAATAATTCTTTTTGAAGCTGAGCTCCGCTCCTCGATCAGTTTCATTAATGAATTTAAATATTTCGCCAAACAAATATTGGCACTCCGTTTATCGCTTAAAAATTGCTTCAAGTCCGCCAAAATAAAAACTTCATATAACTATTGCAAGTAAAAAAAGAATTTCTTTGCAAAAGACTAGTTCATTTTTTATAAGTGTCATTCAGACAGCAATCATTGTACAAAAAAAATAGTATTAACGGGTGAACATAGGTGGAGTGGACACTGAGTACAGGAATTGAAGAAAGACGTAGCGATTAGTCTCGATATATTTTTATTCACATTAGTGCACAACTTATTTAAAAATAAAAAAAAGATAGGGTAAATTTAAAACGCGTTAGAAGCTCCTTATACCATGGAAAAAATAGATACTTCGCCCATGTAAATTCTAACGCATCGGTTTTTCCATCTAACACTCCAGTTCCTATATCTATTAATAATTAAACTGAAAAAATATGATAATTCAATGCCCCAATTGTTATTCAGAAAATGTTACTAATCTAAGTGATGATTCTAACGAATTTATTTGCAATGACTGCGGAAGCGACTTTCAAGCCAACAATGGAATCGACGTAGAAGAAGATGACCAGGATGAAAATGAAGTAGAGGGAGGATTTATTGACCTCGATCCCGAAACAGCTATGCGTATGGCCAAGACACTAAAAAAAGACAATGAAAATAACCAAAATCAATAATTACTATTGTCTGTTTTTTTCTAAACTGAAATTATGGATAGAGAACTGTAGCAACACATGGGATATTTTGCAGACAACTACAACGCCATAGCCTACCCGATTGCTGAAGATGGAAGACCTGGATTTGGTTTACGAAAAGCACAAATCGGGGCTATACACAGCATAGCCGGACATTTTACAATTAGCAAAAAACCGGGCATTGTCGTAATGCCAACAGGAACAGGTAAAACGGCTGTTTTAATGATGTGCCCTTTTGTTCTGAAAGCAAACAGGGTGCTCGTAATTACGCCAAGTAAATTAGTGAGAGAGCAAATAACAAAAGGCTTTGCTTCTCTTCAGCCTCTAAGACGACTTGGTGTTTTAAATGTATCGAGAAATGAGATACGGGTAAAGGAACAAAAACATGAAGTAGTGAATATGCAAATGTGGGCAGACCTAAGCAATTATCATGTGGTGGTGAGCACTCCTAACTGCATAAGTCCCGGAATCGAAGGTGTACAAACATCTGCTGAAGATTTTTTTGACTTAATTTTGATAGACGAAGCTCACCATACCCCGGCAAAGTCTTGGATAGACATTTTGAATCATTACCCTGCTGCTAAAAAAATCCTTTTTACTGCTACTCCTTTTCGCAGGGACAAGAAAGAAATTCCTGGCAAAATCATTTACAATTATCCTATCTCACAAGCATTTGAAGAAGGCATATTTGGAAAAACTGAATTTATACCGGTACCAGCAGAACCGGGTAACGATATCGCCATTGCCCGGGAATGTGAACGTGTTTTCAGGGCAGAACCAGAAGACATCGTTCACTACGTTATGGTAAGAACCGATTCGATCAAAAGAGCAAGAGAACTTTTTGAAATCTATAGATCCAACACAAGTCTTCGTTTGCAGCTTATACACAGCAAGCTGGGATCGAGCGCCGTTGACAATGCAATTAATAACCTGAGAAACGGCAATCTCGATGGAATAATATGTGTTGACATGCTTGGAGAAGGCTTTGATTTTCCTAACCTGAAAATAGCAGCGATCCATTCCCCACACAAGTCATTAGCAGCGACACTTCAGTTTATTGGTCGCTTTACCAGGACAAATGCAGCCAACGTTACTTATGCCAAATTCATTGCAATACCTGCGGAGATAGAAATAGAAAAGCACCATTTATACAAAACAAATGCAATTTGGCGGGAACTGATTATTGAAATGTCTGAAAACAGGATCGATGAAGAGGTATCTTCTAGAGAAATGGTTGATGGGTTCCAGGTAAATGAAGAGGATACAACAGAGGAGTTTGAAGAACTTTCATTAAGTAGCATTGAGCCATCCTTTCATTCGAAAATCTATGCAATAAATAACGGCGAATTTCAATGTGACGCGGCGATTGACCCAACTTCATTTGGGTTGCAGGTTGTTCACCGGGAAGAAAATCATGAAGAAAATATTTCCGTCCTCGTTTTACAGGATATTGATTTTCCCAAATGGTCAAAAAGTAATGCACTCGTAAACGTGTCAAATCACCTGGTTGTGGTTTACTTTAATAGTAATTCATCGCTGCTGTTTATCAATTCAACAATTAAGAAAAGAGTCGAATTTTATGATTTTATTCTTTCTTCCTACTGTCTGGGAGCTGAAGGAGTGCTTCTTTCAGACAGGGAATTAAATAGCGTCTTGGCAAACATCAGCGAAGCGGAATTTTTTAATATCGGTATGAGAAATCGAAGTCATTATGGCACCAATGAAAGCTATAGAATTGTTACCGGTCCTACTGCGCACCTATCCATTGATCGCAGAAATGCCAACAACTTTCACAGGGGGCATTTATTTGGAAAGGGTGTAGAGGAAGGAGCAAATGTTACGATAGGACTAAGTAGCTCATCAAAGGTTTGGAGCCAACGCAATGGAAACTTATACTTGTTCATCCTATGGGCCAAAGCCATAGCCCATAAAATTAACGAAGGGCTCGATGGACGAACCAATACGCCGATAGATGATTTACCCACGTCTGTAGCATTAAATACGCTACCAGACAAAGAAGTAGTTGCCATAAACTGGCATGAGTCTGCATTTAAAAATTTTATAAAGGTAGTGTACAATAATAACGAACATTTAATCCAAATGGAATTGACAGATGTGCAAATAGTATTCAGACATAATGAGTCAGACAACGATCATTATAGAATTACCTTACGTTCTGACCACTTTTCATTACCGGTATTCTTTTCCTATAATTATGACAACCATTTCACCTCTGAAGATGAAGCGATTTCTAATCAGATTCTCGTATATAGAACGCCCACCGACCGGGGAATAAGAATAATGGACTATCTAAACTCCTACCCGCTTATATTTTATTATGCTGACTTTTCTTTGCTATACAACGGCAACCATTATCTTGATGCGCCGGCAGATATCCAATTACTTCCGGTAGATTGCCTGGATGACTCGACCGGGTGGACCGCCAATAATGTCGATATAGAAAACGAATGCACAGGGACCACGTCTATACATTACTTTCTAATGCAAGATTTAGCGGCTAGAAATCTTCCTTTTGCCTACTACGATCACGGTTCCGGTGAAATTGCAGACTTTATTACTGCAGAGCTGGACACAGATGAGATTCTCATAAAATTGTATCACTGTAAGGGATCATCTGCCAGGAATCCGGGCAACAGGGTTGACGATATTTACGAAGTTCTGGGACAAGGCATCAAATCACTTAACTATACAAATTATACAAGACTAATCCAGAAGCTGGAACGACGCCAGCGAGGCAAAACGCTTAGCGGGCCTTGTAGCGATAGTGTTACACTTCTTAAGGATTTGATCGCAAACAATCGTGGTGTAAAAATTGGTTTTCAGATTATTCTTGTGCAGCCTGGCATCACAAAAGCAGGTATCGAGGACAGGATATCCAATTTATTGAGCGCGGCCAACAGCAACATTAGAAATACTAACAATTGCAGGCATATGCTGATCGTTACTTCTCAGTAAAAAATTAGGGCGATTCAGTATACAAATTTTAAAAAAAAGACAATTGCTGTCTGCTAGCAAACTGAAAAACCACATACATTTTATACCATCAAATGATTATATTACAATACAATTTTTACGATGGATTTCGAAAGAGCCCAATCCCTTTATCGAAGTGATAAAACACTTCAAATCCTGCGAGCCGAAACCTTTCCGCTACTAGTTAGTTTTTTTCACCTGGCATTTAAACAGCAGGACAAAATAAGCTATCATCAAAGTGATATGAGAAACTTGCTGAGTGATTATATATTTTCCCTCGAAAAACAAGGCATTATTGATTACAGGAAAGAACCCATAGCATATTTGCAGCAATGGGCGCAGCATGGATATTTAAGGCGGTATTACGACAGCAACAGTGACGATCCTGTTTATGAACTAACTCCCGCAGCCGAAAATGCGCTGAAATGGCTGGAAGATTTAACGAAGCAGGAATTCGTTGGAACACATAGCCGGTTAATACAATTGTTTTCGATATTAAAGCAGATGGTAAACGCTACAGCAGGACAAGGAGATCGCATAAAAAAGCTGGAAGAAGACAAAGCAAAGTTAGAAATAGAAATACGCGAGGTAAAAAAGGGGAATTTCGAAAAGCCGGATGAGACCAGGATCAAGGAAGATTATTTTCTGGCCGAAGAAACGGCCAAACGATTATTAGCCGACTTCCGGCAAGTAGAACAAAACTTTAGGGAATTAGACAAAGAAACCAGGCACGCTATTATTAGAAGTAGCCAACCCAAAGGCAAATTGCTGGACGATATCTTTGGAAGGCAGGATTATTTGTGGAACACCGACCAGGGAAAAAGTTTTAGCGCATTCTGGGAGTTTTTGATGAGCGAAAGCATGCAAAAAGAACTGGAACAACTAATTGATAAGATCAATGCAATTCCCGTTATCAAAAGAATCCGGCGTGAAGCGGTTATTGACAGAATCAAAACCAACCTGGTAGATGCGGGTGATAAAGTAAACAGAACAACCGGCAGCCTGATTGAGCAACTACGCAAATACGTCGAGCAAAAAAGTTTGTTGGAAAGTAAACGATTGTTGAAAAGCATCGAAGAAACTGAAGCACTCCTGATGCAGCTAAAAGAACAGATTGACCCTGCGGACACATTGATGGAAATAGATGGCATCGTCAAACCTGTATTGGTAATGGACAGACCACTGTTTCGGCCTCCGTCAAAAGTAACCTTTAACAATATCATGGTTGAGGACGGCAAGCCGGACAGTGATACAGATGTTTTATTCAATCAGTTCCATATTGATATAGAGGAACTATCCCGCAATGTAACAAGCCTGCTAAGAAAACAACCCGTGGTTTCATTAAAGGACGTCTTAGACAATTTCCACCCGACAAAAGGCGTGGCGGAGGTAATGGGATATGTTCAGATTGCTTCAAGGGAATCCAGGCATCTTATATACAACGATACAATCGAAGAATTGATCGTTCACAACGCTGGCAGCGGGAAACACTTTAAAATCGAAGCACCTCGTATTATTTTTAATCGGTAAATATGTACAGAGAATATTCACTAAGTCTCATATCACTTTTAAAGGGAATAGTCTATGATCATCAAAAAGATGTTTGGGACAACCTGCTCTCGTATGAGCCTGACATCAAAAAATATATTGCCGCCCTGGGCCTTGAACTTTGGTTGGATAAAAGTGAAGGATATGCCTATCTCTACCAGGCAGAATCCGAAGTAGAGGCATCCATGCCAAAACTGGCCGAAAAAAGACAACTGAATTTTCATGTGTCCTTATTGTGTTTGTTAACAAGGCGATATTTACTGGAGTTCGATGCGCAAGGGGGATCCGGCAAGACAACAATCAATCACCAGGATATAGTCAATGGAATGCAGTCTTTTATGCCGAATGCAGCCGACGAAGCCAAACAGCAGGATAAGATTTCGGCGTCCATTAACAAAGTCATAGAAATTGGCTTTTTACGAAAGATGGAGGATGGAAGCAATGACTATGAAATTCACCGGATCATTAAAGGATTTGTAAAAGCTGATGTGGTGGATGACATGCTCAAAAAACTCCAGGCTTATGCAGGCGAGAAATATAACGCTGATTAATGTATTACCCTAAACCCTTTTCTATGAATGAATCCTTGGATGATGTTATGATTGTCAAAGCAGGCTTCCGTTTACAGTATTTGGAAGTATTGAACTGGGGAACGTTTAATAACTGTACCTGGAGAGTTGAACCTGATGGACACAACGCGCTCTTGACTGGTGATATCGGTTCCGGTAAATCGACTTTGGTGGACGCGTTAACTTGCCTGATTGTACCTTACCAAAAGATAACCTTTAACAAAGCGGCAGGCGCCGACGGACGTGAAAGAAACTTATTGAGTTACGTCAGGGGAGCGTATAAAAGCGCCAAGGAAGAAATAACAAAGACGGGCAAACCTGTTTACCTGCGACCGGAAGACAATACCTACAGCGTGATACTGGCTAATTTTCAAAATCTCGGGTATAACGAAAATGTTTGTCTGGCACAGTTGTTTTGGATTAAGGATGGAAAAGTAGAGCGGTTGTTTATTAGCAGCGAAAAGCCCCTTTCCATAAAAGAACATTTCAGCAATTTCAGTGATATAACGGATTTACGCCGACGGCTGCGCAAAGCGGATTATATCGAAATAGCAGACAGCTTTTCACAATACAGTGAAAATTTTCGCCATCGTTTCGGTATGACAAGTGACAAAGCTATTGACCTGTTCTACCAAACCGTTTCGATGAAATCTGTAAGTAGCCTTACAGATTTTGTTCGCGAACAAATGCTGGAAAGGACGGACGTCAGGGAACATATAAAGAATTTGCTGGAACGATTTGACAATTTAAATAAGGCACATGAGGCGGTTGTTCATGCCAGGGAGCAACACGTAATTTTGAAACCTTTGGTAGAGTATTCCGTTGAATATGGCGATTTAATCAGAACCATTGAAGGAATCGAAGAAATGGTCAAAATAATACCCGCCTGGTTTGCCATAAGAAAAAAGGGGTTGCTTCAAAATGCAATTGAGGAAACAGAAGAACAGCTTAAAAATGTCGACCACGCATTACGGTCCATACAAGAAAACCTGGGCTTGCTGGAAAAAAAACAATTTGGAATTGCGCAGGACATCGACAATAACGGCGGGAAAAGATTGGAACAAATTGAAGAGGAAATAAAACGAAGAGAGTCTCTAAAACAAACAAAGAAAAAGCAGTGGGATGTCTACAGTCAATTGGCCGCAAAGTGCGGACTGGCAGCTCCGGAAAATGAAACAATTTTTGTTGACAATAGCCGGAAGGCGAAAACCCTCATCGAGACCTGCAAGCAAAAAGATGTTTTGTTAAGAGACGAGCGGGACCAGGTCATCATCGATCTTCGAAAAAATCAAGCAATACTAACCGAGGAAGGAAATGAACTGGAATCTCTAAAAGCCCGTCAAACCCAAATTCCTAACTGGCTTATCAACTTGCGGCAGCAGATATGCACGGACTTAAGAATTGAGGAAGAAGAGTTACCATTTGCCGGGGAGTTACTTAAAGTCAATGATGGAGAAACTGTTTGGGAAGGCGCCATTGAAAGACTGTTATTTGACTTTGGCGTTAGTCTCATTGTCCCCAGGGATCATTTTAGAACGGTTAGTAGATATGTAAATAGCCGGCAAATGTACAGTGAAGGACGCGGCAGGAAGCTTACCTGCCTGGAGGCGAATATTGACAACCGGGATAACTACCGCAAGCAACTCGGGGATAATAGTGTTGTAAATAAAATCGAAATCAAACCCGACACACCTTTTTATGCATGGATAGAAAGTTATCTGCACAAAAGCTATGGAGACTACGCCTGTGTGGATATTGAAGAGCTACAGCATGTTGCCGTTGGCATTACAACACAAGGTACTATCAAAAATAGCAGGATACGTTATGTGAAAGATGACAGGCAGCAGATCGGCAATAGACGGAACTATGTGCTGGGATGGAGCAATACAGAAAAGATAAAAGCATTGGAAGAAATGGTACAGGACTTATCCATTACCGTTAGCCACCTGCAAAGAGATATTGCGCGCATTGAGAAAGAAGAAGAACAAAATAGTCTACTCAAAAATGACGTAACGGCATTGTTGAATGCGGATGACTTTAGCATTATCAATTGGTATTTGGAAGTAGAGAAAATCTATGACCTGCAGCTGGAGCAAAACGAACTCTTAGAAAACAATGACCTGCTAAAGACCTTACAACAACAACTCGCCCAGGTAAAAACAGAAATTACTGAATATAAGAATCAGCAGACCGAGAAAAACCAGCAAATCGGCAGCTTGAATAATCAACAAGCCAACCACCAAACGAATTTATCCTCTTGCGAGACGGTTATTACGCTAACGTCAGATGAGCAGCGGGATCGACATTTTCCATTTATCGAAGAACGAATAAAAGATCAACAATTTCAGTTGAACACCATAGACCAGCAGCAGGAGCAATTCAGAAAACTTTTTGAAGGCGATACCGGTGAGCTGAAACGCCTTAGGAGTAAACAATCGAAGCTGGCCTCATCTATCACGGAAAAAATGCGGGATATAAAAGAACATTCTAAAGCAGAGTACAGTGAGCTATCCGCGGATGTGGATGCCAGGGCCGAGTATATTGAAAAATATGAAAGACTAATCAGGGAAGACTTAAAAAAACATGAACAGCGATTTAAAGATGAACTGAACCGGAATACGATTCAGGGGATTGCGGTTTTCGATAGCCAATTGGAAAAACATGAAAAGGAGATCAAGCTTAAAATAAAGCACATCAATCAGCATCTGCGGGAAATTGTTTATGATTCGGTAAAGGGAACCTATATAGACATCCAAATTGATAACTGTACAGACAGGAGGATTAGCGAATTTAAGGCCGATTTGAAAAAATGCTATATGCACAGCCTAGGGTCCGGCAGTGAATTATACACCGAAGAAAAGTATGACCAGGTAAAAAAAATATTAGACAAATTGGGCAGCGCAGATCCTGTTGATAAGGAGTGGGCCAACACAGTAACAGATGTAAGGCAATGGTTTGAATTCAACGCAAGTGAACGGTACGAATCGGATGACAGTGAAAAAGAGTTTTATGAAGGATCGGGAGGAAAAAGCGGGGGCCAGAAAGAAAAACTGGCGTATACTATTCTCGCCTCTGCCCTCGCCTATCAATTCGGACTGCAATTCGGAGAAGATAGAAGCAGGAGTTTTCGTTTTGTTGTCATTGATGAAGCCTTTGGTCGCGGGAGTGATGAAAGTACACGTTATGGACTCGAGCTATTCAAGAAACTGAATCTTCAATTATTGATTGTTACCCCGCTTCAAAAAATTCACATTATAGAGAACCACGTCAACTCCTTTCATTTTGTGGGCAATAGAGAGGGCAATAATTCCCAGATCAGCAATTTTTCTTTGAAAGAATACAAGGAAGAAAAATCAAAACTGAATGTTATGTTTCAATCGCAAAACCAGGAACCATGATAAGCCCTGCTGATATAGAAAGCTACGCATCAAAATGGTGGAAGGAAGTTTTGCAAAGCCATATTACCGGAGTTGATTTTTTTCCTAAATCCATTGACAGAATTGGCAAAGTGCAATCATCAAAACTGCTGGATAATTTTGAAACTATTCAGAACCAAGTATCGGATTTATATACTCATTCAAAATTGCAGGTAGGGCACGGATATGTAGTAAAAGCTGCCCATAAAAATTTTCGCCGGACAGGAACCCATGAGTTGCCGGATTCGGTTGTTTTTGAAACATTGGAAGACTACCTTCAATATACACACAAAACTAAGGAATGGGAACGATTTGTAAAACATTACCAGTTGGTGATTGACGCCATTCCTACACTGAAGGAATGGGTTTTGATCAACCCTGTATACCTCACGATTTCAAAAACAGCATGGATCGATATTGTAAAAGTATGCCGCTACTTTTTAGAAAATACGAGGCCGCAGTTGTATATCCGTCAATTACCGGTGGATGTCCATACCAAATTCATTGAGGAAAATGAAGCACTATTAAAATCATTGTTGGATTTCCTTATACCTCATCATGTTCGCGATCCTCGTCAAAAATCTTTTGCGGAACGTTATTATTTGAAATATGATGAGCCCCCGCAAATCAGGATACGTATGTTGGATCCAAGCCTTGCTATTGCAAATTTGTCCGATGTACAAATACGGTTGTCCGATTTTAGAAGCATTCCCATCAACTGCAAGTATATATTTTTAGCAGAAAATAAAATGAATTTCCTCACGTTGCCGGAGATACCGCAAACCATAGCCATATGGAGTGGCGGCGGCTTTAACATCAGTTATCTTAAAGACATTAAATGGCTGTCGGATAAGAATATTTTCTATTGGGGAGACCTGGATATCCAGGGATTTCACATTCTTCACCAAATGCGATCCTATTATCCCCAAACAAAAAGTGCAATGATGGATATGAAAACATTTGAAAGATTCAAAAGTGAAGCAGGTCAAGGCAGACCCGGCAACATGATGACTCTTGATTGTTTAAACAGCCAGGAGATGGAGCTATTTCTTTACCTCAAGGAAAACAACCTGAGATTAGAACAGGAAAAGATAACTCAGTCTTTCGCGGATGCTATATTAAAAAGCGCTGTATGTAAAAGTGATACTTAACCTCATATAAATCTTGAGCCTGACAAACACTCAATTTCATAGGTTCTTGTTAAGTCCTTTCAATCATAAAAAGACTTAACAAGAATTATTACTGTACACAGCCTACGAAATGAGGAGTGATAAATCTATTCCCCCTCACTCCTCTCTTTTCCATCTTTTTATAATGTCTTCAAAACCCACATCTTTCCAATCCTTACTCCATTCGTCTTTGAATTTAACTGACTGTGATTTGGGTTGAGGATCCGGCAGTTCTAGTTTAACGACTGAAGGTATAAGGGTAGCATCACCAACTACCAAACATTCACCTGACCCCAGGTTGGGTAAAATATCTGCAATGGCATTTGAATTTTCAGGCATCAAGGCCTTTACATAACTTTGATCGTTAACATTTGTCAACCTTAAAGAAACAAAATTGTTGCATTGTGAAAATATAGTCTCCGAAACCTCTGAAGGCCGTTGGCTAACGACCATGAGACTCAGGCCATATTTGCGTCCTTCCTTTGCAATTCTTTCGATTGATTTTTTTGAAGCCTTGTATTCAGCCCCGCCGGTTTTCGGTATATAATTGTGCGCTTCTTCGCAGACAATCATAAATGGAATATCGTTCTGTTCATCACTAACATGCTTGATCTTGGAATAATGGAAGGCAAAGTCAAACACCAATCTGGAAATTAAACTAACTGTAATACTCAATACCTCAAAAGGGATTCCACTTAGGTCAATAATCGTCACATTTGACTTACACAAGTAGCCCAAAAACTGTTTTAGGATATCTCCAAAATCTGAAGTTTGAAAGGGTTTCTTATCCGCCTTCTTTGCATTTAGAATAAAATGAAGTCTTTTATCTGAAAGTTTGGTTTCCAGCCGGGATAGAAATCTATTAAACTCGCCATAAAAGGCGCCGTTTGAAGCCTTCGTAGCCGCAGCAGTAGATTGAGGGGCAAAATCAAGTTTCTCTTTAAAGTATCGCTCCCTTCCGATATCTGTAATCAAGTCTCCATTACTTAGTTTTGGACAATTCTCGTTAGGCAACTTTCCAATCACCTCATTGTTAAGATTCCAGATATAATTGCAAACTTCGTTTATGTCAAAATAAACTGGTGTGTCATAATTAACCTTATCCTTTAATGCCACGTTATGCTTTTCCTTATTTAAAATTACAGCTCTTTTAAATTGTGACACTTGATTGTGATGGTTATTCTCATTTCCCTCAATAAACAAAGATTCCAATTCCTCGGAATTCATAAGCCAGTAGGGCAATTTAAGAGATTCTGCATCTAATATATTTAGGCTAAACTTCTCATCACCATGCAAATCAAAAGCCGATTTATATTCTGAATGAATATCAAATATGATAATATGAGCATTTTTCTGTTGGGCAGCATTCTGATTTTTCTTGTTACTAATCCCCACTGCGTTTTGAAGTATTTTGGCAACTGTACAAGATTTACCTGAGCCCGTGGATCCAACCAATGCAATATGTTTTCCAAAGAATTTATTTGCATCAATTTTGAGATCAATATTTTTATTTTGTACCAGCTTTCCAAAGGGAAAATTAAAATCCTTATTAGAATCGTAAATCAATTTCATCGTAGCCTCATTCATTACAAAAGCAGGCTCAGTAGGACTAGGGATTACGGCACTTCCCCTATGGAATTCGTTATTTTCAATATACCCTATAGGTTGTGTTTGAATCAAAAATTTCAAGTCTGAACCACTATCAGCTGAATTTGATTTTATATTTTGAATAACTGCTACTACCTTATTTAAATTCCCTTCTGAAATCTCCAAATATTTCCCAATCTGAAATGCTTTCTTATTAGTCTCAAAAATTTTCTCATTCTTTATTTCAATAAGAATAGTGCTAGGAGAACTCTCCATTACTTTTCCAATTTCTACCATCGTCTATAATGTTTAGGTTAATGATAAGAGGTATTTTATTTCATTGATCTCGGCTGTATTGAGCTTCTCGACATTGCAGGTCAACCTTTCTTCGACGGGTATTTTTTTATCCGATAGAATCAATACATCGTCAAAGTTTGCCTCATCTAATATCAGCTCAAATTCATTATCGTGGTTGCATAATTTCATTTTGAATTCGACATGGTTGTCTTTGAAGGACTTCATTGGCTCTCTTAAAAAACGAACTGCATCAAATGAGCCGGCTACCACCCCACGTTCTACACTTATTTTTTTGGTATTGAGAGCTTTCCAAATATTATTCAATGTATCCTCACCACAAATCAGGCTAAAAACTGGACACTGATTCAGTCTAATTTTATTATTGTATTTCTCAACATATTCTTTAATTAATAACGGAATTTTCTCTTCAAAATTTGGAATAAATTGTGCGTCCAATATGACAGCTCTTTTTCGCACGTTGCTTTGTAAACATTCAGTTAATTGCTTTTTTCTTTTAGCCAACAGCTTTTCATGATTTTGTAATTCCTTCGTCCAACGACTTATAGCAGTTTTCTTTTTTTGCTTTAATTGTGCTAAAAAAGCAGCCTTCTTAATTTTTCTTTTTGACACATCGTGTTGTGTGCTTAATTCCGCGATAGTGTGTATCGCATTGGGATAAAATATTTCCGCGGCATCCTCGGTACTAAACCCTTCCTTTGAGAGGGAAACGATTACCGCTTTTTCTGTATCGGCCAAGGACGCTCCGAATTCAATTTTAAATTGGCTAAGAAATTTATCTGTATCTGCAAAACCAGACAACCTGGTAATATAAGATTGAAGGTCTGCCGTTTTTGTCTCTAAAATACTTGCCAGTTCATCTTTCGTTAGCTGTTTTTCGGATCCAACAGTTTCATTAGGAAAATGTGCGTGAAGTCGGTAGGTAATATTTGCAGTTGTATTGTCCTTATAATGACAAAGCATTTGAAGCACCGGCTTGTAAATAGTAGAAAGCGTAAATTTTTGCTTACTCTCATGATATTTACATTGGATGGCGTCCTGCCCTGTCGGGCTGACAATATCTATATCCTCAACTATTCCTTCGACAGTGACTTCTGAATCGTCACTTAGTAACAAAAGCTTTTGAAACGTTATTATAAACTGATAGATGAATCCTTGTATAGCATAATCGGCAGTTCTACTCATTTTTTTATTTTTATAGTCCAATAAACACCTTCTTACGGTGGTTACCATCTCCGTCCGGATTACTTGTCAACTGTAAGAATTAAAGTAGGATAAACGGTCCATTCTTTGGATTTTTATATTTTAAATATATCCAATAAAAAGACAATGACAGATATTTCTTCTCCTGCCAAAGACCAATACAGTCTGTATGCCGGGTAAAAAATATATAACACTAACGACTACCCACAACGCTTGCGTAATTTACCAGTACATTTCTTGATGGGTGTCTCCACTCCCATGGGGCAATGGGCATTGTATCCACCCACAGTCCTATGTGCAAATTTCTTGCTTGAACTTCTAATTTCGCATATTCTTCACTGCTAGAATATTTTTTGAAATGCCAGGCCAGCCCATTTTTCACCAGTTCCTTGTTAACGTTTGTTCCATTGGACAAAATGATTTCCCCGATTAAACGTCCATACCTATCTTTTTTACCGGCTGTCTTTACCGTTACCTCTCGTCCAAAACAAAGTGCAGAGGCAAACTGCTTTGCCTGTACTGAAAACGGCTGTTTCTTTTCGGGACAATCGATGTGCGCGAGACGTATAGTAAGCTCCTGGCTGTTGTACAATACGTTGTAGGTATCGCCGTCTTTTATCCCCGTGACTTTGGCCTGGAAGGTGAGCGGAATAGCTACCGCCTTATTTGCTAACCCTGCCTTCTCATGACAGCTCAACAATCCAATTGACAAAAGAAAGGCAAGGGCTATTCTTAAAATACACTTCAATGCTGTAGGGTTAAGTTATTTTAATTCTTTTTCACTTTAAACACTCAACGATCGCTTAATGATAAAACGGTAGTTGAACGCCGGGAACAAATGCTCTTACAACGATTTCAAAAGTTGGCAAAAGGCAAATCGTAATACCAATCAAGAGAATGCCTCGTACAAGAAAGAAGGTGTAATTATTGGCTTCTACTTCATGTACGGGATTGCGTTTGCCCGTAATGAAGGCCGATAGTCGGTTACTAACAAAATACCAAAGCAATAGCCAGCCAATTGCTAAGCCAATAAACAGCGAACCGCTTTTAAAACTTTCAAACCAGCTTTTTGTCGGATATATTTTAAGAAGATAATCAACTGCTTCTGCATATACTGTAATTGTCTTTGTCACTATTAAAGAGCCCGAAAAGAAAAAGGATATAAACCACAAACTAAAGGACAGTTTCATTTTCCCATCCTCTTGATTTCTGTTTTTAGCTTTCCTTGAAAGGAATTGCATAAACATTATTATAATGGCAAGTGCCAGTAGCGTCGCTATGCTTAAAATGATTGCTTTGGTAGGCTCCATACTATTTTGATTTAAGTGATATTCTCCAATAATTCAAGTTTGATATCTGGCCTGGCAATATGCCTGGTTTTATATTCGGTGCTGTTGTCTCCCACAAGACATATCGTTGCGACTCGTAGGGATAAGCAATACCGGTATACGGTAGATTGATTCCAATAAGTGAGTGGTTGTAATACTCACTACTTAACATGACCACATCATAGTTGTAATGGGAAAGCAGTGTATAAATTAATAAAGTACGAGTGTCGCAGTCGCCATTCAATGTCGCCATAAACTCTACTGGTGTATTGATACCAAATTTTTCATACCCATCACATCGGGCATCACTAGATGCCAAATATTGTTTAATAAAGTCATCCGAATACAAGGCCCCATCACAAGCATTTGACAACACCACCGTATAAGGAATGTCCTGGACAAACGATACAATTAGTTCTGCAAACTTTTCCTCAGCTAACTTCTTTGAAATCTTGATACTGTCAAATAGTTGATAAACGCCGCCCAAATTATTTTTATCATTTTCTTTCAACCGGTAAACGATTTCATTGTACGTATAAACGGAATTTCCAGAAACATTCAAATTAGCTTTAAATGAAGAAGCATTGGCGTAGGCAGATTTTCGTATCCAAAATCCTCCTTGATACTCATTGTCGTCGTAGTCTCTCCAGTTTCGGTAATGTATAATCAAGGTATCTTTAACTGGTCGTTGGTCAACAGTAACTGTTACCGGACTATACTGGGTCCTGCTTTCTGCAGGTCGATTGCGCGCAAATGGCCTGGGTATATAATGGTTGGATGAATAGCTGGACATCTTAAAAATGGAAACAACCAACCCAAGCAACAATAATAATCCTGCAATCCTAAAAATCCACACCCAAAAAAAGGAGGGGACAAAACGGAGAATGAGTGGAAAAAGGAAAAAAGGTAGAATAATTGCGATTCGCGGCAATAACATAATGAGAAAAAAAATGCCGATAACTATTCCTATAATGCCAAACGCAGAAGATAGACAACCATAATTTGTAGTACTTGTTGCAGTTCCCGTATGTATCCAGTCTCCCCAATATTTTGTCATATAACCAGGACCAAAATATTCCCGTCTTTGGTAGCCGTTCCTGATTTCAACATTTCCCGTTGGTACGGGTGCGCTGGTTACCGTATCACTTTGCAATACAGGTTGAGGATTGACATGTTGCTTTACCTGTTGCGTTATCCCCGGCAAAAATTCCTGCTCTGTATAATGCTCTGTAACAAAATCAAGAAGATACCCGGTAATAGTTGCCTCAATTGTTCCGAATACTTCCGTTCCTTCTGTCTGGTGCAACTTTGCCACGAAATAGACATTTGCCATTTGAGGCTCGTAAATATTTACTTCGTAATCTTTGCCTTCTTTTTTGACAACAATTGGCAGCAGCCTGGGCAATTTTTCCCTGGGAAAATTAGATTCCGACGAAAGGGAAAATCTGCCCTCTTCATCGGTGTGAAGTCCGGTACATTCCTGTTTCAATGCACCACAACAAAAACAACTAGCGGATGTTTTTGTCTCTACTTCCATTTCGTAAATATGAAAATCATAGAACTGCGACTGCTTGTACTCCTCCGCCTTGATTCTATCCATTTCACCCCAATATTTTCCAGTCAACGATCCTAACAGGTAGGTCTTCCTGGGAACTTCTCTCGTCTTATTGATCAGTTTATATCTTTCACCATTCGCATTGGTGAACATTTCTTCATCGAGCGTAGCATCCGTTTGTATAATTTCAGTAGTTGAATGACCTGTTGATTTTTTTATTGGTTCAACAACAGGTGCCACGACATGTCCCTTCTTTTTTCTAAAGAAAAGAAAATATACAACAAAGCCAATAACTAATATAATAACGGTAATGGTCAATTATTTTTCTTATAAAAAGTTTGTAATAAATCTTTCTCCGAAGCAAATTTCCTGGCTACCACCCGCCGTTTAGTGCGGAAAGGATGATCTGCCCAATACTCGTACTTTTTAAATGATGATTGTTCCGCTTGTAGGTCTTTTCGAAGTTCATCGTTGATCAATTTGCATTTTTCCGGGTTGATTCTTTCTAACCTACCTAAATGAGGCATTAAGTTCTCCCAACAATGGCGATTGCATTGTATATTTTTTTCCCTTAGCAGCAATGAATACTGCTCTTTAAAATGTTCATATTCTTCAAGAATGATCCGGTATTCGATCAGCGATTTTTGAAAATAGAAATCAGAGGTCCTTATGGCATTAATGTCAAAAGAAAGGATTTGTTTATACAGATTTTCGGGATCTGTTGTATTGGCTAGTTGTTCTCTCAAACGCCTGATTCCTTTTGTAACATCACTGCCTTCAAAATCTTTTTCAAAATTCTTTTGCGAAACTTTGCGGACTAGGTACTTGAAACGAATAGGCAACAACATCGCGACACAAACCGCAATCGTGATGAACCACGAACCGGGATTAGTAGAAAGAATATGTTTTATGGTCTCTGCAAATCTGTCGCCCTCTTCGTAGTTATGAGCGAAAAGGCTGACATTAAATGGTTGAGCCAGTACAATACCCAGGAAAGTTATCAGCCCCGTTCGAAATAGAAATGAAAAACTTAAAACAGAATTTTTGCTTATCATCTCATCGCCACTTGTAACTTTTCTCTTTTTACCATTTTCGCTTACGACCTTCTTACGGGCAACAGGCAGTAATTCAGGAGAGATGGTATACAAAAGAAGCAAATAAAGATTGATAACAAGTAAGGCCCATATGATGCCCACGGGCAAACTGATCCATCTTGCTTCATCAAAAAGATGAGACATAAAAAGAGTCGCACTCGCCCAACAACCAACAAAGAGCATGATCACAAAAAATCCAATGAAGGCAAAATATATTTGAATACGGAAATTACATTTCCGTATAATAAAGTCATCTTCACCCGAAAAAAAACAGAAAAACAGTCTTACACTATCAATTGCTTGATTCATCGACCTGGACATTTTTTATATAAGCATCAAGATTTTCATCAATTTTCCTCTTTTCTCTTTCTTTATATTGTTCTACAGCATAGTCGGTAAGTTCTTTTTGAATCTCTGTTAATTTGATCTTTTCATAAATCATTTTTTCCGACTCATGATGAATAACCAGGTGCCGCTCCTGGCCAACCTTATCTTTGTAATAGTCATAACGAACTTCAATCCCGTTTTCTGCCTTTATTAAATCGTCCCTGTTTTCTGCCAGGTAATCATAAGGCGTTTTGGTAAGCATTAATTTGAAAAACACCGGCGTCAATTCTATCGCCATGAAAAGCAATGTAATGAACAGGGAAATTACCCAGCCGGCAATTTCGTGGGCCAGTTTTATTCGCTCCAATAGGCCGTCGAGCCCATTAGCGACTTTTACATTTTTTGAAAGGGCTACTTCTTTTTCCGTAAGTATCTGTTTGCGCTTAATTTGAGCATCATTTAATTTATCCGCATTAATTTGGTCAAAATGGGCGAGCTCTGCCTTAAGGACATCAATCTGTGATTGTATGGCTTTTGTCAGATTGCCATTACCTGCGGGAATACCTTTAACCTCCCCCATTAAATTGGCCTGCATATTCCGCTCGGCAGTTTTAATCCTTTCAATTAGATCCTGCCTTTGCTTGCCAAGTTCACCAAGGTCGTCTTCAACTGTCTTTAATCTCTCTTCAAAATTTGCCGTTGTCCTCTTTTCATACTCCTTTTGCAATTCCAATTGCTTCTCATAAAGCTTGGCATCTATCTCTGTTTTAAACATTCGTATCTCAACGGGCTTGGAAATAGTAAGGGCTATAATCGCCCCCATGATAATACGAGGAATGGCTCCTTTAAATTCATCCCATGTAATAGCTTCCGTACCATCACCCTTGCCAGTGCTCGTTACGATAAACCGGTCTATATTAAAGATGATGAGTCCCCAAATCACACCAAAAAAAACAGACTGAATTGTCACGATTGTATTACTGGCATCTTCCAGCGCTGAACCGCGTGGAGAAAAGATGGTATAGAAAGCATAGCCACCGGCAAGGCCAGCCATGGCGCCTGTGGCGAACACAATTCCTCCCAGGCACATATACTTGACCTGGTCACTATAGGTTGCTTTTTCAAGCAGGTACCTGTCACCTCCGGCGGCTTTCCATAAAAAACGCATAATCCTGTTGGAATCTGGGGTTACATAATAGTCTCTAACTTTCATATAAAATCAATTTGACTAAATAAGGGGTAGTTGATTTTGATGTTTGGGTGCAGCAAACCGACGCTTGGGATGTGCTGCGTCTTAATAGGGATGTTTATTGCCATGGAACTGTTTAATATTACCGGATGTACAAAACACCTCGCATCTTTTACGTTTTTTAACTCCGCACCGAACAATTTGCCTTCCAATGTTTGTTCTACGGCAACCGAAATTGGAATATTTTTTTTCCTAAAGAAACCATACACGACAAGCTTTATGGGCATCTCAGGTACATTCTTCAAATTCAAAACAATAATTTCTTTTGCCGTTGTTCGCTTTATATGTTTGAAGTTATACCAAAGTGCATTTTTAAATTGATACCGAATGACCACATAGGCGTTATCAAATTGGTATTTGTTTGCGTACGAAAAATGCAACAGTTTGATGTCCTTCTTTATATGAAAAAGTATTGTAAAAAAGCGACCAACAATAATACATATGAATTTGATCCTTTGAATAAAAGGTGAAATGTAATCGGAGAAATAGAATACATTGGTCACGATACTTGGTTTGGGGTTATTGACGAGCGAAATCTAATGTCTTTTCGATAGTGGTCGTGGGTACTGGCATTCTTGTAATAGCCGCCTTTGTGGGAGCTTCTGCTCCCCTTCCTATAATGTCCCTGTGCGGATGCACTAACACTAATCATTAGCATACAGATCAAAAGAAAACAAAAGGGGCTCAGTAATAATACAATATTTTTTTTCATACTGTTATTTTTTTAGCATTATGGTTAATCATTTTTTGCCTGATTAGCAATACATGGCTTACGGCTTTTCAGCATTAGGCATACGTCCGCATCGAATTAAGAAGCAATCCAGTTAAAATAAATAAGATGAGCCAGGTTATCAGTCAGCTTATTGTCAGGGTTTGATCGTAAATATTTCCCATAGATACCGTTTACAACTTCGACGTTTTCACCGATACCCCATTCTGCTTTCGTATAATTCCACACCCAGGTAGTGGCAACATTCCCCTTCGTTTCCAAAAGTTCAATGGCCTTAGCTTTTGTCAGTTTTACTGCTAGCGAAGTACCCTCCACTCCTACTGAGTGAAACGCATAATGAGTAATTGTTTTGTTTTTATCCATCCAGACTCCGGAAATTCTATAAACTGCCATAGTTTTAATAATTATTAAAAAATGAAATGGTAGCAATCATGCACTATCATATTACTCTCATAACCAACTCCACAAAAGATTATATCAAAGTATTCTATTATCAAACATGATCCGTTCATTTCTCCCAACCACAAAGTGTCCTGCTCCTTTTCGCGCTGTCAAGACCAATCGTTATGATCCTGTAATTGCAATTGCTCAATCCCCTGCAAGTCGATTTGAGATGATACTTGGTAGCACCTGGACTGTCGCAGACATAAACATTCACATTTGAGCAATGCATGCTGCTAACCACCATTAAACCATACAGTATAAACTTCATGAAGGAATATTACTGGTTGAAAAGAGTGGAGAATTGTTACTTACAAGACTGGGCCGCTTTCACAACTCTCCTTCATAGTCTAGGGGTTAATGACTCAAAAGTATCAGGTATGGATCGTAATTTTTTACGGGAAACCGTAAAGCGAAAGTTTTTTTGCTGACTAAAAAAGGAAGGGGAAATGAAAACTCGCAGGTAACAAATGATCTACCGTCAACAAAACTACAGTAAGCAACATCGTATTACCTGGAAGAAAATCTGCTACTTTTTACAAACACCGCAGGTCCCACCGTTTTTTGCACAATGTTGGCAACCGCTGCAGTTTTTACAAGCGGAACAGTTTTTCGATCCGGTACAGCGGCCGGCGTGTTTTGTAGGAATTGCGTAGGCAAAGCTGATCGACACCATAAACAGGGCGAAAAATACTTTTTTCATTGTTTAGTTTTTTGGGGTTACTGTATAATGGGACTATTGTGTTTCACTTTTATGAATGCCAGGAGAGTTTTCAAAAAAACAGGATCCGCGAACCATCACCGCCAATCAAACCTGTTTATGAATTTGTATTCGATGGGATATCTGTTGCAGGAACAACATCCGAGGTCTCCTCTATACTAAAAGAGGCTTCAATATCTTCTATCATTTTTTCGGACTGCTCGGTGGGTAGCTGTTGAACATTTTTAAGTTTTCTTTCGATTGCCCTTGTACGAACGCCGGCCTTATCGATCACACTGCTGGCCTCCCGCAATTTCTTCTGCGTCTTATCGAGCACATCACCAAAGGCCGTAAACTCCGTTTTAACTGCGCCCAACAGGTCCCACACTTCACTGCTTCGTTTTTCAATCGCAAGTGTCCTGAAACCCATTTGCAGGCTGTTGATCAATGCACTCAATGTAGTAGGGCCTGTGATGGTTATTTTATACTCTTTCTGAATCTGTTCAAATAAACCGGGAGTTCTCAACACCTCAGCATACAGGCTTTCAAAGGGAAGAAATAGGATACCATATTCAGTGGTATTGGGCGGATCAATGTATTTCTCTTTAATATCCCTGGCATTTTTTATGATACCATTTTTAAAGGCTTTGCGTAAATGGTCTAGGTTGTCAACTTGCCCGTCTTCATATGCATTGACAAGCGCCTCGTAATCCTCCTTTGGAAATTTTGAATCAATCGGTAACCAAAGCGATTTTTCGGAGTCCTTTCCATTGGGCATTTTTATGGCAAACTCGACGACCGCACCGGACCCTTCTTTTGTCTTTACATTTTTTTCGTATTGATCATTGGTCAACAGATCTTCCAATATATTCAGAAGCTGGTATTCACCGAGTATACCTCTTGATTTTACATTCGACATTACCTTTTTCAAATCGCCGACATTGATGGCAAGGTTCTGCATATCGCCCAACCCTTTGTGCACAGACTCCAGTCTTTCACTCACCAGTTTAAAGGATTCACCTAAGCGTTTTTCCAAAGTATCATGTAATTTCTCATCTACCGTTTTCCGCATTTCCTCCAACTTCTTTTCATTACCGTCCTGCATAGATTTTAGGCCGCTCTGTAAAGCATTGGTCATAGCCGTTATCTTCTCTGTAATAGCAGCGTTCTGGCTATCCTGGCTCTTGGTTAGATGATTGAAGTTGTCTCTTTGCCTTTCATTGAAATTACCGAGCGTAGTGGTCAGTTCAAGTTTGAAAGCCTCCAATCCTTCCCTTAGCTCTTTTCGGCTGTCTTTATTTTGTTGCGAAGCACTGTCTGCTCCTTCCTTCAATTTTTGTTCAATAGTGGAGGTGAGACTCGTAAGTTTTTCATCGATGGACTTGGTCAATGTATGCAGGTTAGTCGAAAAGCTTTCCAATTGATTCTTTTGCGCTTCGCTCGTGGCACCGATTGATTTCGTAACGATATCAGAAAATCCACGCAAGGCATTGGCAACTTCTTCCCTGGTACCTTTCATGACCAAATTGGTTTCACTACGGTTGGTGGAGAATTCAGATTTAATGAGCCCGGTGATGACAGGAAACTCGTTCTTTATGGCATCTACATGGTAATTTAATTCGCTCAGGCGACCATTCTCTTTTGGCTGTGAGGCTTTGTAGGCAAAGTAGGCCGTCAGTAGCAGCAACACGATAACAACAATTAATAACCCCGTGATCATTTCCATATTAACAGCTTTTGTATACAAAAATAAAGCGACACCAATTTCTTGTTTATTATTGAATGAATCAAAAATTTGCCAGGCAGTTTTTACACAACACTTGCAAATCGGCAATGACTATTGATTCTTTATTACAAGCGCTTCATATAATTTATTATACCTCTGCCTGTGTATGATTCAAATATTTTTCTACCACTTTTAAAAGCATCGCACTATGCGAGAATATATCATCAATTGTTTGAATTTTGTGCTTGATCTCTTTTTTATCATCACCGATAAACGCAATAGATTTATTGGTCTCTGAATTTAAATAAAGACGACAAACAGGCTTCCTATTATTGTCATCTACAAAGATGGCAAAATAGCTTTGGGCGTCCCGATAAGTGATACGGTCCGGTGTAATCTTGGGGCGAACAATCGATTTTACAATAAAGAAAGCTTCAATTTCTTCTTCAGTGGTAAAAATTTTGCCTTCTTCTTCTTCTTCCGTTAGAACCTCTGCGACTGTGCTTTGTAACATTTCGGAGGTCTCTGTTTTTAAGGCAGACTTTAACCGGTCAGAAATAGTATCACTGATATGACTTGCAATGGATTGGCGTACTAGCGTAGTAAATTGTTCCAATAGCTTTGGCGTAATCATGCCGTCATGCACCTGCTTTGCCAGGAGCTTAACCAATTCAGGGCTCGGGTTGGAGAATTCTTTTGACAAAACGCCTTTCAATTCGCTTGTGTATTTCAACTCGTTGGCAGAACTCATAATGCTGTCAACATCAAAATAGGTTTTATGAAATTTCTTTAGCTCTTCAACCTGGTTGTTTCTTATATCCAAAAGATTCACTTCAAGAAATGGTTTTTCATCCATTTTATTCGGTGTCTGTAAATCAGTATAGAACTTATATACTAACCCGTTTGTCAGGATGCCAAACTTTGCATTGGAAACATGAAAGTAGCGTAGTAGCTGGTTATCGTGAAGCGTTAGATCTTGTCGCCAGTGCTTGCATTCAATAAGCATAATGGGCTGACCGTCCTTAAATATGGCATAATCGATCTTCTCCCCTTTTTTAATACCAATATCACAAACAAATTCTGGAGTTACTTCGAGTGGATTGAAGACGTCATAACCCAACGCCTGCATGAAAGGCATTACTAAAGCATTCTTCGTTGCTTCTTCTGTTTGCAGGTTATCTTTTAGCTTTTCTGCTCTTTCAGCAATTTGCTTAACCGCATCCTTAAAATCCATCATTTTTAGATTGTTTAGGTTATAGGAGTTCGTCTTTGACATTTCAAAAATAGATGCTTCAATAGTTTGATTTTTACGGGAACCCGTAAAATGAAAAATTGCTATTAGTTTTTTTGTTGATGTATTGCAAACAAAAATTAGGATGGTTAATTTAGACGAACAAGCACATCAATCCCTGGTGCGCAAAACCCACTTTGATAAACCATAACTGTCAATTTTGAAAAGAGCAATTTCTATACTACTTATATCGATGCTTGCAACTTTTCTGCCACAACAACTACAAGCCAAAAGATGTACAGGCTCTGCTACATGTACCGCATGCACCAGTTGCAGCTCATGTCGGCATTGTGCGCAGGAAGGTGGTAGCTGCGGTGTATGTGGAGGTGGTGATGTTGCTAGGTCAAAAGCAGAAGCCATTTACACAAGATCACCAAATTCAAAAAGCACGGGGAACTGGATGTTCTTGATGGTAATAGGATTGATCGTTTTCGCAGTTGGTTTCCTCTTCGGTGATGGAAGAAAAAAGTAAGGCTTGAATAATGATGCACTGCAGCATGAATGGCCGTTTTGATAAGCCAATTGCTTCATTCTTAAAACGACGCTTCAAATAATCCCCATGTCTTTGCAGTACAATACCAACTGCTCATTTTTTGAGAACGCAAAGGCCCCCTTCATAACTCCAAGACGCTTTTCTACGCTGCTTAAGCCGGAGGGAGTGATGCCTTTCTTTTCGAGATGGGCGGGAATATCTTTTTGCAATACGCCTTGCGCGAGTAGGGATATAACGGCTATGTCAAAGGCGGAAAAATCGTGGGAATTTTTTTGCTTCACCAAATCCAAAAGATGCCTCGGAAAATGTCGCTGGTGGTGGGCAATCTTGTTGATGGCTTCCCGTAATTCTTTGGCATCGTTGCGGGCCTTTCGCACGAAACCATCGATGGCAATCGTTTTATCCAGCATCTCAATAGTAGCAGCTTCCCGGTTGGCTGAGAAAACTAAAACCCGTAGATCAGGTTGTATTTGACGGGCGGCTTCAATAAGCGCCTTGCCATCCGTTATACTTTGCGTGCTGCCATCTTCTTCAAAAGAAAGATCGGTAATCAAAAGATCGTAACTATGACCGGCTAGTACGTTTAACCGTATGCTGGCCAAAGCATCATCGCAATAATAAACATGGTCTACATCAATGATGCCTAGTTCTTCCAGGGTCTTTTGCAAAGAAAGGCTGACACTTTCGTGGTCTTCTGCAATGAGTACTTTTTTAATCATGGTAGTTTAAGAAATTGGGATATGTATATGGATTTTTAATCCTTTCGATACGTGCGTATCAAAAGTAAACTTCCCATGAATATCATTAATACGGTTTCCCGTATTGGTCAATCCGTTTCCACTGACCACTCCCGGTTGCAGGCCAATGCCATCATCAGTATATTGAATATGAAGGAGCTGGTCATTCTTTTCAAATTTGATAACAACGTTACTAGCCGAACTATGTTTATGCATGTTCACCATCAATTCCTGCAGGACATATTTTAATTCATGCTTTACACGTTCACTGGTATGGTCCCATAGCTTTTCATCATTGCCGACCAACAGGACGTTGGTGGTCACCGTAGAGAAAGAGGTCAGCAGTTGGTTGATTGCTGCAGAAAATTCGGCATGATCGGAAACTGGACGGTCATACGAAATGTCGCGTGATTTTTCGTACAGCGTATCTATTTCATCCAGTAGTGCTTCCCTATCCAGGTGGTTGTCATATTGCACCCGCGTCATAATTTGGTACAGGCCATTGGCAACAACATCGTGTACTTTTTTGGAGGTCTTTAGGCGGGAATCTCTGATGTTGTTTTGCGCCTCTAATTGAATACGTTGTTTTCTTTTTCGGTTAAGAATAACGATAATGGCAGCCAAGGCGATGAAAAATGACACCGCGAGCACGAGAAGAATGATCTGGTTTTCCTGCTCCGTGTTTTCCTTTTGCAGTCGTAGGTTGTCTTCCCTGTTTTTGCCTGCGTCAAACCGAATCAACGCAAATTGATTTTTTGCAGCGCTTCTGCTGGTTTGCAAACTATCATTTAAATATTGGTACCGAACAAAATATTGCCTGGTAGTATTTACGGGGCCGAGTACAATCAATTTTTGCAGCGCTTCGAGCTCGTCGTCAGGGCTGCCAATTTGTTGTGCCATGGCATACCTTTTATTCGCATATTCCAAGGCAAGGGTGGGTTGAGAAATAGTATAATAGTCACACAGGTGCGCATAACTGGCATTTAATCCCCATTCATCTTTCTCACTTTCACGCAAATGAAGCGCTGTCAACAATTCAGGAGCAGCATTATAGGTTGAATCCTGCAGCCATTTGGTCCGGGCAAAATTGGAAAGTATTCTCGCGTATTGTTTTTGGTTGCCGCTACTTCCTTTGATGATTGTGGTGTAAATACCAATTGCTTCCGGGTACTGTTTTTTCTCTTTATAACAGACGGCTTGGTTGTTTAAAATCGTAAGTCTGTAATCCTTGTTTTTAATATACTGAAGCGCTTTTCCAAAATAATAGATGGCCCCATCAAAGTTCTTCAAATGGAGGCTGGTATTTCCAAGTTCGTTGTAATCGGAAGCGAGGCAATTAATATTCCCTTCTTTTGATTCATTCAGGAAACCCAGGGATAAAAGCAGGCTTTGCTGGCTACCAAAATGATCACCTGCTTCAGATTGGATAATGGCCATGCCATTATAGGCTCTGGCCACGAGCAAGCTGTCGGAGGAAACCGTAGCAACTTTGTTATAATAATAAAAAGCGGAATCATTCCCTTTGTTATAGAGAGAGTCTGCTTTTTCAAAGTCCGAATCTATTTTAATGGGAAGCATTGTTTGTGGCTTGTTACAGGCACAAAATGCAGCAATCAATACCGGCAGGCAATATTTTATCAAAACAGGGGTTTTGCCTCTAAGATAGAAAATCGGCTGGATAGATGAGAGGGATTGAAAATAACAAAGGGCAAGATATCACTTGCCCTTTATATAAACAAACCTTTCGGCTATTTATGGCTTGGTAGGAATATGACCTGTTTCTCCGCCTGTATCATCCGTCGGCGCGGCGTCAAAAGTAGTCACTGTCGGATTCTTTGTTTTGGAAGTAGTATGATTAGGGCATGCGAATGCCATGAAAATTGATAATATTAATGCGAACATTTTTTTAAATTTTTTGAATGAAGAATGGTTGCGGCAGTCAGGGCCTGGGCCGTGACGCTGCGTGTTAGTTGCGCGAGATGCGCTTGTGTTTTTTGGGAAGATTGAGATGTGATTGCGGAAGCTCGTAAACGCTTCCCAAGCCGGTTATTAACTGCCGCTTTCACAGCTCAGGTGAAATCAATCCTGTACAGGGTTCCTCGTAGCTTTTGAGGTATTTATTGATTTCGAAGACAAAGATATATCGATGCAATTCGTTGACTATTAATATATTCCGAAGAATCCAATGATTCCGGTCGAAATTCCCGGAATTCCGGTTCTTCCATTAAACCGGTGGTAGAAAGGCCTATTCAAACCGAAATGCTAATCGCCAAAAGCGCTGTCAATGCATGAAAATTCCGCCAATTCCGGCCACTCCAAAACAGTGCAGGACATACTGTAGCCTTTACCGGATTTCAACTTTTCATTAAAAGTGATAGTTTTACCAAATGACCCCGGATATTTTCATTGATTATAAAAATTTAGTTTTTAGGGACTATCAGCAAAAGAAATTGCGGAACGTCATTTCCCTGGATCTCATCAAACCTACCCCTGCCAGTATCAAATCGGCATGCAAGGCTGCATGCGAGTTGAGGTTTAACAGAAAAGATGAAAACTGTCTCACTTTATTTTTTGGCAAACAAGAGGACAAAGCGGGTTATGCAAAAGCCATCACAAGAATTGAAACGGACAAGTTCAAGCCCTTGGCAAATTTTCTTAAAGGCAAAACGTCGGATACGGAAGAAAAAAACATAGAGTTACTGGCATGGTTGATCGATTTTGAACAGCGACCCTATGAATTTGGAAAAGTTTACGTGATTAAAACAAATGATGGAACGGTCGTTCAGGAAGAGACGAAGGAAGAAATGGAAGATCAGGTGAACGAAGAAGATTTGTCAATGACAACACAAGTGCATCAACCGGTAACAGAGTTGTTGCCAATGACAACAACTTTGGTTGTGAGTAGACGAAAATTAGACTATAAGAAAGCAGGTGTATTGGCCATTATTTTGATACTGCTCCTTGGTGTAGGTTCATACTTCGTGCTACGGCCCAAAGAGAACGCCAGTATATATTTAACAGGTGCGGGAAAATGTATGTATTGGAATGTTGACCATTATGAAGCAATTGCATGCATCCCAAAAACCGGCTATAATATTGTTCCATTAGACTCAGCAAAATTCACAGGGTTCAAAAAAATAACGACACCTGATACAATTACCCTTGATGCATTGGGGCATGTATGGTACAGTAAACGGCGCGGTGAACTAGAATTTTTCACCACAGATGGCTACCATCCAATAGAGCCGCAATTAAGATTGAAACCAATAAGCATCTACATCATAAACAAATATATACTCGTAAAGAAAGATCCGTAAAAATTGGAATGATGGATTACGCAAAGGGTATTAACAGGCAAAGAGATAATGATTCTATGAGTTGGTGAAGTCGTGGGCAGGCTGAAATGGTAATCAAACGCTGAAGAGATAACGATGGCTAGGTTCCAAATAAAATGCCCTGCCTGAATGAGGTAAATAAACCAACCACATAAGCCATATTCCGCACGTTCCACCCTCTCCAGGCAACCATTACAGATGGCGATTCATCTTTATGGGCACCGGTACTCTAAATCCAACGCAATGGAAACACCAATACTATTACTCGTAATAGCGCTCGTCACAATTTTTGTTTGTGCAAGGAAGATTATTCGTATCAACGAAGTCGAGCGTCAGCGTTTCGAGATCGATCGCGAGCAGCGCCGTGACTATTACAGGAATGTATACCTCAAGTCGGAAGAGTGGCAACGGAAGCGCTATGTGGTGCTTAAAAGAGACAACTGGACTTGTGTGTATTGCGGCGCACCTGCTACAGAGGTCCATCACCTGCGGTATGCAAAGTACAACATCGGTAAAGAACCCATCGAATGGCTCGTTTCAGTTTGTCGACATTGTCATGAACAGCAACATGGATGACACACAATACATCAATAATACCATAACCTGCATTCAATAGAAGGTTACAAAATCATTAAATACCCTTTCAGCATGAGAACAAACGCAATTGTATTGATAGCTCTTATATTGTCCTTGGAATCATCAGCACAAGTGCCACAGGTAATGGATGGAAAGTATATATGGGACGCAAAGGAATACAGTAAAGACGTCGCGCTCTTCAACTCCAAACAATTTCTTTTTACAAATGTATTGGGCACATCAACTGACATTGTGCAATTTGAAGTGATCCCGCTTGCCGCTGCAAGCTCTGGTGAACTGACTACGCTACTATATAATTGTAATAGCAAAAAAAAGGAAGGCCTGGTGCTTGGATTTTATGGCACTTATCGAGAAGACAACGGTAGGATTTCACAAGGACATGCTTTCAAGAATTTAGAAAAAGAAAAAGCAATAGCATTTCTTACAAAAATTCAAAAAGCAATGGAGGAAAATAAGAAGTACCTGAAAGATGATGCCGACAACAGCAACATCTATTTTAGTTTTGACGACATCGATGTACTTGTTTGCAACGGTGACGACAACCGGTATTTGATCCGTCTTTTCTGGAATGGATTCGACAGCTCTTGGGAACAAACCGCCTTTCAACGTTCAAAAAAACGTTTTGAAAGAAATTTGAAATAAGCTAACTAACATAATTTATATATTTTAAACGAACACCAACAAGTCGAAAGCTAAACGAAAAAGGAGTGACGTCGAAAATCCTGTAAAGAGTAGACGAAATCGTAAAAAGACAAAAATTATTTATGATTAAATATTATGCAAACGTCTTACTGCTCTCCATAATACTCATATTATCAGAAAGTTTGTACGCACAAAAAGAGATAACACAGTTTCTCGGTATTCCTGTTGATGGATACAAACCCGAAATGATACAGAAGTTGAAATCCAAGGGGTTTACAATTGATCCAAATAGTAAAGACGCCTTAACTGGTGAATTCAATGGAAGAGAAGTCAAAATATTTATTGTGACAAACAACAATAAAATATGGAGAATTGCGGTTACCGATGCTAATGGTATGAATGAAGGAGATGTTAAAATAAGGTTCAACAATTTGTTGCAACAATTTCAAAACAACAAAAATTATTTACCTACGTCAGACTCCACAATATTAAAATACTCTATACCAAAAACCGAGAATATTTCTTATGAATTAACAGTCAATAACAAGCGATATGAAGCATCCTTTTATCAAAAAACAGCGGCGTATGACTCTTTAATTGATCTTATAGCAAAAGAATCACCAAATGATAAGAATGGAGAGAAACTGGCTTCTCTAATTAAAAGAACACTTGAAGAATCAATGAAGAGTTTGGACAAATCTGTTTGGTTTATGATAAGCGAATTTTCTGGTAAATATTATATCACGATTTACTATGATAATCAGTATAACAAAGCCAACGGAGAAGATTTGTAATGATTTAATATCATTGTAGTACGGGCCAATTCGTCAAGCCCTGACCTTGAGAGTTACGTTGACAGATCTGAATATGCAAAAACACTTACCATTTGACTGACACATCTAAATTGACAGAAATTTCCTTTTCGACATCATTGGTAGCTTTAGGACTTATACTGATGCTGGCTGCATTGAAAATTAAAGTATCCAGTTACGACAATAGTGAATTGACAAATGTAGTGGTCAATCTTCATAAGAGCCCTGAATTAGTGACCGGTTCAAAGACAACTTCCAGGTATGAAATTTCTTCAAATAATTTTGGTTGCATGTTTTGGGTGACAGATGGCGCCTTTAAACAAATTATGGAAAATGCAGCCAATAAAAAAATACTGGAAACACTACAGCCTGGCGACACTTTAAATGTAAAAATTCAAACGACAGACAAAGCTTTTTTGACAGCGTCTTATTCTTCCGTCAGACTAATTGGACTAAGTAAAGATGGCAAAGAGTTAATAAATCCTACTGAGACCAGTAGAAAAGAGAACAATACTTTTTATTGGATTCTCTATATAGGCATAGGATTATTTTCGACAGGTTTAGTTGCAAAGTTTTCCAAGTAATAAATATTCTAAAATCAACGCACAACATTGGTATTTATGCATATCACGCTGATTTCAACAAATCACAGGGAAAATGGAAAATGTAATGCTGATGAACTATATAGAATAATCGAATCTATAAATCCTGAAGTGATTTTTGAAGAACTGCCGGGCAAATCATTTAATGACTATTATAATGGCAATCCGTCTTCTGTACCTCTTGAAGTAAAATGTATCAAAAAGTATTTACAATACCATAATGCTAAACATATTCCTGTAGATATTGCCGATCCAAATCGATCTTCTCTTGAAATGTTGATGTTTGAAAAATTTAAAAGGGACACTGAATACAAAAAAATAAAGTATGAACACAACTTATTAAAGAGGCAGAGAGGCTTTGACTATCTCAATAGTGATCAATGCATTGAATTTGTTGAGAAATGGACGCTTGTAGAAAAAAAATTGTAGAGACTGCTACACACAAGGATTTATTCCTTAATACATACAAATTATTTTACGAAGATGTTGATAATCGCGAAAAAGCAATGCTTCAGAATATTTACAACTACAGCATTGGAAATCATTATAATCAAGCAGTATTTTTAATTGGAGCAGGACACAGGAAATCAATCATAGAAAAAATCGAAGATTGCAAAAAACAGCAACAACTCAATTTGAATTGGACGTTTTATGGAAGTTGACAGTACTGCAAGCCGACAGTGCTTGGGAACAAACCGCCTTTCAACGTTCCAAAAAACGTTTTGAATGAAATTTGAAATAGGTCAGAGTCAAAGGTTCCAGTAAGTGCCGGCAATATGCCGTAAAAAGCCGGTATATGCTTTTAATTGTGATGGCTGGCTAAATGCATGAAATTGGTCGTGGGTGGTATGAAAGCCCATATAGAAAAGCCAGAAGCCCAATGAAAGATAGGGCACCGCTTCCAACTCCTGCTTACTAATACTTCGACAGGTGCTGTATCCATCCAGGAAGGTTTGGTAGGCATCATCAGCTGCTTGCTGGGTCATCCTGTTCATATATACGTCCAGGCATAGATGTTGCCAAAAGGTCATGATATCATTCACCAGCCAGCCATGACCCATAAAATCAAAATCAAAAAAGGTGATCGCATCATTCTGGAAATGAAAATTCTTGGGAAGAAAATCAAAATGGCAATACCCTTTAGAGAATGCAGCCGTCGGCAGTGTTGACAACTTTTCCTGCACTTGCGCAGCTGCCTGCTGGAGCCAATGGTAGTCTTCAGGTTCCGTCGCAAAAAAAGGTTTCAATTTTTTAAGGGGTGTAAAAACGGTCGTTGCAAGATCGAAATGCCATCGGTCACCGCCCAGCCAAACAGTAGCAGATAGATTATGGAAGCGGGCCATTTCAATGCCCAGTGCGCGAAGCTGGTGGTCATTCAGTGACCTGACCACATGACCAGGTGCATAGCTAAACAACACAGCATGCCTCTCTCCTTCAATGGCCACAATTGTCTGGATGGTATCACCCAATATATCCGCCACCGGGTATGACACGGACACCCCTGCCTGTTGCAGCGCCTGCAATAATTTCACCTCCTCTTTTATCTGTGGCAGGCTTCGGTGAGAAGAGCGATAGATCCTTAGTATAAAACGCCCGTCACTTGAGTCAACAAGATAGGTATCACCAACGCCCCTCACCAGGAATTTACACCCGACGTTTCGTAGTTGGTATTTTTCTGCAATGAGAGAAGACAAGGCGGTTGGACAAAGGGTAGAATAGGTGGCGGGAAAAGTAGGCATCATTAAATAAAGGTACTCGAATATTTACCCAATAAAAAGCCTACGCGAGACAAACTGAAAAATGCGTAGGCTTGCTACTAAATATTATTAATCTACCTGCAAAATTAAAGCATACGCCAATCTTTGTAAGGGCCAATTCAGCTCACCAGGGCCGCGCTTCAACCACTAAAGTTAAAAAGGCCCGTACACCGCTATGCAATGACATCACTTACTGAAGCGTTTTTGTGTTCGGCATCAATGTCCATCTTGTGAATTGATGGGACATCACGTGATTATTGTCTACTAGCACATCTCAAAACTATTCCTAGTTATATAACAACAATCAAATGACTCTAATCATTCCGAGTACCTGTTTGTTTTTGAATTTTAGAAATAATTAGTAAGTTCACCATTAACCTTTAAACCCTCGCCATGTGACCGAGATGGCGAAGCATTTATGAGTTATGCACAATTAACAACCCCTTAAAATGGATACACTCTACCTAAAATCTGCAAATGGTGCAAATACGATTGGGTTAAACGACAGTTTAATGAGTCAGTTTAAATTAATTGCCAATCATTATACATCACAGACAAGTCATTTTGACTATTCAATTTTAATACCACTAATATCTGCTATTATTGGCGGCATTATTGCTATTGGTGGCCAATGGACTATAAAAAGATTTGAACTAAATAGATCGACAAGATTAGAAATAAAAGAAATCGTAGCTAATCTTGCAAAATTAAAAACTCAACTCCATTTTTATTTCAACAGCTATGCCTACTATGAGCAAAATACAGAATATCAGTATCATCAATATAAACTTGAAACAGATGCCGAATCGAAGAAAAAACTTCTTGATGAGCATTATAAATCCAACATAGAAATGCTAAGCCAGCACAAACTCATTATTGATACAATTTCGAGCTGTATTGGTTACGTAAAAAAGTTTTCAATCTTAATTAAAGAGAAAATCTCTTTTGATAATGAGATAACCGAAATAGAAGGTTTTGAATTTGGCTACTGTAAGGAATATAGTTCACATACGACATTACTTTCCGATGACCAAGTCAGCAAGGATATTAATGAATTAACACAAAAGTACAGAGAAATACTAACGCCCCTTTCGACAATAATTACTAATATGGGCCAACTAAAAATTTAAATGTACTTCTGTTTGCATCGCGACTTGGCGAGGCAACTTATATTAGTAAACATTATCGAACATTTTCAAGAAACCGTTGTCTTTATTGCACGAAAAATAAGTTTATACGCAAAAAATACGGTGTCAAATTATCGTTCATAATGATGCAACAAATCTCCTTTTTTTGATTTCCGATTTCTAAGCTGTGACAGTATGACTTCCTTTTCAACAAAATTTAAAGCTAACCGGGAAATAGTTGACAACTATTTTGGAGACATAGTTGTAGCAGACTTAAATTTTGATGGGAATGACGATATTACTATCATCAATGACAGTGGCGGTAATGGTGGTTCTGAATATATTTATTACACTCAGACAACTTTTAAAAAATTCGTTCTTGAACCCTTTTTAACCGATTCGGTAGTGTACTTTCCAACTCAAATTGACAAAGTAAAAAAACAATTGACTACCTATGTACATGCAGGTGCTTGTTGTGTAGGCAGGCACATTTATCAATATGATAAAATGAAAAATTCATGGCACCAGATCCGCCACAAAATATGGGGACAAAGATCAAAATAACCAATCTAATTCAATTTGAGTTTTCAGCCACTAAGAGTCGTTAATATTGGATGGCATTAAAAAAACAGACAATGGATAAAAAAGAACTCACAAAACAATACAACGGTAATCTTTCTGAACTAAGGAAAATAATATCCTCTTTTGATCTGATACCAAATGCGTCTGGCGACGAATTTGATAAACTTAATCACAAAATTTTAAGACAATTAGACAAAGATGTTGACAGGGAAAAGATTGACAGGATTTTGAAAAGTGAATTAGTGATTACTTACGGTTTATTTGACAATGAATTTGACACGTCACTTATGGTTGAAACGATTATTGATTGGTGGAATTCGAAACTTTAACTTGTTTTATGCTAACAGACAGCATAAGTAGTTTTCTGCAAATTCAAAGGCAACATTTTAGCACTCTTATACAATGACAACAAATTTTGAGCTTGAAGACAATACTGCATTACAATTTGCTGGACGTTACATAGACCTACATAATAACTTCGACTTTATTGGCTATGACTACAACACTTCCGCTCGACAAATTATTCTAAAATGGACAAAGTCGAACGGCGATTGGGTGAATGAAAATGAATTTGACAGCTTACAGCTTATTCATAGCGATGTCTCATTTTTGACAATATCGTACGACAACTTGCATTACGAATTCCCGGATGATGATAAATGTTTGAGTTTTGTTTCTTTCTTTCCGTCCGTTGACAGGACAACAAACAATGGTTTTATTGAGCAAATAAAACCTGATGAAGATGACGACATTATTTATTCGTCCGAGACAGAACATATATCAGGATAGGATGTCGCAAAATTGAACTGGTATGTCAATGAACACAAAAACACAATAAAGGCTTTGCAAAATACAGGCAACAGGATCTCGCCTTAACTACATTTGTAATCCGACCCAACTTTAGTACTTTGGCCGTTGTAAAATAAAGTTACGGCCAGGCATACGACAGAATGCTAACTCCCCTGCTTCACAAAACCCCTGGCATTAGCCGCCACCTTATGCGACATATCACAATCATATTATTTCTCTTGCTTTCTTCCGGACCCACCCGAAGAAAGGCGAGCGACTAATAAGAGATCATAAAAAGTCTAAACTATTTTCAGGTATGCAAAAATATTATATAACTATTGTATGTGCATTGGTATGTAGTGGTTATGCGAAAGGACAGCCTTTGCCTGATTATAAAAAGGCTGATCTGCCAATAGAAATCCGGGTAAAAGATCTGTTGCAACGCATGACACCGGCAGAAAAATTCTGGCAGTTGTTTATGATACCCGGCGATTTGGGCGACAATCCTGCGCTGTATAAAAACGGAATTTTTGGTTTCCAGGTAAACACCGTTCAGCAGCAACACGGTGCCGCTGCTCAAATAATGAATTACAGTGCGGGACAAACAGCCCGGCAAACAATAGAGAAGATCAATCATATTCAGCAATATTTTGTGGAACAAACAAGGTTGGGCATTCCCATCATTGCCTTTGATGAAGCTTTGCATGGCCTGGTTCGTTCCGAAGCGACTGCCTTTCCGCAGGCTATCGCCCTCGCGGCCTCGTGGGATACCACGCTGATGAGCCAGGTGGCTGCTGCTATTGCTAAAGAAACCAAAGCAAGAGGCATTCGCCAGATACTTTCACCGGTGGTCAACCTTGCCACCGATGTTCGATGGGGCCGCGTGGAAGAAACGTATGGCGAAGACCCTTTTCTTACCTCAGCTATGGGTGTTGCATTCATTAAAGAATTCGAACAACGTGGCATAGTTACTACACCCAAACACTTTGCAGTGAATCATGGTGACGGTGGCCGCGACAGTTATCCCATTCATTATAACGAGCGGTTGCTGGATGAATTATACCTGGTACCTTTTAAAGCAGTGGTACAACAGGCCGGGGCCCGAAGCATCATGACCGCTTACAATTCCCTGGACGGATCGCCCTGCACCGCCAACAATTGGCTACTGAATGAAAAGTTGAAAAAAGAATGGGGATTTAAAGGTTTTGTAATCTCCGATGCAGGAGCCACAGGCGGCGCCAATGTGTTGCATTTTACGGCAAAAGACTATGCAGATGCGGGTGCAAAATCGGTGGAGAATGGCCTGGATGTTATCTTTCAAACAGCTTTTGATCATCACACATTATTTGATCCCGGTTTTTTAGATGGGCGCATGAGCCTCTCCGTTATAGACAGCGCCGTAGCAAGGGTATTGCGTATAAAATTTGAGTTGGGCCTGTTTGAACACCCCTATGCCAAAGCGGAAGGCGCAGGCAACTGGACGAGTGAACAGCATCGCCAACTGGCCCGCGAAGCAGCTGCAAAATCCCTGGTCCTATTAAAGAATGAACCGCTTGCGGATCAGGGTCGATCTTTATTGCCGCTGCAACCAGGAAAAAAGCTGGCGGTGATTGGGGTGGATGCTGCGGAAGCCAGGTTGGGTGGATACAGCGGGCCGGGTAATACCCCGGTATCCATCTTGAAGGGCATTACAGAAAAAGCCGGGGAAAAGCAAGTAAGTTATGCACCGGGGCCGGGAAGGGAACATACCCAATGGCTGCCTGTGCCGGGCACCTTTCTCTCATCCGAACAGGATGGCAAAAAAGTACAGGGATTGAAAGGTGAATATTTCAACAATGTAAACTTACAAGGTGAGCCTACCCTGGTTCGTACAGATGGTGCCATACAATTTCAATGGACATTGTTCTCCCCCGATCCGGAAAAGATCAATTATGATTTTTTCTCTGCCCGGTGGACGGGGAAAATCACTTCGCCACAAACAGGAAAATTAAAAATAGGGTTGGATGGAAATGATGGCTACCGGTTATACCTGAACGGGAAATTAATTATTGACAATTGGAAAAAGCAATCGTATGCTACAAAGCTGAGTGATGTGTATGTTGAAAAAGGAAAAGAATACAACATTCGGATAGACTATTATGAACCGTCTGGAAATGCCCGGCTGCGGCTGATTTGGAATGCGGGCATCAAAGACAGCAGTGAGCAGAAAATAGAAGAAGCGGTGCGATTGGCCCAGAAAAGTGATGTAGCCATAGTGGTAGCGGGCATTGAAGAAGGTGAGTTTCGCGACAGGGCTTCACTGGCCCTACCCGGCCTGCAGGAAAAGTTAATTCAACGGGTTGCGGCTACGGGCAAACCGGTAGTAGTATTGTTAGTCGGCGGCAGTGCTGTTACCATGACCAACTGGCTGGATAGCGTGCAGGCAGTGATGGATGTTTGGTATCCTGGTGATGCTGGAGGTACGGCGGTGGCAGACGTTTTGTTTGGCGCAGAAAACCCTTCTGGTAAACTACCTATCACCTTTCCCGTCGCGGAGTCGCAATTACCATTGGTGTACAACCACAAGCCCACGGGACGTGGCGACGATTACAGTAACCTCACAGGTATGCCACTGTTTCCTTTTGGGTTTGGATTAAGCTACACAAACTTTGCCTATTCTCATTTGCAAATGCCCGCTGTTATACGCGCGGGCGATTCTGTTCAAATATCGTTTACTATTAAAAATACCGGGAAATACAAAGGTGAAGAAGTGATACAGCTTTATCTTCGAGACGAGCTGGCTTCCGTGGCAAGATCTATAAAAGAGCTGAAAGGTTTTCAACGTGTAAGCCTGAATTCCGGCGAAGAGAAGACCGTGCAATTCAACATCACGCCGGCAATGTTAACCATGCTGGACATCAACCTGAAAGAAGTGATAGAACCGGGCACATTCCGCATTATGATCGGCAGCTCCAGCGCAGATATTCGGTTGCGGGCATTGCTGGAAGTGAAAAAGTGAACGATGAAATGAACCAGTGTCATGCCAGGTTGATAATGCCTGTTAAATTTACAGGAATGACACCGTGGCCTCGAACCAAATTTTATATTCCCCTGGCTGCTTTTCGCAATGACAATGTAATCGATAAAGTTTTCATGCATCCATTATTCCAAAAGTTAGGCCCTTATTTGCAATAGGCTGGCAAGGAACTACGACATAAACGCAGAGCGCTATCCCACAAGGCCGCCCTTTATTTCGTTCCTCCTTGCGCCAATGCAAATAACCGCCAATGAGTCTTCCATAATTTATTCATGTAAAATTTTTGAATTATGGAAAAGAATCAAGCTACAACAGACTGGACAAAAGTATCAGAGCTGGAAATTATTTACAAAGCAAAGATCAAAGCTGCTGAAAGACCACAAATAAAAATGTCTTCAGATGTGTATCATCTATTTTTGGCAACATGGGATCTGAATAAAATAGAATTGCTGGAACAATTTAAGGTGATGCCGTTGAATCAAAAGAACCGTGTACTCGGCATCTGCGAAATTGCAAGCGGATCAATTAATCAAGCAACAGTGGACACAAGGCTGATTTTCGGTATGCTCGTTAAGGTAGGCGCCACACAGGCAATTGTATGCCACAACCATCCCGCAGGATGCACCAAACCTAGTGAAGCCGACAAACAGCTAACCCGGAAGTTGAAGGAAGCAGGATTGCTGCTGGACATCAAGCTCCTTGACCATCTCATTATAACGCCTGGAAGCTATTATTCATTTGCAGACGAGGGGGACATCTAGTCCCCTTTTTTATGCAACCATCCTCAAAGTCGGATTTACAGAAAAATGGTTAACTTAGAATACAACAGAACAGGTGTTCTTATGATACCATTAAACGTTGAATTTGATGTCGATTATAACGGCAAGCCCATCCACATAAAAAGCACGGATACGGCCAAAGGCGTGATTTATGTGGCTACCTATCCCGGCGCGAAAGATTTATACATTCACCGGGCGACCAACGCACAAGGTGATCATTTCTGGACATCCATTCCTGAAGGACGACAACCGGCAGCCGAACGCATCGGTCATATGATTGACGAGTATTTTCATGATCACGAAAATGATTAGATATGTGTTATTACAATGGAATAAAGGTGACAAGAGCCGAATACATCAGGTTAAAAGACCTGGAAGTGTTTGTAGGAAAAAATGCTAGCTGGATCAATTGCGACCTTAACCAGGGGCCGCTCTACAATCAACCATACCCCATCCTCAAAGCAACCGATAATGGCGTTGAACTCAAACAAATCGAATGGGGATATATTCCGGAAGAATCCAAATGGCCCTTTTTAAAATCCAGGGAAGAGTTGGCCAGGTGGCGGTTCATGTACACCACCCTGAATGCGACCTGCGAAGGATTGTTTATAAATGAGAAAGGAAAAACATCCATGTATGCTGGTGCAGCACAGTATCGTAGGTGCCTGGTGCCGTCAACGGGTTACTGGGAATGGCGACACATTAAGCAAATAGGTAAAAGCGGCAAGATATTAAAGGACCCCATTAAAATCCCGTATCACCTGGTGGTGAAGGAGTACCAGGAAAATCACCCGTTTTACATGGCAGGTCTGTGGGGCACCTGGGTGAGTGAAGAAACAGGTGAAGTAGTGGAGAACTTTACGATCGTCACGACGGTAGCCAATGAATTATCGGCAAATGTGCACAACGCGAAAAAGCGAATGCCAACCATTTTAAAAGAGGACCTCGCCTATGAGTGGTTGTTTGGCAAATTGTCCAAAGATGACATTATGGATATGGCCAAAATACAATATCCAACCGATGAGATGGATGCATGGACAGTAGCGAAAAATTTTCTATCTGCCTTAAACCCGCGGGATAAGTTTGAATATCCGGGATTACCTCCGCTTGGAAGTGATGAGCCATTTAATCCATATCAAACGTTAAGCTTTTTTTGATTAAAAGCCTTCCATTTAGCCCACCTGCGGCACAAATCGATCTTACATAAAGGGAATTTCTATTTTTGAAAAGGAATATATCAAACTGGCACATTAAAGCCTCCATTTTTGATTCGAAATAAAGGATGCTTTTCTTTCCAAAACAAAAGGCACTATTTGAGCACTAAACCATTATCAAAACAGTCATAACGAGGCAACCTTCATAAATTACCTTCTACAGTGATTTCTAACAAATCTTATTGTAATCAAACATTTTAATGACCGTTTCAACATTCCGAATTAGTCTTCAGATTTTAGAAGCTAAGCAATAGCCATTCCAATTTATTATGAGCAGAGCAGAGTTTACAGTAAATAAATGAAAATACAGAATTGCGATGCCGGTTCCTCCATCCATTGTTGAGGTGCCTTCTATACAAATTATAATGCGCTTTACTCCGCGCTGTAAAGCTTCAAGTATGACCACCCCAGTTTCAGCGAATTCGCTTTTAAGGGATGCAGTTCGGCGGAAGACAGCAATCGCAAACAAGCCGCATCGGTTACTTCAATGACGTCCGTTCTACCTTCATCAGTCAACCAAAAAGAAGCAACAATTGGACGACCCAAAGGGTCTGTATCTGTTACGGGTATGCGCTCTCTTGCAAAATGACGAATAATCAGGCTGCTCGTCCCGTCAGAATAAGATAATTTTTTCTATGCGCTATAAAACCAAAAATCCTTGACTGTCGGATTAGGTCTTATTTTCAACATTTTATATCTACATGGACGTTATACCTAATTTCCCTTTTTTATTTTATTTATTTCTTTGTTCAAATTTTCAATATCATTGCTAAGTAATGGCTCAATAGCTGAAATTTCGGTATCAAAACGAATTAAATACTTTAAAAACGCCCATGTATTCGGTTTATATTCAAAATTAAATGCAGCTGTATCAGTCGATAAATTTGTTTTTATCTTTTTAGTTTCAATTTTAACAAGTAAGATCCCTATTTTACTCTTCACAGTATCTATGTTGTTTCCTTCCCCTTTTACATAAATAACTATATCATTTTTATGAGATATATTTTGCAATATGTCATTAAAATTGATCCTCCCCAATTTCAAACCAACAATACTTGTATCTGACATTTTTTCAAACATTGTATCAGTTGTCGGAAAAAAATATGGTTCGTTCATATAATACAATAAGATACCTTTTTCAACTTTTGCATTGCTTTTTGAAATTTTACTTTGGCTACAGCAGCTTAGGTAACCAAAACATATCAGGGTTCCAAATATTAGTTTTGCTTTTTTCATAATGGTTATTTTAGCGTACCATCAGAATTTTTGTCTACCACAACGTTAAGTACATCTACCCATTCCAATTATATGAGCAGAGCGGATTTTAAAGTAAATAAATGAAAATGCAGAATTGCAATATGAACGTTATTACCGCAATATACCCCCACAATTTCCTTATGCCGATATCTTTCTTGTCAAATTCGATTAAAATATTTTCAACCCTTTTGGTAGAGTAATATTTCCAAAGAATTCCCAATAAAAAAAAGACAGTCAATAAAACAATAAGGTTGAAAGATGCATTTGTTTTCGCACCAGTAAAATCTAATCCAAATATATTTCTAACCGCAAGTATAATAATCGATATTCCACCTAGCATGTGCATGAATACAAAGGACGCAGCTTTTAACCGTGGTCCTTTTTCATACCTATTATAGGTTTTATAAGCGGTAGCATAAATACTGTCGTAAAACATCATGATTTTATTTTTTGTGATCCGACTCAAATTAAGGTCGTCCTGTATATGTACATCATGGCTTTGTCGGTCCAAAGGGCTTTAGCCAAACCTCTTCGATCAGTAAATACTATTCCAATGCTGATTTCGTCCTAATATATATCTTTTTTTCGAAGCTCCAGGATCACCTCCTCTTCGTAGTCATGAGCCATTTAATCCATATCACACTCCAAGTCTGTTTTGATTTGAACAGCTAACGTTAAACAATATGTGGCATTAATGAAACCTTAAATAGGTTTACAGATAATGATAGTTAATTTAAAAGCCCGCAAAACATGTTGGCTTTTAAATTAACTTGCAATGAGGGCAAGAATCTTCGATAAAACTAAATAATAACGCAATAGATAAAAAGCAACTGTTCACTGTTTTTTATCTTAAACATTTTGTGAAAATTGTTCAATATGCCCCTTCTTGCATGTTGACGAATAAACTAAATAAAAGCAATTATCTTCTTTTTAGTTTCGGCTTCTATCCTAAACAAGCTCTCCAAATTTTCTTTTACATCTTCCATTAATAAACAAGTTACGGTAATAACACTATTGTCTTTAAACTTAATCTTGCAATAATCATATCCAGCGAAAGAATACCAGCCACTACTAGCTAATCCAAACGAACAACAATATTCTAAGCTTACGATATTTTCAAACAAGTAATTCGTTTTTTGCCTGTTATCCGCTCTTGTTAGATAATTCAACTCTCTATTCAGTTTATCAATAACAAGGCACGCATTCCTATTTTTTAATAAATATTGAAGGTGTACGCACAATGTTGGGATAATGCTTGTTAGAAGTTGAACTCCTATCATGACAAAAAAAGTCTTGGTGAGAGCAGAACTATTTGTTGCGTTACGCAAAATAAAAAACAAAAGTCCGAAAATAAGACAGTTAGTTACAATACAATGCCGCAGCATTTTTAGTTGCCTTCCAAATGTTATTTGATATGCTGTTTTCATTCAGGAATCCCGAAAGGACAATAGTCTACTTCTTCTAGATTTTCGATTTTATCTCTTCAATATTCTTATCAAAAGAATTAGGATTTTTTTCGAGTATGTCCTTTAAATCTTTAATATTTTCTTTCAATGATTTTATCTGACCCGCTGCTTTTTGATCTTTTGCATCAACATCATAAATCTCTTTTATTCTTCCGTTGAAATTAATTAGATAGCTGGCAGCTCTCACCCTTATTTTCGTGTCATTTGTTGAATAGAGGATACTAAATAAATAATAGCGATTGGTCGTATCTCTGGGTAAAGTAGCAAATGCATTTTCATATTCATAACTTAAAACCCTAAAGTCATTCATTGATAATCCCCTTCTTATTATTTGACTTTGTACCATCACCATACAGGTATCCAAATATCCACCATTCTTTTGTGCTAGAAATTCGTTGTAATCAATATTAGCCTGATACTTATCATAATGCCAGATTCTATAATATTGAATAGCATCAATTCCAACGAACAATATTAATCCTGCAACATTAAAAATTGTGAAATAGAATATTTTCGATCTCTTCCGTTTAAAACAAATCCACGCGAGAAACCCTAGAGAAAATGCCCCTACTAGTATCGTCGCCAAAATCAACGAAGAAAAAAAGTAATTCTCCGTGACAGATTTAAACACAACTCCCGGGCTATGAGCTTTTTCAAACAAATGACTTAGAAAGCCGAACAAAAAAGAGAACAGGGCCGAACATCCTACAATAAAAAAAAGGATTATTTTCCTAGAACCTTGTTTTGTTTTCTCCATTATAAAATTCTATCATTTAAGCTAACCCGGAACTACTACTTTGTTCCCTTCAATTGAAGATTGAACTTATCGCTTGCATCATACTACGCGACATATTGTTTTTTGCACCTGCAAACAAATAGCTTTTTAGTTTCCCTGGGGCCAGTTTGCAGCCTACCAATAATTCAGCCATACCAACATTTTCGTTAAGGCTGCATATTAACGGCTATAGCTAGTCGCATTAGTCTCTTCTTCCAAAACAAAACGCATGGGCTATCCGAAGAGAAACCATGTTGATGCCCACCGGTGCGAAAATGTGTTCATACCGCACACCGAGGTTAAATTGTATTGGCAAGGCGCCTTCCGACGTCGGAAACAGATAGCCGACAGTTAAACCCGCAGCCGCCCCCGAAACTTTTTGATCACCGTAATTCCCGTCGCCGTTATTCACCTGGATATCCGACCCTCCAAAGGTATAACCAGCATTGGGTTCAGCATATAGTCCGACGCCGGTTCTATTGAAGGTGTACCGGTAACCAGCTACGAGTGGAGCGAGAGCAATGTTATTTTGGTTGCTTGAGAATACGCCAAAGCCCAATTCTGCGGTAACATAATCGGCATCAGAAACAGGTACGCTTCCATTGAAAAAAGCGCCAATGCCCCAGGCTTTGAAGTTTTTGGTCGATAAATGAATGACTTCCAGTTGCGCATTGGCTTTAACAACAAAAAGTAAACAGGCTACAAAAAGAAAGGTCAATTTGATTTTCATATGAACTTAATTTAGAAATGATTAGGGTTGGTTGAAGTATAAAAGCAGGTGAGTATATTTTTTATGTTGTCGGGAGAATGTAGGACAGCGTTTAGGTTAATGGCAATTCAGAAACTAAATAAAAACCTATTTTCCATTTTGTCAAAGCATTAATATGCTGTTAACAAAAGCATACATAAAAACACTTAGACAATTGCACAGTGGTTGATATGGCAAAGGCCCACTATCCCCTCACCTGCTTGATCCCCACCTTCACCATCCCAGTGACATTGATCGCATATTCCCCAAACTCTTCCACGATCACCCCTTTGATTTTATAAAAGCCTCTCCCTTGAAATTTGTAGCGCATCGCCGCATTCGGAAAATGCACGGAGTCGAGCCAGTTGCCTTCGGCATCTACCCAGGTGCCAAAATGCATGAGCCGCTGTTCTTTCTTGGTATACGTATCTTTCGTACAAACGAGGTAACCAATAAACACCGCTTCTTTTCCCAGCAAACCAGGAATATCTTTGGCGAGTTTGTACGCATAAGGATCATCCTGCAAGAGATCAAAGATGTTGCCCAGCGGAAAGCGAAGGATTTCGATTTCCTGCAACATATCTTCTAAAGAATGGTCCTCCAGCATAGGCAAATCAAACACGGGTTGCGGATCGTTGAAAAAAGACTGGTGGGCAGGAATGTGTTTGTTTGCCTTTGATTGCAGGAACGAAGCTTCCCACAGCAATTGCTTCTTTGTCTTGCCGGTAAATCGAAGTGCACCGACGTCGATCAACAACTCCAATTGCGTTGCAGAAACATTGGTGCGTTCGATGAACTCATGCAAATGTTGGTACGCGCCATCACGGTATCGCTCACCAAGGATGGTCTCAACCGTTGATGCCTGCAAATCTTTTACAAATTGAAAGCCCACGTACACATTTCCATCAACAATGGCCGTTAGGTTTTCCGATTTGTTTACACAAGGTGCCAATACATTCGCACCTGCTTTTTTGAGTTGCAGAAAATACAGTTCGGTGTTATAAAATCCACCCATATTGTTTATGACTGCCACGAGAAATTCAATGGGATAATAGGTTTTTAAATAGAGGCTTTGATAGCTCTCCACGGCGAACGATGCGGAATGCGCCTTGCTAAATGAATAACCGGCAAAGCTGGCCATTTGTCGCCATACTTCACGGTATACCGATTCAGGATATTCTTTTTCACGACAGTTGTCAAAAAATTTTTGCTCTACCCTTCTCATTTCTTCTTGTCCCCTATACTTACCACTCATGGCACGTCTTAAAGTGTCTGCTTCTGCGAGTGTCAATCCACCAAAGTAGTGACCAATCTTAATCACGTCTTCCTGGTATACCATCACCCCAAAAGTTTCTTCCAGCAAGTCTTTCATGATGGGATGCAGGTATTCAAATTTGTCGCGGTGATGATAGCGCCAGATATATTGCTGCATCATGCCGCTACTGCCCACACCCGGGCGAATGATACTACTCGCGGCGACAAGGGTGATATAATTATTGCATTGTAGTTTTCTTAAAACATTACGCATCGAAGGCGATTCGATATAGAAGCAACCGATGCTATTGCCTTTCGCCAAATTATCATTGATGAGGAGATCAGTCTTAAACTGCTCCACCTTATGTATATCCAAATCAATCCCTCGCGTCTCACGTACGATCTTCAACGTATCCTTGATATGCCCTAACCCCCGCTGGCTCAGGATATCAAATTTGGAGAGTCCAATATTCTCTGCCACGAACATGTCGATATGCGTCACCGGCATTTGCTTTTGCAGCATCGTGGTAGACGTGTAATAATGGATGGGCTTTTCACTGATCAGGATACCACAGGGATGAATGCTCAATCCATTGGGCCAGTCCCGCACCATATTGGCGTAGTATAAAATCTGTTGATGGTTTTGATCGGTGGGGCTATGTTTACCGGCCACCAGTTCATCAATTTCTTCTTTGGGCAATCCCCATACTTTTCCAAATTCACGGATGGCTGCTTTCGATTGAAAGGTACTCACCATGCCGAGGAGTGCCACATGCTCTTCACCGTATCTTTTAAAAACATAGTCCATGACTTCATCACGGTCGGTCCAGGAAAAATCAATGTCAAAGTCGGGTGGCGAAGTTCGCTGCGAGTTGAGAAATCGTTCAAAATATAAATCAAGCGTGATCGGCTCCACATCGGTGATCTTGAGACAATAGGCTACGATTGAATTCGCACCCGACCCACGGCCCACGTAAAAGAACCCACGGGAAACGGCATACCGGATATAGTCCCAGGTAATCAGGAAGTAGGCAGAAAAGTCCAGCTCATCAATCACCTTCAGTTCGTTTGTGATGCGACTCTTTGCTTCTTTGTTTTTGTTGCCGTAACGATATTGCAATCCTTCCTTTGACAGCTTCTCCAACAGTCTCAAATCATCTTTCTTGCTGGCGGTATAATAACGTTTGTTCTTATCCGTTACATAGTCCATTTCAATCGTGCAATGATTCAACAAATGGAAAGTGTTGGTGATGATCTGCGGATACAAGTTAAACACCGTCATTAGTTCACGGATCGATATAAACGTTTCGTGTACACCTGCAATATGGTCCGGTTGTTGATCACTTAAGAGAATATTCATATCAACAGCCCTGAGTATCCGGTGAAGATTATAGCATCGTTTATTTTGAAACGTCACAGGATGGCGAATGACGAATTTGGCCAGCAGTTCTTTACGAACAGAAAAAAGTTTATTGACTTCCGTTGTCTGTACGCCAATCATTTCATGGGGCTGCAACAAAGCCGGATCAATCACGCCAAACGGGTAAATCACATACACTTCATTATGACATAGCAAGGGGCAACGATCCGGAAAGGGTTTTCTCGCAATTAACTGTTCCGATAAAAATTTGTTGATGGCGTAATAACCTTCATTGTTCCTGGCAAGCAACACGTAACAAAGTTTGTTCTCATTGCGAATCTCTACCCCTACAATAGGTTTGATGTTGCGTTCACGGCAGTGTTTTACAAAGTCCCAATGGTCTGATGTGTTATTGATATTGGTGAGGGCAAGCACCGTGGCACCCGCCTCCTCTGCGGCTTCCACGAGTTCCCTGGTGGAGTAAGTCCCATAACGCAGCGAAAAATATGTTTTACAATTCAGGTACATAACCAATTTTTATTCTATTCTGTTCGTAAGCCTTTTGCCTGTAGCACCATGGTGGAACCGAATTGTTTTTTGATGGAGTCGATGGCTTGGTAGAGTTTGATCTGTTCCTGCGTATGCGCAAAGAGATCTATTTGCAGCGTACCCTGGATGAGATCGGTAAACTTGACCGCGAGTTGCCCGACACGCTGCCGGCGCGTATAGAGTTTTTTAAAGAGTTGTTTGACCGCAACAATGAGTTCATGATCCTGGTTGGTATAGCGGATCGTGCTTTGTTTGCTTTCTGAATTCATATCGGCATAACGTAGGCGCACACTGACGCAACCCGTTAGCTTGTCCTGCCTTCGCAATTCAAAGGCGATACGCTCTGTCATGTTGGAGAGCTGGCTCATCATAAATTCGGTGTTGATGGTATCGCTTAGAAAACTCTCTTGCGTAGAAATGGATTTGGATTCGTGGTATGGAATAATGAGCGACTCATCAATACCCTTCGATCTTTTAGCAAGTGATGAACCGGGTTTACCAAACTTAGCGATCAGCATTTCTTCCGGGATTTCAGCGAGCACCTTGATCGTGTAAATGCCCAGTTTGTTTAACACCGTTTGCGTTTGCCCGCCGACACCCGGTAACTTCTGGACCTTTAAGGGAGCAAGATAGTTGCGTTCCTCACCGAAGTCAATCATGATCTGCCCGTTGGGCTTCACTTCGTTGGTAGCGACCTTGCTCAGCAGTTTATTGCTGGCGAGGGCAAGCGAAATCGGCAGTCCCGTTTCCTTTGTTATTTTTTGTTTGAGTTCCTTGCTGTATTTGTAGCTGCCAAAAAACTTGTCCATGCCCGTTAGATCCACATAGAACTCATCGATGGAGGCTTTTTCATAAAGTGGTACGTTGGTGTGGATCACTTCCGTTACCGCTTTTGATTCGCCCGCGTAAGCATCATAATCGCCACTAATGTAAATACCCTGCGGGCAGAGGAACTTTGCCTGTCGGATGGGCATGGCACTATGCACGCCAAAGGCCCGCGCTTCATACGAACAGCTGGCCACTACGCCCCTTTCCTGCCCGCCGATGATGACAGGCTTGCCCATCAGCTTTGGATTTCTTTTTCGTTCCACAGAAACAAAAAAGGTATCGAGGTCGAAATGAAGAATATTCCGCGGTTCGTTTTGCATAGATTACTTACTTTACCCACTGCAAGATTACTAATATTTTTAGCATTTAATTGCTATTTTTTTTAGGCCTTGAAAAATAAAGACTTGTAGGCCTTTTTTGTATTGCGAATTTTAAAAAGATGATTGCTTTAGGCAGGAAGGACAAAAAGGCAGTCATCGCTACTTTGGAACAAGTTAGCAAAGATGACTGCCTCTATTTTTTTGCAAGGTGACGGTGACGGTTTTATGTACTTCGTGTAGGAAGACAACGTTCGCAGCAATTTTACATCGCGTAATACGAACCCAGTTTTCGCTATCGATTCAATGCGTTGTCCCCGGGGCATTCCTATTTTGTTTGCTTTTCCTGTTAGCTACCTCCGTCATGAAATATGATGCCGAGGCTATGCCTGTTTCCATTGTGCAGTGGACTAACGCCATGTTTCATATTTACACGATAGTAACCTTTGCTACCTTTTACCGGGCGAAAATTGGTGGTAAAAATAATCATGTCGCCACGATTAGGTTTTAACACATTTGCTTTAGACTGTGCACGGGGTATTTGTTCGGTAATGACAAATTCGCCCCCCGTATACTCTTGATCCACCTGGTCAAGCATAAAAACCATTTGCATCGGAAAATAAATCTCACCATACAAATCTTGGTGCAGCGTATTAAAACCTCCCTCACCATATTTTAGAATAAGGACGGTCGGTTTCTCCTGGCCATGTTGCCAGCACCATTCTTTCATTGCCTGATGCGTATCCGGAAACGTTTTGTCAATGTTCAGCTCTCGCATCCATTGGCTGGCCACAGGCGCTATTTGAGCATATACCTTTTCCCGCAGGGTAGTAATCAATGCAGGCAGTGGGTATTGAAAATATTTATACTCCCCCTGTCCAAAACGATAACGTTCCATATTGATTGTTTTTCGATAAGTATTGTCTGCATCATATGCAGCAATCAGTGCATCACACTCTTTTTTGTTTAATATTTCGCGCACGATAACAAACCCTTTATCGTGTAAATCCTTTGTGATAGCCGACCAGTCTTTAGCAGCTAACCGGGCTTCTATATTTTCCATTGCCAAGCTTTTTTGTGTAATAAAATTGCTGTACGGCCTGAGGTTGGAAATCCAAAATGTTGGCCTTACACCTTTGAGCATTAGTTTTCATAAAGACTTTTTCAATGCCCCTACCTGCTGCTCTTCATTTCTTTTTGTACGTCAATTTCAAATAAACAACAGTTTGGTTCGTCCTGGTAATGTTTTGGTAAAGTTGCGGTAGTGGTGAGTTCGACCATTCCTAAAAATGTAAAACCTGCTGAAGTATAATGTTCTATTAATTTAGTATTGGCTCCCAGTGTGTCTAACCGTACAAAGGGTTTCCCTAACCGGATGGCATAGGCTTTTGCCCATGCTACAATCTTTTCAATATACCTGTTGCCCCGAAAACCTGGATGGGTACAAATTCTATGGATATAGATTGCATTCTCATTATCCCTTTCTTCCCAGATCTTCTTATCCTCGAATGTGATGGCCCAATTACAAACAATCGTATGGTTCATTGAAATTTTCCATTGCCTGTTTTCCCGGATTTCGTTCTCAATAAAGGCATTTTCAAATGCGGGCCAAACCACCATCTTTCTTTCCGTTTGAAGCTGTCTTGCTGCTTCGTACAAGTCAACGATTTCATTTACGTCGTTGACCGTGCATGTACTTATCTCCATCTTTTTTATGTTTAGCACACAAAATTGATGGATCGTCAGGTGCTATACAATCCGAAACTTGCGATATTCCGATTACACAGTTCGCGTTATTTCAAAACAAGGTAGTCGGCGTATTATTGACACTATTATCAATGCCAAAAAGTTGTTGCACCTTTTTAGCATAACTAGCAATCTGTGGTTCATCCTGTATATGCAAAAAGATAAAAGCACGTTCGAGTCCTTGCTGTTTCCACGCTTCTAACTTTTCTCTCCACTCGTCAATGCGGATGGCATCCTGTGGATGATTGCCAAGGCAAACAAATCGAATCATCACAGCCGGTATGGTAAGTGTCATGTGCAATACATAACGAATGGCGGGCGTATCAGTAATAACAAGTCCGACTTGTAGTTCCTTCAACTGTTTGGTAAACGGGTTCCAAATGTTGGGTTCAAACCATTCGGGATGCCTGAGTTCAATAAAAAATTGTTGTGCTGGATACGACTTCCTTAGGCTTTGAAGATAGTCCAACAACTTTTTTGAAAATGAACCGGGTCGAACACTTTCTGGAAATTGCAGGAATATAGGGCCAAGTTTTTTTCCAAAATGAAGCAGCCCATTCATAAAGGGTTCAGTGAATTGGTCTGCATCTCTTAGCGAGCTATGAGTGATGGATTGCAGATATTTTGGGCAAAAGATAAAGTCATTAGGCACCTTACTTGTCCATTCCTTTACGACACTTTCTTCTGGAACACCATAATGGGTGGAGTTAAGTTCGATGCAATTGAAATGTTTAGCATAGAGTGATAAAAATTCTTTGGACTTGGCATTGGATGGGTACAGTGTGCCGATCAGGCTTTTTGTTCCCCAGCGTTCTAACCCTATATAAATTTGACCAGTCCCCTTGCCTTCTCCTAATACAAGTTGGTTGATGCTGTTGTCAAGTGGCAACACAAAAATCTGTTCGTTGTAATTTTCAAATTCCGCTCCAAAGTTCATAGACAATATTTTTCGATCCCATCCGCTATGGCATCAATGATTTCTGGGTCCACATCAATTGGATAATAATCCGGTTTCAAATCACCAGACGCTTCATCCGGTTCAAAACGAATTTCCTTTTCCCGGATGGTTGTAATAAATACGACCCCATCCTCTACCTGGAATGGCTGGATGATGAAACAGGTGGTCGCTACTTCAATCACAAATGGTTCTTCGCCGTCCGCATCCAATTTATACATACGCGTACATTTGAGGGCCTCAAGACCTAGGTTTACTAATGTAGCTAATTTACTAAATATTGCGGCATTTGGAATAGGCTGAACTCCTAATAGGAAAAGCTATCTCACTTTCTGAGGACAAGCATCAATGTAAGAAACTGTTCTAAAACGAATCAAAACATAATATGGTTAACCAAACTGCATAATCTCAAGAATGTATTCCCATTGTGATTTGAATAACAACCAGCCTGGCATTTGGGTTGACTTAGGATACCAACGGTAATCCCATTTAGATAGATAAAGCTGCAAAGAATGCAGCTTTATCCAAAAATTATCAATACCAAATTCTCGTGTTTCTAAACAAATCCAATTAGTGCCGCAATAAAAAGATTTACCGAGAAAACGACATAAAGAATTAGGTTTCGGCCGCCGCTTCTTATTTTATCATCACTGTATTCTAATTGTAGCAAATCTTTTTCTTTTATTAGCAGAGTCAATATAATAAAAATTGGAATTAGGCATTGCACGATATCTCCATATTCAACGATTCTACTGTTACCTCTGTCCATTGGTAACCAGTTAAGTTTCTTCATAAGTATTAATGTCTCAAAAACATGCAAGAATATTAAAAACCCTGTTGCCGACAGCGCACTCAAATATGGTATCCTATAAGTTCTTCCAGTCGAAAAATACCGGTAAAACAGATACATTACAAATCTTAGTATTTTCATATGATCTAACGTTTGCATACCACTTGAGGTGTATACCGTTACTACCGTGCTCAAAAGTTGCCAATTGCGATACGAGTTAAAAGAAGCAACTATTCTATCTGGCATTGGGGCTTTTAAAGAGATCACATTTCTGCTATCTCTTTTAGAAGCTCCAAGCGTATCCGTAATAATATTGATTGACGAATGTTATTACAACAATACAAGCCAAATGCCAACATCGAAATAATCTTTACCTAAACTGGAATTTAGGTAATACAAATCGTCAACTTGGCTCCAGCTTAAATGTTACATGCTGACCTAAACGACATTACAAAATAGTAGGTTCTCCAGGTTGTTTATCCGCCATAATTACGACAGGGATGCTTCGCTTTTCAATTGAAAGATCGATTCCTTTTGAATGTAAGTACTTTCTAAGGTTTTCAAAATCGCTGAAATCAAAGCCAACGGGGAATTTGATATCAATCAAATGTTTGTCGTCGGTTTCGTCAATAAGTTTAGCAAACTTATAATCATCAGGAACATCTCTTGAAAACCCAAGTCGCCACCACCCTAAAAGAGTTGCAACACTTACACTGTTTTGGAACACAGCAAGGCGGTTTTTTGAAGCGGATACTATGTACTCAAGATTACCTTCTGTACTTAAATTCTTACTATAATTTTTTTTGATGAACTGGTTAGTTTTAAATACCAGGCAATTAGTGTCTTTCAATGTTCTTTTCAACGAAAACCCAAACGCCTTATATAAGTCTTGCTTTAAAGATCTATCAAAATAATCTTGACTATACTTAGCTGGTGGACATATAAAATCATACTGGATCAAGGGGGGCGTCATCGTTCCCGGCACATTAAAAAAGAGAGAATCGTTGCTTACATATTCAACAACTGGAGAATCAAAAAACACTTCAAATCTATACGCTAATTGATAAACATCTAATAGACTGCCAGAATAAGAGACACCAATCATTTCATTTTTGTCGTTGTATTTAGGTCCGGTATAACCCTCTTTTACATTTTTAATAAATGCGGAATAACTTATGATAGTTCCATTTGCGCTTTTGTTCATTACTTCTGGCAAATTGGTATCAAAAAAATCACTTTTTACGGGGAACGAAACCTTCTCACCTCGGATAACTTTCCTAATATTATCTTCATTTATTTCGTCGAAAAATGTTGTCGCAATGATATTACCATTCCTATCAATCACCACCTCAAATGGTTCTCCAATGTGGGGAAAGTTTTTAAGGACAGTTGAATCATATAATGCTATAGGGAGATTAATAGAATAACCGCTATTTTGCTTAACCCGGGAAATAATCTTTCTAACTTTTTCTTCGCTATCTCGTTCAAGGGAATTGACGAGGATAATTTGCAACGAATCTCCAAAATGATCTTGGAGCTGTTGGAGATGCGGCATATAACTAATACAGAAAGAACAACTGCTATTCCAGAAATCCAAAATTGTTGTCTTCCCTTTTAATTCCCTCAATTCCAAAATGGGACTTGCGTGTTGGATCATTCTGGAAAATTGCAAGGCAGATGCATTATCTCCTACATACAATTGAACATTTTTATTTTGACAAATCGCTATTTGAAAAAGTAAAACGGCAATAAAAAAACTGATAATTTTTTTCATACGAAATATATTACTCCAAGGAAAAATGATTTGATCTCCCTTGAATGATTTGTTTGATGATTAATATTGATTTTGTGCTATGCCACTTAAAGAAATAACTTCTTCAGGAATTGGAATGGCAAAGCGAGGGGAATTTGCAGTTAGCGTATATCTTTTATTATCAATCACTCTATTTAAATTAATGTTTGCCCCTTCGAAATTCAGTCGCTTTATATCCATCCACCTGAGCTCTCTGCCAACCAACTCTTTGCGGCGTTCGCTTAAAATTAATTGTAGGGCGTCATTTGGATTGTTTGCCGTAAGTGGAATAAATGATGCCAGGAGAATCCTGTTCTGCAGGAGCGTATTCAAATCATCCATAGCTTTTACAATGTCGCCGGTTCGGGCATAGCACTCAGCGCGCATTAAATACACTTCGTCGGTTGAAAGACCACTAAAAAAACCACCTGGGAAATAGGAACCCTTGAATTTAACTTCATCATTGTCCGCAGTAAAAAACAGTTTCCGCCTCAAATCATTACTAGAATAACTTTGGTATAAAACAGTATCAACCAATCCGAAAAAACCGACATAAGGCACACTCATCCCATAATAAAGCACCTCTGGCTGTTCGAATTGCTGAAACGGAACCGTTGCATTGGTATCCTTCGTATTATAATCCAATAAATTGTTTTGAATCGTTAAGGACGAATCTGCGTATGCTAAACAACTTGCATAATCTCTCATACTAAGATAGGTACGGGCAAGTGCAGCATAGGCAGCTGCTTTTCCTGGTCTGGTCGGTCTTGAACTTGCGACATGCTCAGGCAACAACCTGGCGGCATTTTTCAGATCACTGATGATCTGTTTATATGTTGCCTCTATAGAGCTCCGCCCTATTTGTTGATTAAAATCGGTGGATAAGCGTAACGGCAAGCCCGGTTCTTTTGCCGCTGTTTCTGTATCGTAACTTTTTGCAAAAGTCCATACGAGTTGCAAAAAACTGTATCCCCTTAAAAAGATACTTTGGCCTTTTATATCGTCTTTTTTAGTCAATTCAGCAGGTTTTAACTCCAACAAGTCAGCTTTTTCTAATACCGTATTTGCCCGATAAACTATAGCATATAATGCAGACCAGTCATTATCACCATACACCGAAGTTGCGCCAAATACGTTACTATCCTCCCATCTGTATATTCTTTGAATAAAGGGTGTGTAAGAAAAGCCATTGTACTGCGATTGGTTGACGAAAAAATCATCAACACTATTATCCATACTATTTGCATGACCAAGATTCACTTGACCAAATGCATCCAGCAATGATTGAGCATCGTCTAAATTTTCAATTGTTGACAGTGCTGAATCAGATTTGGCATCCAAAAATTTTTTACATGAACCAAATGACCAAATTAAAAGCACTGTTGTATATAAGAATATTTTTTTCATTGAACTATATAATTTAAAATGAAGCGTTCAACCCAAATGAAAAAACTGTTGAAGTTTTGATGTATTGATTGTCCGGATCTATACCTAATTTATTGGCCGTCCAGAACGGCTTAAAATTCTTTGCATCTGTGTGTAGGTTCAAACCGGTCAGTCCCGCCTTAGCCATCCATCTCAGTTTGAATGAATAATTCAATTTCAAATAGTCAATACGAATATTATCTCCTTTTGTCGCCAATACATCTGAGCTGTTATAGAACCCATCACTACCGGCAACAAGCGGATAAATAAATGACGGAACATTCGTTCTTAATTCATCGCCTGGTTTTTGCCATCTTTTGGAAAAGTCTGCGTTGGCTGTACCATTCTCCAAACTAGCATAGGCGATAGATTCTCGTTGAAAATAATAATTTAATTTATAGATAATGTTTACAAATAGACTTAGGTTCTTCCACTCAAAGATGTTACAGATGTTGCCAAAAATCACAGGAGTCGTAGCCCCTTTATAAAGTAAACTTTTATAACTCGCATTCATTATTGATAGGTAATCCGAACTTACCTTTGTATTGAGATAACCCTGGGGAGCACCTGTCTGCTTATCTAACCCAGCTGACGGATAGACATATAAACCATATACCGCGTTCTTCCCACCATGAGAAATAGCAGAGCCATTCCCTGCCATGAAACCCGCAGTAGTATCATTTACGTAATAGTCCAGCACCCGGTCGCGATACCAGGAAAAATTCAATTCAGTCTTCCACTTGAACGCTCCTATAAAATTGCGACTAGTTAATTGTAAATCTATGCCATGCCCCTCAGTAGAAGCTACGTTTTTAGTGAGTGTATAAACCGGCAATGCGGTATAGTCTACTTTTATGGGGCCATACAAATCATTAGTTTTCTTATGGTAGTATTCCAGTGTACCAGTAATTCTATTATTTTTCAAACCAAAATCTAATGCCATATTGGTCATCCCAACATTTTCCCAACGCAAATCAGGATTATTATAGCTCTGAAAATTCGAATAGGGGCGCTGTGAATAATCGTTTGTGCCCAAATATGCAATTGTTGTTACTCCAGGTATTCCGGCATTTACATTTCCACTGTAACCGAAGCTGCCACGAAATTTTAAGCGAGGAAACAGTGCAGAATGGTAAAATGACTCTTTGCTAATTTCCCACGCGGCGCCCGTGGACCAGAGCGGCTGCCAACGATTGTTAGTCGAAGCACCGAAAATATTGGAGGCGTCACGCCTGACACTGCCGGTTATGGTATATTTCTTTTGATAGGTGTATCCGGCATTCATGAACATAGAAACAAACCTGTTGAGCTGACTATGACGAGCGTCTCCAAAAGGAATGCCTTGACCAAACCCATTAATTATATTAGTATATATGTTAACGTAATCAACGGGTGTAACAACGGACGAATTAGGATCGTAACCATAAATTCGATTTTGATGTTGTTCAGTGGAAATGGATCTTATTTCGGTGCCGGCAAGCGCTGTTATTTGACTGTTTTTCCTGGAATATTCGAAGTTCAACTGTCCTCTGGCTTGATGGGAAGAAACTATAAAGTTATTGAAATCATCAATCTCTCCTTTGGGCACAGGATAAATTAAAGAGCTTCCATCGGCAGGTATTAGAGTAAATAAGTTTATTAAATCACGGGTGTAATAACTCTGGATATCGTAAATAGTAGTTCCATCGCTAACTTGCCTTTCATATTGATAATTGACGACTAGCTTGAATAATTTAGTAAGCTGGTAATCAAGCGAGGTGTTTATATTGAGATCAAGCTGATTATTAGTAATATAACTGTGTTTGTAATCTTCCAGTGGGTAATAGTTCCAATCCAGCAACTTTCCATTACCTAAAGTGTCAACAAATGGTTGACGATACTTTTGAAACGGTAAACTTTTGCCATCTTTATCTACTAGGTGTGAATATATTGAAATACCCGTACCCTGGTTTGTTAAAGTGCTATAACTTGGTGCACCAGTTTTACTGTTTAATTGTGTCAAAAAAAGGCCGGCAGAAATTTCAAGGTTTTTTGTTGGACGAAATGTATTGGTTGAACTGAGATTAATACGTTGCATAGTTGCATGCAGGTTATCAACATTCTTGTCATATCCACCACTAAATCGATAGAGGATATTGTTTGACCCTCCCGATACACCGAACGAATATTGTTGATTGAAACCCTTTCGATAAACATACTTATCTAAATCTTTTCTGATATCGATTTGCCTCATAGCATCAATTTGTGCATTCGCTTCTGTACTCGAAATTTGATGGTCTCGTTCTTTAATTAGTAGCTCTACAACAGGTGGCAATGCAGGTCTTCCATAGATGTCCTGTTCCCTATAGTCATAACCGCCATTTTTAAAAATCACTTGTTGCGCGTCAATGAGGTCGGATGAAGATATCATTTTTATCGAAAACAGGTCTAGCTTAGTAACAAGACTTAAATTGGATGCGAGCTCCACAGACATTTTTTTGTTATAGGAACCATGTTTAGTCGTGATAACTATTACGCCGTTGCCAGCTTTAGCTCCCCAGATGCTGGCAGCAGCGGCATCTTTCAGAACGGAGATATTTTCTACATCATTAGGGTTGATATTATTCAAGTCTCCATTGTAGGGGAAATTGTCGACTACAATTAGTGGCGTTCTCCCACCATTTATTGTACTAATGCCCCTGATCACCAGTCCCGTAACAGGATCACCAGTAGAACTTTTGTTATAGGCAACGGAGTTCGCAATGCCGGCAAGCCTGTCCAGTACAGTCGTACCAACCTGCTCATTAAACTTTTTGTTATCAATGAAATCAAACGAACCGGTCGCTCTCTCTTTGGAAATTTTTTGATACCCGGTATTAAATATCACAGTAGCTGTATCAAGCCTCATTTGTTTCACATTCATAACAATCATGAGCGACCGTTGATGACCAATTTTGATTTCTTTCGTTTCAAACCCTACTCCAGTAATGATCAGTACATCTCGCTCTTTAGCATCCAAGCTGAACTTTCCATCCGCATTTGTAACAGTTCCTATAGAAGATCCCTTAACTGTAATATTAATATTCGCGAGCGGCTTGCCATCGGCATCCACTACCTGTCCAATAACATTTTCAGTAACAACCGAAGAGGAGTTTGGCGAAATAGATACGACGAGCCTTTCTTTCCTCGACAAAACAATCGTCTTGTCTTTAATCTGGTAGTTTAGCGGTTGATTTGTAAACACCAGTTCCAGGAAACTTTGCAGCGGCATGTCATGCACGGCAAGTGTGACTGGCCTCGTTCCTTCCATATAACTTTTATTGACAAACACCACGTAGCCTGTTTGTGTTTCAATCGCCTGGAACACTTTCTTGAGGGACATTTCTTTTCCCGATAGTGTGACCGACTGGGCGGAGCCGGCCGCGTGGACCTGCAGGAACGCACAGGTAAGCAGGATAGCCGTTAATCTCATAATCAACAAGATTTGATTGAGGGGACCTGCCACAGTTCGGCATTTCCCCAATGCATTTTTTTGCATAAATTGCAATGAAGTTTGGTGATGAATAAATAGAGTTGTCAGCTCGTTTTGATCCCGCTAAACTTTGTCCCGGAAGTGTCCCCACACTTCCGGTTTTTTATTCAGCAGGACATCGATCAATAGGAAGAAGGTAAAATGGAAAAAGGTTATGGAAGGACGACTAGTTTGCGTCCCGGATCGAGCCTGTATTTTACATTGGATAGTTTGAGTGTTTCTAGCAGTTCCTGTAAGCTCATGCCTTTACTGATCTTTCCCTCAAATACGATATTCGGTACCGCACCTTCATACACCACCTCGATATCATACCAGCGTTCCAGCTGTCGCATCACCTGGTCGAGTTGCATGTCCTCAAAATTGAATATGCCGTTTTTCCAGGCCACCACTTTGTCAATGTCAACATCCTTTTTGAACTGCAGATCACTGGTCACTTGTGCTTGTTGTCCCGGTTTGAGTTGCAGGTTTTGTTGACCATGCGCCACTACTACTGCACCGTTTACCAGCGTCACATCGAGGCTTTGCTCATTCGCATAACTGTTCACATTAAACGCAGTACCGAGTACCTTGATATCCGCGCGCCCGTCTGCGCCAACAATAAAAGGTGTCGTGCCTTTTGCCACTTCAAAATAGGCTTCACCGGTAATACTAACTTTCCTTTCATTACTTGCAAACAAGACAGGATAGCGGATAGAGCTCGCCGCATTGAGCCAAACTTTGGAACCATCAGGAAGCGTTAATTGAAACTGCCTTCCTTTGGGCGTGGACATGGTATTGTACACGATCTCGGAGCCCTTTCCCTCGTATACCAATGCACCATTCAACACCCTTGCAGTAACACCACCTTGCAAGGCCACTACGCTGTTTTGTATCGTATCAAGCGATACCTGCGAATTGTCTGCGAGTGTGAGTATGGCGCCTTGTTTGCCGGGCGCAATAACGGCAATAGTCGTTGCCGGGCTGACCCTGTTCGTTGTTCGATAATTGGACGCCCAATACCAGCCCATGGCGACAAGCAGCAACACCGCTGCCGCAGCCACCCAGCGCGTGAATAACCTGCGCACAGGAGCTTGTGCTGGCTGATCGACATATATGGGTCTACCTTGGTTAATAGCCGTGCGCAAGCGATCCCATTGACCATGCGTTTCATGGAAAGCCTGTCCCTCGATCCATTGCATCATGAATTGATGAAACAGGGCCTGCTCTTCTTCCCCACCCTCCGCCAGCCAGGCAGTGAGTTCGCGGAGCTCGGCTTCGGTGGCCTGCCTTGCGGCATACCGTTCCAATAAAGTAAAGATGTGTTCGGGTGATAATTTCATAACTGTACAATAGGTAAACGGAAGGGCGAACCGGATGTACTATGAAGTTGCAATATTTTTTTGAAAATTTATTTGAACAGGAGAACGGACAGGAGTACAAAAGGATGGATACCGGTGTTGTGCTCCCGCAGTACGCGCATCGCTTCCGCGAGCAGGTTACGAACGGTGTTAGGGGAAATACCTAGCGCTTCGGCGGCTTCTTTGCGACTGAGTCCTTTTTCGCGGATCAGTTGAAAGACACGCAACTGTTGTGGAGTAAGGTGTTGAAGGGAAGCCTGTACCATGGCCAGTTGAGCTTCCAGCTGCAGTTTGTCATGGACCTCATCTGCCGATTGCTGCTCGTAATAAGTAATATAAGCGCCTTCAATTTTGCGCTGTCCCGCCACGTAGCGGTAATATTCAAAAAGCGTGTTGTTAAATATCTTGAAAAGATAACCGCGTGGATGATCGAGGTTGGCGAGATAGACCCGCTTTTCCCAGATGCGGATAAAGGCCTCCTGCACTACTTCCTCCGCTACTTGTTGTGAACCGGAAAGCTGCACACAGGCGCCCATGAATTGGCGATGGTATTGCTCATACAACCGGCGAAAGGCTTCCTGGTCCCCTTCGGCTACTTTTGCGAGTACTTCCTTTTCCTGGTATATTGTTGCTTCGTCCAATGTTATTTGCTCGTGACTGCAAAATAGGAGGAAATTCGGAATTGAAAAAAAAGAAAGGATGATCATTCTGTCATCCTTTCTTGAAGGCATTGTTGTTAACTGCACTATTTGCCAGCCCGTTTTGCGTGCTAACGATGTTGATTCTTCGGGTGCTTGTTTATTTTACTTGTACCGGAATGCTAAAGGATTCGGTTGCTGTAGGTAAACATTGGTGATCCTCGTAGCACATTCCGACAGCAAAAGATACACTTCATACTATACTCAATTTTGATTTTTCAAGTTCATAATTTGTTTGCGAGCTTCAGTATTTCAGGATCATCTGTGATCAAAAGACCGGGCACGTTCTTAACGACTTCATGAAATTCGATGCCTTTGGATTTCCAGAATGCAAGGAGACTGGTTTTATTGGCAGCATTAAAATCTTTCAAAAGCGTGAAGTCCACTTTCATTTTGTTATTGGTGGAATCCAGCACATCTGCTACTTGGCCGGCATATTGTTCAAACCCAATAAATCGTATAAGTTCTTCCAGCGGAAGATTCTGTATACGCCGTGAAACAGACAGGGAATCACCCAGTGAGTTTTTTGGCTCTCCGCCCTTCGTAGCTAATTGTGAAATTTGGCTGTTAGTTGTGACAACCAAAAATTTTTGAGGCGTGGTGATGTTTTTAAAATATAATTTTCCAAAACATTTTTCTGCTGCATCTTTTATCATAATGCCACTTTGCTGCCAGTCAATCGGTCTTGCTGAAAAGACATCGTATGAAAAGGTGTGACGATCTATCTCTTCTTGTGTGTCGCCTGGTTTTTGTGAGTAAGTGAGCTGGTCTGCAAGAAATGGATTTTTCACTTTAAAAACATTCACGCGATCTTCTTTAAAAAATTCAGGATAGCCCCTGGAATAAAGGCTTAACAATGTTGTCTGGGTTGATGTTTCTCCATAGATATTATTGCTCGTATCTGTTCTCGTCATGTTCAAATAATTTGCAAGACGTCCCTGGTAAATGGAACATTGGAATTGCACGGCGCTATCGCCATCAAGTATGCTCCCATTTTTAAAAATGATCGGGATCAAATGCCTGTCTTTTGCGTTTGGCTCGGTCCAGGGTAAGTATTGAATGTTGGCGAATTTCACCTGTTCTCCATTCAATATTTTCTGGATATTTTCTTCAGTTACATCATCTGCATGTGTTAACCCAACTACTTTGCCGGAGGGGTCGATCCATACTTCATAAGGTACACCTCTCGTGGGGATGAAAGCATCAAGTGCTTCGTCATTCAAGACCACTGGTAATCCGATGGGATTCCCAATTCGTTCTTCTACTTTGTCTAATATTTTGAGGATATTTTCTTTGGAATCCTTTGATAGCTTGGTTTTCGTATTTACCAAAAGTATCTGAATCTGGGCTCCAAATTTTTCCTGAAGTTGTTGCATGTGCGGAAAAAGTTGAATGCAACTCGAACAACCTCTATTCCAAACATCAAGTATGATGAGCTTACCTTTATAATCTGATATGCGCTGTTTTGTTTTTGCAGTGTTGATGACTTCTGCAAATTCATGGTCAGGCATTTGCATGCCAACCTGTATTATTGCCTGATCGTTTTGGTGTTTTTGCTGTTGAGAGCACGCAAAAAAAACTGGCAGACTTAATGCCAGGGCTATAATGGTCTTTTTCATTTTTAACTGATTGATGATAAAGGAGTGCTTGCCGCATAGTTAGCAGGTGGTACTTCTTACTATGTTTTTTTTATTCAGGATTCTGCGGCATTCCCGAAATGTTTATAGCCTTATCTGGTAGCGGAATCGCATAGCGGTTCGCGTTAGGCATTAGCGTATAAGTTTGATCGTTCACGTTTCTGGTCAGGATAATATTGGCATCCTCCAGGTTGAGACGCTTGATATCCATCCAGCGCCGCTCTCGAAAAACAAGTTCCTTTCTTCTTTCCCTAAGCACCTTTTGTAAGGCATCCTGCGAGGATGACGCGGTTAGAGGAACAAAGGGATGAACAGATGTATTTACCATCCGGTTCTGCATCAATGTATTCAGGTCTTCCATGGCTTTTGCCGTGTTGCCGGCCCTTGCTTCTGCTTCCGCTTTTACGAGGTAGGCTTCACCATTTGCGAGTCCTACAAACAGGTAACTTTCACCATACGACCCTTTAAAGGAAATGGTATTGTCTGCATTTTTTCTGAAGAAAACTGTTTTTCTTAGATCGTCTTCTGCGTAAGAATTGTATAACAACGAATCTACAAATCCTTGATACATTAGATTAAATGGGCGTCCGTATGATGACATATATAGCGATATTTCTTTGTTATATTGAGAGATGGGCATGTCGGCACCTGGATCTAGTGTGTTGTAATCAAGCAATTCATGGTTAAGTTGAAGGCTGGAGTCTGCATATTGGCCCGCTTTATCATATTGACGCATAGATAAGTACACATTTGCAAGCATTCCATAAACAGATCGTTTACTCGGACGACTGGCAATTGCAGGTGTTTCAGGCAGCAGTCGCAGCGCCGTTTCCAGGTCCTCAATAATTTTCGTGTAGGTTTCCTTGTTAGTCGATCTTGAGGAAGGAGTATTGAAATTGGCAGTCAATCGGAGAGGTATTCCCAGGTCAGTACCAGCTGTTTCATCATTGTAGCCTTTATCAAAAGCCGTGGCCAGTTGCCAAAAATACCAGCTTCTAAACGCGAGTGCACTGCCTTTAACATTATCTAAGTTTTTTATTTCCGCATTTGGAACCTTCATCTTTCCTAATTCTTCCAATATAACGTTCATGATGAGCACACCCGCATACGCATCATTCCAGTCGTTTGTTTCGTCGCCGGCAGCAGCAAATGGATGGCGGCCCCAGGTATAGGTATCCGTATAGGCCTGATAATACGAAATACCGTCGTAAGCTTCCTGCGTCAGGTAACAATTATCTGAGGAACATTCTCCGTAGGTAAGCAGCGGGGAAACATTAACGCTGTTAACATCGTCCATTAACTGCTGCGCATCTGTTATTGATTCCACTCCAGACAAAGAAGTATTATCTTTTTTATCAAGGAACTTCTTGCAAGAACACACTAATATTCCAGTGAGTAATACAAAAAAATATATTGGTTGTTTCATAAAGTTTTCCTTTTTAAAAATTTGAACTAATAGTGAACGAATAAGCTCTTGGCGTGGCATAATTGTCAATTGCCTCCGGATCAATACCCTCCTTATTTGACCGCCACAGTATCCACAGATTGTCTACATGAAAGTTGATGGTCAATTTTTCAAAGGGCGTTTTGCGTAGAATGTTTCGGTTTAAACTATAGGATAGGTTAACATACTGCAAACGAACATGATCGGCTTTTCGAACAAGAATCGAAGAGTTGGTGTAAAAACGATCCGCACTATAATCATCCGGATATTGAAAAACCGGCACATTGGTGTAAAGCTCATCGCCCGGCTTCTGCCAGCGTTTTGCGAAATCTGCAAATCCAACTTTATTGACACCACCGATCACATTGTAATATTCAACAGTTGGCTTTAAGAAATAATAACCCAACTTATAAACAATATTAAAATTGAGCGAAAATCCTTTATAGGAAAAGGTATTTCCCAGTGACCCGTAGGTAGTGGGGAGAAGTGCTTTACCAAAGTCAAGACTGGATGAATCTACCTCAGAAAAAATAGCGTCATAATTCGTACTTGGCTTACCGTGGTAAACGCCAATAGGCTTGCCAGTCTGAGGATCTAGTCCTCCCCATTTTAAAGTATTCAGGGAAAAGATAGGTGCGCCGATCATCGGATTGGGACCGGTGGGATTTAGGAACTGGTTATTGTTGTAGATCGGTTGATTGTAATCGGTCACCTTGTCCTTGCTATGGGTAAAAATAAAAGTGGTGTTCCAGCTTAAAGGCCCAACAAGATTTTTAGAACTAATATTGGCTTCCATACCACGCACACGCATGCTGGCAATGTTTTTCTTGAAAGAGTTTCCCACTCCGGCAGTCGGATCCATCAACGCATCGCCGTAAAGGTCCGTATCCTTGTTTTGATATACCTCCAACCTACCGGTGATCCGATCGTTTTTCGTTCCAAAATTTACTGCAAGATTTAGTGTAGTAATCTGTTCCCATTTCAAGTCAGGATTGCCCATACCGTTGTCCGATGGAATGGTGGCGAATGGACCATGGTGATAAAAGTCATTCGTCAGATGAACAATGACAGTCTGTGCTCTTGCGTTGGTAAGGATATTCCCCCTTGAACCATAGGTGACATTGGCGGCAAGCGTAGGCAGCCAATCAAGGTGATAAAAAGACTCTTTATGAATGTTCCATAACAGCCCGCTTGACCAAAGTGGCTTCCACCGATTGTTAATATTTTGACCAAAAACATTGGCGGCATCCTTTCTTGCGCTGACTGACAAAACATAACGATTATCATACCCATAAGCAGCATTTCCATAAAACGCAGCCTGGCGCTTGTTTAATTGTGCATCAATGCCTGGACTGCCAGGTATATACTGGGAGCTTCCTGTAACATAAGTGCGATAAGGGTGCACGAAGTCAACTCCTGTGAAACTTAATGGATTTGAATTGTAGCCATATATTGTACTTCTTGTGCCAGAACCGGAAACAGATTCAGAAACATCGGAGCCAATCATTGCATTGACATCATGTTTCCCCCAACGATTACCATAATTCAATGTGCCCCTAAGATCATTGGAATGAATGGCGGTTTGCGCAGTTTGCCTAATATCACCCTTTGGAACATTATAGGTTACTTCTCCCGTTGCCCAGTTAATTTGGGAAAAGGAGTTGACAAGATTTCTCACATAATAACTTTGAGCATCATAATTGGTAAATGTTAATGTAGGTTGGTACATATATTGGTAGTCAGCCGTAATGTTCAATCCTTTTACTATTTTATAATTCAGGTTAATATTAGCTGTAATCCCCGTAGAGCTAGTTGTAGTGCTACGTTGCTGCGGATCAATAGCCGGGTAATAATGCCAGTCCATTAATAAACCACCTCCTGCCGTATCCACATAACCGTTCCTCATCTGGTTGATGGCCACTGGATTTCCATTGTTGTCAATCATCCGAACATAGGGTTGACCATAAGAGCTGGGTTTAGTGGCACTTTTAGAATTCAGGGTGTTAAACATGATGGAAGTTGAAATACCCAGTTTGGAACTCACCTTGAACGTATTGCCTGCGGTAAAGGATAAACGATCATTGATGGCGTTGGACGATGTGACGGTTTTGTTATAGGCAGCCGACAAATAATAATTCATATTTGCGGAACCACCACCAATGTTAAGGGAGTATTGTTGGGTAAGAGGACGCTGATAAAAATAAGCCATGTCTGAACGGTTATCAATCTTCCTAAGGGCATCTATCTGGGCATTGGCCTGGTCTGTGTTGATCTTGCCATCTCTTGCTGCAATAAGCAACTCAACAACCGGTGACAATACGGGGCGTGTTCTTAAATTTTCAAAACTCTTGTAATATCCATTTTGAAATTTTAGTTTTTCCACGTCGATGTAATCGGAAGAACTCATGATCGGCAATGAAAAGAAATCAGGTTGATCCGATGATGAAACAGTTGCATTAAAACCGACTTTCATGCGCTGGTTGAAATTTCCTTTTTTGGTGGTAATTACCACAACACCATTGCCGGCTCTCGCACCCCAGATAGAGGCCGCGGCAGCATCCTTCAGGATAGTGATACTAGCAACATCGTTAGGATTAATATTATTGAAGTCACCGTTATAAGGAAAGTTGTCTACCACGATCAGTGCGTCTGTATTACCATTGATGGTATTGATGCCTCTTACCGTAAACGGCACCTTGCCGCTGGATGTACCAACTTTTGCTGCATGATTATCAAATAAAAGCGTGGAAACACCCACGAGTCTGTCAAATATGTTGGTGCCTACCTGCTCATTCAACTTTTTGCTGTCAACTATTTGGTAGGATCCGGTTACCCTCTCTTTCGAAATCTTTTGATAGCCATTCGAAACAGTCACGATAGCAGAATCAAGAGCCAAAACATTCGGCTGCAGGCGTATGGTAAAAGAAAAATTGTCACCGACAGCATTGGCAGCAGCACTTGTTATTTTATACGTTGCGTGCTCATAGTTTATAGAGGAGAATTGCAACACATCACCAACTTCAACATTAGCATTGAAGAGCCCCGCAGCATCTGTTACCGCTAGCACCTTGCCATTTTTTAGCGATACTGTAATCCCTTCCAATGGCTTCCCATCTGGACCCACCACCTTCCCCGAAATAGGATTAGAAACAATTTCCGGCAGGTTCTGCGTCGGTTCCGCAACGGATGCTGGTGTGACCGCGCGTGTCAATACAATTGTCTTGTCTTTAATTTTAAAGTCGATATGTTGTTCCTTTAGGATCAATTGCAGGAATTTTTCCAGCGGCATCTCGTGCACGTTAACCGTAACGGGATGAATGCTGTTCAAATCGCTTTTGCTGGAAAAAACGACAAAGCCGGTTTGCGTTTCAATCGCAGAAACGACTTTTTTAAATGGGATTTCCTTGCCACTTAACGTAATGGATTGGGCGGAGCCCGAAGCCTGTACCTGTAGGAACGCGCAGGTAAGTAAGAACGCGATGATTCTCATAATCCGAAAGATTTGATGATGAGGGGCATAACGGGTCCTTCTGCCCTTCAAACAGTGTTGGTGCATACTGCATTGGTTTGGTTGTTAAAAGATAAATGTGCTCACTCTGTAGCATAGGCGCAGTTCTATTGATCTTCCACGGTGTTCCACCACCGCGGGAAGGCAACTGGCCATGCATTGATTCGATAGGAAAGGTAAAAGGTTATATGGAGAGAAAGGATAGTTGTATTATATGCTATGCTATGGCAATACCACGAGCCTGCGCCCCTCCTCCAGCCTGAAATGCACATGCGTCATTTTGAGCGTTTCCAGCAAATCCTGCAGGTTCATATTCTTACTCAGCTTACCGGAGAACTCCAGGTTCGGAACAGCGCCTTCATATCGCACATCGATATCATACCACCGTTCCAGTTGCCGCATCACCACGGCGAGCGAAGCATCGTCAAAATTGAAGAGGCCATTTTTCCACGCCATCACTTTGCTGACATCTGCGTCTTTCACTACGCTCAACATGTTGCCGATGGCCTGCCCCTGCTCGCCCGGCGCCAGCGTCTTCGATGGCAAAGGTTCTGCTATGCGATTATTGCTCAACGTTAGACGTACTTTTCCTTCAAGCAGTGTCGTTCGCAAGTCAGGTTCATCCGCATAGGCATTCACGTTAAAATGGGTGCCCAGTACTTCAACATTCACTTTACCCGCAGCATCCACGACAAAAGGCATCTGCGCATTTTTCGCGACTTCAAAATAAGCTTCCCCGGTAATGCTCACCCGTCTCTCCTTCCCGGCGAATACCGTTGGATAAGTAATCGAACTGGCGGCATTCAACCAGACCTGCGTGCCATCCGGGAGCAACAATTGATATTGGCGCCCTCGAGGGGTCGTCATAGTGTTATAGGCAATCGTGCCATCAGTCGCATCGCTGGTTTCGTATTGCAGGTTGCCATCTTTTTTTACGATACGGGTACTACCTTGCTGGGCAATCGCTCCGTTATGTAAACTATCAAGTACGACTCTTTTTCCATCTGCCAACGTTAAGATCGCGCCTTCCCTTCCCGGGCCGATGATCGTCTGCGCCACAACCGGTTTGACTATAGTCGATGGTTTCGGTGTAAAGAACCAGTAATAACTGCCAAGCGATAACAATATGATGGCGGCTACCGTTGCTACCCAACGCATGCGGTATACAATGCCTCTACGAACAGGAATTTGATCAGCCATCCCAGCCTGCTGCCTGATTTGCTGGTACATGCGTTCCCAATCGATGCTATCCATCGAAGCACCCATGGGCAACTGCTGCCACTCCGCAGCAATTAGGGTCTCCAGTTCACTCGTTTCATCGGCTGAAACGGTGCCATCCTGGTAACGTTGAATGAGTATGCGCAACCGGTCTGTCTGCATTAGTGATTGTCTGTTATTATGAAAATAAGACGTTCCATGCAATCAGGACTGCCCGGCAGGAAGAATGTACCAGTGATAATGAAAAAATATTTTGACAGGGCTAAGAAATGATCCAAAGGAGTAGCAGCAGCGCACCGGATCCATGTTGACGAAGATGATCTTTCAGCGTTTTGATGGCTTCTGCCAGGTGATTGCGTACCGTATTTTCGGAAAGGCCCAGTTCCTCGGCGATGGCTTGCCGGCTCATACCCATTTCTTTACTCAGGTGAAAAATACGCGCCTGTTGTGGTGGCAATTGCCGTACGGCGTCGTCGATCAGTTGCTTGCTTTCTTTATAATCTAGCAGGTGGTCGGTGTCCGTTTGTTGAGGGTCAAGGGAGCCCAGCCATTCATGATGATTGGTTCTTTCGCGCGCTGTTTTTTTAAGATGATCCATGGCGCGGTTGCGGGCGGCAATAAACATATAGGAATCCAGGTTTTGCACGTCAGCCAGTTGCTGGCGGGAGCTCCAGAGGCGTACAAAAAGGTCCTGCACGAGTTCCTCGGCGTCGGTCGGGTTGTCTATGATTTTGTAGATAAAATAGTAGAGTTTAACGCGGTAGGCATTAAACAGGGTTCGAAAAGCCGCTTCTTCACCGGCAGTAACACGCTGCAACAAATCGGTATGCTCATCCATTCCCGGAAAGGGCATCGGCATTTTCTTTTAGTATTAATTAATGTCAGGAAGGTTCAATGGAAAATCACCTTGACAAAAATAAGGGAATACGAAAAGAAATAAAAAATCGGAGTTATATAAGAGAAATGGCAAAAGGTCTCGAAATAGAAATACCAGCCCGTTGTTGCGAGCTGGTATGTTGAATGTTTATTTGTCCGGTTATTTTTGTTGAATAGGAATGCTAAACGATTCAGTCACTGGAGGCAGGCACTGGTGATCGTCGCAAGTCATATATTCAATCTCGCCCTTTATTTTTAGGTCTTTTGCAAACAGCTTTATCTTTTGCTGAAAAACAACCTCCTTTTCAAAATAGAGCACCTGCATGCCAAAGGCACCGTCCCATTTCATCAAAGGTTTAGGTTCGGTCGTTTTCCCAACCAGTACATACTGATTGGGCGTTGCAAAAGTGATGCTTGTTTTGAGAGGACCACCGTCTTCTTGTTGGGTGGAATAGATATGCCAGCCCGGCATTATCGTTGCCTTGAATGAAAGCAGTGCCTGGTTGCCACTTATTACTTTTGCGGTGCAGTTCCATTTAATTTGCTGGCTAAAGACAGAAGAGATTCCTGCAAATAAAACCATCATCAAGGTTGTAAATGTTTTCATGCGACAAGTATGCAATTGAATTATTAAGTTCATCGATGGTTGTTTTACTTTGATATTTTCTCGTCTGTTATTACGAGTCCGGGCATATCTTTTTCGATCTCGTGGAACTCAATGCCTTTGGATTTCCAGAAAGCACGCAGCTTGGTTTTGTCGCTCGCATCAAAATCTTTGGGCAGCGTAAAGTCTACTTTCATTATAGTGTTGCTGGAATCAATGACATCAATTATATCACCGCCATATTGGTTCATACCAATATAACGTATAAGCTCCCCAAAAGGAAGATTCTGTATGCGCCGTAATACTGCTCTATCATCGCCGAGTGTATTTTTGGGCTCACCTCCTTTGGTAGCCAAAACGAATTTCTTTTTGTTGGTAGTAACCACCAGCATTTTTTTAGGGACAGTGGTTTTTTCAAAATACAGCTTACCAAATGATTTTTCAACGACGTCTTTCAATGTAGCGTTTACCTCGTCACCGGTAATGGGCTTTGCAAAAAATATATCAAAGGCAAAATTGTGGCGATCTTGATCCTCTTGCGGGTCAGTATCTTTTCGTATATAGCTAAGCTGGTCAGCGAGGAATGAATCCTTAACATTAGCTACTATTGCAGGACCATCCTTAAAATACTCGGGGTAACTTCTTGCGTAAAGGTCCAGCAAACTGGCGTATGTCCATGTTTCCCCGTAAACATTTCCTAGTGTGTCTGATTTTAATCGAGAAATATAATTGCCAACGCGACCTCGATAAATGGAACATTGAAATTGTACAGAACTATCGCCATCTACAATGCTTCCATCTTTAAAAATCAATGGCAACAAATGTCTGTCAGTTGATCCATGCGCTGTCCACGGTAGGTATTGAACATTAATGAATTTTATCTTCTCACCATTCAATACGCGTTGAATGTTTCGCTCATTTACATCGTCTGCCTGGGTTAAGCCAATTACTTTTCCATCCGGATCAATCCATACTTCATAGGGAACACCAGTTGTCGGAATAAAAGCATCCAGTTCTTCATCATTTAATACCATCGGCAGCTCGATTGGCTTGCCAATCCGGTCACGCACTTTGTCCAACACTCTCAAAATATTTTCTTTAGAATCTTTTGAACGCTTTGTTTTCGTGTTGACCAAAACTATTTGCAGCTTGTCGCCAAATTTGTTCTGCATTTCCTGCATATGCGGAAAAAGGCTCACGCAACTGGAGCATCCTTTGTTCCACACGTCAAGGATCAACAACTTTCCTCGAAAATCAGAAAGGTTTAAGTTGCCAACAGATGAATTAATGGTTTCTGCAAACTGGTGATCCGGCATTTGCATGCCGATTTGTATTGTTTGCTGGCTGTACAAAAAAAAAGAAGAAATCACTAATACTACAGAGAAGAAGATACACTTCATACGATTTTCGATTTAATACTTTTCAATGTTTCATTTGTTTTCGAGGCCCATCAATTTGGGACATTCGCAATAATGCCAGGGCGGATTCATAGCGTTAATAGCATGATCAGGCAATTGCACACCAACCTAATTGCAAAAGCATACCTGCCTGCGTAATTAGCAGGTAATACTTTTACGATGTGGAATTCTTTATTCGGGATTCTGCGGCATTCCCGACATTTTTATAACCTTATCAGGAAGAGGGATCGCGTATCGGTTCGCGTTAGGCATCAGCGTATAAGTTTGTCCATTTACAACCCTGGTCAGGATAATATTGGCATTCTCCATGTTGAGACGCTTAATATCCATCCAGCGACGATCGCGAAAAACCAGTTCCTTTCTTCTCTCTGTCAGTATTTTTTGCAAGGCATCTTGTGGAGATGAAGCGGCAAAAGGAACAAAGGGGTGGGCAGCAGTGTTTACCATTCGGTTCTGCATCAACGTATTCAGGTCATTCATTGCTTTTGCCGTGTTGCCTGCTCTTGCTTCTGCTTCTGCTTTTACGAGGTACATTTCACCGTTTGCAAGTCCTACAAACTGGTAGCTTTCACCATACGATCCTTTAAAGGAAATGGTATTGTTCGCATTTCTTCTGAAGAAAACTGTTTTTCTCAGATCGTCTGCAACATAAGAGTTGTACAGCAAAGTATCTACAAACCCATCGTACATTGGACTAAAAGGGCGCCCTAATGTCGACATATACAGGGATATTTCTTTGTTGAATTGAGAGATGGGTCTTTTAGCAGTTGCATCCAGCGTATTAAAGTCAAGTAATTCATCGTTAAGCTGAAGACTGGAATCTGCATAAAGACCTGCTTTATCATATTGACGCATGGATAAGTACACATTGGCAAGCATTCCATAAACAGCTCGTTTACTCGGACGACTGGCGATGGCCGGTCTTTCAGGAAGTAAATGCAGCGCCGTTTCCAAGTCCTCGATTATTTTCGTATAGGTTTCCATGTTCGTAGATCTCAAGGAAGGAGCATTGAAATTAGCAGTCAACCGAAGAGGTATTCCCATGTCAGCTGCGGCTGTTTCTTCGTTGTAGCTTTTGGCAAAAGCCGTAGCTAGTTGCCAGAAATACCAGCTTCTGAACGCGAGTGCGCTACCTTTAACATTATCAAGGTTCTTGATTTCCGCTGCTGATACCTTCATCTTCCCTAATTCTTCTAATGTAATATTCATTATCAGCACACCTGAGTATGCTGCACCCCAGTCTTCAGTTTCATCGCCTCCAGCGGCAAACGGATGGCGCCCCCAGGTGTAAGTATCTGTATTAGCCTGGTTGTAAGAATTATTATCGTAAGCTGCCTGCGTCAGGTAACAATTATCGGAAGAACATTCTCCAAAAGTAAGCAATGGTGAAATATTGACGTTGGCAACGTCGTCCAATAACTGCTGTGCATCTGATGGTGTATCTACTCCCGAATAAGAAGGGTTGTCTTTTTTATCAAGGAACTTCTTACAGGAAGACAGTAATAAACCGTTGAATAATAAAAAAAGATAGATTGTTTGTCGCATAGCATTATCCTGGTTAAAAATTTGAACTAATGGTGAATGAATAAGCACGTGGCGTGACATTAGTGCCGATCGTATCCGGATCAATACCGTCTTTATTCGACCGCCACAGGATCCACAGGTTGTCGATATGAAAGTTGAATGTCAATTTTTCAAAAGGCGTTTTACGAAGAATTGTACGGTTTAAGCTATAAGCAAGGTTAACGTACTGCAAACGAACATGATCGGCTTTCCGAACAAGAATCGAAGAGTTGGTATAAAAACGATCAGCCATGTAATCATCCGGATATTGAAAAACCGGTACATTGGTGTAGAGTTCATCACCTGGCTTCTGCCAGCGTTTGGCAAAATCTGCAAATCCAGCTTTATTGACACCTCCTATTAGACTTGAATAGTCCACCGTTGGCTTTAAGAAATAATAACCCAGCTTATAGGTTATATTTAAATTGAGCGAAAAACCCTTGTAGGAAAAGGTATTTCCAAGTGAGCCATAGGTAGTGGGAAGAAGTGCTTTACCAAAGACAATACCGGATGAATCTAGTTCAGAAAAGATAGCGTCATAGTCCATACTTGGTTTACCACGATTGACGCCGATAGGCTTTCCGGCTTGCGGGTCAAGTCCGCCCCACTTATAAGTATTGAGGGAAAATAAAGGGGCGCCAATCATTGGGTTGGGACCCGTGGGATTTACGAATTGCCAATTGCTGTATATCGGTTGATTATAATCCGTAACCCTGTCTTTGCTATGGGTAAAAATAAAAGTGGTGTTCCAACTAAAAGGCCCAACAAGATTTTTAGAACTAATATTGGCTTCCATGCCACGTACCCGCATGCTGGCAACGTTTTTTTTGATCGTGCTTCCCACACCGGCGGTTGGTTCCATCAATGCATCTCCGAAAAGATCCGTATCCTTGTTTTGATACGCCTCCAGCCTACCGGCAATACGATCATTCTTTAACCCAAAATTTACGGCAAGATTAAGTGTTGTGATCTGTTCCCATTTCAAGTCGGGATTCCCTATTCCACCAACGCCGGGTATAGACGCAAATGGACCGTGGTGGTAAAAGTTATTCGTATTATGAAAAATGATTGTCTGTGCTCCTGCATTAGTAAGAATGTTTCCCCTGGACCCATAGGTAACATTGGCTGTTAATGTTGGCAGCCAGTCAATATGATAAAAAGCCTCTTTATGAATGTTCCATAACAACCCGCTTGACCATAGTGGCTTCCATCGGTTGTTAATGTTTTGGCCAAATATATTGGCAGCATCCTTTCTGGCGCTAACTGACAAAATGTAACGATTATCATATCCATAAGCAGCATTTCCATAAAAAGCCGCCTGGCGCTTAGTAATCTGTCCGTCAATGGAAGGCCCCCCAGGTATATATTGGGTGCCGCCAGTAACATAATTAGGATAAGGATGTACAAAGTCGACGTCAGTATAGCTTAGTGGATTGGAACTATATCCGTATATCGTACTTTTTGTGCCATTGTCGGTAACGGACTCTGAAACATCGGAACCAACCATTGCATTAACATCGTGTTTTCTCCAACGGTTGCCATAATTCAATGTCCCCCTAAAATCATTGGAATGAATGGCGCCCTGCGCTATTTGTCGGATATCGCCTTTGGGAACATTATAGGTTAATTCTCCCGTTGCCCAATCGATTTGGGTAAAGGAGTTGACAAGATCTCTCACATAATAACTTTCAGCATCATAATTGGTAAAGGTGGTTGTAGGTTGGTACATGTACCGGTAGTCTGCTCCAAAGCTCAATCCTTTTACAATTTTGTAATCCAGGTTAACACTGGCGGTAATCCCTGTAGAATTGGTGGTTGTATTGTGCTGTTGTGGATCAATGGCGGGATAGTAATGCCAATCCATCAACAAACCGCCGCCAACTGTATCCACGTAGCCGCTCCTCATCTGGTTGATGGCTACCGGATTTCCATTGTTGTCAATCATCCGAACATAAGGTTGGCCATAAGTGCTGGGTTTAGTGGCACTTTTAGATTGCAGGGCGTTAAACATCACAGAGGTTGAAATGCCCAGTTTGGAACTCACCTTAAACGAATTGCCGGCAGTAAAGGATAACCGATCATTGATGGCGTTGGACGATGTGACCGTTTTGTTATAGGCTGCCGACAAATAATAATTCATATTTGCCGAACCGCCACTGATATTGAGGGAGTACTGCTGGGTGATAGGTCGCCGGTAAAAATACACCAGGTCTGACCGGTTATCAATCTTTCGAAGGGCATCGATCTGGGCATTGGCCTGGTCTGCCGTGATCTTGCCGTCTCTTTCCGCAATGAGTAACTCGACAACCGGTGACAAGGCGGGTTGTGAAGTTGAATTTTCAAGCCCGGTATAATATCCATTTTCGAATTTGAGTTTTTCCACGTCTATGTAATCAGAGGAACTCATGATCGGCAACGAAAAGAAATCAGGTTGATCCGACGTCGAAACAGTGGCATTAAACCCGACTTTCATTCGCTGGTTGAAATTGCCTTTTTTAGTCGTGATCACCACCACGCCATTACCGGCTCTGGCACCCCAGATAGAAGCCGCCGCCGCATCTTTCAGGATAGTGATACTGGCAACATCGTTTGGGTTTATATTGTTGAAGTCGCCGTTATAAGGAAAGTTGTCCACCACGATCAGTGCGTCGGTATTGCCATTGATGGTATTGATGCCTCTTACGGTAAAGGGAACTTTGCCGCTGGATGCACCGACTTTTGCTGCATGATTATCGAACAAAAGCGTGGATACGCCTTGGAGCCTGTCAAAGATGTTCGTGCCCACCTGCTCATTCAACTTTTTGCTGTCAATGACCTGGTAGGAACCGGTTACCCTCTCTTTTGAAATTTTTTGATAACCATTCGAAACAGTCACGATAGCAGAATCAAGAGACGACACTTTAGGCTGTAGTCGAATCGTAAAAGCAGGATTAATTCCTGTAGAGGACAGCGTAGCTGCCGTTACTTTAAAGATCGCCGATTCATAGTTAACAGAAGAAAATTGCAGGACATCTCCTGCTGCAATATCTGCCGTAAATAGACCTTCAGCATTGGTTACGCCCAGTAACTTACCGTTTTTAATGGCCACTGTAATGCCTTCCAGCGGGTTGCCTTTCGCGTCCACGACTTTACCCGTGATAGTATTCGCAGCGGCTTCTAGCAACTGAATTGGAGGTGTTGCAGGCGCCACTGTTTCCTTCCTCGACAACACGATCGTCTTGTCCTTTATTTGGTAATCCAATGGCTGTCCCTTAAATACCAGGTCGAGAAAATTGGTCAGCGGCATGTTACTAACGGTGACGGTTACGGGCCTGGTATCCGTCATGTCTTTCTGGTTCGCAAACACCACATAACCCGTTTGCTTTTTAATCGCGGTGAACACCTGTTTGAGGGAAAGTTCCTTTCCCGACAGGGTGATCGATTGGGCGGTGCCGGCGGCGTGGACCTGCAACAGCACACAAGTGAGAAGAAAGGCGGTCAGTCTCATAATCAGGAAAATTTGAGGTTGTGGGGAGCGCCACGGCGTTCCCCTTCCGAAGTGTTTTTTTTGCATACCTTCGTTAAACAGTTTGGTTGTTAAAAAATAGAGTGCTCACTCTGGTTGATGACGGCTAAACTTTTCGCCGGGAGTGTTCCCCACTTCCGGTTTTGTTTTTTAGCGTCGACATTTTTTCAGGAAGGAAAAGGCATAGTATTCCTGGGCAACCATAAATGGCCACCAAGCTGATTGCACCAGGAAATTTATAGAGAAAAGTTAGGTTTTTATTTGGTGACGATAAGCGTTCGCTCGCCCTGCAATCGGAAATGGACACCGGTAATCGTCAGTGTTTCCAGCAGGTGATTCAGGGTCATCTGGTTACTGATCTCTCCAAAGAAATGTTCATCCGGCACCGGTCCTTCATACACGACCTCGATATTGTACCAGCGTTCGAGTTGTCGCATCACTTCCTTCACCCCCAGCCCGTCAAAATTAAAGAGCCCGTTTTTCCAGGCCATCACTTTATCAAGGTCCGCTCCCTGCACCACTTTCAGGTGTTTATCATTAGTCGTAGCCTGCTCTCCCGGTCGCAGTATTTTCGCATCCGTTCCAAGGCCAACCCGCACGGAGCCATCGAGCAACGTCGTTTGGATACCCGGTTCATCCGCATAAGCATGCACGTTAAAAGAGGTACCCAGTACATCCACTGTCACTTTATCCGCAACGCTCACCACAAACGGCATCGCGGCATTTTTGGCCACTTCGAAATACGCTTCTCCTTGAACGGTTACCCGCCGCTCCTTTCCGGTAAAGAGGACAGGATAAGTAATGGTACTCGCTGCATTGAGCCACACATGGGAACCGTCAGGCAATACGAGTTGAAACTGTCGGCCTTTGGGTGTTTCCACTGTATTAAAACTTACTTCCTCATCGTCTTTTCCATTTGTATATCGCAGCGTACCATTTTGCAATACGACATCAGCGCCACTCTGTTGGGCAATCGTACCATTGCCCAAAGAATCAAGCACCACGCGCTTCCCACCGGCAAGCACAAGGATCGCGCCTTGTTTACCCGGCTCAATCGTGCTCGCTGTTTGCACCGGCGCTTGTTCATTATGTCGGCGACTAAGCAGCCATCCCGCACCAGTCAGCAATACAAATACACAGGCCGCCGCCACCCACCGCCAGCGATGGAAAATAGAACGAACAGGAACTGCTTTTCGATCGGCCGCCAGAATGGAGGCCAGGATCGCCCGCGAACTGTCAGCGTCAAGTGTTTCAGGAAATTGCACAGATTCATCTTCCAGTATTTTTAGTACTGCCTCATTCAACTGCTCGTCGTGCTGCCCTGATTGAATAAGCCCAAGCAATTCTTCCTTTTCACCGGCAGTGATGGTTTGCGCGGTCAAACGTTCCAGTAAAAAAGCCAGCCGTTCAGCGGACATGCGATGGTATTTTAAAGATGAGAGTCCAAAATAAATAAGATGGGTTAGTAGGCCGAAAATTATTTTTTAAAGAGCCATAGCAGTAGCAAGAGATCAAGTCGTGCCAGGCAATGGGCACGGATATTTTTCATGGCCATGAACAAGTGTGCCTTCACCGTGTCTTGCGAAAGTCCGAGTTGCGTAGCCACTTCTTCTCGTTTTAGTCCTTCCTGCTTGCTGAGTTTATAGACAAGCGCCTGTTGCGGCGAGAGCTTGTCGATGGCCTCTTGTAAAATGTCACCATATTCTTTTTCAAGAAGACGGTGATCGGCATTGTCATCTGTGGCGATGGGATGTTCCGGGGTGATGGTACCAATGATGCCTGCCGCCGCCGCTTTCTTGAGATAGCGAACGATATGGTTGCGGGCAATGGTAAAAAGATAGGCCCTGAAATGTTCAACGTCGCTGAGTTTTTCACGGTTGATCCAGAGCTTGAGAAATACTTCCTGCACCATGTCTTCGGCGACCGCGGACGAACCACCGAGCCGGTAAGCGATGGCATAAATTCGGTCCTTATAAAAATTGAAAACTTCCTCAAAAGCAAACTGGTCGCCCTCAGCTATACGGGCAACCAGTTGCTTTTCGCTATGTAGAATGACTTGTGACAAAGTTTGCAGTTGGTTGGATTACCTGCTGCAAGTTATTGATTTGCACATTAACCGAAAATTAAATTACGAGCCTTTCAATACTACCTTGATTACATTATTGTACACCTATCGTTCCATACAAGCGAATATCCTGGCTCGATGAACCAACCAGTATATCAAAGGCCCCGGCATCATAATCAAAATGTTTAAGCGTCGTCTTATAGTACGAGAAAGCATTCTTGTCTAATTCAATCGTCACACGCTTCGTCTCTCCTTTTTTAAGAAACACTTTCGCAAAACCCTTCAACTCTTTATACGGTCTTTCTACGGCACACTCCTTTTGGTGAATATATACTTGCGCGACTTCTGCGCCATCATAGTTGCCGGTATTTTTGATATCAAATGTTACCAGCACCTTGGGATCGTTGGCAGTACCGATACTTTTCACTTTGATATGACTATACTTAAATGTCGTGTAAGACAATCCAAAACCAAAAGGAAATTGCGGTTGCACACTAAATTTTTCATAGCCTCTATAACCGACAAACAATCCTTCTTTGTACAAGACATGATGATCACCATCTTCATCATAGTAACTATCATAAGTGGGATTGTCTTTCCATTCTTTTTCAAAACTCGCAGGCAACTTACCGCTCGGGTTCACCTTGCCAAAGAGTATTTCGGCAATGGCTTGACCACCCTCCTGCCCGGGATACCATGCATGCAGCAATCCTGGTACGGAGGTCAACCATGGTTGCATATTCACATTGCCACCGGCATTCAGTACAACAATTGTTTTTGCATTTACTTTCGCAACAGCACTGATCAAACCATCCTGCCCGTCCGGCAAGTCAAAGGTCCGGTCATAGCCTTCCAGTTCCTGGTCTTCGTTAAAGCCTGCACAAACAATCGCCGCATCCGCTTGCTTGGCTGCTGCAATGGCGGAGTTAAAGTCAGGCTGGCTGTTGTACCACGCAAAAGAGAGACCCGCAAAACCGGTTCGGTTGGAATACTCCAGTTTAATATCGTAGATCCCTCCGCTATCAAGTCCCACTTTGACAGATTGCAAAGGCGGCCCAGGTTTGTTCCAGGAATCAATCACCAACTGATCATTGATGTACAAACGCACCGTACCATTGGCCCGGATGCTGAATACATAATCATTGGATGCGGATGGTTGAATCGTGCCTGTCCACCTTCCGGAAAAATGTCCTTCGGGAAAATGGTCAATATCTGGTTTATTGCCCCACTGGTGATCGACGATCTTTTCAACCCGGCTGGCAGAGGGCGCTCCACCTAAATGTCCATTGGCATAATAATCTGCTTTCAAACCATTCATAAATGTTGATGTTTGCACATAATCGTTAAACCCCAATAATGCGGGTACATAAATCACGGTTGTTTGTCCACCCGCAACCTGTTTGACACCATCCAAAATGGTGGAGGCATGAAAAGGAGTCGTATAAGAACTGCCACCTCCAGCGATATAACGGTGAGCATTAGGCCCGATGACTGCAAGGGTACGAACCGTCTTGTTGGATAGTGGCAATACCTGGTGATCATTCTTAAGTAATACCGCGCCTTCACGCGCTACCTGTAAAGCAATGGCTGCATTCGCCGGATCATCTTTGAGGATGGTGGAGTCTGTTTGTGCACGATCATAAAAGCCATATTTAAAAATCACTTGCAATATCCTTCTCACTTTATCATCAATGACAGACTCCGCCAATCTCCCATTGTTGATCGCTGCGAGCAGCGTGTCTTGATGCATCCATTTACCGGAGGGCATTTCAAGGTCAAGACCATTATTCGCAGCAGCGACGCCATCATAAGTCGACCACCAGTCGCTCATCAGGATGCCACCAAATTGCCAGTCTCCTTTTAAAACGTCTTTATTGAGATACCCGTTTTGCGTAGCGTGTACACCATTCACCAGGTTGTAACTATCCATCACGGCATCAACATGCGCGTCTTTAACAGCAGCCTTAAACGCTGGTAAATAAATTTCATGCAACGTTCGTTCAGCGATATCCGAACTGATTTTGTGGCGATTCCACTCCTGGTTATTGGCGGCAAAATGTTTGACCGTGGCAACTACCCCCTGGCCCTGCACACCTTTGATATAACTGACGGCCATACGACCCGCGAGATAAGGGTCCTCTCCCAGGTATTCAAAGTTCCTGCCACACATGGGCGCACGATACATGTTGACTCCGGGTGCCAGTAATATGTGCACGCCTCGCGCCCTCGCATCCCTGCCGAGTGCTTTTCCCAATTGTTGGATAAGTGTAGTATCCCACGTAGCCGCATCCATAATGCCTGCCGGGTAAGCGGTGGAGTTGCCATATTCATCGACACCTGCCGGACCATCTGACATAACAATGCGTGGAAGATGCAAACGCGGAATGGCCCGAATATAAAGTGGCTCTTCACCGCCGATATAAGCGAGCTTTTCATCGAGCGTCATCGCGGCAAGCAAACTACTTGCCCTTGCTGCAGGCGAAGCGTTCCTGTCGGCATAAACCTGTGCCTGTAAAAAAGAAGTAGTGAATAAACAAACGAATAGCAAAGTCAATCGCATAAAGATTGGATGATTTTTAGTGATGATAAAAAAGGGCCGCCTCACAAGAATGGAAGACGTCCCCATTTGAAATAACCCCAGGTCTGAAGTTTTATCGGCTATCCTTCATGGTTAGACAGCGTCAAAACTACCCGGGGCATTTCAATGATGTACAAAAGTTGTAATTGGTGTTTATGTTCAGTCCCAACCCTGTTGGATCCGGACATTGCTGATCTGCGCCACATGGTGCTTGCCGTGCCACGCATAGTACCCAAGCAGGAACCACACATTGATGTCATCAAGGTACAACGGGTGAGAAACCGTCCGCGCCCAGTCATCACTAGCCAGTTCCTCGAGGACACAGTACCAACGCGCATGCAGCCCATGCAGGAGGGTGACCGAATAACCGGGCGGTACATACGCTACATCATTCATTTCCGCCCAAAGTCGTTCGTCAGCGAGTTTGACCGCAGGTCTTACTTCGGTGAGCGCCCATTTGAAATGCGCATAACCATTGAGGTGAGCATCGGCAATATGATGGACGACCTGCCGGATGGTCCATCCACCTGCACGATAAGGGGTATCAAAATGCTCGTCTTCGAGCCCCTGGAGCGAGGCTTCCAGGATCTTGGGCAATAATTCAATGTCATCGAGCCAGGTTTTTAACTGGTCCCTGGAAAACGGCTGCGGCTCGTAGTGGCCAATCGGGTAACGCGGATCAATGTTCGTGTAATGCATAGGTAGTCTTGGTTTTAAGAATATATTGGGTAATGATTGATCAGTCATTCATCATCACACTATCTCCCACACCGCAGTTAAAAAAATACCATCCTGTAGACACAGGATGATAAGCAAAACACCATGAGAAAATAAGCACAGGCCATGTTTACAACAGTCAGGAAACATTCGGATGGGCCTGCCTCTTTTTTGCCGTACATGACCGCGAGACGTGGCGGTCAATTTGAAAACAATCAAATAAACTTTCCGGTCACCAGCGCACCTAATACCGTAAATGGCAGCTCCCGGAAAGCGTTAACCTACAGCCACCTTGTAGACACAAGTTGGAGAATCGACATACTTAGAATAATAACATATCGTTGTTCCAAAGTGCCGGTGAAGGGGCGGTGAAGCCCCTGCCGGCGGTCAACGGTCAAAATGAACCTGGCATATATCGAAAAGGGTTAAGCTTCCGACACATTCATGTTATGCTGTTGCCAGGCACTCATTAAGGCACGTTGTATAGGCAACAGTCGGTGCAGTCTTTCTGTAAAAAACCTTCCTGTAGACACAGGACGGTATTCGACACACATGAGAAACAAGTACCGGCGGGTGGTCAACGAGCCGGGAGATCATGGTGATTACAGGCGCTTACGAACGCCCTTGTCGTTCACGCTGTACCAACTGCCGTTTTCAAAAAGGGCAGCCTGGTGATCTCCTTTGTGTTGGTCCACATCAAGCGCCAGCACTTTTCCACTATATAAGTAACCGATGTTCCCGCGGGCTATCGTATGCCCGACAAGGATACGTTTAACATCAAATTTTTGGAGCGTCGCCTGCACGGTTGTCTTGCTCGTCCATGGCCGCGTGAAATAGCCACGGTACCAGAAAAGCGAACTACTGCCTGTAAAAAAAGGATCCAGCAGCGGATCATTCACCCCATGCAACACTTTCACCTTGTCATAATAGGGACGGCATCGGGTATTGATGGCCGTTATATCTAGCGTGCTCTCGTTGACCTGCGGCGAGACACCACCGTGTACGCAGAGGTGCTCACCGATCTTTTCAATGGTGTTCTTGGTGCGCAGCCATCGGCCGAGTTCCGTTTCCGGGCTGTACAAGGCCGCGTAATCGACACCCATTAAATCAGCACTCACAAAATATTTCGGTTGTACATAGCGCAGGTCGCCCGACAAATTCATGATATCATGGTTGCCGAGGATCGTGTGTACATAACCACCATGCGCCTTTGCCTCATCTTCCAGTTTATACAGCAACCACAGCGTTTCCGGCACCGCTAGCCCGCGGTCAAACAAATCGCCACAAACCACGACATGTCCCTTCCCATAGATCCAGTGATACTGTTCGTCGATCACGCCGCCCGCGAGTAACAGGGCACGAAAACCCGCAAACTCGCCTTCAATATCAGAGATCGCAAATAGTTTCTCCGGCGCGGGGAAAAGGCAGGGTTCGTTGCCCATCTTTCGTTTAATGGTCACCGTGAAATCCCATTCGGGATGGTCGGCAAATACAACGGGAACGACCGTTGGCTCTCCTTTGGCCCATCGCTCTTCTTCCACATGGCCGTTACGAATGCTGCGGACAAGCGTCCCCCCGGCGGTATCCAGCACATAAGGTCCGTCGTGAAAAGCAACCGGGGCCGGGACATCCGCAAAGTCCTCGGACTGATCAGCCGTGAGGGCTTTTAAAAAATACATCGCATCTGTTTTATTGGTAGTTCTGGTTTGGTTAAAAATCGTAGCGGGCAATAGCACGCCAGTTCGCGCTGCCTTGAGCCCTGCAAGCGTGCGTTGCATACAGTTATCCGGCAGGCAAATCACCGGGCGATTACCCGTCACCCGTTGCACACTGTCCACCTCTTCAGGGTGACAAGCGATGATATCCGCCTCGTCCAGTATCACCTGGTTGAGCGCAGCAGTGCTATCATCACGAAGTGACACCATCAATGGCTGTCGTGGCCGGGCGCTCCTGGCCGCCGCAAACACCGCTTTCAGCGAAGCGCTGTTGTCAACTGATCCTTGCCGCGTGGCCAGTTCCCAAACCAGGATGCGCCGGTCCTTCCTGAAAGGTCGAAGGATCCCCGGCACATACGCATCCCGTTCTACGGTAGGTGTGTTAAGGGTTGTTGCTTGCTCGCCGGAAAATCGTTGGGTAGGCGCATCATCATATAGCACAAAAATCGTTTGCAGTGTATAGGCGTGCGCGATGCCGAGATAGGTGTTGATCCTTTCGGTAAAGCCTTGCCGGTCCTGCTGCCACAGTTCCGGGTCCAGCACCACGCGCACGCAATGAAGACCTGCACCCGCAGCAAGCAGCAGTTCCTTGCGAATCAGAGCCGTGTCAAACGTATTGGCCTTCCACATTTCCAGTGGCGTCTTCGCCGTGGACAGAACAAAATCCGCAGCAACGATCCACAGTTGCTTGTCATACCATGCCCGGGCCTTTTCCACCGTCCAGCGTTGTGCATAGCCGTTACCACACAAGAGCAACAGCAGCATAAACAAATAATATCGTCTCATTAGTTCCATTGGATGCTATAATGATAGTTGCCCGCCGTAACGTTTTTTGTGGCCATATCTCCTGGCACGCGCGAAGGCAGGTAAATGGTCGCCGTTGTTCCCTTCGGTATCGTTACCCGGAGATGTAAACGATGCTTCTTGATTTCCCAACGCGATTTGATCGTTCCATATGCGCTTTGATAACTTCCTTCCGCCCAGGTCAACCCGCTGCCAATGAGCGGGTGGATAATGATTTTTTCGTAGCCCGGCGCTGCAGCCTGTATCCCCGCAATATGTTCATACATCCACTGCCCTACCGCACCGTAGGCAAAATGATTAAAGGAAGTAGCCTGCACACTGTTATCCGGCCGGATGGCATCCCATTTTTCCCAAACCGTGGTGGCCCCTTTGCTCAACGGATAGAGCCAGGAAGGACACTCCTTGGATAACAGTAAGGTATAAGCGAGATCGGTGTACCCATTATCACTCAATGCCTGCAAGAGTACCGGCGTGCCTAAAAAGCCCGTGGCAAGCCGGTTCCCGTTGTCATGGATCGCAGCCACCAATAGTTCTGCTACATTACTTCTTTCAGTCTCCGGCACCAGGTCAAACACCAGCGCCAGTGCATACGCCGTTTGCGTTTGGATATCCTTGCGGTCAAAGCGTCCATAAGTAGTAACAAAAGCACGCTTCACACTGTCTAATAATTTTCCGTACAAGGTCACATCCTCCATTTTTTCCAGCACCCTGGCGGCATTGATCAGCAGCTGCGTCGAACGCGCATAATAACACTGGTCAATAAACGGCAGGGACGTCGCGGCCCCCGTCGTGTACCAGTCACCGTAACCTTTATTGGCCCACAAATGATCGGGACTCACGATGTGGATATAATCGACCCAGGCTTTCATGCTTGCGTATTGCGCGCGAAGGATGGTCGTATCGCCATATTGTTGGTAAAGGGTCCAGGGAACCACGGTCGCCACATCGCCCCAGCCGGCCACGCCAAAATTAGTTTCCAGTCCAGGGGTGGACGTGGGTACAAAATTGGGTACGGCTCCGTTAGCTCCCTGTTCCAGTGCCAGGTCTTGCAGCCATTTGGCAAAAAACAAACGGGTATCCCGGAGATAACTGGCTGTAGGCGCAAATACCTGCGCATCCCCTGTCCAGCCAAGTCGCTCATCACGCTGCGGGCAGTCTGTCGGTATTTCCAGGAAATTACTGTTGAGGCTCCACTCAATATTGTGTTGCAGTTGGTTGATGAACGGGTTCGAGCAGGCGAAATGCCCGGTTTTGGGGAGGGGACTATAGAGGGCCACCGCCTCCAGCCCCAGGCGGTGGATATCCATCCCCGTGACCTTGATGTAGCGGAAGCCGTGGTAGGTGAAATGCGGTGCAAAGGCCTCTTCTCCGTTGCCGCTGAGCACATAGACATCTTCGGCCCTCGCCTTGCGCAGATTGGCCGTAAAAAAATTGCCCGCGCTATCCAGCACCTCCGCGTGTTGTAGGCGGATCGTATCACCCTTCTCTCCTTTCACGACAACCTTCACCCATCCTGCCATGTTCTGTCCAAAATCAGCCACCTGTTCGCCGTCCGGTGTCGTAAAAATGCGGACCGGTTTAAAATGTTCCTGCTGTCGCACGGGCGGCGAGATCGAGCGAACGAGCGCAACACCCGGATCCTCCAGCAACCGCACCGCCGCCCATTCACCGGGAATATAACGGTGATCTATACACTCTCCGTCATAAAAACCTGAATAGCGTACCCCACTTTCGCGGCACTGCCAGCCCGGACCCGTGCCAATGGTCTCCGTTCGGTTATCCTTGTAGGTTATGGTTAGCTCTGCGAGTAAGCCGAGTTCGTTGCCAAAATGATTGCCCGACATATCGGAGGTCCGGTTGCGGAACTTGCCGCGCCACCAGCCATCTCCCAGCAGCACCTCGATGGTATTTTGTTGTGCGAGCAATACTGTCACATCATATGCCTGGTATTGCAGGCGTTTGTTATAAGCCGTGAATCCCGGGGTAAAATAATCCGCACCCACCCGTTGTCCATTGATGGACGCTTCATACACGCCAAGCGCCGTGATCCTGAGTACCGCCGACCGCACGCCGTTTTGCGGCAACATAAAGGTCTTGCGAAATATTGGGCAGGGTCGTTTGGAAACAGGTTCCGGGTAGGATACGGTGATCCATTGTCCCGTCTCTTTACTTGAACCTGGTTGGGCATTAATTACAGTAACACCAATAAAAAAGAATAGTACGGCTACAAATGTTTTCATCCCTTATACAAATTTTGTTGGGTGACAAACAGGAGGACTCTTCTCATGGTGCCGGGCTCTATGTAGAGCCTGGGCAACAACAGGTACCCGGATAAAGACGAAGGCGATTCGTACGCACGCATAACTGGCTGATGGTCTGCCACCGGTTCCGGTCGCAACCTTGCAAACAGGGCAATAGCGATCCCCAGCCAACAAAGACTAAAAATTTTTGTATACATCGATTGATTTTGATTAGGCAGCGCACCTACCCTCTATGTGTGGGCAGGCGGATGGTCATGCATATGAAGACGCAAAAAATTTCCCTTTGTACTAGTACCCCTCCAACTTTTTTTTCGCAGTCGAAAAAATCTAAGCATCTCAATTAGCAGAAGAATCCCGGATTACATGGTTGATGCAGTGGAAAAATCGATAAAAGAAATAGCAATAGCAGAATGATTGTACGATGTAAAGTAAACGTCGCTTTATCTTCTTTTAGGAAAATACTTTGGACACATTGAAAAAAGGTATTAAGAGAAATGACCGGGAGCCGGCATCACTCATCTGTATGAAGCAGTTACGACATTTCCCTGCCCCTCTTCATGTAAAAAAGGGACAGGGAAAAATGATGGTGGGCCTGTTAACCAGGAGGAGGCGTTACAGCGCCCGTCTTTTAATCAGGTGATGATGATACTATTCGCCAAATATCTTCACCAGCATTTTATCCAGTTCTTCTCCCCCGCTACCTACTTCTCTGAATATAACGGTGCCGTTTTTATCGAGTAACAATTTGGTGGGGAAGCCGTTAATAGCATATCTGCTGACGAGGTCAGTGGTATGTTTGTCAAAATTATTCAGCACGTTGATCCACGGTAGTCCGTCTTTTTCCACAGCTTGCTTCCAGCTGTTGACCGCTTCATTAAGTTCGTTGTTCTTTTCATCGGCTATACCAACAATTTCAAATCCTTTGTCCTTATATTTTGCATACAACGTTTTGAGGTGTGGATTGCCCGCACGGCAAGGACCACACCAGCTACCCCAAAAATCAATTAACACATATTTGCCCTGTTGGGAAGCCAGCGTAAACATATTTCCATTGATGTCTGGTTTGCTAAAGACCGGCGCCTTTGCGCCAACGGCAGTTGTCTTCTTGCCCTTGATTCTATCTGCCAGTGCCTTGCCCATTGGGGTCGCCTTCATGTTAGCAGAAAGCTGGTTATACAGGGTTTCGAAATGCTCCAGTGGCATGTCGTCAAACATACGGCTCATCAGGATCACGCTTACATAGGACTGAGGATGTTTTTTTACAAAATCCGTTTGATAGTCGTCTATTTTCTTCGCATTTTCATTTTGTTCCGCTGATAACGACTTCCGCATATTGCTGTCAGCCGGGTTCCTGCTTTGCATGATCGTCTTGCGAATTTCCCAATTCCTCGCAATGAGCGGAAGGGTTTGCTCTTTTAAACCGTTGTACTCTGCGTTGAGCTTACCGCCGGTAACTTTGGATTTAAAAAGTTCATTCGCGTCACCGGTAATCGTCACGGGCGCCTCTGTGATGAAGAACTCGAGGGGCGGTGCAGGGATAAACATGCCGCCACTCTTGAGGGAAAATTTCGCAGAAGGATGCGTACTGCTCATCATTACCAACGAAGGAGAATTATAGTTGCCATTGAATTCAACATGCTCTCCTTTTTTAACCGTTGGGGTATCACGATTTTTTTCCATTCCGGTAACGATGGTAGCACTCAATGTATAATCATTCAGTTCCTGTATGTCTGCTTTTATACTATACTTCTTATTTTGAGCCTGTGCAAAGCCAAGCATCAGCAGGCCACCGGCCAGCATCATGGTCATTTTTTTCATGGTCCTTTTTGTTTAATTACTTTGTAGGGAAATTTTTGTCGTCTTGTTGGGCGCGAAGGAAGCGGGTACACCTTTTTGTAAAATGCTTTTCAGGCGCGCCTCCGCGTCTTCAGTATAACCGGTAAACCGCTCAATGATATTGCCATCAGGATCTACCAGGTACATAGTCGGAATACCTGTGAACTGGAATAATTTTGTGGTGTTTTCCTTGTTGTCTGATAAGAGCTGCAGCCAGGGCATATTTTCTTCTTTCAGCGCTTTTTCCCAGGCTTTTTTATCAGTGTCAATGGAGATACTGGCAACAGCAAAACCCTTGTCTTTATACTGTTCATAAAGCGCTATTACTTTCGGGATAGCAGCCCTGCAAGGACCACACCAGCTTGCCCAAAAATCCACCAGCAGGTATTTTCCTTTGTACTGGTCAAGACCAGCCATCGAGCCATCTGCCGCCGGGTATTGAACAGTAGGCATGGGTTGGCCTGCGATGAGTTTTTTTTGCTGGTTGGCGTTGTAGGCAATACTTTCTTTGAGATTTTTCGCCTCTGTTAGCCAGGGATATTTTGCAATCAATTCATCCAGCAGCTGCATGGCCCTGTCATATTTTTCGCCGCCCTGGGTACCAGCCAGCGCTTTAATCGCATATACCGTTACAGGCAACCCTTTGTACATACGCAGCAGCACATCCTGGCGTTGCTGCAAGTCTTTTTCGATTGGGCTGTACAACGTTCTTTCCTGCAGGTATTTTACAAAAGCAGTATCCGTGGATTTCTTTGCATAGTAAGACAGGTTGTACTCATCCACAAACCGGTTGTAGTTGTTAATGTCATTCAGCTGGTAAAGGTTGATAAAATTGTTTTCGTAAGAACCATCCACGTAATTATAGTGAGGGATCTTGACTTTGTGTCTCGCCGTATCAAAACCACGCATGGTGATGTTGATGGCAGCATCACTCCAAAAACTGGCCCGGTCGAAATGCATCGCATCGATGGTATAGGCACCCTGGTGGTCCTGGTGTATGGTAAAGCTAAAGGTATGGTCCGGCTGTAGCAAACAGGAATCTACCGTCACTGGTTTACCGGTCAAAGACTCTTTTAAAAGCCAGACCTTTGACTCTTTGGCGGAAGGACTAACGAATGTTACTGTTCCCTTAACCGTGATGGATGTAACGGCTTTCACGGGCTGTGCCTTTATTGCGGCGGTACCAATCGTGCATAACAATAGCATGCATGTTTTAAACATTGCTTTTTTCATGAATTTATTTGTGTGATTTGTCTATTTACTATAATCAGCGTTTTGATCCAGCCAGGGATTCACCTGGAACTCGCGGGTGGGTAAAGGCAGTAAGGCGTGCGATACCGGTTGCCCGAATTGACGGATCCAATCATCCCTTTTGCCGAAGCGTTGCATATCCTGCCAGCGGAGACGCTCGCCCACGAATTCTCTCCTGCGCTCTTTTTCTATTTCATCCAGGAAAGCAGTTGCGGATGAAAAATCAGTGGCAGCATGCTGACTGGCTTTTCTCGCGTCACGCAGCATATTATAGTAAGTAACGTCGATATTTCCTTTACGGGCAGCGGCTTCCGCCGCCATTAACAATGCTTCGCTGTAACGGCACACAGGATACGATGGTGTGACTTCCATAGGAAACTTGGTGAGGAAGTAAACACTGTCTACAATGCTGGTTCCTTTTGCTTTCAGGAAGTAGCCGCGCCTGGTGTCTGCGGATTCAAATGTTTTCACGAGGTTGCTGTCGATCCAGTTATTACCGCTGCCCGAATAAGCGGATCCTGCACCTTTGCCTGGCCCGTAGAATGAAGCAAGGCCATATTGATTATCGGTAGCCGTTTCATTTATTTTATAAATGGCTTCTGTGCTGTTGACGGTTGATTTAAAAATATCACCAAAGTTTTTGCCAAGGCTAAGCTTACCGGATTGAATAATGGCCTTCGCCTGCGTCAATGCTTCGTCATTTCTGCCCTGGTTGAGATAGAGGCGACCCAATAGTAACTGCGCTGCCTGCCTGGATCCTGAAGTGGGAGATGTATAATCGCCGAGTATATCTGTCGCTTTTAACAGGTCCTGCTCTATCTGTTGTTGTACTTCGTTTACTGGTAAGCGTGGCAGCCGCGTTTTGGGATCTTCGTTGCCGTAAACCAACACTGCTGCCCCGAATTGGTCAGACAACATCATGTAGCTGTAGGCGCGCAACAGGTAGGCTTCTCCTACAGCAGCCCGCACACTGGTATCGCCGGCATGGGCAGTGCCAAAATTGATGACCATGTTCAGGTTCGCGATGGCCGCATAAGGCTGCCGGTACATGTAATTGAGGACATTGTCCAGTGGTGATACATTGAGTGACTCCCAGGTCGTAAGACTAATAGATTCTACATCATCTGATAACAGATCCATGTGCGGGTAATACAGGTAGAATGCGTTGTTACTCGTTAGCGCCAGCTTTGCACCTGATACAACCATGGGAAGATTAGAGGGGGACAATTGGCTATAGGAAATCTGTGTGTTCGGTACAATGTCATCCAGCTGTTTGCTGCAGGAATAGGTGCTCCACAAGCCTGCGGCGATTAATATGTTTGATAAATACTTTTGCATGATTGATAACAATTAAAATGAAAGATCGATGCCGATGATCGTAGCGCGTGGGTTGGGCAGGTTGGTCGTTACCACCCCTGTATTGCTGACTGCCTCCGGATCAAAGCCGATATATTTTGTTCGGGTAAACACATTTTGCGCAGCGATATACAACCTCGCACCATTCATTTTGACTTTGGATAATATGGGCGCAGGAAGGCTATAACTAACCATCAGGTTTCTCAGGCGTACATAGGAGGCGTCATAGATGAACTGTGTGGATGGTCGGTAGTTCCAGTCTGCTGTGTTACCTGCTCCATGGGGTCCCGTTATCGCACGGGGAACATCGGTAATGTCACCTGGTTTTTTCCATCTGCTGTTTACGATATCGAACTTATTGGGCATGACGCCGGTCGCTGCATCGAGGTCGTAATTTCTCAGCGTTTGTTCATAGTAGTCATACACCTTATTTCCTACTACATAACTGAATAATGCTTCTATAGTAACGCCTTTGTACCCGAGTGTAACAGTAGTGCCTCCTGTAAATTTGGGCAGCGCAACAGGAACGGTGATCATGTCGTTGGCGTCCCATTTACCATCTTTATTCTGGTCCTTATACATCATGTCCCCGGTTTGAGGGTTGACGCCGAGCGACTCGTAGACCATTACGGAGCCTACGGGCTGACCTACTTTAGCCTTGGAACCCGGACCTCCAAAAACGAGTGCACCATAGTTGGTAAGCGAATCTTTCAGGGACAGGATCTTATTGCGGTTAAGGTTCAGGTTAGTGGATATTTTCCAGGTAAACTTGCTGGCAACCCTGCTGCCATACGTCAATTCCACGTCCATGCCCTGGTTCCTGATGTTGCCAATATTGTCGGGAATGGAGGAAGAACCATACACCCAGGAAATATCATTGCGGCTCATCAGGCCATCGGTTGTTTTGTTATAAAAATCCAGTGACAGCGATAACCGGTTGTTAAGGAAGGCCGCGTCCAACCCGGCATCGATTTGACGGGTTCTTTCCCAATGGATATTCGGGTTGCCGATGCCATTGATCTGCAACGCCGGAACACCCATGTAGGTAGTAGACAACAATAAATTTTTTGTATCCCAAAAACCAACGGGGCGGATATTGCCACTGATGCCATAACTACCACGCAATTTTAACTGGTTAATCATTCGGTTCGATACGAGGAATCCTTCCTTGGCGATATCCCATCCTGCAGATACTGAAGGGAACCAGCTGTATTTATTGTCGCCTGTCAGTTTGGACGATCCATCCCTGCGAATGGATGCATTGAGTAAATACTTACCTGCCCATGCCAGGCCACCCCTCATGAACCAGGCATCAGAAGTCTCGTCGCTTGAAAGGTTGTAATTGGCGATATTGAAATTGCTGCCGTAACCCCCTGCTGCACTGGCTCCGTTGATGCCATCAATCCTTGGGAACCCGACGAGGTCATACCCCAACGCGTTCAGATCGTTGCTGTAAAAAGTATAGCCGAGTGTGCCATTGATGTCCAGCTTACTTACCTTCTTATTGTAGGTAAAATAGTTGTCGAAATTGTACGTAAAATTATCTGTGCCGGAAAGTTTGAAAGCGCCGTTTTGAAAACTTCCTGCATAGTAAAGCGGAGAATTAAAAGTTCGGCTAATGGTATTGTACTTGACCCCATTAAAAGCGCTGCGGAATTGTAGGCTCTTGTTGAAGGTAATGTCCAGCACAAGTTTACCATTATAGGTGTTTGTCTTGCTGCTGTTGTTGTTATCCAGCATGACACCCAGCGGATGTTGCTGACTGCCCACATAATATCCCAAACTGCCGTCTGCGTTAAAAATGGGATCTTTCGGCATATCCGGTCTTGCAGCAAAAGCATAGGAAATGGGATTGGACACCCCTCTATTGGCACTTTGATTGACCGCAATCCCGCCGTTGATTTTTAGCCATGGATTGACCACCTGCGTTACATCCAGCCTGCCGGTATAGCGTTCAAATTGCCCGGTGCCCATCGCAGCTACTTCGTTATAGCGTCCAAAAGACATATAATAATTATTCTTTTCGCCACCACCGCTCATGCTCACCTGTATATTGTTGATGGGCGCATTTTTATGTTTAATGGCATCTATCCAGTCAGTGGACCTGTCTGCTAATTTCAGGTCAGCCAGCTGGCTGTTATACTTCGCCCTTTCGTTCTTGAGTTGGCTGATTTGAGCAGGACTTATTCCAACGGGATTGGCCAACAGTTGATCGATATCAGCAATGCGGTTATTCCTGGCATCCTGGAAAGCGGATGCATACTCATCCGTTGTCAGCATTCGCCGGCTGGTAGGTATATTGTTCACACCCGCATAGGCATTGACGGAGAAAACGGGTTTACTGTTTTGTTTTCCTCTTTTGGTAGTAATGATAATGACACCGGTAGATCCACGGGCACCATAAATGGCGGCAGAGGCAGCGTCTTTTAACACTTCAATGCTTTCGATATCCTGGGGATTGATGGTGTTTAGCGAAATACTGCCACCGTCTGCGACCAATCCATCAATAACAAACAACGGATTGGTATTGGTGACACTGATAGACTGGGCACCGCGGATCAGGATGTTAGGAGTATTCCCCGGCGTTCCGTTGGTGCTGGCAACAAAAACACCGGCAACACGGCCTTGTAAAGCCTTGCCAATATCACTCACAATATTTTTTTCCGGTGTAAGAGCTGTACTGTTAACGGCAGCGATAGACGTAGTGACATTGGCTCTTTGCTGCGTGCCATAACCGATGACCACCGCGCCGCTGAGCCCTACTGCACGCACCTTCATCAGCACAGGACCACTGGGGACAAGACCCGCTTTTATGAGGATGTTTTCAAAGCCTACAGAAGAAATCTGCAACTGCGCATTAAAAGGCACATGCAATTGAAACTCTCCTTTTTCGTTGGTAGCCGTTCCTTTGCCGGTTTCTTTTTCCACGACATACACACCGGCAAGTGGGCTACCACGCTCATCGACAATTTTTCCCTTTACATCTATCAACGTATCGGTACTGGTAATCGTTTCACCGGCAGCCGGCGCATCGGCATTTTGCCTGGGCGAAACAAAAATGCTGTTGCCCCTGATGGTATATTTTAGTGGCTGGGGCAGGAAAACCTTGTCGAGAAAATTTTCCAAAGGAAGATTGCTGGCGCTGATAGAAACAGGTTTCGCCGTTCGCAACACAGCGCCTGAATACAGGAACACAAAGCCGGTCTGTTTTTCTACAGACAGGAACACCGTTTTTAATGGAACTTTTTGGCCGGAAAAAGTCACGGTCTGCGATACGCCATTAGCATACACATTCAACAGCCCGGCAGTCAATAATAACACAGTTGTCAACTTCATATACAACAGGTTTTGGGTAGTGAGCCGGCGGCCCCTGCGAGCCAGCCAGCAACAAAAAGCAGTTTTTTGCATACTTTCGTATTGTTTTGGATGATGTAATAATGTCCCTCCTGGACTTTTTTTATATTGCCCAAACAATTTGTCGGCGATGTTACCAGCATCGCCGGCCTTGTTTGTGCCGTATGTTAAAGCATTGATGCTTTCTTCCTGTCTTCTTGATTCCGGGCAATACTTCCCCGCTTCCACAAAAAGGGAACGCTGTACAACACGGATATTTTCATTTGATGAGGTAACTCGCGGTGCCCGGCAATGCAGGCGCCACCTGGAATAAATCGTTTGGACCAGGTCGTTAACGTTAACGTACCCGGACGCCCCCGTTGTTTTACAATACGACCAGGGTCTTGCCTTCTAATCGACAGTGAAGGCCAGACTCATTTAAAAACGCCAGCACATCTGATAAATTGACGTTGCGATACATTTTGCCTTCCACTGTAATACCTGGAATTTTTCCTTCGTACCGCACAGTAATATCGTACCATCTCTCCAGCTGCTTCATAACAGTTGGTATGTCGGCATTATTAAAGCTGAACAATCCCTCTTTCCATGCCAGGGTTTGACTGATATCAACACCTTCCACTACACTAATCGCAGGTGCAACTTTCCTTTTCAATGAGCCGGAGTCAACAGATGCATCAACAACGCTCTTCGCCTGTTGTCCCGGCTGAAGAATAACACGCTCGTCTATTTTTACCCGTCCATCCACCAGCGTGGTTTTGATGGTCCCATCATCGCGATAGGCATTTATATTGAAACTCGTCCCCAGTACTTCCACCAACGACTTGCCGTCTATATCGACAATGAACGGTTTTGATTTATCCTGCGCGACTTCGAGGAAAATTTCACCCGTCACCTTAATTTTCCTTGTCCCTTTACTGAATGCGGAAGGAAATACAATACTCGAGCCTGCGTTCAGCCATGCTTTTGTTCCATCCGGCAACTGGAGCTGGTATTGCCCGCCATGAGGAGTAGTAAGCGACAGCATTTTGCCCGCCTCAGAAACTTGCTGGCCATCCATATAGGCGATGGTGCGATCAACTTTGATGCCCGTCTTTGTAGAAGACAAATCAATGGCTTTGTCGTCCACAGTAAGCACGGCCCTGTTGGTTCCGGGTGCCACGTCAGGCAATGATGGATGATCCTTTGCTGCTACATCCTGATGTGCAACCTGCCGGTTGGAGAATAGGGCAATACTGGCTATGATACCAATGGCCACAATGATGGCTGCTGCATACTTAAACCACTGCCGGCGCAGGAAGTGGATGGACCTTGTAGCAGCAATGCGCTGTGAAAGGTTATGACTTTGCTCTTCTGCTGCCGGAAGGTCCTGGTGCTGAAAGCCGGCCACCTGCATAAAATGCTTGAGGGCATTATCATTTTTCTCATGATCCGATTTGAATTGCTGGTACAGCAAAAAATCTTTATACCAACCGGACTCCTCAAATGCGTTGTCATTTTCAGCAGCAAACCACGCGGTAAGCAATGTATGCTCCTCTGGTGATAAGGGAGAGGATTCCAATTGCTTTTTAATGAGCGCTGTAATATGATGTGGTATGGCCATATGCTTATAATTACTAAAACCGGCTGCCTGTTTTATAATAAGTCAGTTGAACAAATCATTTCATCACAGCCGATCAGGAAAAAATTAAAAAAAAGATAATCAACAAAAGAATAGCTGTTTTAAAGATCGTTTGCAGGCGCTCCACGGCCCTTGCTTTGTGATTTCGGACATTGTTGGCCGTTGTATTCAGCTGCGAAGCGACTTCGGCAACGGAAAGGCCTTCGATATACAACAGCTCCATCACCTGCATTTGAATAGGCGTCAGCAGCGCGAACTTTTCGCTGATGCGTCGAAACAATTCCTGCTGCATAGCGATCTCATCAGTCCGCGCTTCCCACTCATGAAAATGTTCCTGCACGGTAGTGCTGCGGTCATCCAGCATTTGGCGCCGCTCGAGGTAATTGATGCTGCGGTTGCGCACCATCCGGTATAAATAAGCCTGGATATTCCCTGGCACCATTTGCCTGTCTTTGATAGCATGCCAGAAGTTCAAAAAAGCGTCCTGAACGATGTCCTCCGCATCCGGTTCATTGTTGATGATCTTGAAGGAAAAATAACGCAGTTGCCAATAGTACCGGCGGAAAACCACCTTCATGGCAGTCTCATCTCCTCGCTGCAATTGCTCAATGAGTGACTGTTCGTCCTCCCCGGTATTTGGCGCTTTGTTGTTCAATCGAATGAAATTTAATAATGCGGGACGTAAAATAAATGATTTTTCGGATATGAACTTTTATGTCCGCGTCGAGTAGCCTGAACAGCAACCTTGCCCGGTTATGTTTTTGATCGGAGTCCTTTCAACCGTTCATTCGTTTCCCGTAACCCGGCTTTGGCAAGTACCTCGTCCATAATTCCGGCGAGTATATCAACATCCTCGTTGCCCACCAGGAGATCACCTTCTTTGCCTTTTTGACCATCTATTCCTAACTCAATGACATGGGCCAGGATAAGTGCATTTTTCCGCGTAATGCCCAAACTAATTTTCACGGTATCATTCATCCCCGGCGAGTGGAGCAAAGTCTCATACAGCATCGCCATTTCTTTTTCCGTCAACATAAAAATATTTGATTGTGTTTTCAAATTTGGTTAACGATTACAAAGCTATTTTCCACCCACATCACCTGCGCTACCCCTTCAATTATTGAAGAGCTTCTCCACCCCGCATTTGTACTACTTACATTTGTTCCTACGCCTCCAAAAATCAAATATTCAACCGCCCCCTTTAATACAAACCCCTTAGTCCAACCCCTTTGAGGCAGCCTGTTCCCCGCTCCCGGCAAGATGTTCCGTTGTCATACAACGGACGATCTTGCCGCCCTTACTCCGGAGTCGTGGTCGGTTATTTTGAACGTGTAAATGATAATGTGATGAGTGAACAAAGAACAATAAGGTCGAAGATCCTGCAAGTGCGGATCACCCCGAAAGAATGGGAAACCATCAACGAAAAATGCAGTCGTTCCACCTGCCGGAAACTGAGCGATTATATCCGTAAAAAAATCTTTGACAAACCAATCACGACCTACACGCGCAACCAGTCACTCGACGACTGCATGAACCAGCTCATCCACCTAAAAAACGAGTTGAATTCAATCGGTGTCAACTACAACCAGGTGGTCAAAAAAATGTATACACTGGATCATATCTACGAGGTTAAAATGTGGCTCCTGCAACATGACCATAACGAAGGACTACTCGTTTCAAAAATGAACGACATCAAAGGACAAATTAGCAAAATCAATGACGCATGGTTGCAATCATAAATACGAGCAAAAGTTTAAGCAATGTGCTTAATTACAACGAACAAAAACTGAAAGAAAAAATGGCACAATTGATCCATTCAAAAAACTTCGGAAAGGATACCCACATTCTTGGATTCACTGACAAAATAAAAACATTGCAAAAGCGAATGGCACTTAATCAAAGAACCCAATTAAGCACCACACATATCTCATTGAACTTTGATCCTTCTGAAAAACTTTCGGCCGAAAAGTTACAAGTCATCGCCGATGCCTATATGCAAAAAATTGGCTTTGGAGATCAACCCTATCTTGTTTACCAGCACCATGATGCGGGCCATCCGCATATCCATATTGTTTCAACAAATATCCAGCGGGATGGAAAAGCCATTAAGATGTTCAACATCGGACGCAACCAGTCGGAAAAAGCGCGCAAAGAAATTGAACAGGCATTCAACCTCGTCATTGCTGAAAAACAACAAAAGATCAAACCCGAAATAAAGCCCGTCAACGTGCCCAAAGTCATCTATGGCAAGGCAGAAACAAGACGTGCCATTGCGAACGTCCTATCGGCAGTCCTTACCAACTACAAATATGCGTCAATACCCGAACTCAACGCGGTGCTTAAACAATACAACGTGATGGCAGATCGAGGTAGCGAGCATTCACGTATATACAAAAACAATGGGCTGGTATACCGAGTCTTGGATGAGAAAGGAGAAAAGGTGGGCGTTCCGATCAAGGCCAGCAGTATCTACAACAACCCGGGATGGTCATACCTAGAATCCCTGTTCATCAAAAACGAACCGTTGAAACAACCTTACAAAACCAGGGTCAAAAACGCCATTGATTTGTATTTCCTGCAACACAAAAACACCTCCTTGGAAGGACTTACCAAAAGCCTGCAGCAAGAAAACATTAATGTAGTCCTTCGACAAAACGAAAAAGGAATTATTTACGGGATCACCTATGTCGATCATGTACAAAAATGTGTCTTCAATGGCAGCGACCTGGGTAAAGAGTACAGTGCCAACAGGATCCAGGAAAGAGTAACCCCACCCATTCTTTTTACAAAAATTCGGCTATCTCAACCTGACCAGGAATGCCATGCACAACAGACTCCCATCAAACCAAATGTCCCCGCTAATGAGATCCTGCAAGTGCTTACCCGGAATGAACAGGAAGCCTCCTTCAATAACGAACTCAATAGAGAAGAAATACGAAAAAAGAGGAAAAGAAAATTACATCACTTATAAAATGCAAACATATGACAATGCAAACCGGGGAAAACCAGCAAGGCTTAAAGAAGGTGATAGACATGACAAGAATGATTGCGATCGTTATCCTGCTTTTGCATTTTTACTTCTTCTGCTATGCGGCTTTCAAACAATGGAATCTTACAAGCAGAATAAGCGACCAATTGCTAAAAAACATAAGCTATACAGGCCTCTTCAGCTACTTTGAAAAATCAAAACTCATCGCGTTTGGATTGCTCTTGGTGTCTGCTCTGGGTGTCAAAGGAAGGAAGTCCGAAAAAGAAACTTTTAAAAGATCTATACTGACCCTTATTGCAGGACTAGTTATCTATTTTATAAGCCAGTCAATTTTACAATTCGAAGCCTATTCAATTACGACGCGAACCACTCTTTACATTCTAATCACCACTATTGGTTTTATCTTGACCTTGACCGGCGCTGGCCTCATTACAAGAGTCATCAAAAACAAACTTGGCAACGAAGTTTTTAACACCGCCAATGAAAGTTTTCCGCAGGAAGAGCGGCTCCTTTCAAATCCTTATTCACTCAACCTACCGGCAGTGTATACACTGAAGGGAAAACAACGAAAAAGCTGGATCAATTTTATCAATCCATTTCGGGGCATACTGATCATGGGATCGCCCGGAAGCGGTAAGACTTACTTCATCATCGAAAACTTTTTGCGTCAACTGGTGGCTAAAAAAATGGCATTGTTTGTATTTGATCACAAGTACCCGGAGCTCACCAACTTTACCTATAGTTTGTTTGAACAACACAAGAGAGATTACCCACCCAACACCAAATTCTATTCGATTAATTTTGATGACTTATCAAGCACGAACAGGTGCAACCCGCTTCATCCCGATACGTTACCCAACCTAACCAGTGCCATCGACGCTGCCCGTTCCTTGCTACTCAGTATGAACCGTACTTGGATCAATAAACAGGGAGACTTTTTTGTAGAGTCTCCCATCAACTTGCTCGCCGCTGCCATCTGGTTTTTACGGAAATATGAAGATGGCCGTTATTGCACATTGCCACATGCTATCGAATTGTTGCATGTTGACTTGGAGAAACTATTAACCATTCTTCAAACGCAAACCGAAATCACTACGCTTGTTAATCCTTTTGTGCAGCTGTACAAATCGGGCGACAAGGAGACGTTAAGCAACCAGATTACTTCCGTAAAAATTCCACTCGGCAGAATTTCCACACCTGAGTTTTATTACGTTTTGTCAGGGAATGATTTTACGCTGGACATTAACGATCCTGACCATCCGAAAATATTTTGTATGGGAAACAATGCGCAGCAGCAAGAAGCACTTGCCCCCATCCTATCCTTGTTCGTTGACCGGCTCAACAAGATTATCAACCAGCCCGGCAAATACCCCTGTGCGCAAGTGTGTGATGAGTTTGCCTCCATAAGGGCTGCGAGTGTGATGAGAACAATAGCCACCGGGCGATCAAATAAGATCATTACCGCCATTGCTGTACAGGATTACAGCCAGCTTAAATTGATGTATTCAAAGGAGGAGGCTGAAATCATTTTTAATATTACTGGGAACATCATCAGCGGCCAGGTAAGTGGAGAAACTGCCAAGCATTTAAGTGAACGTTTCGCAAAGATTTTCCAGGACAGGGAAAGCATGTCGATCAATAGTAGTGATACCTCCATCTCTAAGTCCAAACAACTGGAGCTATCGATCCCGGCCAGTACGATTTCAAGCCTATCGTCTGGTGCATTCGTAGGCTTGGTGGCTGATAACCCCGGCGAAATGATCACGCTGAAAGCATTCCACGCCAGCGTATTAAATAGAGCCGAGACCGGGGCGGAGAAACCTAGCTCACTGCCAACGGTTAATCAACCTTTTGATACCAATGATATTCGATCGACCTATATCCTTATTAAGCAAAGTATGGTAGACCTGGTAGAGGCCAGGCTGGAGATAATCATCAACGATCCCGAATTAAACCACCTGATTGTGAAAAAAGCTTGAAGTTCCGTAGGTTAAATCTAATGCTTATGTCATCTATTTATTTTACTTTTTAAAATTTCAATAACTCAAACATAACAATTTAGTTCATCTATAATCAACCTTAAACTTCCGTCGTTTTAGGAGGAGATCAGCTAAGGCAAAATGTCTAATCTTTCTTTTAAAATCTCTTCCAAAAGCAAAAGCTGTTTAACAAAAGGAAAAAACGATCAAAGAAATTTAGTCTAATTAGATAATTTGCAATTAAAAACTTTTTTTCTAAAATGAGAACATTAGATAATAATGAAAAGAACTTTCTAGATGATTTGGTTTATAGATATAAAAATGGACAACTAACTTGCTTCGCAAACTTGATAGACAGATTTTTAGAAAATAAAAAAGTTAGACTTGATCATTGTAAAAAAGACGTCCAAATACTATTGGATAATGATTTTTTTTTGCATTGTAAGCTCCCCTTATTTTCGGACCATTTATAATTAGAGTTTTCTACTTATGATTTTGATTTCTAGTAATTCTAGGGAAACGGATTAAGGGTAGTCAGCGGGAGGAACAAACCCTAGCGATT